>Ga0316622_100002349_pt1 | contig 13048 bp, 26 predicted proteins | sample OWC_Aug_OW2_C1_D_FD_207646 | JGI IMG/M metagenome (GOLD analysis project Ga0316622, IMG submission 207646) | Wetland soil microbial communities from Old Woman Creek delta, Ohio, United States - OWC_Aug_OW2_C1_D5_C | ecosystem: Environmental > Terrestrial > Soil > Wetlands | place: USA: Ohio... | reverse complement strand
TGCCTGGTGACAATGTGTCGGTGACGGTGGAGTTGATAGGGCCGATAGCGATGGAGAAGGAGCTGCGGTTTGCGATCAGGGAGGGCGGCAGGACCGTCGGCGCCGGAGTCGTGACCGAGGTGCTGGGGTAAATTACGGTGAATCAGAAAATACGTATAAAGCTGCAGGCCTACGATCACAGGCTGCTCGATCAGTCTGTGAAGGAGATAGTTGATACGGCGCAGAGGACAGGCGCACGGATCGCCGGTCCCGTTCCGCTGCCGACAAAGATAAACAAGTTCACCATCCTGCGATCTGTTCACGTCGACAAGAAGTCACGGGAGCAGTTCGAAATCAGGACCCACAAGCGGTTAATCGACATTTATGATCCGACTCCCGACACGGTCGATGCCCTCATGAAGCTGGAGCTCGCCTCGGGAGTGGACGTGGAGATAAAGTTATGACCGGTATTTTGGGCAGGAAACTGGGCATGACCCAGGTGTTTACCGGTGACGGCAGGCTCGTGCCGGTGACTGTGGTTGAGGCGGGACCCTGTTGCGTGATCCAGGTGAAGACTGCGGAAAAGGACGGCTACGAGGCCGTAAAGGTGGGATTTGCCGAGGTGCGGAAGCAGAAGAACCTTACCAAGCCCCAATTGGGTGTCTTCAAGAGGGCCGGAACCGCCCCCTATCAGACGGTCAGGGAGTTCAGGATGGGGGGCCTCAAGGTGGGCGACCTGATAAGCGCTGACCGCTTCAGCGAGGGAGATCGCGTCAGTGTCTCGGGCATATCGAAGGGCAAGGGGTTTCAGGGGGTGATGAAGCGGCACCGCTTCAAGGGCGGGCCCGATACGCACGGCTCCATGTTTAACCGGGCGCCCGGCTCGATCGGCGCCAGTTCCTACCCGTCGAGGGTCTGGAGAGGGCAGAAGATGGCAGGCCACATGGGCAGCGCGCGGGTCACGATTCGGAACCTCACCATCGTCGGCGTAGAGCCTGAGAAGAATATCATCCTTGTCAGGGGTGCGGTTCCCGGCGCTCCTCAGACTATTGTGGAGATACGGAAGGAAGGCTGACATGGCAGAGATAGAGGTCAGGGACATCCATAATAATCCCAAGGGCACCGTTGCACTCCCCGAGGGTTTCTTCAGCGCCGATGTTTGCGAATCCACGGTCCACACTGCGGTGGTGAGTTACCTTGCCAATCAGCGGCAGGGAACCCATGCCACAAAGACGCGGGGGCTTGTGAGCGGGGGCGGCAAAAAGCCTTTCAAGCAGAAGCACACCGGGCGGGCCCGGCAGGGGAGCATCAGGTCGCCGCTCGCACGGAAGGGAGGGACCATCTTTGGCCCCCAGCCCCGAGAGTATCGGATGAAGCTGCCTGTGGCGGCGAGGAGGGCAGGCCTTCGCAAGGCCCTGACCATGAAACTCGCCGATGGCGAGGTCATGGTGATCGACAGCATCAGCATTGAAGCTCCGAGGACGAAGAAGATGGTCGAGGTCCTCAGCACGCTCGGCCTTGCGGGCAAGCGTGTTCTTATTGTCCTTCCCGCCAAAGACGAGAAGGTCTTTCTCTCGGTCAGGAACATACCCGGCGTCGGCGTCATGGCAGCATCGGACCTGAACGCGTACGCGGTTGCGGATTGCGATGTCATGGTCTTCACCACCGACGCCCTCAGCCGTCTCGGGAAGACGGTGCAGGAGAGTGCCGCATGAAAGTCATCTACAACGTGATAAAGAGGCCGCTCTTCACTGAGAAGGGAATGGACCTTAAAGAGAGAGCCAACAAGCTGCTTGTTGAGGTCAACCCCGACGCGAACAAGATAGAGATCAAGAGAGCCATGGAAGAGATCTTCAACGTCAAGGTCGACAAAGTCGCCACCATCCGGACCAAGGGGAAGAAGAAGAGGATGGGCAAGTACGAAGGCAGGCGGCCCAACAGGAAGAAAGCGGTAATAACACTGCACGAGGGGCAGAAGCTTGACTTTATTGAGGGTGTGTAATGGGAATACGAAAATATAATCCGACATCGCCGGGAAGGAGATTCCAGGCATCCTCGGATCATGCGGATGTCACCGCTGATTCGCCGTTCAAGCCCCTGACGAAGCCGCTCAGGAAGACGGGCGGGAGAAACAACTCCGGCCAGGTTACGGCCTGGCACAGGGGTGGCGGTAACAAGCGACACTACCGGGTCATCGACTTCAAACGGGACAAGATCGGGATCCCGGGAAAAGTGAAGACCATCGAGTACGATCCGAACCGGTCTGCACTGATCGCGCTTGTGACCTATGCGGATGGCGAGTACCGGTACATTATCGCCCCGGCGGGGTTGTCGGTCGGCGACTCCGTGGTGTCCGGCGCCGATGCCGAGATAAAGCTCGGCAACGCGATGCCCATCAGGGATATCCCCCTCGGGACGAATATTCACAACATCGAGCTGAGGCCGGGCCAGGGGGCAAAGCTGGTCAGGACTGCCGGCGGCTCTGCGCAGATCGTCGCCAAGGAAGGGAGCTACGCCCAGGTCAAGATGCCTTCGGGCGAAGTGAGGCTCATCAGGAGCACCTGCATGGCGACCATCGGCCAGGTGGGCAATCTCGAGCACGAGAACATTTCCGTGGGCAAGGCAGGCAGGACGCGGCACCTGGGGAAACGGCCCCACGTCAGAGGTGTCGCCATGAACCCCGTCGATCACCCGCTCGGAGGCGGCGAGGGGAAGGCCTCGGGCGGCCGGCCGGCGTGTTCGCCCTGGGGGACGCCTGAAGGGGTCAAGACGAGACACAACAAGAGGACCGACAGGTTCATCGTCAAGAAGAGAACCTGACGCGATAACTCAGAGAAGGAGAGAATCACGTGCCACGATCGCTGAAGAAAGGACCCTACGTTGAGCCGAAGCTCATGAAGAAGGTGGAGGCCATGATGTCGTCGGGCGACAAGAAGATGATCAAGACCTGGTCGAGACGGTCGACGGTCATGCCCGAGTTCATCGGCTTTACTTTTGCGATACACAACGGGAGGAAGTTCATTCCCATATACATTACGGAGAACATGGTGGGACACAAGCTCGGCGAGTTTGCCCCCACAAGGACGTTCAGGGGTCACGCAGGCTCTGAAAAGACTACTTCAGTGAAGGGTTAGAGCGATGGAAGCAAAGGCGATACTCAAATACGCACGGATCACCCCGCGGAAGGCAAGAAGGGTCGTTGACCTCATCAGGGGGAAGCGGGCCTCCGAGGCGCTGACGTCCCTCAGGTTCATGCCCTATCGCGGCGCCCACTACGTGGAGAAGGTCTTGAAGTCTGCCATGGCGAATGCGGAGCAGAAGGCAACCCAACTTGATATAGACAGACTCAGAATCACGGGGGCCTTCGTCGATCAGGGGCCGGTGATGAAGCGCATGGAGCCGCGCTCCATGGGCAGGGCAAACGTTATCAGGAAGCGAAGCAGCCACATAACGATTGTCCTTTCCGAAGAATAGAATGAAGATCAGGATTCCGGACAGGGTATCCCCAGGCCGGGCGACTCGGCGTAGTTGCCTGCCCCGTGCTCTGGCCGCTGGATTCTGCCGCTAACGGGGGTGTTTCTTGGGTCAAAAGACTAATCCGATCGGTAACAGGCTGGGCATCATCCGCACCTGGGACTCGCGGTGGTTCCTCAAGAAAGGGTACAGCGACCAGCTCCTTGAGGACGTGAGGGTGCGCAAGCTCATCAAGGACAAACTCTACCACGCCGGTGTTTCGAAGATAGAGATCGAGAGGCCGGGCCAGAAGCTGAAGGTCATCATACATTCGGCGCGCCCCGGCATCATCATCGGGAAAAAGGGCGCCGAGGTCGAGCGACTGAAGAAGGAGCTCGAGGAGACCACGACGAAACAGGTTTCCGTTGACATTAAAGAGGTCCGGAAGCCCGAGCTGAACGCCCAGCTCGTGGCGGAGAACATCGCCCTCCAGATCGAGAAGCGTGTTGCCTTCAGGCGGGCCCTGAAGAGGGCCGTGTCCTCGGCGATGCGCTTCGGCGCGCTCGGCATCAGGGTCGCCTGTGCCGGCAGACTTGCCGGAGCTGAAATCGCCAGGTCCGAATGGTACCGGGAGGGCCGTGTTCCCCTCAGCACCTTCAGGGCCGACGTGGACTACGGGTTCACCGAAGCGCGGACGACCTACGGAGCCATCGGCATCAAGGTCTGGATGTACCACGGGGATATTCTCTCAGACTAGCCTCAATTTCTTTGAGAGGAGAAGGACATGTTAGCTCCGAAGAAGATTAAATACAGAAAGAGAATGAAGGGCAGGATGTGCGGAAAGGCCGAACGGGGCGGAGCGGTCTCCTTCGGCGAGTACGGCCTGAAGGCCCTGGAACCCGGATGGATCACGAGCCGGCAGATTGAATCGGCGAGAGTGGCCATTACGAGGCAGGCCAAGAAAGGGTGCAAGCTCTGGATCAGGATTTTCCCGGACAAGCCGATCACCAGGAAGCCCGCCGAGACACGAATGGGGAAAGGCAAGGGCAACCCCGAATTCTGGGTAGCAGTGGTCAAGCCCGGTACGGTCATGTATGAGGTGTCGGGAATCAATGAGGAGGTGGCCCGCGAGGCCTTTCTCCGTGCGTCGCACAAGCTCCCCATTGCGACAAAGTTTGTGAAGCGGGAGGAGATTCTTTCATGAAATCCTCGCAGATTGTGGCGTTGTCGATAGATGAACTGAAGCAGAAGGAAGCAGACCTGCGGAAGGAGCTCTTCAACCTGAGGTATCAGTTGGCCAAGGGTGAGCTTGAGAACAACATGAGGGTGCGCGCGGTGAGAAAGGACATTGCAAGGGTCCTCACCGCCATCACGGCGAAGCAGAAGGCCCAGGCCTCGGAAGCGTCGAAGGGGGGCAGCGAGAATGTCTAAGAAAGTCTATACCGGCAAGGTCGTCAGCAACAGGATGGACAAGACTGTTGTCGTGGCGGTGACGCGCACGCTGCAGCACCCCCTGTACAAGAAGACGGTCAAGAAGGTGAGCCGTTTCAAGGCCCACGATGAGAAGAACTCATGCAACGTCGGCGACACGGTTCAGATCGTCGAGTGCAGGCCGCTGAGCAAGGACAAGCGGTGGCAGGTGCTCAACATCGTGAGAAGTGAAGGTGTGTAGCCATGATACAGACCAGAAGCATACTCGAAGTGGCTGACAATTCGGGCGCGAAGAGGGTCCAGTGTATCCGGGTCCTGGGCGGCTCCACCCGCAGGTACGCCAGGCTCGGAGACATTATTGTGGTGAGCGTGAAGGAAGCGATACCCGAGGGTAACGTTAAGAAGGGCACCGTCCAGAAAGCTGTTGTGGTACGGACGAAGAGGGAGACAAAGAGGCCTGACGGCTCGTACATACGGTTCGATCAGAACGCCGTCGTGCTCATCAATAATCAGATGGAGCCCATCGGAACGAGAATCTTCGGTCCTGTTGCAAGGGAGTTGCGCTGGAAAGAATTCATGAAGATCATCTCCCTTGCCCCCGAGGTGCTCTAAGTGGTACGGGTTCAGCGGGGAAGGCGCCGAGAGAGGTAACGGTGCAAGCGAAGGGTCTTCGTGACCTGTGAATGGAGGCAAGCGTGGGCTTGAGGATAAAGAAAGGGGATACGGCAGTCGTCCTGACCGGCAAGAACAAGGGGAAAAAGGGGCGCGTGCTTTCGGTGAATCCCCTGAAGGAAAACGTCATCATCGAGGGCGTCAACAAAGTAAAGCGCCACATGAAGCCGAGCAAGAAGTACCAACAGGGCGGCATCATAGAGAAAGAGGCGCCGCTGCACCTCTCGAACGTGATGCTGGTTTGCCCGAAGTGCAGCAAGCCGACGAGGATCGTCAGCTCGCCCCTCGACGACGGCCGTAAGCTCAGGGCATGCAAGAAGTGTAAGGAGGTCTTGGAGTAAGAATGGCACCTCGGCTGAAGGAACGGTATGCGAAGGAGGTCGTCCCGGCGATGCGCAGGGAGTTCTCCTACACGAGCATCATGCAGGTACCAAAGGTCCAGAAGGTAGTGGTTCATGTCACCCTGGGTGAGGCCACACAGAATATAAAGCTGCTGGATGCTGCAGAGAAGGAACTCGCCGCCATCACGGGGCAGAAGCCTCTCGTCACGAAATCGAAGAGGGCAATCGCCGGATTCAAGCTGAAGCAGGGCGTGCCCCTCGGCTGCAAGGTGACGCTCAGGGGTGACCGGATGTTCGAGTTCCTCGACAGACTGATCAGCGTTGCCCTTCCCAGAATCAGGGACTTCCGGGGATTGTCGACGAAATCCTTCGACGGCAAAGGCAACTATTCTTTCGGACTGAAAGAGCAGTTCATCTTTCCCGAGATTGATTACGACAAAGTGGAGATGGTCCACGGCCTCGACATCACGATCTGCACATCGGCGCAGAATGACGAACAATGCAAGGTGCTGCTGAGGCACATGGGCATGCCCTTCCGAAGGTAGGAGGATCAAGTGGCAAAAGTTTGCATGATGGAGAAGGCGAAAAGGACGCCGAAGTTCCCCGTAAGGGCCCACAACAGGTGCCAGCTGTGCGGGAGGCCGAGGGCGTACTTGAGAAAATTCGGCATGTGCAGGATCTGTTTCAGGAACCTGGCGCTTCGGGGCATGATACCCGGGGTCACGAAATCGAGCTGGTAGAGGTGCAGGGATGTTCACGGACCCAATTTCAGACATGCTCACGAGGATACGGAATGCCGTCCTCATAAGGAACGAGAAGGTAGACATTCCTGCGTCGAAGATGAAGGTCGAGATTGCCAAGATCCTCAAAGAGGAAGGCTTCATCAAGTCCTACAAGATCATAAAGGATAAAATGCAGGGTGTGCTGAGGGTGACCCTGAAGTACACTCCCGACAACGACGCCATCATCACCGGCATCAAGCGGATCAGCAAGCCGGGCAGAAGGGTCTACGTTGGCAAGGATGAAATACCCAAGGCGATGGGGGGCGTCGGCGTGGCAATCCTCACGACTTCCAGGGGCCTTCTCACCGACAAGAAGTGCCGTCAGGAAGGCCTGGGCGGCGAAGTCGTCTGTTTTGTATGGTAAGGGGTGCGATATGTCGAGAATCGGGAAAAAACCAATAGATATACCTTCGGGCGTCAGCGTCGAGATCGCCGGGGCCGAGGTGAAGGTCAAAGGCCCCAAGGGACATTTGACCTATTCCGTACCGTCGGGGGTCTCGACGGCGGTCGACGCCGGCAAGGTGCTCGTCAGCCGCGACACCGACAAGAAGGAGCACCGGGCGCTCCATGGCCTGTCCCGGAGCATCCTCTTCAATATGGTAACCGGGGTCTCCCAGGGATACACGCGAGTCCTTGAGATTAAAGGGGTCGGCTACCGGGCACAGGTCAAAGGTAACAAGATCGCCTTGACCCTTGGATACTCGCACCCGGTCGAGTACGAGCTCCCTCAGGGCATTACCGCAGCTGCCGATGACAAGCAGACGACGATCACGCTGCAGGGGTTCGACAAAGCGCTCATCGGTCAGGTTGCCGCCAACATCAGACAGCTGCGGTCACCCGATGTCTACAAGGGCAAGGGACTGCGGTACGCCGGCGAGCGGCTCAAGCTGAAGGCCGGCAAGACCGGAAAGAAATAGGGGAGGAAGGCGTGAACAGGAAGGAAGAAGCCAGGGAGCGGAGACACAGGCGCCTCAGGAAGAAGGTTCTGGGGACCGCAGAGCGGCCACGCCTCTCCGTCCACAAGAGCCTGAACAACGTCTACGCTCAGGTTGTCGATGACACCAGGGGGCACACTATCCTGTCCGTCTGCACCCGCGACAAGGATTTCAAAGACGAGTCGGGACACAAAGGGAACGTCAAGACCGCCAGGATGGTGGGGCAGTTGCTCGCCACGAGGGCGGTGGCAGGCGGCATTAAGAAGGTCGTCTTCGACCGCGGCGGTTACCGGTACCACGGGTGCATCAAGGCCCTGGCTGAGGGCGCACGAGAGGGCGGACTCGAATTCTAGATTCCGATTCCGGTTGGGGATTGCAGGATGCGGATTTCGGACTTCTCCGCATTGCTGCGCAACCGGCAATCGGCAGTCAACACAATCGCTGAGAGGGAGGCAGGGTGAAGACCGAGCGAATCGACGCTGAAGGACTCACGCTAAAGGATAAGGTTGTTCACATAAACCGCGTCACTAAAGTTGTGAAGGGCGGCAGAAGGTTTTCCTTCAGCGCCCTGGTGGTGGTGGGCAACGAGGGCGGTATCATCGGCATGGGAAAGGGCAAGGCGGCCGAGGTGCCGGAAGCGATCCGCAAAGCTGTAGAGCAGGCAAAGAAGCATCTGATGAGATTCCCGGTGAAGGAAGGCTCCATACCGCACCGGATCATCGGGAAGTACGGTTCCAACAGCGTGGTAATGAACCCTGCCCCCAAGGGCACGGGGATCATTGCCGGAGGGGCTGTGCGTGCTGTCTTTGAGGTGGCGGGAGTTCAGGATATCGTCGCCAAAGCGCTGGGAGGGCACAATCCCTTCAACTCCGTCAAGGCGACGCTCAACGGGCTGGGCAGCCTCAAGGACCCTGATGCGGTCCTCAAGTTAAGGGGCAAGGCGGAAGAGGAAAGCCCGGTCCCGGAAGTTACAGAATAGGAGGCGGAAGGACGAGCCATGAAGATACATGAGTTGCGCCCGGCAGAGGGCAGCAGGAGGGGGCCGAAGAGGATTGGCAGAGGGCCAGGCTCGGGCCACGGCAAGACCTCAACAAAGGGTCACAAAGGGCAGAAAGCCCGATCGGGCGGTACCAAGGGACCTGCCTTCGAGGGCGGCCAGACCCCGCTGCAGAGAAGGCTGCCGAAGCGCGGGTTCACCAACAGTCCCTTCAGGAGGGAATATGCCGTGCTGAACCTCAAGGACCTCGCGGCGCTGGGGGATGCCGATACGATCACGCCCGATGTGCTTATCGAGAGAAGGATTGTGAGAGACGCCAAGGACGGCATCAAGATACTGGGCGTCGGGAGCATCACCAGACCTGTGACTGTCAAAGCTCATGCCTTCAGCGCTTCGGCGCTCGACAAGATCAAGGCCGCCGGGGGGACCGCAGAGGTGATCGCGTAGTGAGAGCGATTGACAACATCCGTAATATCCTCAAGATACCTGAGCTCAAGCTGAGGATACTCTTCACCATCGGGATGCTGGCGGTCTACAGGATAGGGGCGCACATCCCGACGCCGGGAATCAACGGCGAGGCCCTGAGCAAGTTCCTCATGGAAAAGGGCGGCGCCATGATGGGGTTCTTTGACATGTTCTCGGGGGGGGCGCTCTCAAGGCTCACCATATTCGCCCTTGGCATCATGCCCTACATCAGCGCCTCGATCATCTTTCAGCTCCTGACCGTGGTTATACCGGCCATCGGAAAACTGGCCAAGGAGGGAGAACAGGGACGAAAGAAGATCGTCAGATACACGCGGTACGCGACCGTCGTCATCGCGGCCGTTCAGTCCTTCGGAATCGCCGTGGGCCTTGAAGGCATGTCGGGGGGGCAGTTTATCCAGGATCCGGGCTGGTCTTTCAGGCTGCTGACGATGCTCACGCTTACCTCGGGCACCGCCTTCCTCATGTGGCTTGGCGAACAGATTACCGAGCGCGGCATCGGCAACGGCATTTCACTCATCATCTTCGCCGGCATCGTCGCCCGCTTCCCGAACGCGATCGCCAGCACCTTCGACCTCATGAGGGCAGGGGAATTGAGCATCTTCTTCGTGATCATTCTTCTCGTCATGATGGTCGGCGTCGTCGGCGGGATTATCCTCATCGAGCGCGGGCAGCGAAAGATACCGGTCCAGTACGCCAAGCGGGTTATCGGCAGGAAGGTCTTCGGCGGTCAGACCACGCACCTGCCTCTGAAGATCAACACGTCCGGCGTCATCCCGCCCATCTTTGCTTCGTCGATAATCATGTTTCCCGCAACGGTGGCCGGTTTCATACCGATACCGTGGGTGCAGGCCCTTGCAAAGGAGCTTTCACCCGGGAACCTGACCTATACGCTCCTCTATGTGGGGCTGATCATCTTCTTCTGTTATTTCTACACGGCGGTGATATTCAATCCTGTGGATATCGCTGAGAATCTTCAGAAGCACGGCGGCTTCATCCCCGGCATCAGGCCAGGGCAGAAGACCTCTGAGTACATCTACCGCGTTCTCACGAGGCTGACCTTTGTGGGGGCCGTCTATCTTTCGATCGTGTGTGTGCTGCCTGAAATCCTGATCACTCGTTTCAACGTGCCCTTCTATTTTGGCGGGACCTCACTGCTGATTGCCGTCGGCGTGGCCCTCGATACTGTCTCCCAGATCGAGTCTCACCTCATCACGAGGTCCTATGAGGGCTTCCTCAAGAAAGGGAGACTGCGGGGTAGACGGGGCTGACTGACAGCGGACTGTGATCATCATCAAGTCCCAGGAGGAAATAGACAAAATAGCTTCGGCCTGTCAGATCGTCGGCGAGGTCCTCGAGAGGCTCCCGTCCTTTGTCAAGCCGGGCGTATCGACGGCCGAAATAGAGGAGTTCTCTGAAAGATCCATCCGGCGGCGGGGGGGCGTGCCTGCTTTCAAGGGGTACCGGGGATACCCGGCAAGCACCTGTATCTCCGTCAACGAACAGGTTGTGCACGGCATGCCGTCGCGGTCGGTACGCCTCAGGAACGGGGACATTGTCAGCATCGACCTCGGTGTCATATTGAACGGCTTTTACGGTGACGGGGCTATCACGCTTCCTGTCGGCGAGATCGATGAGGCTGCACGGCACCTCATCGATGTGACAAGGGAAGCCCTTCACGCGGGTATAAGGCAGGCGGTCATCGGCAACCGTGTCTGCGACATCTCGGCGGCAATACAGGGTCACGTTGAGTCGCACAACTTCTCGGTGGTGAGGGCCTTTGTCGGACACGGCATCGGCCGGTCTCTTCACGAAGAGCCGCAGGTGCCCAATTTCGGCAAGGCGGGGACCGGGTCGAGGCTGAAGGAGGGCATGACGCTGGCCATTGAGCCCATGGTGAACGCGGGCGGGCCTGATGTGCGGATTCTCGATGACGGGTGGACGGCGGTAACCCTTGACGGAAGCCTTTCCGCCCACTTTGAGCACACTGTGGCCATTACGAAGGAGGGTCCAAGGATTCTCACTCAGTTGACTAAGGATTGATTCAGAAGCTATAATTTTAGTTTACATATGGCAAAAGAAGAGAACATCGAGGTACAGGGAACGATCGTGGAGACCCTTCCGAACGCTATGTTCAGGGTCGCACTGGAAAACGGGCAGGTGATACTGGCCTATGTGTCCGGCAAGATGAGGATGCATTTCATCAAGATTCTTCCGGGGGACAAGGTTACGGTTGAGCTTTCCCCTTACGACCTGACCAAGGGCCGCATTACGTATCGCTTCAAGTGACCAGCCCTGGGGCCCCCGGTGTATCGGTGTTGGACGGGAAGGATTCCTTTTTCGTGTTGGAGGTGGAGAGATGAAGGTGCGACCCTCGGTAAGACCTATCTGTGCGAAGTGCAAGATAGTCAAGAGAAAGGGAGTCGTCAGGATCCTCTGCGAGAATCCGCGGCACAAACAGCGGCAAGGATAACCCCGGAAAGGCCGGGCGAGGTGAACAGAGCATGACGAACGAAGGAGCGAGGTATGGCGAGAATAGCTGGCGTTGATCTCCCGAAGAACGAGCGCGTTGAAGTGGGGCTCACCAGGATCTTCGGTATCGGAAGGTCCCTGTCGGTCAAGATACTCAAAGAGACACAGGTCAACCCTAACACCCGTGTGAAGAACCTGACCGATGAGGAGATCGTCAAGATAAGGGGCCTGATAGAGAAGGACTACAAGATCGAGGGCGATCTCCGCAGGGAGATCACCATGAATGTCAAGCGGCTCGTCGAGATCGGGTCGTACCGAGGGGCGAGACACACGGCGCATTTGCCGGCGCGGGGACAGAGAACGAGGACGAATGCCCGGACCCGCAAGGGCCCCCGGAAACTTGTGGTCAAGAAAAAGTAGGAGGAGGAGCGTACCTGATGGCACAAAAGAAGAGGGGCGCAAAGAAGGTCAAGAAGAGTGTTTCGAGCGGTGCCGCCCATATACAGACAACGTTCAACAACACCATCGTCACGATAACCGACCCGAGCGGTGCCGTCATCTCCTGGTCGAGCGCGGGCAGCCTGGGCTTCAAGGGTTCCCGTAAGGGGACTCCCTTTGCTGCTCAGATGGCCTCCGAGACTGCCGCCAAGAAGGCGATGGAGATGGGGCTCAAGCACGTCGAGGTCTATGTGAAAGGACCTGGTGCGGGACGCGAGACTGCCATTCGGGCGCTCCAGGCTGCCGGCCTTGAGATAACGCTTATCAAGGACGTGACGCCGGTGCCTCACAACGGGTGCCGGCCTCCGAAGAGGAGGAGGGTGTAGCATGGCGAGATATACCGGACCTCTGTGCAGGCTCTGCCGTCGGGAAGGGGAGAAGCTTTTCCTGAAGGGCACGCGGTGCTACACCGAGAAGTGCGGCGTTGAGAGACGGAAGTACGCTCCCGGTCAGCATGGCCAGAACAAAGGGAAGCTGTCTGACTATGGCATCCAGTTGCGGGAGAAGCAGAAGGTGAGAAGGATTTACGGGGTGATGGAAAAGCAGTTCAGGAGGTACTTCGAGATCGCCTCCTCCATGAAGGGCATCACCGGTGAGGTCCTGCTCCAGTTGCTCGAACGAAGAATGGACACGGCAGTGCACCGGATGGGTTTTGCCTCGAACCGGAGGGAGGCGCGGCAGTTCGTGAAACACGGTCATTTCTCGGTGAACGGACGGAAGGTCAGCATCCCCTCGTATCTTCTGAGGCCCGGCGACACCGTGGAGGTGAAGGCTGGCAGCAAGGATCTCACCCAGATCGCCGAGAACCTTGCTATAGCCGAGCACAGGGGTTTTCCTGAGTGGGTGGAGGTCGATGCGCAGGGCCTTAAGGCGAAATTCCTCAGACCCCCTTCCCGTGAGGAGATTCAGCTCACAGGCACCGGCGTACAGGAGCAGCTCATCGTGGAGCTTTATTCAAAGTAGGGACGGCAACCGCTCACGCACAGTCAGGAGGCACAGGAGGCT
>Ga0316622_100002348_pt1 | contig 13048 bp, 12 predicted proteins | sample OWC_Aug_OW2_C1_D_FD_207646 | JGI IMG/M metagenome (GOLD analysis project Ga0316622, IMG submission 207646) | Wetland soil microbial communities from Old Woman Creek delta, Ohio, United States - OWC_Aug_OW2_C1_D5_C | ecosystem: Environmental > Terrestrial > Soil > Wetlands | place: USA: Ohio... | reverse complement strand
GACGCTAGCGGCTGCGGCTGACTCCCGGAGCTGCGCCGCGCGCGGCCCGGGCATGTGAAGAGGCCACCTCTCGGGGTGGCCTCTTCGTCTTCTGCTCAGGGGCCTCGGCCTCCCTTTGGGCTTGTCGCCGGAGGGGAGGTGTGCTACTAGTGCCGAGGCACGTCCCGCTCTCGCGTTGAGCGTGGGTGCGCAACGCGGCTCTCGCACACGGAGGGAGGTACCCGCCATGAAGCGCCTTGCCGCAGTGGCGTTTTCGGTCCTGGCTCTTCTCGTCGTTCTTCCGGTCCTTTCCGGCGCACAGACGACGGGCGCCGCGCGCCCCCAGCCCCAAGGCATCGACATCCCCGGGATGCGCGTCGCCCCCGGCGCGACCCCGGCCGACGGCGAGCTTCCCGATGCTCTGCGCTCGCTTCTCGGCTCGCGCGGCTATGCGGGCGCGCCCGTGCTCGCCGACTTCGACGCGGGCGGCGACCGCTGCGAGATCGACTGCGAAGCCTGCGACTTCTACGAGGACGAGCCGCCCTGCGAACCGGAGTGGCTGGACATCTGGAACGGGGGCTGCAACTCAACGCCGGCCGTGTTCGACACGCTGGTGCCCTACTACGGGAAGATCGGACTCTGCGGCACGAGCGGCAACTACACCTACTCCGGCATGAGTTATCGCGACACGGACTGGTTCGAGATCCACGTCGAGGAGACCACCTCTCTGCGGTACTGCTGCACCGCCGAGTTCCCGGTCAACGTCTTCCTCATAGACGGCAACGCCGGCTGCGGCAGTATCGTGGTCCTCGCGTCTGCGGGCGGAGATACCTGCGCCGAAGCTTGCGTCGAGTACACCGTGGCCCCCGGCACGTACTGGCTCTGGGTGGGGGCGCAGGTCTACTCGGGCATTCCCTGCGACGCCGAGTACCGGATCACACTCGAGGGCTTCGCGATCCAGGGCTGCAACGCGGACTGCCCAGGCGGCGCGGTCGTCGAGAACGAGCCGCCCTGCGGCCCCGACTACTATGACGCGTGGAACGGAGGCTGCAACTCGTCGCCGTACGTCTTCCAGCGGCTGCAGCCGAGCGCGGGCGTCATCACGGTCTGCGGCAGGTCCGGCGTCTATCCGTACGGGGGCTGCTACCGAGACACAGACTGGTACGAGATCGTGCTGGACCAGCCCCGCGAGATCCAGTTCTGCGCCTACGCCGAGTTCCCGATGGCCATGTTCATCATCGGGGGCTCGTGCGACGGAGGTCTCCAGTTCCTCGAAGTCGGGACGGCAGCGGACTGTGAGCAGCTCTGCCTGACCCACAGCCTGTCGCCGGGCACGTACTGGCTTTGGATCGGGCCCTCGACCTGGATCCCGATCGACTGCGACAGGGACTACACGATGACCGTCTCCGGTTATACGACGGCCGTCGAGCGCACGACCTGGGGCTCTGTGAAGGCCCTCTACCGGTAGAAGCGGCGCGGAGCATTCCTGGGGGCCGCTCCGCCCGGGGCGGCCCCCGCTCGTGAGGAAGAACGCCATGCGGATCCTTGTCGTAGGCGGCGGGGGGCGCGAGCACGCCCTCGTGTGGAAGCTCTCGCAGAGCGCCCTCGCCCACGACATCGTGTGCGCGCCGGGGAACGCCGGCATCGCGTCGCTCGCCCGGTGCGTGCCGCTCTCGGCCGACGACGTGAGCGGCATCGCGCGGTTCGCCGCTGACGAGCGGTTCGATCTCGTCGTCGTCGGCCCCGAGAACCCGCTCGTCCTCGGACTGGCGGACCGCCTCACGGAGGCCCGGGTGCCGGTCTTCGGGCCCACGCGGGCCGCGGCGCAGCTCGAGGGCAGCAAGTGGTTCGCGAAGGACCTCATGCTTCGCGCGGGCATCCCTACCGCGCGGGCCTGGACTGCGTCGAGCCGCGACGAGGCGCTCGGGCGGGCGCGCGAGCTCGGCTTCCCCGTGGTCGTCAAGGCGGACGGCCTCGCCGCCGGGAAGGGTGTCGTCGTCGCGAGGGACGCGCACAGCCTCGAGGCGGCGGTGGACGACGCGCTCGTCAGGGGCGTGTTCGGTCCGTCGGGACACCGCGTGCTCATCGAGGAACATCTCGTCGGCGAGGAGGCATCCGTGCTCGCGCTGACGGACGGCCGAGCCGTCGCCCTTCTCGCGCCTTCGCAGGACCACAAGCGCGCCTTTGACGGCGACGAAGGTCCCAACACCGGCGGCATGGGGGCATACGCTCCCGCTCCCGCCGTCACCGACGCCGTCCTCCGGGAGACCGGGAGGCGCGTGATCGAGGGCGCCTTGGCGGCCCTCGAGGAGTACCACGGTGTCGCGTACCGCGGCGTCCTCTACGCCGGGCTCATGATCACCCCCGAGGGCCCGCAGGTCCTCGAGTTCAACTGCCGCTTCGGCGACCCTGAGACGCAGGCCGTGCTCCCGCTTCTCGACGGCGACCTGGCCGAGATCATGCTCGCGACCGCGCGCGGGGAGCTTGCCCCGTCGTCCGTCCGGACGCTGCCCGGGGCGGCGGCGTGCGTCGTCATGGCGTCCGGGGGCTACCCGGGCCACTACGAGAAGGGCAAGGAGGTCCTCGGGCTCGCGCACGCATCGGCCCTCGACGGCGTGCTCGTGTTCCACGCCGGGACCGCGGCCGAAGGACGGCGGGTCGTGACCGCCGGCGGCCGCGTTCTCGGCGTCACCGGCGTCGGGCGCGACCTCCCTGACGCGCTCGGAAGGGCCTACGCCGGTGTCCACGAGATCTCGTTCGAGGGCGCTCACTGCCGCAAGGACATCGGCTACCGCGCTCTGAAGAGGCTCGCCCACCAGTGACCGTGATCGACCTCACCGCGCGGACCGACGAGACGGTCCATGACCTCCTGGCTCCGGCAGTCTTCGCGATCAAGTCCGGGGCCCTCGTCGTGATCCCGACGACGACCTACTACGCGCTCGCCGCCGACGCGCTCAACCCGCGCGCGGTCGCCCGCGTGTTCTCCGCGAAGCGGCGCGCCCCGTCGAAGCCGATCATCGCGCTTGTGGACTCGTTCGAGATGATGCGGCAGCTCGTGGACTCCGTGCCTCCCGAGGCCAAGGAGCTCGAGTGGCGCCTCGGTGGCAAGGGGCTCACCTACGTCCTCGCGGCCTCGCCCCGCGTGCCGAGGGAACTGACGGGGCAGGCGGACACGATCGCGGTGAGGATCGAGCGCAACGAGGTCGTCCGCGAGATCCTCGCGTCCGTCGGGCAGGCGATCACCGGCACGAGCGCGAACGTTGAGGGACGCCCGCCCGCCCGGACGGCCGACGACGCCACGGCGCAGCTCAGGGACTGGCTCGACGTGGTCGTACGCTCGTTCCCGTCGGGCGCGTCAAAGCCCACGACGATTGTGGATCTCACAACGCCCGGGTTCCCGCTCGTCCGCGAGGGCACGGTGCCGGAAGCAGACATCCGCAGGGTCCTCGGCGGATGATTCTTGACGGAGCGGGACCCCGGGCCCTAGACTCTCTCTCGTTCCCCGATCATCGCGAGGACTCGATGCCGTTCCGCGTGCTCATGGTCTGCACGGGCAACACCTGCAGAAGCCCCTTGGCCGAAGGCATCCTGAAGGCTTCTCTGCCGGCCGGGTCGCGCGACCGGGTCGACGTTTCGTCGGCCGGGACGGCCGCGCTCGACGGTGCCCAGGCGACGTCCATGGCGCGGGAGGTCGCGGCGCGGCACGGGATCGACCTTTCGGGCCACAGGTCGGCGGCGATCTCGCGGGCGGAGGTTGGGAGCGCCGATCTCATTCTGGCCATGGCCCGGGAGCACGCGGACGCCGTGAGGTCACTCGCGCCCGAGGCTTCGGGGCGGACGTTCCTCCTTTCCGCATTCGCGGGCGGGACGCGGTGTGACGTCCCGGATCCGATCGGAGGGACGAGGGACGAGTACGAGACGATCTTCGAGACGCTTCGGGGGCATCTCGAGGCGGCCCTCCCGAGGATCCTCGCGCTGGAGAAGGAGGCGGCACGGTGAAGATCGCGGTGGCGTCCGACCACGCGGGATTTGAGCTCAAGGAGTCGATCGCGCGCGCGCTCGCGGCACGGGGGCACGAGGTCCGCGACTTCGGCACGTCCGGCACCGAGTCGTCTGACTATCCGGACTACGGCGCGCCTGCCGCCCGCGCGGTGGCCTCGGGCGACGTGGACCGCGGGGTGCTTGTCTGCGGCTCGGGGCAGGGGATGTGCATGGTCGCGAACAAGGTGCACGGGGTCCGCGCCGCCCTCGCGTGGGCACCTGAGATCGCAAGGCTATCGCGCGAGCACAACGACTCGAACGTGCTCTGCCTCCCGGCCCGGTTCGTCACCGAGGCGCAGGCGTTCGAGATCCTGGACAGCTGGCTCGGGGCGGCCTTCCAGGGCGGAAGGCACGCCCGCCGAGTTGAGAAGACCATGCGAGGGGAGAAGGAGGACTGACGATGCCGTACCTCAAGGATGTCGATCCGGAGGTGTACGAGGCGATCCAGGGAGAGGTGCACAGGCAGACCGACAGGCTCGAGCTCATCGCCTCGGAGAACTTCACGAGTGAGGCGGTCCGGGAGGCGGTGGGGTCGGTCATGACGAACAAGTACGCCGAGGGATACCCGTACTTCCGGAAGAAGGACGGCACCATCAGCTGGGAGCGCAACGGGCGCTACTACGGCGGTTGCGAGTTCGTCGACAAGGCCGAGGCGCTGGCCATCGCGCGCGCCAAGGAGCTCTTCGGCGCCGAGCACGCGAACGTCCAGCCCCACTCGGGCAGCCAGGCCAACATGGCGGTCTACTTCGCGCTCCTGAAGCCCGGTGACAGGTACTTCGGTCTCGAGCTCTCGCACGGCGGACACCTCACGCACGGACACCCCATCAGCTTCTCGGGCATGTTCTTCGACGTCGTCCACTACGGCGTCGATCCGAAGACCGAAGTGATCGACTACGCCGCGCTCAGGACGCTCGCGCTCGAGAAGAGGCCGAAGCTCATCATGGCGGGCGCGAGCGCGTACCCGCGGACTCTCGACTTCCCCGCGTTCCGCGAGATCGCGGACGCGGTCGGCGCGAAACTCGTTGTCGACATGGCGCACATAGCCGGGCTCGTCGCGGCCGGGGTGCACCCGAGCCCCGTTCCGCACTCTGACGCGGTGACGACGACGACCCACAAGACGCTCAGGGGACCGAGGGCCGGCATGATCCTGTGCAGGCAGGCGATCGCCGCCGACATCGACAAGATGGTGTTCCCGGGAATCCAGGGCGGTCCGCTCATGCACGTCATCGCCGGGAAGGCCGTCTGCCTCAAGGAGGCGCTCGGCCCGGCGTTCCGCGAGTATCAGAAGCGGATCGTGGAGAACGCGAAGCTCATGGCAGAGTCGTTCAAGCGCCACGGCTTCCGTCTCGTCTCCGGAGGCACGGACACGCACCTCATGCTCGTCGATCTTCGGCAGAAGAAGGTCACCGGAAAGGCGGCCGAACTCGCGCTCGAGAAGGCCGGCATCACCGTGAACAAGAATACGATTCCCTTCGATCCCGAGAAGCCGTTCGTCACGAGCGGCATCAGGGTGGGGACGCCCGCGCTCACCACGCGGGGCATGGGCGGGGTCGAGATCGACCGGATCGTCGCGCTCATCGACCGGGTCCTGAGCGACTACGAGAACGAGCAGAATCTCCAGGCTGTCAAGAAGGAGATCGAGGAGCTCTGCGTCTCGTTCCCGCTCGTGACCGGCGAAAAGAGGCCTGTTTAGGGCAGTCTCGCAGGGCTGTCAGGGAGCATCCATGGCGGGTCGCCCGTCCTGGGACGACTACTTCATGAGCATCGCGCGCCTCGTGTCGGGGCGGTCCACCTGCCTGCGGCGGAGGGTCGGCGCGGTCATCGTGAAGGACCGGCGCATCCTCGCGTCCGGATACAACGGCGCGCCCGCGGGACTCGCGCACTGCTCCGAGACCGGGTGTCTGCGAGAGAAGCTCAAGGTCCCTCCGGGCGAACGGCACGAGCTCTGCCGTGGAATCCACGCCGAGCAGAACGCGATCATCCAGTCCGCCAACTACGGGACCGGCATCGCCGGCGCGGCGATCTACTCGACTCACCATCCGTGCTCGGTCTGCGCGAAGATGATCATCAACGCCGGAATCACGCGGGTCGTCACCGACGACTCCTACCCGGACGATCTGGCCGACGAGATGCTCAGCGAGTCCGGGATCGAGGTGGTCACGCTCTCTCGCCCGCAGCCGGCACCCGACCCCGCTCCCTGACTCGTACGGCCGCAGGGCCTCCCGTGACGTACATCCCGGAGCATCCTGGGGAGACCCGGGTGCCTGCGCCCCCCGCGGCCGTCCGTCGCGCCACGAGTCCGAACGAAGAAACTCCGTTCAGTATGGATTCCCTGTTGACACGCTCCGAGCCTCGTTGCTACGATGCCGCTCGCTGTTGGCGTAGGTGAGCTCGCGGATGGAGCGACGACATGGTCGTGCGCGAAGTCCCTTCCGAATCAGCAACCCCGATCAGAATCTAACGGCGTCAGCACAGAGTAGTCACGCGCGCTCTCTCTGCTCTCGTGGCCATTTGAAGTCGCCACCCACGGCAGGAGACTCGGAGCCCAACGCATGTTCAGTGTGAACGATGAGAAGACGGTCCGCGACGATTCGATCGTCGCGCAACCGGAGTCGGTGATCGACACGCTCGAAGACTCCCACGGGACCCAGCTTGCGCCGGAGGGTGACGCGCCGGTGAAGCGGCTCCGGTTCCTCATGGACGAGGAGGAAGTGCTGGGGCTCCATCGCCGCCTCGCGAGCAGGCTCTTCCGGCTCGTGCGAAAGCGGAGCGGCAAGATCGTCCCCTTCGAGCGGAGCAAGATCACGACGGCCATCTTCAAGGCCGCCCAGGAGGTGGGGGGCAGGGACCAGGAGCTGGCGGAGCGCCTGACGGACGAGGTGCTGCTGTACCTCTACTCAGAAAAGGGCGATAACCTCCCACAGGTAGAGGAGATACAGGACGCGATCGAGAAGGTGCTCATCGAGCGCGGCCACGCCAAGACCGCCAAGGCCTTCATTCTCTATAGGGACAAGCGGTCCAGAGTGCGCAGAACCGAGGTCCGTCCCGACCTGCCCGGGCTCGAGCGGAAGCGGACGGAAGGAGCCCTCGACGCGACCGACCTCGCGCTCTTTGTGCGGACGTCCGCGGACGACATGATCGTCTGGGACCGCGAGCGCATCGTCGAGACACTCGTGCGCGAGGCGAACGTCACGGTGGACGTCGCCGAGAAGATCAGCCGCGAGGTCGAGGACCAGATCGTCCTCTCAAAGACGGGCGTCATCACCGCGCCTCTCATCCGCGAGCTCGTGGACGCGAAGCTCATCGAGCACGGTCTCGAGGCGGCGCGGCGCAAGCACACGAGGCTGGGCGTTCCGCTCTACGACGCGGAGCGGATCATCCTCATGCCGAACAAGGAGAACGCGAACATCCCGCACAACCCCGAGGCGACGAACATGACGCTCGCCGAGGCGGTGAAGAAGCAGTACGCGCTTCTCCAGGTGTTCTCTCAGGACGTCGCAGACGCTCACGCTCGGGGCGATATCCATCTTCACGACCTTGGGTTCTTCGACCGCCCGTACTGCTCAGGGCAGTCGCTCGAGTACGTGAAGAAGTTCGGCCTCCACCTCCCGAACGCCATCTCGATCGCGAAGCCCGCAAAGCACCCCGACATCCTCCTTGCCCACATGGTGAAGTTCTCGGCGGCGCTCCAGGGGCACTTCGCGGGGGCGATCGGCTGGGACGCGGTCAACGTCTTCTTCTCGCCCTTCCTCGAGGGGCTGTCCGACCGCGACGTTCATCAGCTCGCGGAGATGCTCGTCTTCGAGTACTCGCAGCAGAGCGTCGCGCGCGGCGGCCAGGCCATCTTCAGCGACATCAACATCTACTGGGAGACGCCCAAGCACTTCGCGGGCGTCCCCGCCATCGGTCCCGGGGGCAAGGAGACGGGGCGGACGTACCTGGACTACCAGCACGAGGCCCAGCGCTTCGCGATGGCGCTCTTCGACGTGTACAAGCAGGGCGACGGGACCGGGCGCCCGTTCTTTTTCCCGAAGCCTCTCGTCCACATCACCGACGAGTTCTTCAGGACGCCCGGGCACGAGGAGTTCCTCCTGCACATCTCGGACGTGGCCGCGGACAAGGGCAATACGTACTTCGTGTTCGACCGAGGCGAGACGGCCAAGATATCCGAGTGCTGCCGGCTCTCCTTCAAGCTCGAGCAGTCGGACCTTGACGACGCGGCAGAGCCGTGGAGGATGCGCTACTCGGCGCTCCAGAACGTCACCCTGAACCTCCCGAGGGCCGCTTACGCGGCCCAGGGGGACGACGCCAAGCTCTTCGACAAGCTCGATCAGTTCTTCGCCGTGGCGGTGGCGGCGCACCGCCAGAAGAAGAAGATCATCGAGAGCCTCCTCTCCATGGGAGACCGCGGTCCGCTCGCGCTCCTCACGATGGATCTGGACGGGCAACCCTACCTGCGGATGCACCGGGTCACGTACCTCATCGGTCTCCTGGGCCTGAACGAGACGGTCCAGAGCCACCTGGGCGCCGAGCTGCACGAGTCCGAGGAGGCGTTCCGGCTCGGGCTTCGGATCGTCGCTCACCTCAAGCTCGCGTGCGAGCGGGCATCCGCGGAGACGGGCATGCGGTTCGTGCTCGAGCAGACGCCTGCCGAGTCGTGCGCGTACCGTCTCGCGAAGCTCGACCTCGACCACTTCCCGGGCCTCGCCGACCGCGTGGTGAAGGGGAATCTCGCGATGGGGGAGGTCTACTACACGAACTCGACCTTCCTCAACGTGTCGCACCCCCTGTCGGCGATCGAGCGGGTGAAGAAGGAAGGCAAGTTCCACGACATGATCGAGGCGGGAGCGCTCTCGCACGTGTGGATCGCGGACAGCAGGCCGGACAAGGAGGCCGTAGCGAGCTTCGTCCGGAAGACCTTCGCCAACACGAGGAACGCGCAGATCGCCTTCTCGCCGGAGTTCACCACCTGCAACACGTGCCTCAAGGTCATGAGGGGACTCGTCGATCACTGCCCTCACTGCAGCTCCGCCGAGGTGGACGGCATCACGCGGGTGACGGGATACCTGTCGAAGGTGTCCGGCTGGAACCCGGGGAAGAAGGCCGAGCTGGAGGACAGGTTCAGGAGCATCCTGAAGTGAAGATCCTCTACTTCGTCAAAGACGGGTGCGACGCCTGCAAGAAGGCCAGAGAGAAGGTCGAGTTCTTCCTCGGCAGATGGGGCATGTCCGACCGCCTGGACCGCGAGAGCGTCAGCCTCTCGACGGCCGACGGGCTGGTGGAGGCCGCGCTCCGCGAAGTGCATGACATCCCGACCGTCGTGCTCGAGCAGGACGGCGCGGAGCTGGCACGATGGACCAGACGGCCGCCGACATCGGCCGAGCTGCGGGACGCCCTGGGAGTCGAGGGCGAGGAGCAGACCCCCGAAGACGCCCCCTGCGATGCCCCTCCAACCCCTTCCCAAAACTGAGTGCAGACAGGCTGAACCTGTGCTACACTCACCGTTCGGTTTTCCCGTCCGGCGCCCGGCGGGGCGTCCGGGGGGACCCGGAAGGAGGCACTGCTCATGAGGAGTCGCGTGACGGTTGCGGCCGCCCTGTTGGTGGCGGCGCTGGTCGCCCTGTCATCCCTTACGACCGGCTGCGCCTCGTCGTCCGGGGCCGCCGGGCAGGTTGATACCTCTGCCACGCCGGTCCAGGTGACGAGGACATTCACGCAGGGCGACGCCATGAAGTACCGGTTCAAGGTGGAGAGCCAGTCCGGCGTGAAGCGCATCGGGTACGAGCAGTCCATCGCGACGTCGCACGAGCTCAAGACCACGTGCACGATCACGAAGGCGGACGCCGAGCAGACCGAGATGCTCATGCGGTTCGACTACGCCGTCGGCGGCATCACTGTAGGCGACCAGATGACGGCCGACAAGGACGCCGCCGCGCTCAGGGGGAAGGAGCTCGAGTTCACGCTGTCCCCCGAGGGGAAGGTCACCGGCTGGACCGGGCTGTCCGGCGAGGCGGCGCTCGAGTCCGGCGCGGGGCAGTTCGCCATGCTCTTCTACGACCTCTTCCCGACGCTGCCGGCCGAGCCGATGGCCGTCGGCATGACGTGGAGCGAGCCCTACGACGTGCCCGACATCACGGGCGACGTCAACCGCGACTTCGTGGGTGAGTCCGTGTACACGGTCCGCGGCTTCAAGAGGAAGTACGAGATCCCCTGTGTGGAGATCGGGCGCACGACGACCTTCGAGTTCGAGGGGCGCGCGGAGCAGGGTGGGGAGGTCTGGCTGATGTCCGGGCAGGGGACCATGAAGGGCACGATCCTCATCTCGACCGTCGACGGCCGACTCGTGTGGAGCACGACCGACGCCGAGCTCACGCTCGAGGGCGAGGGGGCTGCCGTGGCCTCGGCCGCGGCGTCAGGCAAGGTCGAGATGGGTGTGAAGTCCAAGCTCGTCATCGATCTTCTGTAGCGAGTCCGGCGCCGGCATGCCCGCCCACAGCGAGGCGACCCGGCGCGTGAACGGCGGACCCAGGAGTCCCGATCTGAGACTCAAGACCTTCGCCGGCGGCGCTCACCCGCCGACGCACAAGGACCTCACACGGAGCACTGGCATCGTCGATGCCGCCCTGCCTGAGCGCGTCGTTGTGCCGCTCAGGCAGTCGCTTGGCGCGCCGGCCGAAGCCTGCGTGAAGATCGGCGACGCCGTGCGGGTCGGGCAGAAGATCGGCGAGGCCAACGGCTTCATCTCCGTGCCGGTCCACGCCTCCGTCTCCGGCAAGGTCGTCGCGATCGGGCGCTTCCCGCATCCGCTCGGGAGCGAGCAGCCGGCGATCGTCATCGAGGGCGACGGCGCCGACGAGTGGCACGAGTCGGTGCGGGCCCGGGGCGACGCGCGGACCCTCTCCGCCGAAGAGATCAGGTCCATCGTCCGCGAGGCCGGCATCGTCGGCCAGGGCGGCGCAGCGTTCCCGACTCACGTCAAGCTCACCCCTCCCGAGTCGAAGCCCATCGACACGGCCGTTTTGAACGGGGCCGAGTGCGAGCCCTGGCTGACGGCGGACCATCGGCTCATGCTCGAGACGCCCGCGGAGATCCTCGAGGGCTTCCTCCTCATCATGAAGGCCCTCGGCTGCTCGAAGGGCCTGGTCGGCGTCGAGGCGAACAAGATGGACGCCGTCGCCGCGATGGTGAAGGCCGTTCCGGCGGGCGCCGACGTCACGGTCGTTCCGCTCGAGGTCAAGTACCCGCAGGGCGCCGAGAAGCAACTCATCGACGCGCTCCTCAGAAGGAAGGTGCCTTCCCGCGGCCTCCCGATGGACGTCGGAGTCGTCGTCCAGAACGTGGGGACGTCCTTCGCCACCTACGAGGCGTGTCTCCTCGGGAGGCCCCTCGTCGCACGCGTGCTCACGCTTGCCGGGACGCCGCTTGCGCGCCCGGCGAACTACCGCGCCCGGATCGGCACACTGGTGTCCGCGCTCGTGCAGCAGTCCGGGGGCATCCAGGGTGAGGTCTCCAAGGTCGTCGTCGGCGGCCCGATGATGGGCATCGCCCAGGCCACGCTCGACGTCCCGGTCGTGAAGGGCACGTCGGGCGTGCTTCTGTTCGCGCCCGGTGAGTCGCACGACCGTCCGGAGGAGCCGTGCCTGCGGTGCGGGCGGTGCGTCGACACGTGCCCGATGAGGCTCGTGCCCACCCAGCTCGAGAAGCTCGTTGCGGCAGGCAGGATCGCCGCCGCGGACGCGATTGGACTCTGGGACTGCATGGAGTGCGGCTCCTGCGCGTACGTCTGCCCGTCCAAGCGGCCGCTCGTTCACGTCTTCAAGCTCGGCAAGCACATCGCGACAGAGCAGAGGAAGACCGCCGTCATCGAGGGGCAGAAGGAGGGTGCATCCTAGTGCCCGACCGACTCGTCGTATCGGCGTCTCCGCACATCCGCGAGGACATCTCCGTCGAGAAGGTGATGTACGGGGTCGTCATCGCCCTCGTGCCGGCGCTGATCGGGTCCGTCTACTTCTACGGGCTGCGGGCGCTCTGGCTCGTCGCGATCTCCTGCCTCACGGCCGTGGCGACGGAGGCCGCGATCCAAAGGGTCCGGAACGTGCCCGTGACGGTCGCGGACGGGAGCGCGCTCGTGGCGGGCATTCTGCTCGCGTTCAACCTGCCCCCGGGCGTCCCGTTCTGGGTGCCGATCGTCGGGTCGTTCTTCGCCATAGCCATCGGGAAGCAGGTCTTCGGAGGCCTGGGCTATAACGTCATCAATCCCGCGCTCGCGGCCCGTGCCTTCCTCATGGTCTCGTGGCCGGTCCAGATGACCACGACCTGGCTCGCGTCACGCGGAGGCACGCTCTCCGGCGTCTCGCTTCGCGGGATCGACGCCGTCACCCAGGCGACGCCGCTCGCGCTCTGGAGGAAGGCGGGCGAGATCCTCGCCGATCCGGGCTCGACGACGCACCAGCTCGTGCAGGCGCGGCAGGTCATGGCCGACATGAGCTCGCCGGACGCGATGATGAACCTCTTCCTCGGAAACACCGGAGGCTGCATCGGCGAGACGTCCGCGCTCCTGCTGCTCATCGGGGGCGCGTACCTCATGTTCAAGCGCTACATCGGCTGGCGCATCCCCGCAAGCTACGTCCTCACGGTCGCGATCCTCGCGTGGATCTTCGGTGGCCCCGACGGCCTCTTCACCGGCAACGCGCTCTTCCACGTCCTCGCGGGCGGTCTCATCCTCGGCGCGTTCTTCATGGCCACGGACATGGTGACCTCGCCTGTTTCGCCGAAGGGCATGATCGTGTTCGGCGTCGGGTGCGGGCTCTTCACGACGATCATCAGGCTGGTCGGCGGGTATCCCGAGGGGGTGTGCTACTCCATCCTCCTCATGAACGTGGCAACGCCCCTCATCGACCGCTACACGCGCCCGAAGCGGCTCGGGGAGGTGAAGAAGGGTGCGTGAGTCGCTGAATCTTGCCCTGACGCTCACGGCAATCGCCCTCGTCGCGAGTCTCGGACTCGCTGCCGCATACACGGCCACGTA
>Ga0316622_100002347_pt1 | contig 13048 bp, 7 predicted proteins | sample OWC_Aug_OW2_C1_D_FD_207646 | JGI IMG/M metagenome (GOLD analysis project Ga0316622, IMG submission 207646) | Wetland soil microbial communities from Old Woman Creek delta, Ohio, United States - OWC_Aug_OW2_C1_D5_C | ecosystem: Environmental > Terrestrial > Soil > Wetlands | place: USA: Ohio... | reverse complement strand
GATCGACGAGGCGTTCCTCGACGTGACGGGCAGCGCCCGGGCCATGGGAACCGGAGACGAGATCGGGCGGAAGCTGAAGGAGGCGATCCTGAGGGAGACGCAGCTCACCGCCTCGGTCGGCGTCGCCCCCTCGAAGCTGGTCGCCAAGGTCGCCTCCGACATGAAGAAGCCGGACGGCCTCGTGGTCGTCCCCGCGGGGACGGAGGCCGTCTTCCTCGCGCCCCTCCCGGTGCGGCGACTGTGGGGCGTGGGGCCGAAGATGGAGGAGACGCTCGCCAGGCTGGGCGTGGTCACCATCGGCGACCTGGCGAGGCTCGACCCCGGCCGTCTCGAGCGGAGGCTCGGGACGCACGGCCACGACCTCCAGAAGCTGGCACGGGGCGAGGACGATCGGGACGTGGTCGCGGAGGGGGCGGAGGCGAAGAGCCTCGGCCAGGAGCACACCTACGGCCAGGACACCTCCGACCGGGAGCGCCTGCGCGCGACGCTGCTCCAGATCGCCGACGGTGTGGCGGAGAGGCTGCGGGCCCACGGCCTGCGGGCCCGCACCGTGACGCTCAAGTACCGCGACGAGGACTTCCGCACCACGACGCACGCCCGCACACTGAAGGAGGCCACCGACTCCGGCAACGCGCTCTTCCGCGTCGCCTCGGAGCTCTTCGCCGAGGTGCACCGCGGGAAGAAGGTGCGGCTCCTCGGGATCTACGCGTCCCACTTCGGCGGCGAGCCTCCGCAGCTCGGCCTGTTCGAGGAGCCGAAGGTTCCCTCCCCTCTGGACCGGGTGCGCGACGAGGTCCAGAAGCGGTTCGGCGACGCGGCCATCACCCGCGCGAGCCTGCTCGGACGCCGTGAGCGCCGCAACCCCTCCGACAAGCCCCCGCGATAGGGCGGCGCCCGGCCTACGGGTGGTTTCCTCTCCGGACTTCGACGTCGGGGTCGATCTTCACGATCTGGCCTTCGAGCCCGTACTTGTAGCGCCCCGGCAGCACGCTCGACGGCACCTCGCAGAAGTGGAATCTCGGCTTGTCGTCGGTCAGGACCGGGAACTCCGCACTGCACGTCGCGAAGCTCCAGGGCTTCTTGTCGGGGCCCTCCCCGGACAGCCTCCGGGGCTCAGGCTGGATGAACCTCAGGGCCGGTCGTTGGGGGTCGATGAGGCGCCCGCAGCCGTTCACGACCTTGAACCGGACGGCCCCGCCCTGGAAGACGCAGATCGGGTCTTCCGGCTTCGGCCCCTGGCTGACCGTGGCCAGACAGAGCTTTCCCTCCGGATCCGGCTTGAGGGTGATGAGAACCTTGACGTAGGTGCTGCCCTCGACGTCACAGCCCGAGACGACGTCCTGGTCACCGAGCTGGGGCGGCACGTGGGAAGCGCACGCGAGGGAGCCCGCGAGCGCCAAGGTGACCACAGCCAGTCCATCACGACGCACTTTGCACCTCCTTGGCGCGAGACGCTCTTGCCTTCTCGATGAGGGGTCGGAACCCGGGTAGGGCCCGGACGGCGGCGAACTCGTCGTCCTGCTCCGCGAGGCTGGGGCTCGCGCCGAGCTCCAGGGCTCTCTCGAGCAACGCGAGCGCCGTCCGTGTGTCGCCGAGCAACGCGTACACCGTCGCCACGCCGTATTGAGTGTCGGCGAGGGCGGGGCCGGCTTCGAGGGCGTCCTTTGCCGTCCGCAGCGCCGCCTCGCGCTCGCCCAGCTTGGCCAGGCAGATGGCGGCGTTCTTGAGCTGCCGCGGGGCCCGTGGGTTGGTGCGGAGGGCCACGCGACTGAGCTCGAGGGCGGCCCTCCAGTCTCTGCGGGCTCCCTGCATGTCGCCCGACTTGGCGCGGGCATCCCCGAGGCTCCGCCGGATCGTCCCGGAGGCTGGCTCGAGTCGGGCGGCCTCCTCGTAGGCAAGCACCGCGTCGGAGAGCCGTCCCTGCGCGTAGTACACGCCCGCGAGGTTCGCCCAGGCGCGAGCGTCAGGGGCGAGACGGATGGCCTCGCGGTAGGGCGCGATCGCACCGTCGAGGTCGCCCTCCATCTGGAGCGCTGCGCCCAGCATCTGGAAGCCCCAGGGATTGTCCGGCTGCAGCTCCGTCTGCCGGCGGTAGGCCTCGGCTGCCTCGCGAAACGCTCCCGCACTGAAGTGGACCCAGCCCAGGGCGTTGTGGTTCTCCGCGAACCCGGGGCGCAGCGCGATCGCGCGACGCGCGGCCTCGAGCGCCTCGGTCCTATTCCCGGTGTCCGCGAGGAGGAAGGCGAGCTGCCGGAGGATTTCGTCGGAGTTCGGACGGACGGCGAGCGCCTTCCGCGTCTCCTCCAGGGCCTCGGCCGGCTTCCCCCGCCCCTCATAGACGATCGCGAGAGCCAGCCGGGCCTCGGCTTCGTCGGGGTTGAGCCGCAGCGATTCCTGGACGGCGTCGCGGGCCCGGTCCGCCCAGGCCGGGTCGCCCGTTTCCTTGTAGCGCATCCAGCACGCCCGGCCCAGCGCGGCGTGGGCGCGCGCGAACCGCGGATCCGCCCGGATTGCCGCCTCGAGCTTCGCGAGCGCGCGCTCGGCGTTCCCCGGCCGGTCCGCGCGGTCGAGCAGCGCGAGCGAGGCCGCATACTGCTCCCAGGCCGAAGGGCTGGCGGTGGGCCGCGCTTCGATCCGCTCCCGCCCGGAGGCGGAGATGGACCGCTGCAGGGCGTCGGCGACGGCGGTCGCGACGCGGGACTGCAGGTCGAAGAGTTGCGTGAAGGCCCCGTCGAAGGTGTCGCTCCAGCGGACGACGTTCGAGGGGCTCTCGATGAGGCTCAGGCTCACGCGCACCTTGTCCGCGGAGCGCTGGAGAGACCCGTCCACGAGGTAGCTCGCGTCGAGGGCGCGGGCGACGCCGGCGAGGTCGCCCTTGCGGTCCCCGAAGGCGGTGGTCGCGGAGCGCGACAGGGTGCTGATGCCGTCGATGGAGGTGAGGGCGGTGACGACCACCTCCGCGATCCCGACCGCCGTCCCGTCGTGCTCCGGCTGGCCGGTGAGGTTCGTGACCGGCAGCACAGCGACGACCGGAGGCCGTCCGTACGGCTTCGGCGGCTCGCACTGGCGCCACCCCCAGGCGAGGCCGAGAACGGCGAGGGCGGCGGCCCCGACCCGCGCGGCGCGCCGCCATTGGAAGCCGGCCAGGACCACGGGCCGGGGCGAGGGGGTCAACTCGTCGCCTCCGGACAGGCGCTCGCGCAGGTCGCGCAGCTCCCGCGCGAGGTCCTGGGTCGCCGCGTAGCGCTCGCTCGGGTCCTTGGCGAGGCAGCGGCCCTCGATCAGCCAGCGCACCGGTTGCGACAGCCGCGGGTTGAGCGTCGCGAGGGGCTCCGGTGTCTCGTCGATGATCGCGGCGATCGTCTGGACGGGCGTCTCGCGCCGGAAGGCCTGGCGGCCCGTCGCCATCTCGTAGAGGATCGCCCCGAGGGTGAACTGGTCGGAGCGGTGGTCCACCGCCCTCCCCCGCGCCTGCTCGGGGGACATGTAGCCGGCCGTCCCCAGGACCACCCCGGTCGCGGTCTGCGGCGAGGGCGACTCGGGCCACGTGGGCGCGGCGGAGTCGAACCACTGCTCCTGTCCCCCCGAGCCGTCGCCCCGCAGCTTGGCGAGGCCGAAGTCCAGGATCTTCACGTAGCCATCGGCCGTCACCATCACGTTCTCGGGCTTGAGGTCGCGGTGCACGATCCCGGCCGCGTGCGCCTTGGCGAGGCCCTCCGCGATCTGGGTGCCGATCTCCAGCAGGCGGCGCACGGAGAACGGCCGCCCGTCCTCGGCCTGGATCACCTGGCGCAGCGTCTGGCCCTCGACCACCTCCATCACGATGTAGGGCAGGCCGGAGGTCTCGCCGATCTCGTGGATGGTGACGATGTTGGGATGGTTGAGCGAGGAGGCGGCGCGGGCCTCCTGGGCGAAGCGGCCCATCCGGCCAGGGTCCGCGGCGAACCTCTCGGGCAGGAATTTCACCGCCACGTCGCGGTGAAGGTCGTGATCCCGGGCCCGCCAGACCTCCCCCATCCCCCCTGCACCCAGCCGGGAGAGGAGCTCGTAGCGACCGAAACGCATCCCTGCTGAGGGGGGCATGGTGCGCAGGAATCCTCAGGCGTAGAGGGCGTCGATCGCGTCCTTGTGCCGCTCGAGGATGACCCGGCGCTTCAGCTTCAGGGTGGGCGTCAGCTCCCCGGTCTCGACCGAGAGCTCCTTCGGGAGGAGCGCGATCTTCTTGATCGACTCGTAGCGGGCGAGGGTCTTGTTGATCTCCTCGACCTGCTTCTCGACGTGGGCCTTGAAGACCGGGCAGCGAGCGGCCTCCTCCGGCGTGCGGGCGGGGCTGCCGCACCGCTCCGCTTCCGCCGCCACGCGGGTGGGGTCGACGGTGAGGAGGGCCACGACGTACGGCCGGCGGTCGCCGACCGCGACCGCCTGCGAGACCGCCGCGATCTGCTTGAGCTTGCCCTCCAGGTGCTGCGGCGCGATGTTCTTGCCGCCCGAGGTGATGAGCAGCTCCTTCTTGCGATCGGTGACGCGCAGGAAGCCCTCCGCGTCGATCTCGCCCACGTCGCCGGAGTGGATCCAGCCCTCGGCGTCCAGCGTCTCCCGCGTGGCCTCCTCGTTCTTGTAGTAGCCCTTGAAGACGTGTGGCCCTCGTATCAGGACCTCGCCGTCCTCCGCCACCTTGAGCTCGGTTCCGGGCAGCGCGTACCCCGCGCGCCCCAGGCGGTAGCGCTTCGGCAGCGACATCGTGGTCGGCCCCGTGCACTCGCTCATGCCGTAGACCTCCATGATGGGCAGGCCCAGGCTCTGGAAGTAGTCGAGCGTCTCCTTGGCGATCGGCGCCGCGGACACGACGAGCATGCGGATCTCGTCGAAGCCCAGCCGCTGGCGCACCTTCGAGAAGACGAGGTGGTCCGCGAGGCCGTAGGTCCAGGGCCGCGGCCGGCCCTCCTGGTCGGCGTAGCCGCCGGCGAGGCCGACCCCCTTCGCCCACGCGGCGATGCGGCGGCGCAGGGGGCTCGCCTGGGCCCCGGCGGCCTGCATGCCGGCCTGGATCTTCTCCCAGACCCGCGGCACGCCGAGGAACAGGTGGGGACGCACCTCGCGCAGGTTCTCGGGCAGCTTCTCGAGGCTCTCCGCGAAGTGGACGCACGCCCCGGTCGCCATCGAGAGCAGGTGCGACACCACCTGCTCCGCGATGTGCGAGAGCGGCAGGTAGCTGATGAGCCGGTCCCCGGCGCCCACCGGCAGGATCTCCTGCGCCTTCACCGCGATGAACGAGAGGTTCCGCTGGGTGAGCATCACGCCCTTCGGGGTGCCGGTGGTGCCCGAGGTGTAGATCAGCGTGGCCACGTCGTCCGCCTTCGCCGCCGCGGTGCGGCGGTCCACCTCGGCGTCGTGAGACTCGTCGCCTCGGGCGAGGAAGTCCGCCCAGGTGAGGACGCCGGGCTCCGTGGCCTCGCCGTCCATCAGCACGATCGCCCGCAGCCCCGCCGGCCGCCCTCCGGCGGCCTGGAGCCGCTGCAGCGAGTCGCGGTTCTCGACTACCGCCACCGCCGCCTCGGCGTGCTCCGTGATGTAGCGGCACTGCTCGGGGGTCGTGTTCGTGTAGATGCCGGCGGGCCGCCCGCCCACCGCGATCGTGGCGAGGTTCGCGACGTACCACTCGGGCCGGTTGAAGGCCAGGATCACGACCCCCTGGCCGGGCTTCACGCCCGAGGCGACGAGGGCCCGCGCCGCCTGACGCACCGCGTCGCGATACCCGCGCCACGTGATCGTCTCCCAGGCCCCGCCGCGCTTCCGGGCCATCGCCGGCCGGTCCGCGTGGCGCTGTGCCGTCGCTTCGAACATCTCGAGAATGGTGTCGGGCACGGGAGGCCTCCGGGGAGATGGCCGCACACTAGGAGCCCCGATGCCGGGTGTCAAGAGGCGGCTCGTCGACTCGTCGACCGTCGACCTCGTCGACCGCCGGCGCTCCCAGGATCCAGCCCTCCAGCCGCGCGGCCTCCCGTAACCGCCGGGGAGCCGGCCTGAGGTCGAGAGCCGTCGCGAGATCGGCGCGCGAGGCCCAGAGGCAGGTCCACCGGGCGTCGGAGTCGTCCGTCTTGCGGATGTGGGGCGGCCGGCAGAAGCTCGGGTAGATCTCGGCGCCGACGTGGCTCCTCCCGTCGTCCGCGAGCGCGTCCATCGGCCAGGCGAGGACGGGAACGCCCCGGCGGGCCGCGCGCGCCAGCAGGGTGTCGAGCTCGACGAGGCCGACGAGGGTCTGGCCGGCCACGGCGCCCGTGCCTCCCAGGCGAGTGGCCGGCTTGGCCCCCGCCATCGCCCGCTCGGCGAACCGGACCGGGTTGCCTCTCCAGTCGGAGGAGGTGGGCACCCCGTAGGCGCGCGCGAGCCGTTTCACCCGGCAGTGGAAGATGGCGGCGCCCGCCCAGGCGTTGAACGCGGCCGGGAAGAGATGGGCGGGACCGAGGGGAGGCCGGCGGCCTTCGCCGAGGACGAGCGCGCGCAGCGCCTGGCGCCAGGGCCGAGCGGCCAGGCCCGCCGCCGCCCACAGGTCGAGTGGCCAGGACCACTGGTGGTCGACTCCGAAGAGGACGCGGCGACCGTCGCGCGTCGCGTCGAGGAGCGCGGCGAGGAGGGTCTCGCGAAGCGACTCGCGCGTGAACGGCCCCCGCACCTTGCCGGGACGGCCGCCGCGGTCGAGCCGCCAGAGCGCGATCGCCCGCCTCTGCGCAGATGGCGAGGCGGCGCCGCTGTAGTCGGCGAAGAGGAAGGTGTCGAACTCGCCCGGCGCCCGGCGACGCACGTCAGCGCACGCGGGTGACGATACACCGCGGCTATACTCCGTGTCTCCCGAGGAGGAGCCCATGTCGAGTCGCCTCGCCCCGGTGCTCGCGGCGCTCGCTTTCGCCGCTCCCACCGTCGCCGCGCCGCCCGCCGACCTCGTCCTGAAGAACGCCGTGGTGCACACGGTCGACGCGAAGCGGCCGCGCGCCGAGGCGGTGGCGATCCGCGGCAACCGGATCGTCGCGGTGGGCTCGAGCGGCGAGGTGCAGGCCTTCGTGGGCCCGAAGACGCGCGTCCTCGACCTTCGGGGCCGCACCGTCGTCCCCGGTTTCGACGACTCGCACGCCCACCTGCTGGGGATCGGCTTCGCCCGCCTGGACGTGGACCTCGTGGGGACCCGCAGCTACGCGGAGGTGGTCCAGCGGGTGGCGCAGGCGGTCGAGGGCCGGCGGCCCGGTGAGTGGATCCGTGGCCGCGGCTGGCACGAGGGCAAGTGGGACGCGCCGGCGCCGGGGTCCGTCCGCGGATTCCCCACCCACGAGGCCCTCACCGCGGTCTCGCCCGAGAACCCGGTCGTCCTCGACCGCGCCGACGGCCACGCCGTTCTCGCGAACGCGAAGGCCATGGCCCTCGCCGGCATCTCGGCGGCCACGCCGCCCCCGGCGGGCGGCGAGATCATCCGCACCGCCTCGGGGGAGGCGACCGGCGTCTTCGTGGACCGCGCGGAGGGCCTCGTCGCCCCGCCCGAGCGCACGATCGAGGAGGTCCGCCGCGCGCTCGCGCTCGCGATGGACGAGTGCCTCGCGAAGGGTGTCACCAGCCTGACCGACGCCGGGGCCCCCGTCGAGGTGATCGGCCTCTACAGGGAGGCGGCCGCGGGCGGGAAGCTGCGCACCCGGCTCTACGTGATGGCGGCCGGCCTGCCGACGATGAAGGCCCTGGGTCGGCCGGAGGTCGGCCTCGGGGGCGGGATGCTCGCGGTGCGGGCGGTGAAGCTCTACGCCGACGGGGCTCTCGGCTCGCGCGGCGCCGCGCTCCTCGAGCCGTACACGGACGACACCGGCAACTCTGGCCTTCTCGTCACCCCGCCCGAAGGGATTCTCGAGGCCGCCCGCTTCGCGCTCGCTCACGGCTTCCAGGTCGGAACCCACGCGATCGGGGACCGGGCGAACCGGGTCGTGCTGGACGCCTACGAGACGGCTTTCCGCGAGAACCCGGCGGCGAAGGACCCACGCTTCCGCGTCGAGCACGCGCAGATCCTCGACGCCTCGGACATCGCGCGCTTCGGGAAGCTCGGCGTGCTGGCCGCGATGCAGGGGATCCACTGTCCCTCCGACCGGCCCTGGGCCCCGAAGCGCCTCGGCGAGGCGCGCGTCGCCGAGGGGGCCTACGCGTGGCGGAAGCTCCTCGACACGGGAGCCCGGATCCTGAACGGCACCGACGCGCCGGTCGAGGACGTCTCGCCGATCCAGAACTTCCACGCGACCGTGACGCGCCAGGACGGGGACGGACGGCCGCCGGGCGGCTTCGACCCCGACCAGAAGCTGACGCGGGCGGAGGCGCTGCGCACGATGACGCTCGACGCCGCCTACGGGAGCTTCGCCGAGACGGAGAAGGGCTCGATCGAGGTCGGGAAGCTCGCCGACCTGGTCGTCCTGTCGCAGGACCTCCTCGCGGTCCCCGACGACGCCCTCATGGAGACCGAGGTCGTGGTCACGATCGTGGACGGGAGGGTCCTCTACGAGAGGCCCCGCTGACGGCCTGCGCGTCGATGCGCTATTTCGAGGCCTGACCCCTCGGACGGCCCACGAGGTTGGCGAGCAGGCGCCAGCCGCCCGGCACGCCCGCCGGGACCTGCCGGAATAGGGCCAGGCCGACGTAGGTCCACGTCCCCTTCCCCACCTTCGCCTCGACGAGAATCCCCCGCTTCTCGCCGGGGTTGTACGGGAATGGGTCGGTCGCGGCCAGGACATCCACGTAGCGCGGGTCGCGCCCGGCCAGAAACTGAATCCCCCGCTCCTGCACCCAGCCGTCCCAGTCGGCGGGGCCGATGCGGTTCGGCGTGGTGAGCAGGGGGTGAGCGGGGACGAGCACGCGCAGCGGCGCCGTCTCGTCGCTGATCCGCTCCGAGGTGACGACGGCGGGGAGGGGCGCGTACGGACTCGGGGCGTCGGCCGGAAGCGGGGGCGCGTCGGGGGCCAGGCGGTTGAAGGCGGCGCGGTTGTACTGGACGACGAGGTGGCCGCCCGCCTCGACCCAGCGCAGGAGCCGCCCGTGCGACGAACGCAGGTCCTCTCGCACCTCGTACGCGCGGATTCCGGTCACGATCGTCGAGAAGCGCGAGAGGTCACCGAACAGGAGGTCCTCGGCGGTGAGGAGCGTCAGCGGGACGCCCATCTGGCGGATGGCCTCGGCCCCGGCGTCGCCCGAACCCATGACGTAGCCCACCGAGGCGCCCGGGGTCGTCCGCACGTCGAGCACGAGGAGCCGCGTCTCGGCCGGCCGCAGCAGCTGACGGCGCTCCACGTGATCGTAGTCCACGGCCTGGACCGTCTCACGGTGCTCGCGGCCGTCGCGGACGGCCACGGCCCGCAGCGTGAGGGTGCCGGCGGCGAGGGCGGTGGGGGGCGCCACGCGGAAGAGCGCGCCCACCTCTTCGCCCTCGTACGAGAAGCGCAGGGGGACGGACGACGGCTCGACCGACCAGCCGGTCGGCGCCTCGAGGCGTGCCACCGCTTCGGCCGGGCCTCGGGCCAAGCTCCGCGCGAACACGCGCACCTCGACGGGGGTCCGCCGAGACGCGAGCGGCACTGCGGTGATCTCCGGCGAGAGGCGCAGGGAGAGCGCGGGCGCCACCAGCAGCTCGTGCCGCCGCTCGCCGCCGACCACGGTGCCCTCGTAGCGCCAGGCGACCGGCGTGCGGAGCGTGGCGGGGACGCCGCCGATCCGGCAACGAACCCGCGCCACGAGAGGGGGCGGGCTCCAGGGGAGCGTCTCGTCGGCGGGGATGAGCAGCTCGTGGCGGTCCCGGTCCTTCGACCGGCGCCAGTAGGGCTGAGACGCGCGGGCGCCAGGAGGGATCGTCACCGCGAAGCGCGCGCGCCGCGAGCCGCCGCCCGCGAGCGGGCCGGCCTCGCCCTCGCGCCTCTCGACCGTCCAGCCGTCGGGGGCGGTGAGCTCGAGCTCCTCCACCTCGAGCCCCCGGACCGCGTTGTTGAAGAGCGCCACCGCGACGCCGACCGACTGGCCGGGGATCGCGAGCCCGTCGTCGGCGCGGGCCTCGAGGACGAGGCCCTGGGCCAGATCGAGCGCTCGCTCGACGTCCTCCTCTTCGTCCCGGAGGCGCTCCGCCACCTCGGCCCGCGCCGTGGGGTCGGCGATCCCGCCGTCGAGGGCCCCCGCGAGGTCGCGCAGCCGCGCGAGAGTCTCCGCCAGGGCCGGCACGGACGCTTCGGGCAACGTGGGGTCGAAGCCCCTCCGGGCGTTCGTCGCCTGCTCCTGCAAGGCGAGGAGCCTCGATGCGACGCCGGGCGCCCCGGGGGCGAAGCGCGCGAGGCCGGCGAGTGACCCGTCAACTCCGTCGAGGACGTCGTCTTCCGGACCGCCCGCCGCCGGCTCCGCGTCGAGGAGGCTGAAGACGCCCTCGGCCGGCCCCGGGTCCGCCCCGAGCTGACCCGCACCCTGGCACCGGTGCAGGGCTCGCGCGCGGCTGCCGAGCTGCTGCCACGTCATCCCGAGGACGGGGTCGTAGACGCCGGTCGGCACGCGGACCGGCGTGCCCGGCACCTCCCCGAAGCCGCCGACACCGCCCTGGTAGATCTTGCGCGCCTGCCAGGGTCGCAGGCCCTGGCGCAGCTGGTCCGGGAACCGTGTCGGGTCCGCCGCGGCGCGGAACGCCTCGCGGGCGAGGCGCCCCACCGCCTGGTGGTGCTGGCCCCCGCCCTCGCCCTCGAGGGGCAGGGTCAGGATCACGTCGGGGCGGAAGGCCCGCACGACGCGCACCACGTCCCCGAGCGTCTCCTCGCGCCCCCACTTCGCGAAGGTCTCCTCCACGCTGAACGAGTAGCCGAACTCGTAGGCCCGCCCGAAGTACTGCTCGGCACCGTCGTGCCGGTGGATCGCCAGGAGCTCCCCGGTGCGAAGCACGCCGAGGGCATCGAACAGCTCGGGCCCGATCGCGTTCTGGCCGCCCTCGCCGCGAGTGACGGTGAGGAGCGCCGTGCGAACGCCCAGACCGCGCGAGAGGCGCACGAGGACGCCGTTCATCTCGTCGTCGGGGTGGGCGGTCACGTAGAGGACGCGGCCGGAGACGCCGACCCTGCGCAGGGCGAGGCCGAGGCCGCTCGCGCCGCGGTCGAAGTCGAGCGGCGGGAGGGGCGGGTCGGCCGGCGCGAGCGGCGCGAGAAGCCCGAGGGCCACGGCAGCGGCGAGAGCGCTCCGACGAGAGACCATGGTTCCTCCGCCCGCTGTCTTCCGGCGGTTCCGGGGGCGAGGCCATTGTAGTAGCCTCGATCCCCCGGGAGAGGACGTCCGGAGGGCCGCGGTCTTCGCGGCCCGGCGGGAGAGCAGGGGTCCGGCTTTCCCCGGGGCTTTCCAGATCCCTCGCGCGCTCCGCTCGACCTGGAGCGCGCTCGGGGGCTACCGCCGGCGCAGGCTCAGCAGCAGCTTGATGTTGAGGCTGATCCGGGTGGTACCCGGGGCCACCTCGATGTCGATCGGCACCTCGACCTCGGTGGCGCCCGATCTCTCGGGCTCGAGCACCGGCTCCGGCGCCGCGGTTTCTGGCGGATGGCCCGGCACGAGCTTGGCGTGCGTCGGGTGGTCGAAGTCCTCGACCTCCTCGAGGTCCATCTCGACTTCTTCTTCCGCGGGCATCCCGGGCACGGCGATGCGCCGGCGCAGGTCTTCGGCCTCGTCCCGCTTGGTGACGAGCGTGTTCTGCGGGCGGTGCTCCACGAGTGGGGGACGAGTCCCTTCCCCGGTCGCGCGCGGGCGGGCCGGAGCCACGGGGGCGGGGCTCGCGGCGGGAGCGGCCGGAGCGAACCGGGACGGGGACGCCGGCATCGATCCGACCGGCGTGTCCTCGTCGAACTCGATCGGCGGCAGGGACGAAGCCAACAACTGCTCCTCCGGCTCGGGCTCAGGCTCCGGCTGGGGCTCGGGCTCGGGCTCCGGCCCGCCCAGGTCGAGCTCGCTCAGCAGGTCGTCGGTGGAGGCGGCGAGCGGGGGCGCGGGGGTGGGCGGCACCGGCCTCGACGTGGATCGCGGGGGGCCAGGGGCCCGCCCAGGAGGCGAGGGCGCGGCCGCCCCGTCCCCGTACTTGACCGAGAGCGCCTTGAAGACGAGCTTGGTGACGGCCTTGAGGGTGTCCTCGACCCCGACTCCCTTCACCGCGACCGCCTCGCAGAAGGGGTAGTTGCGCGGGTTCATCCGCTCGTTGAGGATCTCGATCGGCAGCGCGTTCGGGAGGTCCCGCTTGTTGTACTGCAGCACCACCGGGATCTCGTCGGGGTTGATCTCGTTGGCCTCGAGGTTCTGCCGCATGTTCTCGTAGCTTTCGAGGTTGGCGTCGAGCATCGCCTCCTGCGAGTCGCACACGAAGCACACGGCGTCCGCGCCCTTCAGCACCATGCGTCGGGTGGCGTTGTAGAAGACCTGCCCCGGCACGGTGTAGAGCTGGATCCGGGTCTTCATCCCCCGGATGGTCCCGATCTCGATCGGCAGGAAGTCGAAGAACAGGGTGCGGTCCGTCTCGGTGGCGAGCGAGAGCATCTTGCCCTTGTTCTTGATGGGCAGCTTCTCGTGGACCCACTGCAGGTTGGTGGTCTTCCCGCAGAGGCCCGGGCCGTAGTAGACGACCTTGGCCGTCAGCTCCTTGGTCGAGTAGTTGAAGAGCACCATGCGGTTACGGGCATTCTAGGACCCCCATCGTGGGCGTGCAACCGGGGCTGCTAGAATCGTCGCCCGGAGGCCCGTTTCCATGCAGCTCATCGCCCTCGCCCTCGTCGTCCTCGCCCAGGCCGCCCCGCCGGCCGCCGCACCGGCGGCCGCCCCCGAGCCCGCGCCGCCCGCCCCGACGGGGCCGCTCGTGGCCCTCGAAGTGGCCCAGGGACGCACGGCCCTGGGCACGATCACCCTAGCCCTCGACGCGGAGAAGGCCCCGATCACGGTGCGGAACTTCCTGAAGTACGTGCGGTCCGGTCACTACGAGGGGACCGTCTTCCACCGCGTGATCCCGGGGTTCATGATCCAGGGCGGCGGCTTC
>Ga0316622_100002346_pt1 | contig 13049 bp, 9 predicted proteins | sample OWC_Aug_OW2_C1_D_FD_207646 | JGI IMG/M metagenome (GOLD analysis project Ga0316622, IMG submission 207646) | Wetland soil microbial communities from Old Woman Creek delta, Ohio, United States - OWC_Aug_OW2_C1_D5_C | ecosystem: Environmental > Terrestrial > Soil > Wetlands | place: USA: Ohio... | reverse complement strand
TCTGGCTCCTGCTCTTCCCGGGGCTGTTCCTGGCCCTGACCGTCCTCTCCATCAACCTGCTGGGCGACGGCCTGCGCGACATGCTGGACCCGCGCATCGCCCGGCGGATGCGGTAGGGAGAGACCGGCGAACCGCCAAGGCGCCAAGGGCGCCAAAGGGACGGGGTGGTTTCCCGGAGCCGCGGAGGCGCGGGCGAAATCCCTTGCGGTCCCTCCGGCCGTCCGGTAGCATCTTTCCATGCCTGGGACGGATGCCATCCGAGCGCTCCAGCGCAACATCGAGCAGGCCCTGGTGGGCAAGCCCGAGGTCGTGCGCCTGGCCATCGTGGCCCTGCTGGCCCGGGGGCACCTGCTCATCGAGGACGTGCCGGGCGTGGGCAAGACCACCCTGGCCCAGGCCCTGGCCCGGTCCCTCGGCCTGACCTTCCAGCGGATCCAGTTCACCAGCGACTTGCTGCCCTCGGACATCCTGGGGGTCTCCATCTTCGACCCCCGCAAGGCCGAGTTCGAGTTCAAGCCGGGCCCCATCTTCGCCAACATCATCCTGGCCGACGAGATCAACCGGACGACCCCCAAGACCCAGTCCAGCCTGCTCGAGGCCATGAACGAGGCCCAGGTCTCCCTGGACCACCACACCCACCGGCTGCCCCAGCCGTTCATGGTCCTCGCCACCCAGAATCCCCTGGAATACCAGGGCACGCACCCCCTGCCGGAGTCCCAGATGGACCGCTTCCTCCTGCGCATCCGCATCGGGTATCCGGACGAGGCCCACGAGCGGATCATCCTGCGCGGCGCGGGGGCGGCCGTGCTCGAGCGGCTGGAGCCGGTGCTCACGGCCGAGGTCGTGCTCGACCTGCAGAAGCAGGTGGAGTCGGTGAAGGTCGACGACAGCCTGGTCGGCTATCTCATGGCCATCGTGAATGCGACGCGCACCCACACCGCGCTGGATCTCGGCGTGAGCCCCCGGGGCTCCCTGGCGCTGCTCCGCTCCGCCCAGGCCCTGGCCCTGGTGGACGGCCGGCGCTACTGCATCCCGGACGACATCAAGCAGCTCGCCATCCCGGCGCTGGCCCACCGGGTGCTCCTGCGCGCCCGCTGGGATGCCGCGGGGAATCCCACAGACGATGCCGACTCGGTCGTCCGGGAGATCCTCGAGGACGTGGCGGTGCCCCGCTGAGAGCGGGCACGGGGGTCGGGGCGTGGGGGTGAGGGATGGCGTGAGCGCGTCGGCCCCTCGGGCGCCACAGGCCGCCGGTGCCGCTGCCACCCGGCCGCCCGCCGGGGGCCACTGGCTCCCTCGGACCATCTGGCCCACGCGCGAAGGCTGGTGGTTCATGGGCGCGACCGTGGCCATCGGCCTGGCCGCCATCAACACCGGCAACAACCTCCTGTACCTGATCGTGGCCATGATGCTCTCCGTCATGGCCGTCTCGGGGATCCTCTCGGAACAGACGATGCGCCGGGTGGAGCTGCGCCGCGAAGCGCCCTCCCGGCTCTTCGCCGGCTCGCCCGCCCCCTTCACGCTGTGGGTGCACAACCGCAAGCGGCGCCTGCCCTCCTATGCCCTGCACCTGTCCGAGGACAGCCCGTCCGGCGGTCCCGCCCCCAGCCACTTCCTCGTGAAGCTCGAGCCGCAGGGGCGCGACGCCTGGCGCTACGCGCTGACCTTTCCCCGCCGTGGGCGGCATCGCTTGCCCGGCTTGCGGCTCTTCACCCGGTTCCCCTTCGGCCTCTTCGCCAAGGCCAGCCGCCCGCTGCTGGCCCAGCCGCTCCTCGTCTTTCCCGCCCTGCACCCCCTGGCGCCCGACGAGATCCCCGCGGCGCTGGATCCCGGCTGGCGGGATCGGAATCGCCGGGGGCACGGGGCGAGCCTGCGCAATCTCCGGCCCTACCGCCCCGGCGACGATCCGCGGCTGCTGCACTGGAAGACCTCCGCCCGGGCCGGGGAGCTCATGGTCAAGGAGCTCGAGGACGAGGAGCGCCCCCGCGTCACCCTGATTCTCGAGGACCCTGCGCCGGGGACGCCGCCCGACCTCATCGAGGCTAACGTGAGCCGTGCCGCCTCCCTCGCCACCCTCGCCACGCGCCGCGGCGCCGAGGTGCAGCTGCTGACGGCCGAGGGCGGCACGGCGCTCGGCCAGGGCCCGGCCCACCTGGATCGCATCCTGGAGCGGCTCGCCCTGTACGAAGTCCCGACGGCCCCGCGCCCCGCGCCGCCCGCGAGCGGCGGCGGGCGGACGGTGCGGATCCGCCTGGACGCCCCCCGGGCAGCCGCGGTGGGGAGGGGCTAGCCGTGCCCTTCCCGCTGCTCCTGAAGGGGACGCTGTTCCTGCTGGTGCTGGACGCCTTCGCCGCCATCCATCTCAGCGAGCTCCTCAGCTGGCCGGTGCAGGCGCTGGTCGTGCTGGCCATGGGGACGGCCTGGTGGGCCGAGCAGCTCGCCGCCCGCATCCCGAACTACCGCCGCCTCTGGGACGTGCTCACGGCCGTCTTCCTCGGCTTCGGGGTCCTCGACGCCCTGTTCCTGGCGGAATCCTTCATCGCGGCGCTCGTCCACCTCCTGGTCTTCCTGCAGGTCTACAAGCTCTACAACCTGCGGACGAACCGGGACCTGATCGACCTCTTCATTCTGACCTTCCTGCAAGTCATCGCGGCCTGCACCCTGACGGTCAGCTTCGGCTTCCTGGTCGTCTTCTTCCTCTACATGATCCTGGGAACCTGGGGGCTTCTCCTGCTGCACCTCAAACGCGAGACCGAGGCCGCCCTGCCCGTGAGCAGCCGCGACCTGCTGGCCGCCCCCAACCTCATCACCTCCGGGTTCCTGGCCTGCAGCGTCGGCCTGGCGGTGGCCTCGTTTCTCCTGACCTTCGCCATCTTCTTCACGATTCCCCGGATCGGCCGCACCTACCTCCCCCTGCGGGCCCAGTTCGGGGCGCTGACGACGGGCTTCACGGACCAGGTGGAGCTGGGCGCCTACGGGGCCATCCAGAGCGACCCGACTATCGTGATGCGCGTCAGCTTCCCCGAGGGCCCCGCCGACCCGGCCCGCCTGCCCGACCTGCGTTGGCGGGGCATGGCCTTCGACCACTTCGACGGCCGGACCTGGTCGCTGCGGGATCCCGCGCGCTCACCGGCCCGGCGGCTGCGCGACGGCACCTTCCTCCTGCTCCCCTACCCCTGGGGGGCGCCCCTGCTCAGCTACGAGATCTTCCTCGAGCCGATCGGCGCCGAGGTCCTCTTTGGCACGCCGCGGCTGCTGGCGATCCAGGGGCCGCTGCTGGCGCTCCAGCTGGACAGCGCCGGCGCCGTCACGCTCCCGGCCCCGCCGACGACGCGGATCCGGTACCAGGCCGTCTCCCGGGCCGAGCGTTTCCTGGACGAGGCCCTGCGCCGGCCGCTGCCTGACGGGGCCTATCCCCCCGGGGTCCGCGAGGCCTTCCTGCAGCTGCCCCCCCTGTCGGCCAGGCTCCGCGCGCTGGCGGACCGCCTGGCGGCAGGCGCGGCCGGCCCGTACGACGTCGTCCAGCGGGTCGAGCGCTATCTCGCCCAGAACATCCAGTACAGCCTGGAGCTGCGGCGGGACACCGACCAGGAGCCGCTAGACGATTTTCTCTTCGAGCGCAAGGCGGGCAACTGCGAGTACTTCGCGGCCAGCATGGCCGTGCTGCTCCGCGCCGCGGGGGTTCCGGCCCGGGTCGTGAACGGGTTCCAGCGCGGCGAGTGGAACGAGGTGGGGCAGTATTTCGCCGTGCGGCAGCGGGACGCCCATTCCTGGGTCGAGGTCTACTTCCCGCAGGTCGGCTGGGTGAGCGTTGACCCCACGCCGCGCGCCGCCTTCGAGGCCGAGGCGTTCGGGAACAGCGGGCGGTTCGGGAAGTACTTTGATGCCCTGCGCATGCGCTGGAATCGGTACGTGATCGATTTCACCCTGGGGGATCAGGCCGCCGCAGCCTTGGGGCTGCGCCAGCAGTCCCTGGTGCTACGACGCCATCTCGGCCAGGCCTGGGAGCAGTGGTCCTTCCGGGCCTGGCGAAGCGCGCGTCACCTGTGGCGGCAGTACGGCACCGCCCTGGCCTTCGGCCTGGCCCTGACCGTGGCGGCCCTCATGCTGCTGCGGCGGGGCCGGTCGGCGACCGGCCGCGGGTTCTGGCACCTGCCGGGGTCCAGGCGCGGCCCCGCGGTGGCCTTCTACGCGCGGATGCTCCGGCTCCTGGCCCGCCGGGGCCACCGCCCGCCACCCGGCGCGACGGCCCGCGAGTTCGCCGCCAGCCTCGCCGACGCACCGCGGTTCTTCGGCCCGGTCCGCGAACTCACCGCCCTGTACGAGCGCACCCGGTTCGGGGGCGAGCCGCTCGCGGCGACCGACCGCGAGCGGGCCGACGCCCTGCTGCGCCAGCTCGCCGGGGTATCCCGTCCCTCCTAGCCTGGAGCATTCACGATGAAGCCCGTGAATGCTCCAGGCTAATTGACCACTCCGTACAGTCCCACGAAGGAGCCGCGCCCTGCCCCACGCGCTCGCGCCGGGCGCCCCGAATCGGTGCCGGACCCCCCATCAGTTTGCTGAAAAGCTCTTTCTCGCGCAGGCTGCTCAAAAAGGCCCAGGTGCAAGGCGCCGTCACCCAGCCTTGCGGATGGGTACCCGGCCGACGGGTACCCACCGCAGGTGGGTCACCGCAGATGGGCCTTTATCAGCCGCCTGCTATTTGATGTCCGGTCCCTCCACGGGGCGCGTGGGCGGCGTGGGTTGGCTGAGCCCCAGCCGGGCACGGTGGATCGTGGCGACGAGCGACTGCGCGCGGTGGGTCGTGGCGTCAGAATCCCGCGCCTCACCGCCCTCCGGTGCGTCGGTCAGGACAACCGCTGCGGCGCCCGCGCGGATGAATGCCCCGGCAGTCTCGGGCGTGAGGCCGCCAGCGGCGACTAGCGTGATGCCGGGCATCTCCCGCAGCAGATCACGGAGGTATGCCGGGTCCACCCCTCCCGCAGGGAAGAGGGCCACCAGGCCCGTCCGGAGGTTCCACGCCTGGCCGATCTCGGTCGCGGTGAACGCGCCCGGGATGGCCAGCACACCGGCATCCTGACAGACCTGAATCGCCTCGGGATCCACGCTGGGCATCAGGACGAACTCGGCCCCGGCCCGGACCGCTTCCCGAGCCCCTTCGGAGGTGTGGACACCCGCTACCCCGATGAGGACCCGGCGCGCAAACGTCGCGCGCGCGCGAGCCACCGCCGGGGGCATCGCCCGCGCCGGCGACTGGAGGGCGACGGCCGTCACCCCGCCGCGCTGGAGGGCCTCAACCGTGCGCACGGCATCCTCTTCGTCTTGGATGGCCACCCGGACGACAAGGCCGGCCCTGGGAATGTGCACGACCGGATCGTCCACGACCAGGCTGACGCCCGGCGTCGGCGGCTCGGGCGGCCACCGCTGCCAAAGGAGCCACCCGGCCACGCCGGCCGCGACCGTGGCCGCCGTCAACACAAGCAGGAAAGCGGGCGTGCGTCCCGCTCGCGGTCCGCGGTGCATCACGTTCCAGACCGTCTTTCTCTCACGGCCACCGCCGGCCCCGCGCGACCTGCCCGAGGACACGGGGGCTCACCCCGCTCATCCGCGCAGCCGCTGCACCGCCTGCTGGATCAGGGGCTCCAGCACCTCCAGGGGGCTCAGCGGCGCACGCGGGTCGTCGTATGGCGTCACGGCGTTGGTGACCGGGTTCCAGTCCACCGGGCCGTAGCGGCCGGGCTGGCCCGACCGGGCCTGGATCTGGTAGAGCGAGTCCCCCTTGTTGTAGTGCCAGAACTCGCCGGGGTAGTGCAGGAAGCCGTGCCCCTCCATCAGGCGGGTGATCTCCTGGCGATTCTGCCGCTCCTCGGCGCTGACGAACGGCGAATCCATCGGGGTGTACTCGCTCATCTCGAGGTACGGCTTGCCGCGCCACACCTCCGACCCGTCCTCCTTGCGGAGCACCGAGATGTCCACCGCGGCGCCCGCCATGTGGGTGCCGGTCAAGGGCACGTTGGCGACCAGGACCATGGCCCGGCGAAACACCAGCTCCACGGGGGGGCGGCCGCCGCCGCACTCGCGGATGCAGGACTGCACGATCCGGTCGAAGACGGCCGGCACGCGCCCCAGCGCGGTCTGCATCTGCCGGGTGCGGTAGCCGTCCTCGATCTTCAGGATCCATCCCCGGGCGTTCATGTCGCGGGCGATGGCCATCAGGTCGGGAATCAGGCTCTCGCGGATGAAGAAGAGGCGTTCGAACTGGCCGGCCAGGCGGGTGGCGGAGAACTGCATCTCCACGCCGGCCGCCTCGGCCGCGGCCGGGATGGAGGCGAAGCGCTCGCGGCTCTCTCGCAGCGGGTACCGGATGATCGCCTCGGTCATCGCATAGCTCCGCTCCATGTACTCGACCCAGAAGGCGACGCGTGCTGCTTCATCGTGGGCCATCGGCTCCTCCTCTCGCGCTCGTTCCCCCCTCGACCCTCACACTAGGGGACGTTGCTTCTTTTGCTGCTTTTCCCACCGGACGGGCTTCCCCCCTCCGGCTCGCCGCCTCGGTTGTCACACCGGAGCGATGCGGCGTGAGACGATCGGTTATTTCTCACATGCCCCGGACGGTGTCAAGCGGCATGGGCTTCGCGCTCCCGCCTTGACAATGGGGCCTCCCCCGCGCCATCCTGCCGCGAGGCTCGGCCGGACCGGACCCGGCACCCGTCGGGAAACCCCTAGCCGGTGACCGTTGCTCCGATGGAAGCCCCTATTCGTCTCTGCGATTCTGACGATCTCGGCAGGAGAAGTCGGGGCAGAAAGGACGACACCCGTGCTCCAGACGCTCTGTTGCTCCCGTGGCATGGTCGTCGCGCCGCACCACCTGGCGGCCCAGGCGGGTCTCGCCATCCTGCGCGAGGGCGGCAGCGCCGTCGAGGCCATGGTGGCCGCGGCCGCGACGGCGGCCGTCGTGTACCCCCACATGAACGGCATCGGCGGGGACAATTTCTGGCTGATCGCCGAGCCGGGGCGCGAGCCGCTCGCCATCCTGGCCTGCGGCGGCGCCGGGGAGCAGGCAGCGGTGGCGCTGTACCGCGAGCGGGGACACGACGCGATCCCGCCGCGCGGCCCGCTGGCCGCCAACACGGTGGCGGGCGCGGTCTCGGGCTGGGACGCGGCCCTCGCGATCAGCCGGCGCTGGGGCGGCCGGCTGCCGCTCACCCGGATCCTTGATGATGCCATCCACTACGCCCGAAATGGTGCGCCCGTGACGGGGAGCCAGCACGCGAACACAGCCGCCAAGCTGCCGGAGCTGCGGGATGTGCCCGGTTACGCTGGTCAGTTCCTGGTCGGCGGGGCGCCGCCCCCTGTCGGATCACTCTTCCGCCAGCCTGCTCTGGCCACCACCCTCGAGCGGCTGGCCGGCGCGGGGCTCGACGACTTCTACCGGGGCGCGATCGGCGCGGCCAATGCCGCCGAGCTGGCCCGCCTCGGCAGCCCCGTCACAGCGGCCGACCTGCGGACCCACCGCCCCATCGAGGCGGCTCCACTGCGCGTTTCCCTCCGCTGCGGCACCGCGTACAACCTCCCGCCCCCGACCCAGGGCCTGGCCTCTCTCCTGATCCTGGGCATCTTCGACCGGCTGGGCGTTCCGGAGGCCGAGGGGTTCGCCCACGTCCACGGCCTCGTGGAATCCACGAAGCAGGCGTTCCTGGTGCGCGACCGGATCGTCACGGATCCCACCTACATGACGGAGGAGCCGGGGCGCTACCTCGCCGCGCCGGCGCTGGATTCCATGGCGGGGCGGATCAGCGCCGAGGCGGCGATGCCGTGGCCGGCGCCGGCGCAGGGCGGTGACACCGTGTGGCTGGGCGTCATCGACGGCCAGGGGCGGGCCGTCAGCCTGATTCAGAGCATCTACTGGGAGTTCGGCTCCGGCCTGGTCCTCGCCGACACCGGGGTGCTCTGGCAGAACCGGGGGGTGAGCTTCTCGCTGTCCGAGGCGGCGCTGAACGTCCTGCGGCCGGGCCGCAAGCCGTTTCACACCCTGAACCCGGCCCTGGCGCAGCTGCGGGACGGCCGGATCATGGTCTACGGCACCATGGGCGGCGAGGGCCAGCCGCAGACCCAGGCGGCGATCTTCACCCGCTACGTCCTGTACGGCCAGCCGCTGCAGGCCGCCGTCACCGCCCCCCGCTGGCTGCTGGGCCGCACCTGGGGCGCGGCCAGCACGACCCTGAAGATTGAGGGGCGGTTCGACGGGGCCCTCCTCGACGCCCTGCGCCGCGCCGGCCACGACGTGGAGCCGGTGGCGCCCTTCACCGACATCATGGGACACGCCGGGGCCATCGTGCGCCACCCCTCCGGCGTCCTCGAGGGCGCCGCCGACCCGCGGGGGGACGGGGTCGTGGCGGCGTTCTAGCAGGCTGCTGAAAAAGGCCCATCTGCCGGGTACCCATTCTGATGGGTGCCCATCCTCCGGACGGGTACCCCGCGGGCTCCCGCGGCGCTGCGGCGTACGTGCCGAGTACGCCTCCGACCCACCTGCGGCGGGTACCCATCCGAAGGATGGGTGGCGCCGCCTTGCATCTGGACCTTTTCGAGCAGCCTGGCGAAGAGCGGATTCTTCAGCAACCCGTGAGAGGCACCCCCCCTGCTGCGCCCTTCCCGTCTTTGCGAGCGACCGATCCCTTCGGATTGGGCTGAAGATCTTGCGGCGGGCTGGAGTCACAGACGGGTCCGTGGGGATTACACTTCCCCCCAGATTCTCCGCACGTACGCCGCATCGGCTCTCGCCCAGTCCTCCAGGTTCGGAGGCGTTGAATCCGCATAGCCGACCTGGCGGATGATGGATTCGTCGAATTCGTATTCCGTGTGCACCGAGAATGCCCCGTCGAATCCCAGCGCCTTGAGGGCGCCGAGCGCGCGGCGCCAGTTGACCGCACCCCTTCCGACCGTGACGAAGCGCGGCACGAAGGGCGGCTCACTCCCCGGGGGTTGGGGCGCGTGGTAGGCATCCTTGACCGCGACGATGGACAGGTACTCTCGCACCATGGCCAGCCCCATCGGATAATCCTCGCCGTCCAGCACCATGTGCCCCAGGTCGGGATAAGCACCGACCCAGCGAGGGTCCATGCCCTGGAGCAGATGCATCAGCCCGGCGCAATTCGAGCCCAGCACGGGGCCGCTGTGCACCTGATAGACGGTCTGAACGCCGTACTTGCCACCCACCCGCGCAAAGCCCTCGAGCGCCGCTCGCGCCGCGCGCACGAGGGCCCAATAGTCCTCGCCGGGCGTAAAGGGGAAGAAGCCGATCTTCAGCCGCGGGACGCCCGCCGCCGCGCAGCCTGCGTACAGGGGCTCGACCTCCGGGGCGTCCGGGTTCACCAGCGTCACGGGCGCCGTCGCCAGCGGGCAGACCAAGCCCAGGTCCGTCCAGACCGTGACGGCCTCTGGCAGCGCGGTCGTGACATTGGCCGGGTTCACCGGATGGCCCGGCCGAACACTGACGTCGATCCCGTCGAACCCCAACGCTTGCGCCTTCGCGCCGAGCGCTGGAACGCTGAGGGCGCTGAAGAACTTGGAGTTCAGGACGATCTGCACGGTATCCTCCCTTGGCGAAGCCTCCGGGGCGTGGGGGCCCGCCTCCCCTGCAATCGCTTGAGCCGTCCCGGCCGCTGAGGGCAGTATACCAAGCGGCGACGGTGAGCCCAATGATAAAGCTGGCGCGCAAGGCCTATTCGGGCACGGAAGTCGCGGGACACCAGGGCGTCCCGCCGGCACCGCCCCGGGTTTCCTTCCGGCCCCAAGTGTGGTATGTATCTTCGGGCCCTGACCCGAGCGCGCTCCGCCTGAACCGCCAGCCAGGCACTTGAGATGTCCCCACCCCGTCGGCGCGGGATCCCTCCCGCCCAGGAGGCTCAGATGCGAAGAACGTTGACCCCGCTCCTCGTCCTGTGCGCCGCCCTCGTCCTGGCGCTGCCCGCGCACGCCCAGTCCAAGGATCCGGTGAAGATCGGCCTCGCGGCGGCCGTCTCGGGCGGCTCGGCCGCCTCGGGTGAGGCGATCAAGCGCGGCATCCAGATCGCCATGGACGAGGTCAACGCCAAGGGCGGCGTCCTGGGCGGCCGGAAGCTGGAACTGGTCATCCGCGACGACGAGGGCAACCCAGCCAAGGGGGTGACCATCGCCCGGGAGCTGATCGAGCGCGAGAAGACCGTCACTGTCTTCGGGGGGCTGCATACCACGGTGGCCCTGGCGCAGGTCCCGGTCTGGCTGGAGCTGAAGACGCCATACATGGGCGCCTGGGCGGCGGGCACCAACATCACCCGCAACGGCCAGAATCCCAACTACGTCTTTCGCGTCTCGGCTAACGATGACTATGCCGACCGGTTCCTGACCCGCTACACGGTGGACACTCTGAAGAAGGGCAAGCCCGGCCTGCTGCTGGAGAACACGGCCTGGGGCCAGTCCAACGAGGTGGGGCTCCTGAAGTGGCTGGGCGAACGCCGGATCAAACCCGTCGGCACCGACAAGTTCAACTGGAACGACCCGGACATGAGCCCGCAGCTGCTCCGGCTCAAGGGCGCCGGCGCTGACGTGGTGATCCTGGTGGCCAACGCGCCCGAGGGGGCCCAGGTGGTCAGGTCCCGCGCCAAGATCGGGTGGGAGGTCCCCATGGTGTCCCACTGGGGCATCTCGGGCGGCCGCTTCGCGGAGCTGACGGGCGAGCTGTCCGACGGCGTGGCCTTCCTGCAGACGTACTCCTTCTTCGGGAAGCAGACCGAGCGGGGCGTCACCGTCCTCAAGACCTTGAAGGACAAGTACGGCGTCAAGGGCCCGGAGGAGGTCACCGCCCCGGTCGGCGTGGCCAACGCCTACGACGGGATGCACCTCGTGGCCTTAGCCATCGAGCAGGCGCAGGCGGCCGAGGGGCCGAAAATCCGCGACGCCCTCGAGAACCTGGGGGCGGAGTACCGCGGCCTGATCAAGACCTACCGGCGCCCCTTCTCACCGGAGCAGCACGACGCCCTGACCGACGACGACTACATCATGGTCGTCTGGAAGGGCGGGCAGATCGTCCCGGTGGCCATGAGATAAGGTGCTCATCCAGCTCGTCGTCACGGGGCTTGCTCTGGGGAGCATGTACGGGCTGGTGGCCCTGGGCTATCACATCACCTGGGCCACCAGCCGGACGATGAACTTTTCCCAGGGCCATGCCGTGATGGCGGGCGCCGTTGTGGCCTACGCCTTCGCCGTGGCGCTGGGCTGGCCCTTCCTGCCCTCGCTGCTCCTCACGCTCGTCGCCTGCTGCCTCTTCGGGGTGGCGATCGAGCGGGTCGCCGTGCGGCCCTTCTTCCAGGCCTCCTCGCCCGCCTGGCTCCTGTCCACCATCGCCTGCGGCATTATCGCCGAGAACACCGCCATGCTGCTCTTCGGCAAGGATGCCCGCGCCTTCCCCTCGCCCCTCACCCAGCGCCCCATCCTGGTAGGCGGTGCCGGCTTCTACCCCCAGGAGCTGCTGATCCCCGTCGTCGGACTGCTGTTGATGGGGATGGTCCAGCTCTTCTACCACCGGACGGGCTACGGCAAGCAACTCAAGGCGGTCGCCTGGAACGCCGAGGCCGCCGGGATGATGGGCATCCACATCCCGCGCGCCGTCATGACCGCCTACGCCCTGTCGGCCCTGCTGGCCGGCGTGGCGGGCGTGCTGCTGGCGCCCGTGCTCAACGTCGCGGCCACCATGGGGACGATCATCGGCCTCAAGGCGTTCGCCGTGGCCATCATCGGCGGGCTGACGTCGGCCCCGGGCATCATCCTAGCCGGCCTGGGATACGGGCTAGTGGAATCGTTCGTGGCGGGGTACGTCTCCACGGGGGCGCGGGAGATCGTCGGCTTCACCCTGACGATCCTGGTCCTGATCGTGCGCCCCTGGGGGCTGCTGGGCGCCAGGCCCACGAGGCGGGTGTAGCAGGCTGCTGAAAAAGGTCCATCTGCGGAGACCCATCCTTCGGATGGGTGCCCCGCGCGCTCGCGCGGCGCTGCGACGTACGAGCCAAGTACGCCTCGCACCTCGCATCGCGCGCCGCCTTGCATCTGAACCTTTTTGAGCAGCCTGGCGAGAAGCGGGTTCTTCCACACACCTCTTGAGGGGTGTCGAGCAAGTTTCGAGAGTCCGTAGCCACTGGGTGCAGCAGAGTTTCACCTTTCACGTCGATAGGAAATCCCTGTGGGCATGATCAGTTGGGCGGCCCTGGCGCTGGCGGCGGCCGTCCTGCCCCTCCTCACCGCCAACACCTACTACCTCTACGTCGGGGCCAGCGCCGGCCTGCTGGTCATCGTCACGGCGGGGCTGAACGTCCTGGCCGGCTTCACCGGGCAGATCTCGCTCGGCCACGCCGGCTTCTACGCCATCGGCGCGTACGCCGCGGCACTCCTCAGCCTCAAGGCCGGCTGCAACCCCGTCCTGGCCGCTCTAGCAGCGGTCGCGCTGGCCGCCCTCATCGGCGCGGCGGTGGCGGGCGCGGCCCTGCGGGTCTCTGGCCCCTACCTCGCCATGGTTACCATCGCCTTCGGCATCATTGTCGAGGGGATCCTGGTCGAGTGGGTCTCCCTCACGGGCGGCCCCGGGGGCGTGTTCAACATCCCCAAGCCTGCGCTGCGCACCTCCTACTGGCTGATCCTGGGGGCGGCGGGCCTGGCCCTCTGGCTCGTGGCGAATCTGCGGGCCTCGGCCTGGGGGAGGGCCTTCCTAGCGGTCCGGGACAGCGACGTCGCCGCCGAGTCCCTGGGCCTGTCCGCGCACTACGTCCGGACCGTGTCCTTCAGCGTCTCGGCGGCGTTCGCGGGTGGCGCCGGCGCCCTCTTCGCCACTCTCAACGGCTACATCTCCCCCGATAGCTTCACGCTCCAGAGCTCGATCCTCTTCCTCCTGGCTCTGCTCTTCGGGGGGATGGGCTTCACCGCGGGTCCGGTGGTGGGCAGCCTCGTCCTGACGCTGCTCCCGGAGCTGCTCACCCGCCTGGCGGACTATCGGCTCATCCTCTACGGGGGCCTACTCCTCC
>Ga0316622_100002345_pt1 | contig 13049 bp, 11 predicted proteins | sample OWC_Aug_OW2_C1_D_FD_207646 | JGI IMG/M metagenome (GOLD analysis project Ga0316622, IMG submission 207646) | Wetland soil microbial communities from Old Woman Creek delta, Ohio, United States - OWC_Aug_OW2_C1_D5_C | ecosystem: Environmental > Terrestrial > Soil > Wetlands | place: USA: Ohio... | reverse complement strand
AATGCCGAACGACGAACTCCCGCTGCATGACCCACCTCCGTCCTGGTCCGCGAGCCTCTCGCGGACGGCCTCGGCCGATCGCCGACAACGGACACAACGGCCCGGAGGCGCCAAGCGACGCCCCCCGTCGCGTCAGAGAACCCGATCGGCCGCCGGCGTGAGGCGTCGGCGGTCACGAGTCTCCTAGCGTTGCAGCCGTCGTAGGTGGGACATGAGAGAGGTGTGCTCCGAAGGAACGCCTGTCGAAAGGGTGTAACAGAGGTACCGAGGTCATGCTAGCAGTGCCGGCCGACCTCCGCAATAGCTCAGTTGAGGGCATCGGCCGGGCCCGCGGGGTGCCGCCGGCCGACCGGTGCGTCCTACGCCCGCGCCGCCGCGGGCGCCTTCGCCACGACCGAAGACCTGGCGATCACGAGGAGGACGACGAGCGCCACGTCGACCACCATGTGGTACCACCAGAACACGTTCATGTCGAACCCGGCCGCCCTGAGCTGGAGATAGGACCCGAGCTGCGCCCCGATGCCGAGAGCGAACCTGAGTATCGCGATGTTCAGGATCAGGAGGTGTTTCTCAGGCGCCTTCGAGGCAAGGTAGAAGAGGATGCCCAGGCAGATCATCACGGCGCCGAACGCGTGGACGTAGTTGATGTCCTGAATGGGGTACTCGAGGTTCAGGAGCCTCGCCACGGCCGGGGAACCGAAGAGCGCCGGGATCCCGCGGAAGACGACCTCAACGACGGCCGCGACGATCAGCATGATCCGAGCGAACCGGAACATGGCCTCCTCCTTCGATCGCGTTCGCGATCACGATCTGGGCGGCTGTGGCTCCGCGGCCACGCCTGCCCCGCCGAGCGCCTTCGATGCACGGAGCGGGTAGACACGCTGCTCCGCGTGGTCCTTCTGGAAGACCGACAGCTTGAAGAAGACGTACGACATCACGCCCGCGTGGAAGCACCACGCGAACGGACTGCGCGCGCGGCGGTAGCTCGAGACGAGACGCCACCATCTGCGGACGATCTCGGGCCGCGCGTAGAACGACTCGTTGACCCTCACGAACGCTTCGAACACCTGCTCCGGGGTGACGTGCTTCGGGGTGACCACCAGGTGGTCGCCCTCGTAGTGCGAGAGGTCCGGGTCGATGATCCGACCCTCCGCGAGCGCCTTCTTGTGGAACGGCGTGCCGGGGATCGGGATGGAGATGGAGAGCAGGATGACGCTCGGATCGATCTCGCGGATGTTCGCCGGGAGATTCCGGTAGTACTCCGGCGTGTCCTCGTCGAGCGCGAGCATGAGCCCCGTCATCGTCATGATGCCGTGATGCTTGAGCTTCTCGAAGAGCTCCCGGTACTCGGCCACCTTGTTCTGCCTCTTGTGCACCGAGGCGAGGCTGGGCTCGCTCAGCGACTCGAGACCGATGAACGCCATCGTCGTGTTGGCGGCGGCCAGAAGGTCGACATACTCGTCGTCGTGCAGGCAGTCGAAGCTGAACTGCGTGCCGAGCGCCCACAGCTTGAGCTTCGCGATCTCCTTCAGGAGCTCCTTCGCGTAGCCGAGGTCTCCACCCAGGTTGTTGTCGTAGAGCATGGCGAGCTTGCGCTTGTGAAAGGGCAGCTTCGAGGTCGCAGTCAGGTCGTTGATGACATCCCCGATCGGTCGCGTGCGGAACGGGGCGTGGTGGATCGAGAGCTGGCAGAAGCTGCACTCGTACGGACAGCCGCGCGTCGCCTCTGTCACAACGGGAACGTCGTACACCGACTCGACCAGGTCGTAGCGCGGCGGCGGCATGCCGTCCAGGGGCGGGGCGAACGGCGCGTCGTAGCGCTTCTTCAGTCTGCCCGCGACCATGTCCTCGACGACCTGAGGCCAGACCCGCTCGGCCTCGCCCACGACCACGCAGTCGACGTGCGGGGCGACCGCGTCGGGAAACGTCGAGGCGTACTTCCCGCCGGCGACCACCGTCTTCCCCTTCGCGCGGAACCGCGCCGCCACGTCGTAAGCGTGGGGCGCGCAGAAGTCCATGAAGGAGAGAGCAATGAAGTCGGCGTCCGTCTCGTAGTCGACGGGACGGACCATCTCGTGGCGGAGGGCGATGTCGACGATCGGAGGCGTGAGGCCGGCGAGGAGCGCGCCTGAGAGCGGCGGGGCCGGAGACCGCGCGAAGTACTCCTCCTGGTCCCCGAGGTTCTGGAAGAGAACGATGATCTCGAGCTTCTGCTTGCTCACGACCACACTCCGCTGCGCCGCCCGCCGGGGTGCGGCGCTCCCTTGGGCTCAGGGCGTCCCCCGGGTCCGCGCTGCCTCGCGCGGCTCGGAGCCGTCTTTGAGCTCGCGCGCGATCCTGCGCATCGCGTGGTCCACGACGAACGGTGCGAGCCCGCGCAGCGCGTTGAGCGCCTTGCCGCGCGCCGTGAGGAACACGTCCCGACCACCAGACTCGATGCCGCGGACGACCGCGTTCGCGACGCTCTCGGCCGACGCGTACGTGCCGGGCGGACGGCGTGCCCCGCCGACCCTCTTCTCGACCTCGAAGATCTCAGTGTCCGTGTAGCCGGGATACACGAGCATCACGCGCACGCCCGTCCCGTCGAGCTCCGCCCTCAGGCTCTGGCTCAGTGCCACGAGCGCCGCCTTGCTGGCCCCGTACGCCGCGAGGTACGGGACGCCGTACAGGGCCGCGGTCGTGGCGACGTTCACGATGAGACCGGACTCGCGCCGCAGCATGAACGGAAGGACCTCCCGCATGCAGAAGAGCGCGCCGTAGAAGTTGACCGCCATCAGAGCGCGGTAGTCGTCGAGCGACGTGCGCTTCTCCTCGCCAAAGACGCTCCGGCCCGCGTTGTTCACGAGAACGTCGACGTCGCCGAAGCGCTCGATCGCCCCGCCAATGAGAGCGGATACCTGCGCCGGGTCCGACACGTCGCACGGCGCCACGGCGGGGACCTGAGCGGACGGGAATCGCTCCGCGATCTCGCGCGCCACGGTTTCCAGGCGGTCGCGGCGACGCGCGGCGAGCGTCAGCGCCGCGCCCCGGGACGCGAGCGAGATGGCGATTGCGCGTCCGATCCCCGACGACGCCCCCGTGACGATCGCGCGCTTCCCGTCAATGCGCACGTTTGGCCTCCAGCTTGTCGTAGAGGGCCTGGATGCGGTCGGTGCAGGTCTCGGCGACCTTCTTGCGCCTCACCTTGAGCGTCGGCGTGAGGGTGCCGCCCTCCTCGCTGAACGGCTCCGCCAGGAGCTCGAACTCGAACACGCGCTCGTACGAGGCGCCCTCGTCGTTCGCCTTCTTCACCTCGCCGCCAAGGAGCTGACGAATCTCGGGGTGCGCGAGGAGCGCATCGTACGATGCGGTCGCGATGCCGTGCTCCCCGGCGTACTTCGTGACTGCCTGCCGATTGGGCACGATGAGCGCGACGATGCTCTTCCTGTTGTCGCCGAACACGACCGCCTGGCTCACGTACGGGCTCCTCGCGATCCTCTGCTCGATCGGGGCCGGCGCGACGTTCTTTCCATAGGAGGTGACGATAATCTCCTTGCTCCTCCCCGTCACGACGAGGTTCCCATCCTCGTCGAACTGGCCGAGGTCCCCCGTGTGCAGCCAGCCGTCCGGGTCAAGCACCTTCGTCGTCTCCTCAGGCTTGTTGAGGTAGCCCCTCATCACGTTCGGCCCTCGAACGAGGATCTCCCCGTCGTCGGCGATCCGCACCTCCACGCCGTCGAGCGGCTTCCCGACGGTGCCGAGCCTGTGCTCGGCCACCCTGCCGCAGCAGACGACGGGCGAGGTCTCTGTCAGGCCGTACCCCTCGACGACGGCGAAACCGAGCACTCGGAGGATCTTCCCGAGCCGGCGGTCAAGGGGAGCGCCGCCCGACACGATGATGCGCAGTCTCCCGCCCCCGGCCTTGCGGAAGCGAGACGCGATCAGGGCATCGTACATCCTGCACTGCAGACCGAGCCAGAATGGCACGCGCTCGCCGCGGTACCGGCGGTTGGCGCACTCGTTCAGGACCGCGAATGCCTGGCGCACCACCGCGCCTCCGACCCGAGATCCCCTCTCGATCCTCCCTAGCGCGGTCTCGTACGCCTTCTCGAGCACGCGCGGGACGGCGATCAGCACCGTCGGTCGCACCACGAGCACGTCCTCGACGACCGTCGTGAGGCCCCGGGCGTAGGCGACGGTCCCGCCGGCGAACAGGAACACGTAGTGCCCGCACGTCCGCTCGAACATGTGGGCGAGCGGAAGATACGAGAGAGCCGAATCGTCGATGGTGATCCCGTAGCGGCGGATGAGCGCCCTGGCATTCGAGACCAGGTTGCCGTGGGTCAGCACCACGCCCTTGGGCTCGCCCGTCGTGCCGGAGGTGTAGACGATCGTCGCGGCGTCCGACGCCGTGACGCCGTTCCCCGCGGGGCCAGCGCCAGCCCTGGGAGATTCGCGGCCGGTCGCGGTGGCCTCCGCGGGACGAGCGACGCCGGCCCCCGCGGTCGCAGCGGTCTCGAGGCTCAGCTCGTCCAGAGAGATCACCTTCTCGAGACCGCCGGTCTCGTGCCTCAGGGCGGCGACCTTCGAGGCAAGGCCCGCCTCGCCCACGAAGAGCATGCGCATGCCGGAGTCGTTGATGATGTACCTGAGCTGGTCGGAGGGGATGGTGTGGTACACCGGCACGACGACGCCGCCAGCCGAGAGAACGGCAAGGTCGGCGACGATCCACTCCGGCCGGTTGGGAGACAGGATGCCGACGACGTCGCCCCGGCGGAGCCCGGCCGATCTGAGCATCGAGGCCGCGCGCTCCACGATGCCCGCGAGGTCGGAGTACGTGATTCCGACGTACTCCCTGCCTCGCGTGTACATGAGGGCGGTCCTGTCCGGGTAGAGCCGCGCCGCCTCCAGAACGGATCCGTGTATGGTCTCGGCAGTGCCGCTCAACACACCGCGCCTCCCGCACCGCTACTCGATGCCCCACGACTTGCCCAACTCCCGGAACCTGCTGAGGTAGTTCCTCATGTCTCCACCTGAGGTCTCGAGGAGATTGCGCGCCTGCGCCATGTCGACGTCCGTCCGCCTTCCGTCGGGAAGCGCAAGCGTGAGGGTCTCGCGCTCCCGGGCGGTTCCGAGCCGCACGGGGGCGAGCCCCGCGCGCCGGAGATCGCCCTCGATCGCCTCCGCGTCCCCGGGGGCAGCCGCGAACGCGAGCTCGAACTCGCCGTGCGGGCCCGCGAGCATCATCCACGGCGGGGTCCCCGTGCTGGCGCAGAGCGCGAGCACGTCCCGCGCGAGCACCCGCTCCCAGGCGCAGCCGATCTCGAAGCCGCAGCCGTTCAGACGCATGAGCTGGTCGAGCGTCGTGAGCACGCCGTCGCTCGTGTCCATGCACGCGTGCGCGCGACCCCGCAGGATCCCGCCCGCGGAGAGCCTGGCCGACGGCCGATACTCCGCCTCGGCGAAGAGTTCCTCGGAGAGACCCGCGAGCCGCACGAGCCCCAGCGCGTTCCCCGAGCCTGCGGGACCTGTGAGGAGAACCGTGTCGCCAGGACGGACGCCGCGCCGCGTGAGCACGGCGTTCCTCGGCACGAGACCGAGCGCGCAGCCCGTCAGAGAGAACGCGGGAGCGGAGTTGAGGTCGCCGCCGAGAACGAAGACGCCGACCGACCTGCACGCATCCTCCATCCCGCGCGCCGCGCGACCGGAGAACTCGGGCTCGGTACCGGGCGGCACGGACGCGGAGATCACGAGCCCCAAGGGGTCGGCTCCCACGGCGGCCAGGTCGGACAGAGACGCCATGGCGGCCACCCAGCCGATCGTGCGCGCGTCGCGGTAGAGCCCGGCCAGGACCTCCTCGGCGACGGTGTCGATGGTGACTGCAAGGTAGCTCTCGGACGCGCCGGGGACTTCGATGAGCTCGGCGTCCGACTCGTGCGGGGCATTGACTTGGCGGGGCGATCTCGAAAAGACCCTCGCCCAGACATCGATCGCCACGTTCTCGAGGACGTCGCCCATCCCGCTCATGCGCAGCACCTGATCCTCTTGGGAAGCACGGTGAACTCGGCGCGCCGTGCTGACACGACCTCACCGTCCGTCTCGAGCGCGAACGGGCGGTCGGCCTCTACGCGGACACGCTCCCCTATCCAGGAACGCGTCTTGGGGCGCCCGCTGAAGCGGCGCCTCGAGAGCGCCGCGAGCGTGGCGAACACCTGGAAGCGCGTCAGACCCTCGCAGAGGTTGACGCCGAGCCTGCCGTCGTCCGGCTCGATGGGCGTATCGTAGCAGAACGAGCCCGCGAAGTGCGGGTTCTTGATGACGCCCAGGTTCGACACCGGGAACGTCCCTTGGTCGTCTCCATCGATCATGATTCGGCATTCAATATCGCGGTAGGTCGCGAGCGTCCTCACCACAGAGGCGAGAATGGCCGCGTCGACGGAAAGGCGGCGCATGGCGCGTGTGAACCGCGTCGGACGGTTGAAGCTCGCGTTCGCCTCAGCCGTGATGCCGAGGCTGGCGTTGATGATCGCGTGGCGCGTCGAGGCCCGACCCTGGTCGTCCTCGAGATCGATCCGGATCACGTCGCAGGGCCGGGCCCGCTCGCAGTCGATGCGAACGGGCACGCCTTCGATGATCGACTCGCGCGCGTGGGGCTTGTGGAAGTCGTTGCTCGATCCCAGGCCGATCGCGCCCAGGGCCACGCCCGGAACGTCCCCGGCTGCCATGATGGCGTTCAGGAGGAGGTTCACCGTCCCGTCGCCGCCGGCCGCGACGAACACGTGCTCACCATGCCCCAGGGCTTCGACGAGCCTGGCGCGCACGGCGTCGACGGAGCCGATCTCGTGGACCTCGAGCGGCCCGGCCCGTCGCGCAAGCTCGGGCAGGACCCTCTCCCACCTCGAGGCGGCGCGGCCGTAGCTCGCGCGGGTGTTCAGGAAGACCAGCACGGCCCCCTCACGCCTCAGACCTGACCCCGCTCCGGTCGCAGCCGCAGGGCCAGCTCGAAGAGAAGGTAGAAGACCGCGAGCGCGGGCGTCCAGGCGAGGTGGTTCGCCATGACGATCGAGACGCAGAAGAGCACGAGCCCGCGTACGCCGTTCGCGATCGGCGCGCCGGTCGCGCGCTCGTCGCGGATCCGATGCATCGAGACCTGCGCGTGCGCGTAGAGCACGACGGCCGCGGCCAGCACGGCCAGGCTGGGAATGCTCGCACCCAGCAGCAGGAGCGTGCGCGCTGCGAGCCCGGCGGCAAGGGCCGCGGTGACGTCCCCGTAGACGGCCGCGGCGCGCCAGCCGAACACGACCGGGAAGGTCCTGTAGCCCGTCGCGCGGTCCGCGGAGATGTCCTTGAAGTAGCCCATGACGACGAAGTTCGCGTAGCCGAAGAAGACCGCGAGCACGGCAAGCAGGAACGCGCGCTCGGTAGGACACCCCGAGCGCACGAGCGCCACCGGACTCCACGAGTGATCGACGAGCCGCCCCATGATCGGGATGAGCGCAACGATCCACGAGTTCCAGGGCGGCCCTCCCCACCACGTCCGCTTGAAGAACGTGTACGTGAGGAGCCCGACGACCGCGAGCGCTCCGAGGGCGAGGATGCGGGCATCGAGATACGCAAGGACGAGGACGACGAGCGTGAGACTGACGAGGCTCACGACCAGGACCTGGCGCCGCGAGATCGTGCCGCGCACGAGCGGCCGGTACGGGGCCGAGATCGAGTCCGTGTCGGTCTGGAAGCAGTCGGTCAGCGCCTGGCCGAGCCCGTACGAGAGGAAGAGCGCCGCGAACGCGAGGACGGTCCGCCCGAGTGACGATTCGGATGCGAACGAGAGACCGACAAGCCCCGCGGCTCCCGACACGAACAGGAGGTAGGGACGCATGGTGACGACGTAGGCCCTGGCGAACCGGAGGCTCCCTACGGGTGCAGTCGGTGCGCGCATATCAGACGATCCCCAGTCTCGTGCCGACCAGTTTGAACTTGCTCACTGCCGTGTCGATCTCCTCTTTGGAGAGACTCGCCATCACGCTCGCGCGGATGAGCGCCGAGCCGGGCGGCACAGCCGGCGCGACGATCGGATTGACGACGACGCCTTCGTCCTCGAGGCCTCCCGCCATGCGGAACGCCTTCGAGTCGTCGCCGATGAGGACCGGGATGATCGGCGTGACGGTCTCCTCGAGGAGGAACCCCGCGTCCTTGAGACCGTCCTTCATGCGCGTGGTGTTCTCTCTCATGCGCACGAGCAGCTCCGGCTCCTGCTCGATGACGTCCAGGCATGCGAGGACCGTCGCCATGGAAGCAGGCGGCGGCGACGCCGTGAAGATGAACGCCCGCGAGTTGAGCTTGAGGAACGTGACGACGTCCGCCGTCGATCCCGTGAAGCCCCCGATGGTCCCCAGGGACTTGCTGAAGGTGCCGCACACGAGGTCGATCCGCCCCTCCATCCCGAAGTGCTCGGCCGTCCCGCGTCCCGTGGCGCCCAGCACGCCCGTGCCGTGGGCGTCGTCCACCATGACCGCCGCGTTGTACGTGTCGGCCAGCCGCCTGATGCCCGGGAGGTTCGCGACCGTCCCCTTCATGCTGAACACGCCGTCCGTCACGACGAGCTTGTTCTGCTCGGGCGGGCACGACGCGAGCTGCTCCTCGAGGTCTGCCATGTCGTCGTGCCGCCAGATCTTCACCTCGGCGCGCGAGAGCCGGCAGCCGTCGACGATGCTCGCGTGATTCAACGAGTCGCTCAGGACGACGTCGCCTTCGGCGGTCACCGCGCTCACCGTCCCCATCATCGTCGCGAAGCCGCTGCTGAAGACGACCGCGTCCTCGGTCCCCTTGAACTCGGCGAGCCGCCGCTCGAGCCGTGCGTGAAGGCTCGTCGTCCCGGTGAGCACACGGGAGCTGCACGCGCCCGTCCCGAACTCCCGGAGCGCCGCGACCGTGGCTTCCACGACCTTCGGATGCGTCGCCAGGCCGAGGTAGTTGTTCGACCCGAGCATGATGAGCTTCCTGCCGCGCATCGTCACGATCGGCGAGGCAGGCGGGTCGAACTCGCGCAGGTAGAAGAACTCGCGCCGCTCCTTGAGCGACGCGATCCACCGACTGAACTCCCGGCACTTGTCGAAGAGAGCCATGGATCACCCCCGAGTCTCCGCCGCAAGCAGTGCTCGCTTGCGCCAGAAGAGGAGTGCGACGACAACGGCCGCGATCGCTGTGAGCACCCCGAACTCGTCGACATACCACCCCATCGTGCCGGCGTCGTGCGTGAGTCCGGGGAATACGCCCTGGATGAACGTGTTGTGGGCCGAGTGCATCAGGACCCCCGTCCAGAGACTGCCCGACCGGATGCGCAGCCACGTGAAGGCGAAGCTGATGCCCGTCATCGTGACCGTGAAGCAGACGAGCCTGTACCAGACCGGAGTCTCGGTCGTGCCGTAGATGCCACCGAGGATCAGCGGGAAGTGCCACACCGACCAGATGATGCCGCGAAGGAGCGCCGTTCTGGTGAAGCCCGTGACCGGGAAGAGCTGCGGGACGAGGAACCCCTGCCACCCCACCTCCTCGCCGAGGGCGAAGAGCGAGCCGAGGAGGAGTCCCTGAACCGTGGATGTCAGCACGAACTTCGCGACGAGACCCGGAGCCTGATCCGTGAGGCTGCCGAGACGCGCGAGCCAGACGACGGTGTAGGTCGCGCCCACGTACAGGATGGGAATGGCATAGCTCGCGAGCTGGTACCGGGTGCGCCCCCACCCCCACCCCAGGCCGGCGAGGCTGCCGCGCCGGCGTCCGTCCGGGAAGACGATGCGCGTGACGAGGACACCCACGAACGGGCTCCACATGCCCCCGAGCGCCCCCAGGGCTGTGATGTGCCCGATCGAGATGCACATGGACATGAAGACGGCGCTGATGCCGTAGGTGACGGCGACGAAGGTTGCGACTCGGGGCCAGACGCTGGGCGGCTTCATGGGGGAGCGTGCCTCCACGGCGACCACCGCATCGCGGGAGAGCGGATCGGTGCGGAGCGTGCTCGGGGCCGACGGACGCGCAGAGGCCTGCCCGAGCGTGACCGTCCGCTCAGCCCGATGGTACGCACTCAGCAGCGGCGCGTCAACTGCCGATGCCCCACAACGAAGCAGGGCCGCCCCACTCATGCGGGGCGGCCCTGTGCTTGCTTACGAAGCTTCGTGGTCCGACGCTACTGGTCGAGTCTCACGACGCCCTCTGCCGCGGGACCCTTGTCGGCCTGAACGATGTCGAACTGAACGTGGTCGCCCTCGCTCAGAGACTTGAAGTCACCACCGCCCTGGATGGCGGAGAAGTGCACAAACACGTCCTTCGAACCGTCGTCGGGTGTGATGAAACCAAAGCCCTTGGCATCGTTGAACCACTTCACCTTGCCGGTCGTACTCACTGAACTACCTCTTTCACTTTCGTCGGAGAGCGGGTTGCCGCTCTGCCTGACTTGGTCGCGTCGGGGACCGGCTTTCCGGCCCGCCCGACTGTTTCTCCATCGGGGTCTCACTGCCCCTGCAGACTCCGCCATCACCGAGCCGTCGGCACTGCCTCACAACTTCGGCGACCCTCGTGCCCTGAGAACACAAAAGGACCTGCTTGCTAGCCAGGTCCCTCTTCAGAGTCTCCGGATATGTCGCCATACCGACGTGGCTGGACTGCTAGTGCTAGTATGACCGGCAAGGCGGGCGAAGTCAAGCGCAATCGTCAGAATTCTCGGCGGGCGCCGGGGACCGGGGCGTCCCGGCGAATTCGGGCCGCCGGAACTCGCGCAGGATCATCGCAATCGCGATCGTGCCCGCGAGCAGGTCGGCAGCGGGGAACGCGACGAAGACCCCCGGCAGCCCAAGGAACGTGGGGAGCACGAGCACGAGCGGAATGAAGAACAGCATCTGGCGCGCGAGGGACAGGAAGAGCGCGGGCCGCGCCCGGCCGAACGCCTGGAACAGCGCGGCGCCGACCGTCTGGATGCCGAGCACCGGGAAGGCTACGACGACCGTCCGCATCGCGGGGACCGCGAGTCGGATGAGATCCTGGTCGCGCGAGAAGATCCCGATGAGCGGCCGGGCGAAGACCATGAACCCTACGAACGTGCAGGCGGCGAACACGGTCGCCCGGATGCCCGAGACGTGCATGGCATGCCGCACCATCTGGAACCGCTTCGCCCCGTAGTTGAATCCCGCCACGGGCTGGAGCGCCTGCGCGAAGCCCATGAGCGGCATGAACGCGAACTGGACCAGCCGGTGGATCACGCCGTACGCGGCGATCGCCAGGTTGCCGCCGTAGTGCCCCAGGCTGCGGTTCAGTACGACCATCACGACGCTGCCCGCGGCCATGCGCGCGAACGACGACGCACCGACGGCCACGGTCTCGCGCACGATGGGGAACGAGAGCCTCATGTCCCCGAGTCGCATCGAGAGGCTGCTGCGCCCGCCCGCGAGATACGCGGCAATGAAGGCCGCCGAGCAGGCCTGCGCGATGACCGTCGCGATGGCCGCCCCTCGGATGCCCATGTCGAGCCCGAAGATGAAGATGGGGTCGAGCACCATGTTCACGCCGGCCCCGATGAGCATCCGCGTCATCGCGACGGTCGCACGGCCCTCGGCGCGGATGATGTTGCTGTGCGCCATGGAGTAGCAGGCGAACCCGGCGCCCCAAAGGATGGTGGACATGTACGCGCGCGCGTAAGGGAGGATCTGCTCGGTTGCGCCGAAGAGGCGCAGAAGCCCGTCGAGGAACCCGTGGCCGAGGACCATGATCGACGCCGAGAGGATGAGGATGAGCGTGAGAGCGTTGCCGAGCGCGCGGTGCACGCGCTCGCGGTCGCGCGCGCCGAGCGCCCTCGAGATGATGGAGGCGCTTCCCATCCCGACGAGGTGCCCCAGCGACATGATCACAAGCTGGACCGGGAAGCAGATGGCGAGGCCCGCGATGCCGAGCGTGCCGACACCACGGCCGATGAAGATGGTATCGACGATGTTGTAGGTGGCCATGACCGCCATGCCGACGGTCGCGGGGATGGAGAGCCGCCAGAGGAGGCCGCCGACGTCGGAGTCGGCAAGGATGTGCTCGTGCGCCGGGTCGTCGGCCGGGAGGCGCCCGTGCCCGTCAGGAGTCTGTCCCAATGATCGTCCCCTTGGGGTATCGCCGCGGACGCAGCCGGTCTCCGCAGACGACACTGTATCACATCGCACGGCCCGCTGCCTTCCAGGTCGTGGCAACGCGAGGATGCGATCGCGGGGCACCGGTTGACAATGCGCGCCGTTGTGTTAGCTTCCGGATGGTCAGGTCAATCTCGGGCCGCGGGGGGCTTCGCCGGTGGACGGCGGCGCCTCCCGTGCGCTATCAGACGGGGAACACGCTCATGCCGAGACGCCAGAGGGTGGCGGCAGCACTCGCAGCCGCGGTGGCCGTTGTGGTCGCAATGGGAGCAGGCTGCGCGCACGTCCCCGTGCGTCCGGCCGGCCCGCCGACCAACGTGGTCCTCATGATCGGCGACGGCATGGGCGTCGCCCATCTGACCTCCGCGCGAATCGCGGCCGGTGACCTCGAGATGGAGCGGCTGACCACGGGTGGGCTTGTCGCCACCTGGTCGGCCGACGGACTGGTAACGGACTCCGCCGCGAGCGCGACCGCGTACGCCACCGGAGAGAGGACGCTGAACGGGAGCGTTTCCGTCTCCCCGTCGGGCGTGCCCCTCAAGACGGTCCTCGAGCATGCTGAGGAACGAGGCATGGCGACCGGCCTCGTCACTACCTGCTCGCTCACGCACGCGACGCCGGCCGCCTTCGTCGCCCACGTCGCGGGCCGCGAGGACGACTGCGAGATCGCGAGGCAGATCGCGGAGAGCGACGTGGAGGTCCTGTTCGGAGGAGGCCTCTCCTTCTTCCTCCCCGCCGGCGTGCAGGGAGGCGCCCGCCCTGACGGGGCTGACCTTCTGAGCGCGCTCAGGAAGCGGATGCCCGTGGCCCTTACGCCCGGCGACTTCAGGCGCATCGGGCGCGCGGACCGGGCCGCTGCGCTTCTCGCCCCGGAGCACCCGCCGGCAGCCTACGAGAGGGATCCCG
>Ga0316622_100002343_pt1 | contig 13055 bp, 7 predicted proteins | sample OWC_Aug_OW2_C1_D_FD_207646 | JGI IMG/M metagenome (GOLD analysis project Ga0316622, IMG submission 207646) | Wetland soil microbial communities from Old Woman Creek delta, Ohio, United States - OWC_Aug_OW2_C1_D5_C | ecosystem: Environmental > Terrestrial > Soil > Wetlands | place: USA: Ohio... | reverse complement strand
CGTCAGCCGGTAGACCTCCTCGGGCGGCTCGGCCCACGGATCCTCGAGCAGGCCGCACTGGATGGATCGGCCCCACATGTTCTCGTCGGTGCTGTAGGGGCTCGACACGGTGGCTGGCACCGGGATGTTCCGCGCCTTGGCATAGGCGATCTCGTCTGACCGGCTCATGCCCCACATGCGGGCGGGGGCGATCACGGCGATCCGGGGGTCCAGCGCACGCGCCGACACCTCGAGCCGCACCTGGTCGTTGCCCTTGCCGGTGCAGCCGTGGGCGACGGCGGTGGCCCCCTCCATGGCGGCGATCGAGACGAGGCACTTGGCGATGAGCGGCCGCCCGAGCGCGGTGGCCAGCGGGTACTGCTCCTCGTAGATCGCCCCGGCGCGGAGGGCCGGGATCAGGTAGTCGCGCGCGAACTCCTCGCGGGCATCGAGCACATGGGCGCGGACGGCGCCGGCGGCGAACGCGCGCTCGCGGATGCCCGACAGCTCCCGGCCCTGGCCGAGGTCGAGGGTGACCGTCACCACCTCGGCGCCGCAGTGTTCGCGCAGCCAGGGGATCGCCACCGAGGTGTCGAGGCCACCGGAATAGGCGAGGACGGTGCGTTCCATGGGGGTGAGGGCTCCGTGGGCGGGAGGGCACGCCCGGGGGCGTGCGGCGGTGAGGGCGCCGAGGATCAGGCGGTGGCCCAGCCCTCGAGACGGGAAACGAAGGCGCCGGCCCGGCGCGGGTCGCGCGCGATCACCAGGATCGTGTCGTCGCCGGCAATCGTGCCGACCACCTCCGGGAGGTTGGCACGGTCGATGGCGACGGCGAGCGGCTGGGCCTGGCCGGCGTCGGTGCGCAGCACGACGAACTGCTGAACGCGGTCGATCCGGCGGAGGTACTCCGCCACGGCGCGACGGACGCCCGCCTCGCCAGCCCCGCCGGGGCGGGCGGCGGGGCCACCGGCCCGCTGGTAGGCGCCGTCGCCGGCGCGCTTGACGAGGCCCAGGTCGCGGATGTCGCGCGAGAGCGTTGCCTGGGTGACGTCGAAGCCCCGGGCGCGCAGCTTGCGGCGGAGCGCCTCCTGACTGTGGATCTCGGCGTGGTCGACGACCTCGAGGATGGCGGCCTGGCGATACGACTTCATGGGCGGCGGGCGGCTCGCGGCCGGCGAGGGGCGGCCAGCGACCGGGGGCGGCTGGCCGGTGGCGCACAGCGCGCATTAGTATTCATAATCTTGCATATACTAGCATGGCCACCGCGGGACCGAAAGGCTCCGGCCTCCGAGGCGCGGACCTCGGGAACCGCCCCCGACAGACCCGGATCCGCGTGCGGCGGTCACGGGCGCGGCCGGCGTCGCACTCCCCGTGGCGCCGCGGGTCAGGAGGTCCCCGTTCCGCGCTTGCGCACCCAGCCGGCTTGCCGTCGGCCGCGAGCCGCGGGCCGGGGCAGGCCGGCCATTGACACACCGGTCCACGGACCGTATAGTTATCGGTCTCACTGCATAAACATGCTGTCCCCGTGACCATCACCGCGCCCGCTCCCACCCTCGCCGTCGTCGGCGCCGCCGGGTACGCCGGACAGGAGCTGCTGCGCCGGCTCGCCCGGCACCCGGCCGCGCGCCTCCTCGCCGCATACGGCTCTGGCGCGGCGGGCGGGGCCCGCCGTCTGCCGGCGCTGACACGGCTCTGGGACGGCGAGATCGCGCCATTCACGATCGAGGCGGTCGCAGGCCGCGTGGACGCCGCCTTTCTCGCACTGCCCGAGAGTGCCGCCGCCGAGGCCGCGCCGGCACTGCTCGCGGCCGGCACCCGCGTGTTCGACCTCTCGGGTGCGTTCCGGCTTCGTGACGCCGCATTGCGGGCCACCTGGTACCCCGCCACCCCGGCGCAGCTGCCCGACGGCACCGCCTACGGCCTCACCGAGCACGCGCGCGAGGCAATCCGCACCGCCCGCCTCGTGGCGTGCCCGGGCTGCTACCCCACCGCCGCGCTCCTCGCCCTGCAGCCGCTCGCCGACGCCGGCCTGCTGGCCGGCGACATCGTCATCGACGCGAAGTCGGGGATCTCGGGCGCAGGGAAGGCGCCCTCCGAGCGCACGCACTTCTCGGAGACCCACGGCAACGTCGCCGCCTACAACGTGTTCGCGCACCGCCACACCCCCGAGATCGAACAGGCGCTCGGCACGGCCGTGACCTTCGTCCCGCACCTCGTGCCGCTCGATCGGGGCCTCCTCGCCACCGTGCACCTCCGCACGGCGCCGGGCGTCACGGAGGCCACCGTCGGTGAGGCTCTCGCGGCCGCCTATGCCGACGCGCCGTTCGTTCGCCTCACCGGAGCCGACCTGCCCGAAATCAAGCACGTGGTGCAGACGAACTTCTGCGACCTCGGGTGGCGCGTGGATCCCGCGCGCGGGCGCGCCGTCGTTGTGTCGGTGATCGACAATCTCGTGAAGGGCGCCGCCGGCCAGGCCATCCAGAACTTCAACCTCGCCTTCGGGCTCGACGAGACGGCGGGGCTCCTGTGAACGCGCCCGGCGCCGGCCCGCTCGTGGTGAAGTGCGGTGGCGAGTTGCTCGAGCCGGGCCCCGGCCTCGGGCCGTTCCTGGCCGCGCTGGCGGAGACGGCGGCGGCCGGGCCCACCGTGATCGTCCATGGCGGGGGGCGCGAGATCGACGCCGAGCTGTCGCGCCGTGGCCTCGCCAAGCGCGCCGTGGACGGCCTGCGCGTCACCGACGCCGCAACGCTCGAGGCAGTCGTGGCCGTGCTCGCCGGTACGGTGAACACGCGGCTCGTGGCGGCATTGGCCGCGGCCGGCGTGCGCGCCGTCGGCCTCACCGGCGCCGACGACGCCGGCATCCCGGCGCACCGCGCGCCCGCGCACCGCGCCACCGACGGCCGTATCGTCGACCTGGGGCTCGTCGGCCTCCCTCGCGACGCCGGGGCTCCCCCTCGCCTGGTCGCGGATCTCCTTGCCGCCGGCTACGTCCCGGTTGTCGCCTCGATCGGGTTCGGGCCGGGCGGCGAGTTGCTCAACGTGAACGCCGACACGCTCGCCGCGCACCTCGCCGCCACGCTGCACGCGCGCGCCCTCGTCATCGCGGGCGCGGTGGCCGGCGTGCTCGACACCTCGGGCCACACACTGCCGGATCTCACGCCGGCGAGGGTCGAGCCCCTCATCGCGGACGGCACGGCCTCGGCCGGCATGGTGGCCAAGCTGCGGGCCTGCCTCCACGCGCTCGAGCACGGCGTCTCCGAGGTGCTCCTCGTGGACGGCCGGCAGCCGGCGTCGATGCTGTCGCAGCCCGCCACGCGCCTGCATCCAGAGCCGGAGGCGGTGCGATGAGCGAGCGTCACCTCGCAGCAGCCTCGGTGCCCGGCCTGGAGGCGATCCAGGCACTCGAGCGCGACCACGTGCTGCAGACGTACCGCCGCGCGCCCGTCGCGTTCGCCCGCGGACAGGGCGTGTACCTGTACGACACGGAGGGCCGCCGCTATCTCGACCTGCTCTCGGGCATCGGCGTGGCGTCGCTCGGCCACGCGCACCCGGGTCTCGCGCGGGCGCTCGCCGAGCAGGCGGCCGCGCTCGTCCACACGTCGAACCTGTTCTTCCACCCGCTGCAGGGCCAGGTGGCCGCTCGGCTGTCGGCACTGTCCGGACTGCCGCGCGCGTTTCTCTGCAACAGCGGCACCGAGGCGGTCGAGGCCTGCCTGAAATTCGCGCGTCGGTATTGGCACGCGCAGGGTTCCTCGCCGCGCACCGGGTTCGTCGCCTTCGAACACGGGTTCTCGGGCCGGACCATGGGGGCGTTGTCGGTAACCTGGGAGGCGCACTATCGCGAACCGTTCGGGCCGCTGGTTCCGGGTGTGACCTTCGTCCCGCCGGGTGATGCCGATGCCGTCGAGGCCGCGGTCTCCGACGAGACCGCGGCAATCCTGGTCGAGCCGATCCAGGGTGAAGGTGGCGTCCGTCCGCTGCCCGCGGAGACCGTCGCGGCGATCGCACGCGCCGCCTCGCGCCACGGTGCCCTCATCATCGCAGACGAGGTGCAGTGCGGGCTTGGACGCACCGGCGTCCCGTTCCGCTACCAGGCGGTGGGCCTCGCGCCAGACCTCGTGGCGGTCGGAAAGGCGCTCGGCGGCGGCATGCCGGTTGCCGCAGCCCTCGTGTCGGATCGCGTTGCGGGCGCGATCGGCGTCGGCGACCACGGCACGACCTACGGCGGCAACCTGCTCGCGTGCCGCGCGGCGCTCGTGTTCCTCGACGCACTGACGGCTGGCGGCCTGCTCGCGCACGTGAGGGAGGCAGGGGCACACCTGGGGTCGGGTCTGCGGCAGCTCGCGGTGCGTCAGCCGGTCGTGCGCGAGGTGCGAGGCGCGGGGCTGATGTGGGGCCTGGACCTGCACGAGGACGCGGCGGCGGTGGTCCCCGCCGCGCTCGAGCGCGGGCTCATCGTCAACCGCACGGCCACGACGGTCGTTCGGCTGCTCCCCCCGTTCGTCATCTCCCCACCGGAGATCGACGAGGGGCTTGACATGCTCGACGCCACCCTCTCACACGTGTTCGGAGGCTCACGGTGAACGCCACCCCTTCATCCAGCACGCCCCTGCGCGCGGCGGCCTCGCCCGATGCGACTGGGATCCTGCGCCTCATCGACGAGAACCTCGGTGAGGGGCACCTGCTCCCCCGCACGCTCGACGACATCACCCGCCACACGCACCGCTTCCTCGTCGCCGACGATGGGGACGGGCGGATCGTCGCCTGCGCGGAGCTCGCCCCGCTGAGCGCCGCCGTGGCGGAGGTGCGCTCGCTCGTGGTGGACGCGGCGTGGCGCCAGCGCGGCCTCGGCTCGCGGCTCATCGGGGCGCTCGGCGCCCAGGCGCGGCGTGTCGGCTTCTCCACGCTGTGCGCGTTCACGCACGGGCCGGGCCCGTTCGTGCGGCTGGGGTTCTCCATCGTGCCGCACGTCTGGTTCCCCGAGAAGATCGCCGTGGACTGCACCGGCTGCGCGAAGTTCCGCGCGTGCGGGCAGTTCGCGATGGCGCTGTCACTCGACGGGGCACAGGTCCAACCCGGCGGGTCCTCGGCCCGGCGCACACCGCTCGCCGTGCCGAGCCCGGCGCCGCTGCCGATGCTCTCGGGTCCACGCGTCCGGGCGCTCCGGGGCGCCGCATGACCATCACGGGCCTCCCGGGCGGCGTCACCGCGCCCGACGGTTACCTCGCGGCCGGTGTCGCCTGCGGCATCAAGACCTCGGGGCTCGATCTCGCCCTACTCGTGTCTCAGCGCCCGGCGAGCGCCGCCGCGCTGTTCACGACGAACCGCGCCGCAGCGGCCCCGGTTCACCTCTCGCGCCGTCACCTTGCGGCCACCGGCGGACACGCGCGCGCGATCGTCACCAACAGCGGCTGCGCCAACGCCTGTACCGGCGCGGCCGGCGACGCGTCGGCCCGCGTCATGGCCGATCGGACCGCCGTGGCGCTCGGGTGCCGGCCTGAGGAGGTTCTCGTCGCCTCCACCGGTGTGATCGGCGTCGCTCTCGATCCCGCGAAGGTCAGCGCCGGCATCAGCGCGGCGGCCGGCGCGCTCGACCGCGCGCACGGCGACCTCGCCGCGCGCGCCATCATGACGACCGACCCGTGGCCGAAGGCGCACGCCGTCGAGGTGGCAACGCCGCAGGGGCGGTTCCGGGTGGGCGGCATGGCAAAGGGCTCCGGCATGATCGAGCCCAGCCTCGCGACGATGCTCGCCTACCTGACGACCGACGCGCAGGTGGCGCCGGCAGCGCTGCGCCTGGCGCTGACGGAGGCCTGCGACGACACGTTCAACGCGATCACCGTGGACGGCGAGTGCTCGACCAACGACAGCCTGTTCGCACTCGCCAACGGCGCGAGCGGCGTCCGCATCGACGGACGCGCGGAGCGGGAGGCGCTCGTCGCGGGCCTGCGGGCCGTCGCCCGCGAGTTGGCGCTCGGGATCGTGCGCGGTGGCGAGGGCGCGACGAAGCTCGTGACCGTCCGCGTGACCGGCGCCGCCTCCCGCGAGGACGCACGCATCGCCGCGCGCGCCATGGCCAACTCGCTCCTCGTCAAGACCGCCGTGCACGGGGGCGACCCCAACTGGGGCCGTCTCGTGGCGGTGGCCGGCCGCAGCGGCGCGGCGTTCGAGTTGTCTCGCGCGCGCGTCGCCATCGGCGGCGTCGACCTCTTCACCGGCGGTCAACCGCACGACGATCGCGCCCCGGCGGCCGCCGAGGTGCTGCGGGGCACGGAGGTCACCATCACCGTGGACCTGGGCACCGGCGGCAGCCACGAGGCCACCGTCTGGACCTGCGATCTCTCCGCCGAGTACGTCCGCATCAACGCCGAGTACCGCACGTGACGCTCACCCGTTTCGTCTCGGTCCTCGACGCCGACCACGAGACGCTCGAGGCGTGCCTCGACCTCGCCGCCCAGGTGAAGGCCGACCGCGGCCTCGGCCGGCACGCGCCGACGGCCGACGTGCTCGACGGCCGTCACGTGGCGCTGCTCTTCGAGAAGCCGTCGCTGCGGACGCGGTCCACCTTCGAGGTCGCGATTCGCGAACTCGGCGGCGAGGTGCTGGTCCCCGGCACCGACTCGGCCCTCGGTGGACGGGAACCGCTCGCCGATGTCGCCCGCAACCTCGAGCGGTGGGTGGCGGGAGCCGTCGTCCGCACCTTTGCCCAGGCACGGCTCGAGGCCTTCGCGGCCGCCGCCCCGCGCCTCCGGGTGGTCAACGCCCTCACCGACGAGGAACACCCGTGCCAGGCGCTGGCCGACATGCAGACGCTGCGCGAGCGCGTCGGCGACCTCCGCGGCCGCACGCTCGCCTTCCTCGGCGACGGCAACAACGTGGCCGCCTCGCTCGTCCACGCGGGCGCCATGCTGGGGCTTCATGTTCGCGTGTGCTCGCCCGAGGGCTACGACCTGCCGGCGGCGGTGGCCGCCGCGGGCCGGGGTGTCGCACGCCACGGAGCGACGGTGCGGCTGCTCCGGGACCCGCGAGAGGCGGTGCGCGAGGCCGACGCGGTCTACACGGACGTCTGGGCGTCGATGGGGCAGGAAGATCAGGCGCTGGCCCGCGAGGCGGTGTTCCGGCCTTACCAGGTGAACGCCGCGCTGATGGCGGCGGCGCCGGCGCACGCCCTGTTCATGCACTGTCTGCCCGCGCACCGCGGCGACGAGGTCACCGACGACGTCCTCGAAGGGCCCGCCTCGGTGGTGTTCGACCAGGCCGAGAACCGCCTGCACAGCCAGAAGGCCCTGCTCGCCCTGCTCTTCGCCTCGCACTGACTCTCGCGGGCGCCGGTCTCAGGCCGCCTGGAGGGTCCGGTTGCCCGGTCCCGCCGGGTGCCGCTATGCTTCCTGCGCCGGGCGTGCTCCCGCCGCCCGGCCCGGCGCTGCACGGCCCCCGTGTCGGGCCCCCGAGCAGCGGCTCGCCAGCCAACGCCCGCCTTCTGCGCCGGTCCGGCCACCTCGTACGGGCTCGAGACCTCGGCCCCGCAGGGACCGCGGCTCCATCGTTCCGCCATGCCCACCACGTTCACGCGCGTACTCATCGTCAACCGCGGCGATCCCGCCGTTCGTTTCCTGCAGGCGGTCCGGGACTTCAACCGGGCCCACGGCACCGCCATCGAGACCGTGGCCATCCACGCTCACGGCGGACGAGCCCGCTTCGTGCGCGAAGCCGACCGACAGCTCGACTTGGAGACGGTCGGCCCGACAACCGTCGTGCCGGCCCGCCGGTATCTGGATCTCGACCTGCTCGAACAGGCGCTGCGGCTCAGCGGGGCCGATGCGGCGTGGGTGGGGTGGGGGTTCGTCTCCGAGCAGCCCGACTTCGCCGACCTCTGCGCCAGGCTCGGCGTGACGTTCATCGGCCCGCCCAGCGCCGCAATGCGCCTGCTCGGCGACAAAGTGAACGCGAAGCGGCTCGCCGGTCAGCTCGGCATCGCGGTCACCCCGTGGAGCGGCGAGCCCGCCGACAGCGTGGAGCGGGCGGCCGACCAGGCGGCCGCGCTCGGGTATCCCGTCGTCGTCAAGCCGGCCGGCGGCGCGGGAGGACGCGGCATCCGCGTCGCCCAACGCCCCGAGGATCTGGCCGCCGCCTTCGCGGCGTCGCGCGACGAGGCACGGCGGCTCTTCGGCGACGACAGGGTGTTCGTCGAGCGCTGGCTGCCGGGGGCGCGCCACGTCGAGGTGCAAACGGCCACCGACCGCGGCGGCACGACCTGGGCGATCGACGTGCGCGACTGCAGTGTGCAGCGGCGCCACCAGAAGATCCTCGAGGAATCGCCGGCACGCGATCTCCCGCCCGAGGTCGAGCGCGGCATGCGTGCCGCCGCGGTGACCCTGTGCCGTGCGGCCAGTTACCAGAACCTCGCCACCGTGGAGTTCCTCTTCGATCCTGCCGAGGGCGTGGCGCGGCTCATGGAGGTCAACCCGCGCCTGCAGGTGGAACACGCGGTCACCGAACTGACGACCGGCATCGATCTCGTGCAGCTGCAGCTGCACCTCGCGCGCGGCGGCCGGCTCACCGGCGCTCCGCCCGTGGCCCAGGGCCATGCCGCCGAGGTTCGCCTCAACGCGGAGGACGCCGAGGCCGGGTTCGCGCCCGCTCCCGGCTGGCTGTACCGCGTGGACGTGCCGACGCGCAGCGGCCTGCGACTCGACCTCGGTGCCGACCAGGGCGAGGAGATCCGCCCGGAGTACGACTCGATGTTCGCGCGCCTCCTGGCTCACGGGCCGACACGCGAGGACGCCCTCGCCCGCCTGTCGGATGCCCTCGCGGATTCGATCGTGGTGGTGAACGGCGGGCTGAGCAACCGCGCGTTCCTTGCGCACCTGGTGGCCCGGCCCGTGCTGCGCGGCGCACCCGTGAGCACCAGCTGGCTCGACGACCTCGCGCGCGACGGGCAGCACGTCTCGCGGGCGGACGCCGATGTCGCGCTCCTCGTGGCCGCCGTGGAGACCTACGAGTCGGATCTGGCCGCGCAGCGCGACGAGTTCCTGGCCTCGGCCCAGCGCCTCCGCCCCGCCGCCGTGCGCGAGATCGGCCGCGCGGTGGAGTTGCGCCTGCGCGGGCGCCGCTACGCCATGCGCGTGTTCCGGCTCGGGGCGCGCCGCTTCCGCGTCTTGACCGACGGGCCAAGCGTCGAACTGACCTGCGAGGCGATCGGCGAGCACGAGCGCCTCGTGACGTACGCCGGCCGGCGGCAGCGCGTGTTCGCCATTCCGCAAGGACCGGGGCTCATCGTCGAGACGGCCGCTGCCGTGCACCGGATTTCTCGTGAGGCGGTGGGAATCGTCCGCGCGTGGGCGCCCGCGGTGGTCGTCTCGCTCAAGGTCGCGCCCGGGGACCAGGTGGTCGCCGGACAGGCCGTCGGGCTCCTCGAGGCGATGAAGATGGAGATGCCGGTGCTCGCGCCGTGCGACGGCACGGTCCGCGAGGTGCTGGTGCTGCAGAACGCGCAGGTGGGTGCCGGCACTGCGCTGCTGCGCATCGACCCGGCGGCGCCCGATGCCGCCACCGCCGCCGTCGAGCCCGTCTCCTTCACGGGGGAGCGGCTGCCGACTCCGTCAATCGGCAGACCGGCGTCGCGGGGGTCGACGGCCCTCTCGGGCGCCACCGTGTCGACCGATGCGCTCACGCCGCCCGATCGGGCCGCGGCACACGCCGTCCTCGATCACCTCGCTGAAGTGATGACGGGCGGTGATCTCGAGCCCGCCGAGGTGATGCGGCTCCTCGACGCCTATCGTCAGTTCGTGGAGCGGCTCCCGGTCGGCGATCGGGAATGGACCGCGCGCGAGGACGAGATCCTCCACACCTTCACCGACGTCGCCACGCTCTTCCGGCAGGCGCCCGGCGAGGAGGAGGAGGATCCGGCGGCACTGTCGGCCGGCCAGTACTTCCTCACCTACCTCCGCACCCTCGAGGCGCGCGGCACCGACCTTCCGGCGAGCTTCGTCGCCGAGCTGCAGCGTGCCCTCGCCCATTTCGGATCCTCGTCGCTCGAGGTGACCTCCGACCTGCGGACGCGGCTGTTCCGGCTCTGGCTCGCACACCAGCGCGCAGACCAGGGCGCCGCCGCGGCCGCAGCCATCCTCGAGCGTCGCGCGCGCCACGCCGCGGAGCTGGCCCCGGAGGCCGGCGAGCGCTTCCTGTCGTTGCTCGACCGGCTCGTTGCCGCAGGCGAGGGCCAGTTTCCCACGCTCGTCGACCTCGCGCGCGACGTGCGGTATCGGTACTACGAGCAGCCGGCCTTCGAGCGCGATCGCCACGCCCTGCTCGCCGACATGGAGGCGCACCTCGCGCAGCTCATGCGCGCACCGGCGGCCCCCGAGCGGGCGAGCCGGCTCGATGCGCTCGTGGAGTGTCCCTATCCGCTCGCTGGTCCGCTGTCCGGCCGGTTCGAAGAGGCGGCGCCGGTGCTGCGCGAGGTGATGCTCGAGGTGCTCACGCGGCGCTGGTACCGCATCCGCGAGCTCGAGGACATCCGGGCGACGGACCTCGAGGGCCACAGCCTCGTGTCGGCGCGCTACACGCACGAGGGGCGGGCGATCCGGCTGTGGGCCACGCATGCGGCGTGGGACGCCGCGCCCCTCGCCCTGCAGCGGCTGCGGGACCTCCACGCGCAGGCAGAGGACGGGGCCGACCTCGTCGTCGATCTCTACCTCGCCCGGCCGGGCGGGGATGGCAACGGAGACGCGACGAGCGCGGCCCTGGCCGGGCTGCTGAACGCCGCGGCCTTCACGCGCCCGGTGCACCGTGTGCTGGTGGTCGTCTCGGGGCCGCGTGCCGAGTGGTCGGCGAGCAGCACGGGGTTCTTCACCTTCCGGATGCAGGACGGCCGCTTCGAGGAGGATCGCCGCGGGCGAGGTCTGCACCCGATGATCGCCGAGCGACTGCAGATGTGGCGCTTCGCGCAGTTCGACGTCGAGCGGTTGCCGTCGGCCGACGACGTGTACATGTTCCGGGGGACTGCCCGGCAGAACGCGAAGGACCGGCGTTTCTTCGCACTTGGCGAGGTGCGCGACGCCTCGATCGTGCGCGGGGGCACGGGGGCGCTCCTGCGCGTGCCGCACCTCGAACGCGTCGTGCTCGAGTGCCTCGCCGCCGTCCGCGAGGCGCAGCTCGCGCGCCCCGCCGACGACCGGCTCCACTGGAACCGGGTCGTGGTGGACGTGTGGCCCCGCCTGCCGCTCGAACGAGAGGAGCTCGTCACCGTCATGCGGCGACTCGCCGGGGGCTGCGACGGGCTCGGCCTCGAGAAGATCGTCCTGCGCGGCGAGATGCGCGATCCCGCCACGGGTGAGTTCCGCCAGATGGTGCTCAACCTGCTCAACCCGGGCGGGCACGGCATCGCCCTGCACTTCGAGGACGCCCACGACCGTGCCCTCGCGCCGCTCGACGAGTACGCGCAGAAGGTGGTGCGGATGCGCCAGCGCGGCCTGCACTACCCTTACGAGATCGTGCGCTTGCTCACACCCGGGCGCGTGAGCATGACGGCCGACCTGCCCCCGGGCGACTTCCGCGAGTACGATCTCGACGCCGACGGGCGGCTCGCGCCCGTGGATCGCCCCTGGGGCCGCAACACCGCCAACATCGTCGCCGGGGTGATCCGCAGCTTCACGCCGAAGCACCCAGAGGGGATGACGCGCGTGATCCTGCTCGGCGACGCCAGCCGGGAGATGGGGTCGCTCGCCGAGCCGGAGTGCCGCCGCATCCTCGCCGCCCTCGATCTCGCGGCGTCGCTCGGTGTCCCGCTCGAGTGGTTCGCGCTCTCGGCGGGCGCGAAGATCTCGATGGAGAGCGGCACCGAGAACATGGACTGGATCGGCCGGGTGCTCCGCAAGATCATCGAGTTCACCCAGGCCGGCCGCGAAATCAACATCGTCGTCACGGGCATCAACGTCGGCGCCCAGCCCTACTGGAACGCCGAGGCGACGATGCTGATGCACACGCGCGGGATCCTCGTGATGATGCCCGAGAGCGCGATGGTGCTGACGGGCAAGACCGCGCTCGACTACTCCGGCTCGGTGTCGGCCGAGGACAATCTCGGGATCGGCGGCTACGAGCGGATCATGGGCCCCAACGGCCAGGCCCAGTACTGGGCGCGCGACGTCGACGAGGCCTGCCAGATCCTGCTCCGCTACTACGACTACACCTACCGCGCCGCCGGCGAGCGATTCCCGCGCCGGGCGGCCACGACCGACCCAATCGATCGCGACGTCTGCCTGTTCCCCCACGGGCCCATCGAGGGGGCGGATTTCAAGGTGGTGGGCGACGTCTTCTCCGATGCGACGAATCCCGGCCGCAAGAAGCCGTTCGACATCCGGCGGATCATGCTGGCGGTGGCCGACCAGGACGCCACCCCCCTCGAGCGGTGGGCGGGCATGCGGGACGCGGAAATCGGCGTCGTGTGGGACGCCCACATCGGCGGCTGGCCGGTGTGCCTGCTCGGGTTCGAGTCCCGCGCCCTGCCGCGGCTCGGCTTCGTACCGACCGACGGGCCCGAGCGCTGGACGTCGGGCACGCTCTTCCCCATGGCCTCCAAGAAGATCGCGCGGGCGGTCAACGCGGCGAGCGGGAACCGGCCGCTCGTCGTGCTCGCCAACCTCTCGGGGTTCGACGGATCGCCCGAGTCGATGCGACGGCGCCAACTGGAGTTCGGCGCCGAGATCGGCCGCGCCGTCACCAATTTCGCCGGGCCGATCATCTTCCTCGTCATCTCGCGCTACCACGGCGGCGCCTTCGTCGTGTTCTCGCGCACGCTGCACGACAACATGCAGGTGGCCGCACTCGAGGGCACCTACGCGTCGGTGATCGGGGGCGCACCGGCGGCCGCGGTGGTCTTCGCGCGCGAGGTGGACGCGCGCACGCGCAAGGACCCGCGCGTGGCAGCCCTCGAGCAGGAGATCGCGGCGGCCGACGACCAGGGCCGGCGCAGGCTGCGGCCGCGGCTGACCGCGCTGATGAAGTCGGTGCGATCGGAGCGGCTCGGCGAGGTGGCCGACGAGTTCGACCACATCCACAGTGTGCACCGCGCGCTG
>Ga0316622_100002342_pt1 | contig 13056 bp, 13 predicted proteins | sample OWC_Aug_OW2_C1_D_FD_207646 | JGI IMG/M metagenome (GOLD analysis project Ga0316622, IMG submission 207646) | Wetland soil microbial communities from Old Woman Creek delta, Ohio, United States - OWC_Aug_OW2_C1_D5_C | ecosystem: Environmental > Terrestrial > Soil > Wetlands | place: USA: Ohio... | reverse complement strand
ATGAGCATGGGCTCGCAGATGATGGTGGGCTGCCTGCCGCTGCTGCTCACCATGCCGTTCCTCTTCGCCTTCTATCGCGTGCTCACCGTCTCGGTGGACCTGCGGGGGGCGCCGTTCCTGTGGATCTCCGACCTCGCGCAGAAGGACCCGCTCTTCCTCACCCCGGTGCTCATGGGGGTCTCGATGTTCGTGATGCAGAAGATGACCCCGAGCACGATGGACCCCGCGCAGCAGCGGATCATGATGCTGATGCCCCTCATGCTGGCGGGCATGTTCCTGTGGGCCCCGGCGGGCCTCAACCTGTACTGGCTGACGTCGAACCTCTGGTCGATCCTGCAGCAGGGCCTGTCGATGAAGCTGCTGCATCCGGCCGAGGCGCGCGTGAAGGACAAGAGGGCCAAGTGAAGGACCGGGTCTTCAGCGGGCCGGACGTCGAGGAGGCGATCGCCGTGGCCGCCGCCAGCCTCGGGGTGCCGAAAGCGGAGCTGCGCTATGTCGTGCTCGAGCCGGGGACGGCCGGCGGGCGCGGCCTCAAGCCCACGCCGGCGCGGGTCGCGGTGTTCCTCGCGGGGCCGGAGCGGCCGGCGGGCCCGGCGCGGGACCGGGAGCCCGCACCGGCCGTCGCGCCCGACCCCCTCTCCGGCCTGCGTGAGACGATCCGGGCCGTGGCGGCAGCCGGCGAGCTCGAGGTGGAGGCGGAGATCGAGGAGAGCGAGGAGGCCGTGACCGTGCGCCTGCGCGGCGCGGAGGCGTTCTTTCTGGGCGAGGACGGGCGCGGCGAGGTGCTCCGCGCCACCGAGCACCTCCTGCTGCGCCTCTACGGCGCGGCCCTGCGGCCCCGGGCGCTGCGCCTCACCTGCGAGGGCTTCCGCGCCCGGCGGGACGAGGCGCTCGCGGGCGAGGCCCACCGACTGGCCCAGGCCGTGCGAGCCGACGGCCAGCCCCGGTCGATGGAGCCGATGAACGCCTACGAGCGGCGGATCGTGCATGTCGCCCTCCAGGCCGAGCCCGGCGTCACGACGTACAGCGTGGGTGAGGGGTCGGACCGCCGGGTGACGGTCGCCCCGGCCGGCCCCGGGGGAAGCGCGCCGGGGGCCAGCGACGGCGACGAGTGAGCACCGCGCCGCCCTCGAGGCGCTCGGCCTCGGGGAGGACGCGCTGCGCCGCCTGGCGGCCTACCTCGACACCCTCGCGGCCTGGAGCCCCCGGGTCAACCTGACCGGGGCCCGCACGCCAGCGGAGCGCGTGCGCCTGCTCGTGGGAGACGTCCTGCCCGCGGCCCCGCTGGCGGATCCCGGGAGCCTCATCGACGTGGGGTCGGGGAACGGTTCCCCGGGGCTGGTGTTCGCCCTCCTGCGAGACGACCTCGAGGTGACGCTGCTCGAGCCGCGTGCCCGGCGGTGGGCGTTCCTGAGGGAGGCTGCCCGTGCGGCCGGTCGCGGCGTGCGGATCCTCCGGCTCCGGCACGACGCCTATGCGGGCCCGCCGGCGCGAACGCTCACCCTGCGGGCGCTGGCGCTGCCGCTCGCCGAGCTCGCGGGGCTCGTCCTTCCCGGGGGGCGGGTCCTCGTCCTCGGGGGCCGCCCCGAGGCGGGCGGGCCCTTCGCTCCGACGGGGGAGGGGGCGGGCCTCCGCGGGGACGTCACGGTCTTCCGCCGCGTCGGGTGAGCCGGGCCCCGGACGTTCCACGTGGAACGCGGGATGCGCGGCCGTCCGAAGCAGGGGTGTTTCACGTGGCACACCGCCGGGGCCGGCGCCAGACCCTGTGCTATCCTGCCCCCCTTCCAGCGAGGCACGGAAAGAGGACCTTGGGACGCACGATCGCGATCGCCAACCAGAAGGGCGGGGTCGGAAAGACCACGACCGCCGTCAACCTCGCCGCGAGCCTGGCCGCCGCCGAGCGGCGGGTGCTCGCCGTCGACGCCGACCCCCAGGGCAACCTGACTTCGGGCCTCGGCCGCAAGACGCGCGAGAGCCGACCCAGCCTCTACGAGGCGCTCATCGAGCAGCGGCCGCTGGAGGAGCTGATGGTGCCGACCGACCTCGAGCACCTGACCCTCGTGCCCTCCGACCGGAACCTCACCGGGGCCGAGGTCGAGCTCGTGAGCGTTCTCGCGCGCGAGTTCCGCCTGAAGGAGGCCCTGGCGCCGGTGGTCGGCCGCTACGACTACGTGATCGTCGACTGTCCGCCCAGCCTGGGCCTCCTGACCGTGAACGCCCTCGCGGCCGCCGACTCGGTGCTGATCCCGCTGCAGTGCGAGTTCTTCGCGCTCGAGGGCGTCTCGGAGCTCACCGCCACCCTCCAGCGCATCAAGCGGGCGCTCAACCCCGCGCTCGAGGTGGAGGGCGTTCTCCTGACGATGGTGGACGAGCGGACGAACCTCACCCAGCAGGTCATCGCCGAGGTGCGGACGCACTTCAAGGACAAGGTGTTCGAGACCCAGGTCCCGCGCAGCATCCGCCTCGCCGAGGCCCCCAGCTTCGGCCAGCCGGTCATCCTCTACGACATCCGCTCCAAGGGGGCGGAGGCCTACCTGCAGCTGGCCCGCGAGCTCCTGTCGCACGGCCAGATGGCGCTGTTCGCCCGATGAGCATGCCCGCGAAGAGGAGGGCGCTCGGCAAGGGGCTCTCCGCCCTCATCCCCGAGCCCGAGGCGCCGGCCGCCCCGGCCCCGGCGTCCGCCGCCGAGGTCCCGATCGGCGCCCTCGATCCCAACCCCTTCCAGCCGCGCTCCGCCATGGACCCCGCCCGGCTGGCGGAGCTCGGCGCCTCGATCCGCGAGAGCGGGATCGTGCAGCCCATCCTCGTCCGGCGCCGGGGGGAGCGCTACCAGATCATCGCGGGGGAGCGACGCTTCCGGGCGGCGCTGGCGAACGGTTTCGCCACCGTCCCGGTCACGGTGCGCGAGGTCGCGGACGAGCACCTCCTCGAGCTGGCCCTCGTCGAGAACATCCAGCGCGAGGAGCTGAACGCGATCGAGGAGGCGCAGGCGTTCCACCGCCTGCAGGACGAGTTCCGCCTCACCCAGGAGGAGATCGCCCGCCGGGTCGGCCGCGACCGCACCACGGTGGCGAACACGCTGCGCCTGCTGCGCCTGCCGAGGGAGCTGCGGGAGATGGTGGCCGGCGGCCATCTCGACGCCGGGCACGGCCGGGCGCTCCTCGCCCTCGACCGCGCGGAGGACCAGATCGCCCTCGGCCGGGAGGCGGCGCGCAAGGGCCTGTCCGTGCGCGAGGTCGAGCGGCGCGTGGCTCTCCTGCGGGCCCCGCGGCCGACGTCGGCGCCCGCGCGCAAAGATGCCAACACGCGAGCCGCCGAGGAGCGGCTGCGCGGGGCGCTCGGAGCGCGGGTCGAGATCGCGCGCCGGGGGCGGGGCGGGCAGATCCGCGTGCTCTTCGCCGGCGAAGCCGAGCTCAACCGTCTCTTCGAGCTGCTCGTTCGCGCGGGGCGCGGGCGATAGCGTGTTAGGCTGGCAGGGATGCTGAAGATGAAGGGCTTCGCGGCCGAGGACCTCAACGGGTTTCTCGACGAGGGCACCGAGCTCTCCGGGGAGCTGCGCTTCCGCGACGTGATGCGGGTGGACGGCCGGATCAAGGGCCGGATCGTCTCCGACAACACCCTCATCATCGGCGAGACGGGCCAGGTGGACGCCGAGATCGACTGCGGTGTCGTCTCGATCCGCGGCCGGGTGACCGGCCAGGTCCACGGCCGCCAGCGCATCGAGCTGCTCTCCGGCTGCCGTGTGCTGGCGACGCTCGTCTCCCCGAAGCTGCTCATCGAGGACGGGGCGTTCTTCCAGGGAGACTGTCGCATGGGCGGCCCGACGGAAGCCCCCCCGCGCCCGCCCGGCACCCCGGGGGACGGCACGGCCTAGAATAGTTCTTTGTATACTAGACCGCAAGCTCGCGCGGGCGCGCGCCGGTCAACGAAACCGCGCGCCGGCGGCGCGCCCTCGAGGTCGAAGCCGGAGGGCGGTCCGGGCCGGCCCCGGGCCCCGGGGCGCCAAGCCGTTGATCGTGCGGGCCTGAAGGCCCATCGTTCTTTGACCGCCAAAGCGGGACCGTGGTATCCTGCCCCGCTTTCGCCGAGGCACCCCGGGCTCCTCCGGGGCGCCCGCCAACCCGCACCATGGACGTGAGACAGAGAGCCATCCCCAGCGTCGCGTGCGCGGCCGAAGCCCGCGCGCAGGAAGCCCGCCCGTGACGGGGACCTCTCGCGCCCTGGCGCGGCGTTACGCCCGAGCCCTCCTCGACGTCGCCTCCCGCCAGGGCCCGGAGGCCCCCCTCGCCCTGCGCGACGAACTGCGCGCCTTCGCCCCCCTCCTCACCGGTCACGCCGAGCTGCGCCGAGCCCTCCTGGCCCCGGGCCTGGGCGCCGAGCCGCGGCAGCGCGTGCTCGCCGCCCTCGCCGAGCGGGCCGGGGCGTCGGTCGTCCTGCGGAGGCTCCTCGAGCTTCTCGCCTCGCGCGACCGCGTCGCCCTCCTGCCGGACGTCGTGGAGGCCTACGCGGAGCTCGCGAACGCCGCCCGCGGCGTGGCCTCGGCCGAGGCCGTCTCCGCCGTGGCGCTGGCGGAGGGGCAGGCGCGGGCCCTCGCCGTGGCCCTCGGCGGGCCCGCGGGTCCCGCCGAGCTGCGCTGCCGCGTCGACCCGGAGCTCGTCGGAGGGCTCCTGGTGACGGTGGGCGGCAAGACCTACGACGGGACCGTGCGCACGCGCCTCGCCGCCCTGAGGCGGCGCCTCGCGGCCACCGGCCCTGGCTCGTCCGCCAGGGCGAGCTAACGAGAAGACCGAAGGAAGGACCCGGCATGGAGATTCGCGCCGACGAGATCACGAGGATCCTTCGCGAGCAGCTCGGAGGGTTCACCGCCGACATCGACGTGGCCGAGGTCGGAGCCGTGCTGAGCGTGGGGGACGGCATCGCCCGCATCCACGGCCTCCAGTCCTGCATGGCCGGGGAGCTCCTCGAGCTGCCCCACGGGGTCATGGGCCTGGCGCTCAACCTCGAGGAGGACTCGGTGGGCGCGGTGCTGCTCGGCGAGTCGCACAAGATCCGCGAGGGCGATCCCGTCAAGCGCACCCGGCGGATCATGTCCGTGCCCGTGGGGGAGGCCCTGGTCGGCCGCGTGGTGAACCCCCTCGGCCAGCCGATCGACGGCAAGGGCCCGATCGCGACCACCGCGTACAACCCGGTCGAGCGCATCGCCCCCGGCGTCGTGGACCGCCAGCCCGTGAAGGAGCCGCTCCAGACGGGCCTCAAGGCCATCGACGCGATGGTCCCCATCGGGCGCGGCCAGCGCGAGCTCATCATCGGCGACCGGCAGACCGGCAAGACCGCGGTGGCGGTGGACACGATCATCAACCAGAAGGGCAAGGGCGTCGTCTGCATCTACGTCGCCATCGGCCAGAAGCAGTCCACGGTCGCGCAGGTGGTCCGCACCCTCGAGGAGTTCGGGGCGATGGACTACACGATCGTGGTCGCGGCCACCGCCTCCGACCCCGCGCCCATCCTGTACATCGCCCCCTACTCGGGCTGCGCGATGGGCGAGTTCTTCCGCGACAGCGGCAAGCACGCGGTCTGCATCTACGACGACCTCTCCAAGCACGCCGCCTCGTACCGCGAGATCTCGCTGCTCCTGCGCCGTCCGCCCGGCCGCGAGGCGTTCCCCGGCGACGTCTTCTACCTGCACAGCCGCCTCCTCGAGCGGGCGGCCAAGCTGAACGACAAGAACGGCGGGGGCTCGCTGACCGCGCTGCCCATCATCGAGACCCAGGCGGGCGACCTCTCCGCCTACATCCCGACGAACGTCATCTCGATCACGGACGGCCAGATCTTCCTGGAGGGGGATCTCTTCAACTCCGGGATCCGCCCCGCCATCAACGTGGGCAACTCGGTCTCGCGCGTGGGCGGCAGCGCGCAGGTGAAGGCGATGAAGGGAGTCGCCGGCCGCCTTCGCCTCGACCTCGCGCAGTACCGCGAGATGGCCGCCTTCGCCATGTTCGCCTCCGACCTCGACAAGTCCACCCAGGCGCTGCTGGCGCGCGGCCAGCGCATGACCGAGATCCTCAAGCAGGACCAGTACGTCCCGATGCCGGTGGAGAAGCAGATCGCGGTGATCTTCGCCGCCACGAACGGCTTCCTCGACGCCGTCGCGGTGACCGAGTGCCGGCGCTACGAGAAGGAGCTCCTCTTCTGGATGGACCGCAACCAGGCGCCCCTCCTGCAGGCGATCGCGGAGAAGAAGGACATCAAAGGCGAGCTCACCGAGAAGCTGAAGGCCGCCCTCTCCGAGTTCGGCGCCGTCTTCCAGCCGGCCGGGAAGGCCTAGGGGGCGGGAGAGCGAAGGCACCATGCCCGCCCTCATCGACATCCGGCGCCGGATCCGCAGCGTCAAGAGCACGCAGCAGATCACGAAGGCCATGAAGATGGTCTCCGCCGCCAAGCTGCGCCGCGCACAGGAGGCCATGTTCGCGGCCCGGCCCTACGCCCGCAAGATGATGGAGGTCCTCAACTCGATGGCCTCCCGCGCGACACCTGAGGCGCACCCGCTCCTCCAGGAGCACGGGCACGACAAGGTCCTCCTGGTGGTGATCACCGCGGACAAGGGCCTGTGCGGTGCCTTCAACGCCAACATCATCCGCACCGCGGCGCGTTTCCTCGCGGACCGCGGGGAGGGCGGGGTGGAGCTCGCGCTCGTGGGGCGCAAGGCCCGGGACTTCTTCCGCCGCCGCGCGGTGAAGGTGCGCTCCGAGCGGGTGGGGGCGTTTCAGGCCCTGCGCTACCAGACGGCGCGGGAGCTGGCCGGGGAGCTCATGGCCGCCTTCACGAGCGGCGAGGCCGACCAGGTCTTCCTCGTCTACAACGAGTTCAAGAGCGTCATCCAGCAGCGGCTGGTGATCGACCGCCTCCTGCCCATCGAGCGCCACGCGGTGAGGCTGCAGGAGCCGGGGCTCGACTACCTCTACGAGCCGGAGCCGGCGGGGATCTTCGCCACCCTCCTCCCCAAGCACGTCGAGGTGCAGGTCTGGAAGGCTCTGCTGGAGTCGCAGGCGGCGGAGCACGGCGCGCGCATGACGTCGATGGACGCGGCCACCAACAACGCCTCGGAGATGATCGACCGGCTGACCCTGTACATGAACAAGGTGCGCCAGGCCGCGATCACCAAGGAGATCATCGAAGTCGTCTCGGGCGCGGGCGCCCCCTCGTAGGAGAGCAGGAAGTCATGGCTTCAGCGAACGTCGGCCGCGTCGTCCAGGTGATAGGCCCCGTGGTGGACGTGGAGTTCGACGCGGACATCCCGCCCATCTACCAGGCCCTCCGCATCCACGTCGAGGGCGGGGAAGGCGGGGCGGCGATCGACGTCGTCGCCGAGGTGCAGCAGCACCTCGGGGAGAACCGGGTGCGCTGCGTGAGCATGCTGCCCACCGACGGCATGGTGCGCGGCACGGCGGTCACCGACACCGGCGGCCCGATCACGGTGCCGGTCGGCAACGGGACCCTCGGCCGCGTGCTCAACGTGATCGGCGAGCCGGTCGACGAGCTCGGCCCGGTTGTGGCGGAGAAGCGCTACCCCATCCACCGCCCGGCCCCGACCTTCGTCGACCAGTCGACCGCCCTCGAGATGTTCGAGACGGGGATCAAGGTCATCGACCTTCTCGAGCCCTACCTGCGCGGCGGCAAGATCGGGCTGTTCGGCGGCGCCGGGGTCGGCAAGACCGTCATCATCCAGGAGCTCATCTACAACCTCGCCAAGAAGCACGGCGGCGTCTCGGTCTTCGCCGGCGTCGGCGAGCGCACGCGCGAGGGCAACGACCTCTGGCTCGAGTTCCAGGAGTCGGGGGTCATCGACATCAAGGACTTCGAGAAGAGCAAGGCCGCGCTCATCTTCGGCCAGATGACCGAGCCGCCCGGCGCCCGCGCCCGGGTGGCGCTCACCGGTCTGACCGTGGCCGAGTACTTCCGCGACGAGGAGGGCAAGGACGTCCTTCTATTCATCGACAACATCTTCCGCTTCACCCAGGCGGGCTCCGAGGTCTCGGCGCTCCTCGGCCGCATGCCCTCCGCGGTCGGCTACCAGCCGACCCTGCAGACCGAGATGGGCGAGCTGCAGGAGCGGATCACCTCGACCCAGAAGGGCTCGATCACGTCCGTGCAGGCCATCTACGTGCCCGCCGACGACTACACCGACCCCGCCCCCGCCACGACCTTCGCCCACCTCGACGCCACCACCAACCTCTCGCGCCAGATCGTGGAGCTGGGGATCTACCCGGCGGTCGACCCCCTCGCCTCCAGCTCGCGCATCCTCGATCCCCGGATCATCGGCGACGAGCACTACGAGGCGGCCCGGGCAGTGAAGCAGGTCCTCCAGCGCTACAAGGATCTCCAGGACATCATCGCCATCCTGGGGATCGACGAGCTCTCCGAGGAAGACAAGCTCATCGTGGCGCGGGCCCGGAAGATCCAGAAGTTCCTCTCGCAGCCCTTCCACGTGGCCGAGCAGTTCACGGGCATCCCCGGCAAGTACGTGCCCCTCAAGGACACCGTGCGCAGCTTCCGGATGATCGTGGACGGCGAGCTCGACGACCTGCCCGAGCAGGCGTTCTACATGGCCGGCGCCATCGAGGACGTCCACGCGCAGGCCAAGGCGATGCAGGGCTGAACCACCCATGCCGCTCCCCTCGAAGCTCGCGCTCGAGATCGTGACCCCGGAGGGCCTCCTCCTCCGCGACGAGGTCGACGAGGTCGTGGCCCCCGGCGAGCAGGGCTACTTCGGCGTCCGGCCCGGCCACACGCCGCTGATGGCGACGCTCGGGGTGGGCGAGCTCTCCTACCGCAAGGACGCCTCCTGGCACCGCCTGACCTGCTTCTCGGGCTGGTGCGAGGTCCTGCCCGACCGGGTGAACGTCCTCGCCGACATCGGGGAGCGGGCCGGGGACATCGACGTGGACCGCGCCGAGCAGGCGCGCAAGCGGGCGGCGGAGCGGATGAAGGCCATCCGGGACGAGGCCGGCTACGACGAGGCCCACCTCGCCTACGTTCGCGCCGTGACCCGGCTCGCCGTCGCCCGCAAGGAGCGGGGCGGGTCCTGAGCCGGGCGGCGAGCCCCGCGCGCGGCGCATGATCGCGGCGATACGCGCGCTCGTCCGCTACCGGGCCCTCGTCCAGAGCCTCGTCTCCCGCGAGCTGAAGGCCCGCTACCGCGGCAGCGTGCTCGGTTTCCTGTGGAGCTTCGTGAACCCGCTACTGGTCCTGCTCACCTACACGCTCGTCTTCACCGTGATCCTGCCGAACCGGCAGGCCGACATCCAGCCCTACTTCCTGTTCCTCTTCTGCGGGATCCTCCCCTGGACCTGGTTCTCTGCCTCTCTGGCCGAGTCCTCCGGGGTCATCATCGCGAGCGGCAACCTGATCAAGAAGGTGCTCTTCCCGGCCGAGGTCCTGCCCACCGTCAACGTCCTCGCGAACCTCGTCCACTTCCTCCTCGGGCTGCCCATCCTGCTCGCGTTCCTCGCCTGGAAGGGCAAGCTCGCCTGGACCCTCCTCCTCCTGCCCCTGCCCATGCTGGTGCAGCTCGTGCTCACCCTGGGCCTCGCCCTCTTCCTCTCCGCGCTGACCGTGCACTTTCGCGACCTCCAGAACATCCTCACCCACGTGCTGCACCTGTGGTTCTTCGCAACCCCGGTCATCTACAGCTACGCGGCGATCCCGGAGGGCTCGCCCCTGCGGCAGGCGCTGCGCCTCAACCCGATGACGCACGTCATGGTCACGTACCAGCAGATCCTCTTCCACGGGAATGTCGACCACTGGCGCGGGCTCTTCCTCGCCCTCCTGGTCGGGATCCTGGCCTTCGCCGCGGGGAGCTTCCTCTTCGACCGCCTGCGCGACACACTGCCCGAGGAAGTGTGACCCCCACCGCCATCGTCGCGCGGGACGTCACGAAGCGCTACCGGCGCTTCGCCCACCGAAACCAGTTCCGGACGCTGAAGAGCGCGTTGCTGACCGGCAGCGTCCTCTCGGACCTGCGGCCGGAGGAGACCTTCACCGCGCTCGAGGGCGTCTCCTTCGAGGTGCCGAAGGGATCGGCCTTCGCCGTCATCGGGGAGAACGGCTCGGGCAAGTCGACGCTCCTCAAGCTCGTCGCCGGCATCACCAAGCCCACCCGCGGCAGCCTCGCCGTGGACGGCCGCGTCTCCGCCCTCATCGAGCTCGGCGCCGGGTTCCACCCGGAGATCTCGGGCCGCGAGAACGTGGCGATCAACGGGGTGATGCTGGGCCTGACCCGCAGGGAGGTGGACCGCCGCTTCGACGCGATCGTGGACTTCGCCGAGCTGCGCGACTTCATCGACGCGCCGGTGAAGACGTACTCGTCGGGGATGTACATGCGGCTCGGCTTCGCGGTGGCCATTCACGTGGACCCCGAGGTGCTGCTCATCGACGAGGTGCTGGCGGTGGGCGACGAGGCCTTCACCCGCAAGTGCCTCGACAAGATCGCGGAGTTCCGCCGGCGGGGGAAGACGATCCTCTTCGTCACCCACAGCCTCGGTCTCGTCGAGAAGATGTGCGACGACGCGCTGTGGCTGCGGCACGGCCAGGCGGCCGACCGGGGCGACCCGAAGCGGGTGGTCGACGCGTACCTGACCTACGTGGCGGGCGGGGAGGAGGCCCTCCTGCGGTCGAGCCAGGCCTCGGCCGCCGAGCGGGCGGAGACGGGCGACGGATCCGCGCCCGGGGGCCCGCCGGGCCAGGCGGCGCTCGCCGGCGGCTACCGCCCCGGCCGCTGGGGCGGCCGCGAGGTCGAGATCCGCGCCGTGCGCCTCCTCGACGCGCGGGGCCGCGAGCGCCACGTCTTCGTGCCAGGGGAGACGGTGACCCTGGCCCTGTCCGTCCACGCGGCGACGCCCGTCACGGACTTCGTGTTCGGCGTGGGCCTCTTCGCCGCGGACGGCACGAGCGTCTACGGCACCAACACCGACATCGAGGGCTTCTCTCCCCGGCGGATCGCGGGCGACGCGGAGGTCCATCTCGCGCTCGAAGGCCTGAGCCTCGTGGAGGGCACCTACCTCGTGGACCTCGCGGCGCACCGGCGGGACGGGACCCCCTACGACTACCTGCGGGGCCTCCACTCCTTCCGCGTGAAGAGCCGCGTCAAGGACGTGGGCCTCTACCGCCCTTCACACCGCTGGTCCTTCGCAGGCGGCGCCGAGATCGTCTCCCCGGAGCCGCGCGGGGAGCTCGACCTCGGGGAAGAGCCGGGCGTCTAGCGCCCCCGTCGCGGCGCTATGCTGGAGCAATGACGGGGTCCACACCCCTCGCCGACCTCGCCCGGGAGCGCCTCGCCTGGCGGGACGCGGGAAGGCGCGTCGTCCTCACGAACGGCTGCTTCGACCTCCTCCACCCCGGCCACATCGCCCTCCTCGAGGCCGCGCGGCAGGAGGGGGACGTGCTCGTGGTGGCCCTCAACTCCGACGCCTCCGTCCGGGGCCTCAAGGGCGAAGGTCGGCCGGTCGTGCCCGAGACAGAGCGCGCCGAGCTCCTCCTTGCCCTGGAGGCGGTGGACCGCGTCGTGGTCTACGACGACCCCACGCCCCTCGAGACGGTCCGCACTCTCCTGCCCGACGTGCTGGTGAAGGGAGCCGACTGGGCGGCGGACCAGGTCGTGGGACGGGCCGAGGTCGAGGCTGCCGGGGGCCGTCTCGTGCGGATCGGCCTCGTGCCCGGCCGCTCCACATCGGCGATCGTGGACCGCATCCGGCAGCCGTGAACGCCCCCGCTCCAGGCTGGCTGACGCCACTGGTCGAGCTCAGCGCGCTCGCCGGGGCCCGCAGTACTCTCGCCGTCTCCGGCCGCGTCGCCCTGTCCGGCCTCGTCGGCCCCCTCAGGGGCCTCGTCCCGCTCCTCCTCGCCGACCGACCCCTCCTCGTCGTGGTGCCCCGGGAGCGCGACGTGGAGGAGACGGCGCAGGACCTGCGGACCCTCTCCCTCGAGGCGGGCCTGGAAGGTGCCGTGCTCGCTCTTCCCGCGCCGGGGCCGCCGCCCTTCCGCGGCTTGCCCCGCCACGCCGACGCCTCGGCCCGCCGGGCAGCGGCACTCCTCCAGGCCCGCGCGGCGCGAGCCCTGGTCGCCTCGCCCGCGAGCCTCCTCCGGCCGAGCCTCGCCCCCCACCTCCTCGAGACGCGCGTGGTGAGCCTGCGCGTGGGCGACGAGATGACGCCCGAGATCCTGCTCGAGGCGCTCGACGAGGGGGGTTACGCGCGAGAGGACCCGGTCACGGCCCCGGGCCAGGTGGCCCGACGAGGCGGGATCCTCGACGTCTTCCCTTCCGACCGGGCAGAGCCGGTGCGCATCGAGTTCTTCGGCGACACGGTGGAGAGCCTCCGCCTCTTCGACCCCGACACGCAGCGCGCCACGGGTGCGGTCGACGCCCTCGTCACCCTCCCTCTCGCCGACGTCTTCGCGACACGCTCCGTCCTGGCGGCGCTGCCCGCCATCCTGTCCGAGCGCTTCGCGGGGCGGCGCGAGCTCGCTCCCTTCCTCGAGTCGCTCGAGCGCGGGCTCGCTCCCGAGGGGCTCGCCGAGCTCGTGACCCTCGTGCGCGGGGCGACGGTGCCGCCGTGGGCGCACCTGCCGGCCGGGGCCGTCGCGGTCATCGAGCCCGAGGCGGTCCGGGAAGAGGCCCAGGGGTTCTGGTCACGGGCGGTCGAGGACCAGAAGCGCCGCGCCGAGGGGCTGTCTCCGGAGCCCGAGGAGGCCCTCGTCTCTCTCGCGGCCCTCGAAGCGCGCCTCTCCGCGTCGCCGCTCGTCGAGGTCCGTGAGGTGGACCCCGAAGGGGGAGCCGTGCACGTCGCCTGCCGGCCGGCGCCGACCTACGCCGGCGACGTGCGCCGCCTCGGCGAGGACCTGCGCGCCTCGAGCGACACCACCGTCGTCCTCCTCGGCAACACCGGCCGCGCCGACCGCCTCGCGGACGTGCTCCGCGAGGACGGCCTGGCGGTCGGGGAGGGCACGCGCATCCTCACCCGCGTGGGCGTTCTCTCCCGCGGCTTCGAGGTCCCCGGAGCC
>Ga0316622_100002341_pt1 | contig 13059 bp, 9 predicted proteins | sample OWC_Aug_OW2_C1_D_FD_207646 | JGI IMG/M metagenome (GOLD analysis project Ga0316622, IMG submission 207646) | Wetland soil microbial communities from Old Woman Creek delta, Ohio, United States - OWC_Aug_OW2_C1_D5_C | ecosystem: Environmental > Terrestrial > Soil > Wetlands | place: USA: Ohio... | reverse complement strand
CGGCCGTTGAACTGGGCGTACCAGCTGGCGCGCGGGATGTACTCCTCGGGCTCGCCGAAGGCCAGCAGTTCCACGCGGCGCACGCGCTGGTCGGGGTCGACGACGACGAGCACGGTTTGGCGCAGCGTGCGCACGCGCTGCGTGTCGACCCAGGCCGTGCCGACCAGCTTGCCGTCCTTGAGTGCCGTGTAGGGGTGCACGATCGCCGCTGAGAGCTCGCTGCCGGCGAGCTCCTGGGCCTGAGCGCGCTGCTCGTCGGTCAGGAACACCGTGCCGCGCTCGACCTGGGCCTGCGGAAAGGCGAGTTCGAGCGCCTCCGCGAGCGTCAGGTAGACCTTGCCGCTGCCCCCCGCCCCTGCGAGGGCGGGCGACGCCCAGGACAGCAGCAGCACGAGTACGACCCGCCCGCGCATCGGTCGCGCGCGCTCAGAAGACGTATCAGAAGACATAGCCGAGCGAGAGGTTGACCTGGTTGCTGCCGCCTTCGGCGGCGTCCTCGACATCCATGTAGTCGAGCTTGACCACGATGCCGGGAGTCGGCTTCCAGTCGAGCCCCACCGTCAGGATGTCGACGTCGTTGGCCGGATCGGAGGCGAAGCCCGAGGGCACCTCGGCCTGGGTGTCGTAGGACTCGAAGCGCACGAACGGGGTGAGCTCAGCTTGGCCGCTCGGCCGCAGCCAGCTGAACAGGTCGTAGCCGAGCTCGGCGTACCAGCCCGTGAGCTCCTCGCCCACCGACTCCTCGTCCGAGAGGCCGAGCTCGTCGTTGAGCTCGCTCACGTCGTCCAGCGCGGCCAGGGTGTAGAGGCCGCGCGCGCGCAGGCCGCGCCAGCGCCATTCGGCGTGGGCATCCCAGATCGCCGTGCCCACGTCGCCGCCGGCGATCTGCTCCTGGCCGGAGTCACCGAAGTAGCCGGAGACACCCAGCGTGGTGCCCGGCATGCCCATCCAGTCCAACCGGCCGGTCAGCGCGAAATCCTCGGCCAGCGCCTCGGAGCCGTTCTGGCGCCCGTCGCGCAGGCCCTCGGCGCTGAACCCGGAGGCATCCAGCCCGTTGACCAGGTAGGTGCGGTAGACGAAGTCGCCGAACTCGCCGTGCACGCCCGCCCCGACCTCGCGCCAGGTGCTGGGCAGGATGCGGCGCTCGGTCTCGGGCCGGCGGGCCGAGTAGAAGGTGGTCGGCTCGTGCAGCTCGTTGATGAAACCCATCGGCACGAGCAGCAGTCCGGCGCGCACGTTGAAGGCGGGGTCGGCCAGGTAGTCGAGGTAGGCGAACTCCACGCCGGTCTCCTCGCCGCCGTGCTCGAACTCGATCTCGGTGTTCAGGATCCAGCGCTCGTCGAAGCGGTAGCCGAAGTAGAGCACGGCCCGCAGCGCGTCGATCTCGTCCTGGGGGCCGTTCGACTCGAAGTTCTGGTAGATGAACTCGCCGTAGCCGCCGATCGAGACACCCTGCTCGATGCCGTAGACCTTGGAGGCCGCCGGCCCGAGGCCCGGCTGCCCCTCGCCCAGCGGGCCGATCACCTCGGAGAGCGAGAAGCCCTCCAGCTCGCCGGCCAGCAGGTCGATCCGGCGCTCGAGCTCGGCGTTCTCGGCTTCGATGCGCGCCAGGCGCTCCTCGCTCGTCCCCTGGGGCTGGGGCGCAGTCTCTTGGGCCAGGGCTGCGGTGGAAAGCGCGGCGGAGAGCGCGAGCGCCGTGGGGCGGCGCGCAGCGCGCCACTGGGCGGAGAAGGCAGGGCACTTCAGCATGTCGGGAGTCTCGGCATGAGCTTGGCTTCCGGGCCGCTGAGCGCGGCTTGGGAGGTATTCGCAGGCTCCTCGCCCAGGCGCTCGAGGTCGACGCGGGGGTCGAGCACCTCCAGCGCGCGGCCGAGTTGTCCGGTGGCGCGCGCCCGCACCCGGCCGTCCGGCTGGGGCTCGAGAACGAGCACGTCGATCGCACTCTGCTCGCGGCCGAAACGCAGCGCGGCCTCTGGCCCAAGCACATAGAGGCCCGTGGAAAGGCAGTCGGCCGCCAGCGCGTCCGGCGCGAGCACGCTCAAGCTGCCGAAGTCCGCCGCCGGCCGGCCCGTGCGCGGGTCGAGGATGTGGCCGTGCCGCACGCCGTCCACCGCGATGGCGCGCTCGCTGTTGCCGCTTGTCGCGAGCGAGCCGTGCTCCAGGAGCAAGCCCAGCGCGACTTGCTCGCGCTCGCTGGGATGGGCGATGCCCCAGACGTGCGGGCGCCCCCCGGCGCCGAGGACGGCCACCTGGCCGCCCAGGTCGAGGAAGGCGCGGTGGACCCCGCACGCGCGCAGCTCGCGCAGCGCGGCGTCCAGCCCGGCACCCTTGCCGAAAGCGCCCTCCTCGATCCACAGCGCGCCGTCCAGCCGCGTGGCGCGCTGGCCTTCGAGCTCGAGCGCGGCGAAGCCGCCGTGGGCCAGGGCGCGGGCGATCTCGGCCTCTGCGGGCACGCGCCCGGCCCCCCGCAGGTCCCAGGCGGCGACGAGACCTCCGACGGCCGGGTCGAAGGCTCCGCCCGTTTCGAGCCACCAGCGCCGGGCCGCTCTGAGCTCGATGGCGAGCTCGATCGAGAGCGCGAAGGTCTCGCCCACCGGCGTGGCGTTCAGCCGGGCGAGCTCGCTTCCCTCGCCCCAGGTCGACAGCCGGCGCTCGCACGACTCCAGGGCCTCCACGGCGCGCTCGGACGCCAGCAGGGCCTGCGAACGGGTCGGCGCCTCGACTTCGAGGGTGAGCCACGTGCCCATCGAGCCGAGGCGCCGCTCCACGCACGATTGGCTCCCGTCCCCCGCCGGCGGGGATCCGCACCCGGGCAGAGCTGCGATCGCGACCAGCGCGCCGCCCGCGATGCCCGAGAGCAGGCTCGCTCCGCTGAGGAGCCCCGCGGTGAGGGGGCCAGGCAGGGCCTCCCGGGGGCCGTCGCATATGCGGTTGAGACTCAATCTCATCCATAGAGAATCTACGGACCCCTCGCTTGCGACGCAACCTAGCCCAAGTGCGTAGCCAGGCAGCGCTAGGAGGGTGGGGACCCCAGGTGCCGCTCAGCGCCGAACCGGCCGCGGCCCAGCCAGAGCTCGAGCCGCCAACCCAGGGCGTGCACGGGGCCTGTCCAGAGGGTGCGACTGGCGATGGCCCGCCAGGCCGCGTGCCGCAGGGAGCGATCACCCTCCCAGGCGCGCAGGAACCGCATGGCGTCCGGCCTGCTGACGGCCAGGCCGTGCTCCCTCTCCATCCGCACCATGTGCCGGGCCAGGCGCTGCACGTTCATCACCCGCTGAGGCCAGGAGAGGGAGGTCAGCCAGCGCGAGCGGTCGAGGTCCAGCACCCAGAGCTTGGGAGCTTCTCCGGCGAGGGACGCGCGCTCCACGAGCAGGTTGCGGGGCGTCAGGTCCGCGTGCAGGAATCCGGCCTGGTGCAGGCTCGCGACCAGCGCTCCCGCCGCCTGGACCAGCCGCCGCCATTGCGGCACCGCGAGTTCGCCGCGCCTCTTCAGCCCCAGAGCCTGCCCGAGGTCCAGCGCGTCCGGCACGCGCCGGGTCGCGACAGCCAACCGCCAGCCGAGCGGCCAGGCCCGCACCGCTCGCGCAGCGACCACCTCGGGAGAGTGGATCCCATGCCGCTCGAGCTCATGCTGCAGACACAACTCGACGAATGGTCGTCGCGGCGAACGGAACACCTCTCTGGTGAGCCAGCGCAGGAGCCCGCCGTGGTGGTAGCGCCGCACGACGAGTTCCTCACCTTCGATCGCCATCCCCTCCAGGGGGCGCTTACCGATCAGATCGATGCGCTCCAGCCGAGGCTCTCCGTCCGGCCCCATACCGGCAGCGAGCAAGCTGTCCGCGAGATCTTCGCGAGCTGCCAGCCACCCGCGCGGGCTGGCGACCACACGCACCAGATGCCGCCCCGGCCCCAATCGGTCCAGGACGATCAGGGGATCCATCGTCGGCCGCGGGACGTCACGCCCGCCCGGCTAGAGCTAGATGCCGGCGCCGAACGCCGGCCCCTCTTCTTCCGGCTGCGGTTGCGGCTCGGGCTGCGGCTGCGGCCGGGAGACCGCGGGAGGCGCCGGCTCCGGCCGCGTCTCGCGCCGCACGGGAGGCGCCGGCTCCTCGAAGACCCCAAGCCCGAAATCCGCGGGAGGCTCGCGGTGCTGGGAAGGAACCATGACCGTGGGCTGCTCGCGCGGTCGGTCTTCGCGCCCCCCCTCGCGAGGACGCTCCACACTCCGCTCGACACGCTCCCGGGGGCGATCTCCACGCCGCTCCTCGCGACGGTCGCCGCGCCCGCCTTCGCGCCGCTCTTCCCTGCGCGGACCCCGCTGCCCTTCCCGCTGCCCTTCCCGCTGCCCTTCCCGCTGCGGGCCCCGCTGCGGGCCCCGCTGCTCGACCCGCTGCTCGACCCGCTCTTCGCCGCGCTCCTCACCGGGCTCCCTGGAGCGCTTCTCAACGCGCTCTTCATGCCGCTCCCGGTCGCGACCACCTCGGCCGCGGCCACCGCGCCCATGTCGCTCACGATCTCCGCGCTGACCCCGGCCGCTGGAGACATGTCCCTCGCGCTCCCGCGGCGCAGGCTCGTAGCCGTCCTCCCCGGTCTCGTGGACCTCGATGAACTGGGTCGGGATCTCCTCGGCCAGGAACAGGGCCTGGCGGTCGTAGAAGTTGACCCCCTCCTCCCATGCGTCCAGCGCGAAGACGGTGAGCACTGCGTACTCGGGCCCCGTCCGGCGGCCCGCCTCGCGGGCCTCGTCCACCGAGCGCGCCAGGTGCAGGAAGCGTCGTCGCCCCCCGCGCAGACCGTAGCGCTGGGCGCGGTCGGCATCGCTGCTGGCCACGCCCACATAGAGGAATTCCGGGGGCTTGGACGGCTCGCCAGGTAGCACCTCGATGGAGTGACCGTACAGCGCGCGCACGCGATCGCCCTCGATCTGGTAGCGCGGGCGGTCTCCCGAGCGGATGGCCTCGCGCAGGTCCTCCTCGCTGACCGGTTCGCCCAGCTTCTCGTTGAGGGCCCGGACCACGTCCTCCAGGCCTCCCCACCCGTATGGATCCAGCTGCAGGTCGAACTTCTCCGGCTGGTGACGGAGCATGTAAGCGAGGGATCGCGTGATCCTCTCGATCAGGGCGGGGTGGGTCATGGCTTGGTGGCGCAGGAGGCGGCCGGAATGCGAACTGGCGGGCGATTCTAGCAGCACGGGGCGGCCGATCCACTCGGCCTAGGTCGCCCTTCGCCGCTGGAAGCGCCTCGACTGCATCGTGGGCCCGCACCTCCCCTCGCTGTTGGCCCGTCATGGCCACCCGCTGTGCGTTGGGCGGCCATCATCACGACCAGCACCTGATCGCCCGGAACCACGCTGCAGCGCGGATCGAACCCGGTGATGCACTGCGCCCGAGGATCAAGTCCACGCTCTTTGCTCCCATGCGCCCCCCAGACGGACACTCCGAGGGTCATGCTCGGGGGGCTGGTGCAGCAGGCCGCTTGGTGACCGGCGCCGTCGAACCGCTGGGGAAGGGCTGAGGGGGGCGCACCGCGAGGATCCCGGGAGAGAAACGCACAGGAGACCAGCTAGGGCGGCGAGGCCTTGCTCGGGAGCGCCGCAAAGGGGCGGGCGGTACGCTGCCGCGAACCCATGCGATGAAACTGGCGGGTCCCTCTGGCCGGGCCCTGGTGGTGGACGGAGCGCAGGGCCCATCCCGGACGGATCAGGTGCTGCGGAGACCGCCGCGGGAGCCGGGACAGCAGGTGGGTCGATTTCGGGCCGAAGAAGGCCCCCGCGCCCAGGAGGCACCGGCCGCGGGAAACCTCGGCCCTGGGCCGGGAGCGAACCGCGTCGCCAGAGAAGCGTGCCAGAAAAAGAAGCGCGCCCGCAGCCCCCGCCGCAGGCGCGCGAATTGGCGGGTCCCACACCACCAACTCTTGGCGATTTCCTAGGCGACCTCGAGCCGGTTCCAAGGGGAGTGGCCCGATTCCCGCTCGAGGTGCCCTCCAGCCCTCAACCGGCCACAGCGGCCCCTCCGGACTGCTCCGCAGACGCGGTCAGCTGGCTGCGGAGGCTGCACACACGGGGCACGCGCTGCGCCCGGAAGCTCCAGACCCGCCCTCGGCGCAGGGCCTCCCTGCGCGGCTGGGGGTCCTCGCGACCCAGCACCTCGAACCCCAGCCGCGCCAGAGAGTCCGCCAGGCCGTCCTCTCCACGCATGCGCAGGGTCAGGCTCTCGCCGCTGACGGGATCAGTCCATCCGAGCAGCACCGAACGGAAGGACCCGCGCAATTCCCCGTTCAACTCGTCCCGACCCGACGTTTCCTCCTGCCTGCTCATCGTCCCGCCCTCCATCGACCTGCCCGTCCTGCGACGATCGACGATCGCCGCTGCCTGCCTCTTCCCGATCATCCTGTCCATCTCCTGCGGTCACGACCCCCAAACAGTGGGCGGATCCGCAAGCCATGCTCCGAACTCCGCTCCCCGGCCGCCTGGTACGGCTGCGCTTTCCCAAGCCTTACGCTCGCTCGTCGCTGTCGGTGCCTGCGGCCCATGCACTCGCGCCCCTGTGCCATGTCCAGCCCACTACGCGGTCGGCGCCTGCGGCGTTGGGAAACTCAGCGTCAAGAAAGCGTCAACCGCTAGGCAGACCGATCGTCGTGTGAGCTCGCCGGTCCGCTCCTACCCGGGCCGAAACTGCAGGCGCGTGCCGCTGTGGCACGCACTTCCGCCGGCGTTGCAAGAGCGAAAACCGGCCCTCAGAGCCGGCTGACGCCCCCAAAGCAAGGAGAGCGGCTGGCCGGCGCTGCTCCTGCTGACCCGGCAGGCGGGCCCCTCCCCCGCGCCGGCCCGCGACATGCTCTCCCTCCCCCACCTGGCCGCAAGACGGGCAGCGCGGCTCCTGGGGCGCCATCCATGTCAGTTGCGCATCTGCGTGCGGCGCGCCCAGACTCAAGACCGATAGGTCAGTAGCGCTGCATGGAGAACTCGACCTCTTCGGCCCAGCGGTCGATGCCTCCGGAGAGGTTGTAGAGGCGCTCGAAGCCGCGCTGCGCGAGGGCGGCGGCGGCGCGCGCGCTGCGCACGCCATGATGACACACGCACACGGTCGCATGCAGCGGGTCGAGCTCGACGTGCCGCCTGGCGAGCTCGCCCAGCGGGATGCACAGGGAGCCCTCGATGCGGCACAGTGCGACCTCTTCGGGCTCGCGCACGTCGAGCAGGAGCAGATCCTCTCCCGCCTCGAGCCTGCGCTTGAGCTCTGCTGGCGTGATGGAGTGCACGTTCATGCCGGAGCCGGTCAGCGCGCGACCGCCAGGGGGGGCAGGTCGCATTCGGGCGGCACGGGCACGCCCAGCAAGGAGAGCACCGTCGGCGCGACATGGCGCAGGTCGAGTCCGCCCTCGGGTAGCGCCAGCTCGAGGCTGGAGAAGAACATGCCCTGGACCAGCTCGGGGTCGACCGAAACGTGGTCTCCCGACCAGGTCTTGTCGTTGTCGCTGACGAAGGCGGCGGGGACCCAGCCCCCGCTCTCGTCCTTCTCGACCTCCAAGCCGCCGGCGGTGGTCGACCAGGAGACGCGATAACCGGCCTCGAAGCCGAGCATCAGGTCGGCCTCGCGATCGAGGAACGGGCCGTCGTGGATCTGGCCGGTGACATGGGCCACGCGGCCGAGGCGCTGGCCGCTCTGCGGGTCGACCTCGGCCAGGAAGTCACGCGAGATCGAGGCCAGCAGCTCGGGCAGCTCTGCCGGCTCCACGATGCCCTGGCTCTCGCGACCCTTCAGGTTGGCGTAGACCATGCCCAGGCCGACGGAGTAGGCCCGCGTGCGCGACCAGTCGACGTAGGAGGTGACCATCTTCGTGTTGGCCCGGCTGAGGCCGGGCTTGACGGCCAGGTAGCCCTTGTCCAGGAGCCAGTTGTTGACGTGCACCTCGCGCCGGAAGCTCTGGAAGCCGTGGTCGGCGCACAGGATCAGGACGTCGTCGGGCCTCAGCCGCGCACGTACCTCGCCGATCAGGCGATCGACCTGGCGGTAGATGGCCGGGATCGCGTCGCGCAGGGCGATCTCCTGGCCGAAGAAGGTCATGCGCCGGTCGGCCTCGGCCGGGTCGTACAGCGGGTGCTGGGGGTCGTAGAACTGGTAGCACATGTGCTGCACGCGGTCGGGCGTGGAGAAGCAGCTGAAGAAAAGGCGCCAGTCGCCGCGGGTGAGCCGGTCGAGGGTCATGCGCTCGCGCCACTCGAAGGTGAACTGGATGTCTTCGAGGAAACTGACCGCGTCGACCTCGCGGTCCTTGTAGGGCAGGGTCATGCAGGCCCAGCCCACCGTCTCGAACGGCCCGGTGGCGCTCGCCAGCTCGGCCGAGAAGCCGAATGGTTGGCTGATCGGTTGCCAGAAGGGCGGGCGCGCGGGGTCGATCTGCAGCGTGTCGATGTACAGCGTGAAATGGGGGGCGTCGAGCGAGATCAGCTTGGCCCGCGTCAGCGCGTGCACCTTGAGCAGCGGGTTGAGTTCGAAGCTCAGCGGGTACCAATCCGACCAGGATCCCAGCTGCAGGTCCTGCTCGCTGTCGCCGATCGTCACGCGCGCACCCGAGCCGTCCGCGCGCCGGACGACCTCGAGCGGCACGGATAGCGGCGGACCGCTGTCCAACTCGCGCAGTCGCCCTTCCAGATCCACCTTGCGCTCCCCCAACCGCTCCAGTTCCCGGAAGGGCAGCGTCGGGTCGCTGCTGCGGCCCTCGATCTCCTCGAGCTCGCGCCGGAGCGCGTCCTGCGCCCAGAAGTTGCGGGGGCCGTAGACGCGCGCCTCGATCCGACCGTCCTTCCAATCGACCCGCAGCTTGTTGCCGGCCGAGGGCGTCTCCGACTCCTTGGTCGGCTCGTAGGCAAACCACAGCGGGTCGGTGGTGTAGATGGTGAAGCCGTTGTACTGGCCGCGCGCATCGGGCACGCCCAGGCCCGCCAGCACCTTCGCGCCCGCGACGTCGTCGCGGTCCCAGGACTGGGCCGCATCCAGCACCACGCTGGGGACGCCGGCGGCGGCGGCGACCTCCCAGAAGGGTGTCGCCTCGAGCGTGTTCTTGACCACCGGCAGGCCCTCCGGGAGGTAGCCCCGCAGGCGGACTCCCGACCAGGTGGCCGCAGCGCCCAGGAACAGCGAGAGCAGGGCCACCGGGAGCTTGCGCAGCCTCAGGAGGATGCCGAAGACCAGCAGGAAGGCCAGGAACACCCCGGCTCCCAGCGCCAGCCCCAGCGCCAGCGGGGGCCAGACCGGGATCGGGGTACGCCGGAGGCTCGTGACCGGCACGTCCTCAACCGAGTCGTAGAAGCCGATGCCGGGCACGGGCGTGCCGCCCGACGCGAGATCGCGCACCACGAAACCTGGGATGCCGGTCTTGGCCGGGTTCTGGCCGGTGTTGAGCGACGACCACGAGACCGGGGACTCGGCCGGATTGGTAGTCAGAAGGGGCGCGAAGCAGCCCTGCTCGGCCAAGGTCTTCAGGTTGGGGAGCTGCCCGGCCTCCATCAACTCGGCGACGGTGCGCGCGTCGGCCCCGTCGAAGCCCAGGACGACGACCCGGCCTTCCTGGGCAGCCAGGGACGGGAGCGAGAGCGCGGCGAGGAGGGCCGCGGCGAGCGAGCGGGCGAGGCACGAGGGCATGGAACGGATCTTCCGAGGGGTCGGCCGAGCCCGGCGGCGAGGCCTGGAGTGGTCCGGCTGGACTGGACGCCGCGGGGAGGTGCGGGGTAGACAGGGAAACGCTCGACGGTAGGTGAGCCTGTAGCGAGCTGTCAATCCAGGTTGCTGCCGGCTCCCGCCGTCCCCCTCCGCGCTCCGTGTTCCCGTCCCTTCCCGCCCGCCGCCGGGCCCGCGCTGCCGTGGTCCTGCTCGCGATCCTCCTCGCGGTCGCGTGCGGCTGGGTCGTCTTCTTGGCGCTGACTACCGTGCGGGGAGGAGAGCCCGCCAGCCCCGGTGCCGCCTCCGTCGAGGCGCTCGCGGAGGCTGAGGACGAGCCCTTGCCGCTCGTTCCCCGCCTCGAGCTCGGTCGGGCCACGCGCGAGAGAGGCCCGGGCGAGCGCCCTCCGCTCCAGGCGCGCCCGGTCACGCCGCCCGAGGTGCGCTTCTCCGGCACGGGTCGGATCGAGGGCTATCTGGACCTTCCCCCGGGGATCCCGGTGCCCGCGCGCTGGAGCCTCGTCCTCGAGCCCTCGCGCGTGCTGATCGGAGGGGACCGCGCCCAGCCGCGAAGGGTCGATTTCGAGCGCGGCGAGACGGAGTTCACGCTCGAGGATGTGCCGCTCGGCGGCTACGAGCTGCGGGCGGAGGCCGAGCGGATGAGCGGCACGCGCGAGCTGCTCCTGCTGGCACGTCCCGATGCACACGACGTCATCGTGCGGGTCGGCCTGCGTCCCGCGGCCTTTGTCGAGGGGCTCGTCGCCGGGCCCGAGGGCGAGCCGGTCGGGGACCTGCCGATGGAACTGCATGCGCTGGCAGGGGGTGAGCCTCTGCAAACGCACACGGATGCCCGCGGCGCCTACCTGTTCGAGTCCGTTCCCGACGGGGAGTACCGCCTTTTCGCCGGCCACCCGACCAGCCCGCTGGCCGAGGGCCTGGATCTCGCCGTCACCCCCCCGAGCCTGCACGTGCCGCGCATCAGCGTCCCCAGGCTGGGAGAGCTTGTGCTCACCGTGGTCGATGCGCTGGACCTTCCTGTGGCGGAGGCGCGGATCGAGGGCTGGGGCTCGCAGGGCGGCCATGTCGACGTGACGACCGATGCGCTCGGTCAGGCGCGGGCGCGCTTCCTGCCCGCCGGCCGGATCACGCTCAACGTATCGGCTGGCGAAGGGCCCGCGCGGCGCACCGGTCGGGAGACCGTCGAGCTCGCCGCGGGCGCCACCCGCAAGATCGCGATCCGACTGGCACCCTGAGAACGCACTGCGCCTGCGGGCGGTTGCACCGCGCTGGATTCCGAGGAGAACACATGCCGACGCCCCCCTTGATCGACTGGTCGGCGCTCGATCTCGAGCGCACCGTGGTGACGCACGAGGAGATCTACAGCGTGTGCCGGCAGAGCGGCCGCCTGGCGCTGCTCGACGGCCTGCTGCGATTCACGCCCAGGGGGGAGGTGATCGTCGGCTACAAGGACGTGCGCGGCGACCAGTGGTGGGCCCCCGACCACATCCCCGGCCGACCGATCTTCCCCGGCGTCTTGATGGTGGAGGCTGCCGCACAGCTGTGCACCTTCGACTTCATGCACCGCCGCGACGACATCGGCGCAGACTTCGTCGGGTTCGCCGGACTCGACGCAGTGCGCTTCCGTGGCGTCGTCGCGCCCCCTGCGCGGATGGTCTTCGCCGGCCAGGTCAAGCGCCTGCGCCAGGGCATGTTCACCTACTCGGCTCAGGGTTTCGTCGAGGGCCGGATGGTGTTCGAGGCGCAGATCCTGGGCGTTGTGGTGTGAGCCCGATCGTGCCGGCGCCGAGCCGCGACCGGGCACGGGCCGGATGGCCGGCTCACAGCGCGGGCTGACGCCCCCAATGCGATCAAGAGTCGCTGGTCCGCGTCTGAGCTCCTGCGGGCGGGGGAGGCGGACCCTGCCTTGCATCGGCCCGCTACAAGCTCTCCCTCCTGGCCGACTGATGGGCGGCGCAGCGGCTGCGGCGGGCGTGCTCGTGCCTGCCAATCTGCGCGCGGCGCGCGTGGATTCGAGACTACTCAGCAGTCAGGGTCCGTAGACGACGGCCAGGCCGTCCGAGAGTCCGACGCCTGTCCCATCGGGATGGGCCGGATCGCGGAACCAGGCCTGATAGAAACGCTGCGTGCCGACCAGCGCGGGGATCACGTCGAGCTTCACGAGCGCATAGCCCAGTGCGTTGGTCTGGAAGCCCGGTCCGCGCGTGATCGGTGCCGCCAGCAGGAGCGTCCCGCCCTGGAAGGGGATCGCCGCGGCCGCCGCCGAGATCATCAGGACCCCGGGCTTGGCGGGGGCGGCTCCGAGCAGCTCGACCCGGAAGTCGTTGGCCGAGAGCGTCGGGGAGCCGAGTGCCTGGAGCAGCGGCAGCCACCCGCTCGAGGTCGGCTTGCCCGTGCCGTAGACGCTCCAGCCCGGCGTGGGGTAGACCTCGTAGTCCCAGATGCCGCGGCCGTAGGTGCCAAAGCGCATCAGGTTGGGCTCGACCGCCTCGACCGACCAGTAGACGGTCAGTGGCGCCTCGGCTGCCATGCTGTTGCTCCACGTGCCGCTGCCGCGCATCCACCTCCAGGCGCCAGCCTCCGTGGCAGCGTAGAGGTCGCCGCTGCCGTCGGGAGCATAGGCGAGCGAGTAGATCATCGTGCTCGGCAAGCCCGTCACCTCGGGGTGCCAGGTCAGCCCGCCGTCGGTGGTGCGCACGACGCCGGCCGTCCCGTAGCCCGACCCCCCCACGGCGGCCTCGAGCGGGTCGGTGGGGTGCACGGCGATCGCGCTGCCGTAGAAGTAGTGCTGTCCCGGTGCCGTCGAGATCGCTGCCTGCCAGCCGACGCCGTGATCGGTCGAGACGTAGAGCCGGCCGTTGTCGGTGACTGCGTAGGCGCGCTGCGCATCCGTGGGCGCGAAGGCCAGCGCGGACAGGTAGGACGCTCCCCCGGCCGAGAAGTCGAAGCCGGAGTGCTGCACGGGCGTCCACTGGTTGCCCAAGCGGATGTAGCGCCACAGGCGGTCCCCGCAGAAGAAGCAGGCGTTGAGGTCGAGCGGGTCGGCGACCACCGGAGGCAGCCAGGAGTGCGCCGTCGAGGGGAATCCTGCCGAGAAGAGCGCGCCCTGACTGATGTTCTCGGAGATGAGCAGGAAGCCCGGATAGGTCGAGAAAACGACGCCGTGCGTGCCGTCGCTGGAAGTCAGGTGCCCGTAGTCGCCGCTGATGAGCTGGCTGAAGGGAGTCGACGGACCGGGACCTGTCGACGGCTGCCGGTAGCCGTACTGGAAACCCTGGTCCTGGGAGCCGGCGAAGATCCGGCCCGTGTTGGCCCGCGAGGTGAGCGTCGAGTAGTACTGGCTCACGCCCAGGCCGGACAGCGACAGGTTGGCGACGCTCTG
>Ga0316622_100002340_pt1 | contig 13059 bp, 12 predicted proteins | sample OWC_Aug_OW2_C1_D_FD_207646 | JGI IMG/M metagenome (GOLD analysis project Ga0316622, IMG submission 207646) | Wetland soil microbial communities from Old Woman Creek delta, Ohio, United States - OWC_Aug_OW2_C1_D5_C | ecosystem: Environmental > Terrestrial > Soil > Wetlands | place: USA: Ohio... | reverse complement strand
GAACGCGGGTGTCTTCATCGACCCGCGGGGCTTTGTCCCGGTCGACCGCCAGCAGCGCACGAACGTCGCCAACATCTTCGCGATCGGCGACGTCGTCGGCCCACCGATGCTCGCGCACAAGGCGACCCACGAGGGCAAGGTGGCGGCCGAGGTGATCGCCGGAGGCAAGGCCACCTTCGAGGCCCGGGCCGTCCCGAATGTTGCCTACACGGACCCCGAGGTGGCCTGGATGGGGCTTACCGAGGCCGAGGCCAAGGCCCAGGGGGTGGAGCTGCGCAAGGCCGTGTTCCCCTGGGCGGCGAGCGGCAGGGCGCTCGGCATGGGCCGGGACGAGGGGCTCACCAAGCTGCTCTTCGACGCCCGGACGGGCCGGCTGCTCGGCGCAGGGATCGTCGGCCCGCACGCCGGGGACCTGATTGCCGAGACCGTGCTCGCCCTGGAGATGGGCAGCGACGCCGCCGACATCGGGCTCAGCATCCACCCCCATCCGACCCTCTCGGAGACCGTCGCCTTCGCCGCCGAGATGGCGGAGGGTACGATCACGGACCTGCTCCCGCCCCGCCGGGGCCCCGCCTAGCGAGGTCGCCATGGACACGATCCTCTACGAACGCAATGCCTCACCCGCCAAGCTCGACGTCCTGGGCGTCTTCGACTGGCCGGTCTGGGAGAAGGAGGTCTCGACCTTCCCCTGGAGCTACGAGGAGAAGGAGACCTGCTACCTCCTCGCGGGTGAGGTGATCGTCACCCCGGAGGGCGGAGAGCCGGTGACGCTGCGCAAGGGTGACCTGGTCAGCTTCCCAGCCGGCCTGCGCTGCACCTGGGACGTCCGCGCCCCCATCCGTAAGCACTACCGTTTCGGCTAGGGGCGAGCCGCTTCCCAACCCGCTCCCGCAGTGCGAGGCCTCGGGGCATGGTCCGGCCGGGCTGAAGGCGGACGCGGCGGTCAGCGCGCGCGCAGACGTGTAGGGCTGGGCATCGGGTCGAGGCCGGGGCGTGCTGCGAGCGACCGTATCCTGCTCGCGCACCCCGGCACGCAGGCGCTCGGCGACGCCCTTTCGATCCCGGCTGGCGCGCTGCAGCGCGTGCTCCAGCCGTGCGCCGAAGAGAAGCCGGTTCGGCAGCCCGGTGAGCGGGTCGTGATCGGCTAGGTAGTCGAGCCGGGCCTGGGAGCGCTTGATCGACCCGATGTCGGTGAAGACCCCAACGTGGTGGGCGATGGCACCCTTGTTGTGTCAGTCGGGCACGCCGCCGCAACCGCCCTCCTGCACGCTACACTTAGGTCGATACCCGGTGCAGGTCGATGGGATCACCTGCGCGAGGCTGTCTGAGACCCCGCCTCCCGAGGCTCAAGGAGTCCTGAGATGACCGATATCGAGCACGAGCTCCGTCAGGAGGTCACTCGGCTTGAAGAAGAAAACCGGACGCTGGCGCGCGAGGTCGCTAGTCTGAGGCGCTTCATGCGCAGCCTGCAGAATCTGGTAGACGCCGCCGAAGGTGACGTGAGCGCCCACATCGTGGAGCTGCTCGAGCAGATCCTGCGCAACGCGCTCGAGGCCATCGACGCCCGTAACGGCTCGCTGCTCGTGCTCGATGAGGACACGGGCGAGCTGGTGTTCGTGCTCGCGCTGGGGGAGGTTCCACCGTCCTCGCTGACCGGGGTCCGGCTGCCGCCCGGCACCGGCATCGCGGGGTGGGTCGCGACCCACCGGGAGCCAACCATCGTCGAGGATGCGCGCAAGGACCCCCGGTTCTACCCCGGCGTGGACGACGCCTTCCAGTTCAGCACCAAGAGCCTCCTCGCCGCCCCGATCGTCGGCGGCGGGCGCGTGATCGGGGTCATCGAGGCCCTGAATAAGGAGTTCGCTCGCAGCTTCACCGCCGACGACCTGGCACTACTAATGCTGCTCTGCCGCTTCGCCGGCGAGCTGTTGCACTCGCTCGAGGAACAGTTCGCCATCGCCCACTCGGTGAGCCAGCCCCTGGGACCGGCCGCAGCCGTCGGTGGGGGCTAGGCGCCCCGACGGCGACTCACTCCAGCCAGAGCATGCGGCCCGTCTCGAACCGGTGCCGCAGCTCAGGTAGACCAGGACATCGAGCGGCAGCGCCGCGGGCTTGCCACCTGAGATTCCCTGTGAGACGCCCCGGGCCACGCTCGCTGCGAGGGGACGTATCGGCAAGCATAGCCCAGCACCCAGGCGGCCGGCAGCGCGCCGTCTGGGTTTTCTTACAGACGCCCCGCGGGCGGCAAGCGGGCGCGTCCAGGCCCCGGGCGGGCGGCAATCCCTGGCCGGGTGCGCCGCCCACCGGCAGACGCCACGCCAACTCCGTCACGGAAAGCCGACGCCGGGTGTCGGTGGCCTTGACGACCACGTCACGTCAGGGCGCCGGGACGGACGCCCGGGGCCGCAGCAGGCCTGGTCGCCCGGGGCGGTCGCGCCCCATGGCACATGCTATGCATAGAATATTCCCAGGAATGCCGCGTGCCGAGGCCGGCGTCGACCCACCAGCGAGTAGACAGGCCATGCGAATTCGATCGGTCGTGGCGCTCGCCCGCGTGAGCGAGCGCCTGCTGAGTCGCCAGGTCGAGCCTGGCGGATTCGGCTTCCGCTGGCACCTGGTACGGCAGGTCACCCGGGCCCTGGACGAGCGCGAGGGCCCGCACCCTTGGCACATGCTCAGCGCAGTAGTGGCCGTCGGCCTCGCCCGGCTGGGGGTGGTTGGGGGCGGGTCGACCGCGGACCCCCGTCCCCGGTCGAGCCGGAGCGTCCTGACCGGGGTGCTCGACACCACGAGGTTGCCGCGCCCCTGGCGCGGGGCGTGCGACTCCCGCAACCCGCCCGGCCAGGAGGCGGCCGACCCACGCCCGTGTGCGCGCGCGCCGGCTGTGTCCCGAGGTCAACCATGAGCACCGCGCCGCGAAAGCCGCCAGCCGGTGGGATCGACTCCGCCAGCTCCTGGCGCCAGGGGTACCCCGAGGAGGTCCTGCGCTCGGCGTGGACCCCGGTCGTTCCGATGTCCCGGCCCGCCTTCCCTCACCACGCACGGGGCGGCACGCCGGTGCTCTTTACCACCCCGCCGATCGTGGTCGAAGGCCTCCCCGAGGCCACTGCCTCCTGATACCAGCGGGCGTGCCTGCGGCGGCCCCGCCGGGGGCCCCGCCCCGCGGTAACGTGACGGCCTTAGCTTTCTTGGCGCCCGCCCCGCCTCAGGGGTAAAGCTGGGCGCGCGCGCGCCGAAAAACCTCGTGATGAAGGCGGACACCGACGAGCCCATGCCCGCGACCAACACCAGCGCACCGTACACCACCCCCCCGACGGCCAGGACGTCGTTCTCTGCTCACACCGTGCCACCGGCCTCGGCCACCGGCTTGCTGCGCAAGCTGCGGGACATGGTCCTCGAGTCGCTGCTGCGCCTCGTCGGGCACGCCCTCGACAAGGCCGACGACGCCCTGTTCGAGCTGGCCGACAAGGCACAGAACGACGCCCAGCAGCGCGTGTACTTCGACGCGATGCGCGACATCCGCCTGCGGCGGGCGGGCCTGGAGACCGCGGTCAAGGCGCACTTCCTCGATCGCTTCGACCGCAGGCCCGGGCCGACGTCCTCCTCCCAGGATCGCGCCGGCACGGAGGGCCCGGGGAAGACCCTCGGCCTGGTCGACAACGACGAGCTGGAGGTCTCGATTGCGGTCCAGGGCATGGTGACCAAGGCCCTGGCCGAGTGCGACGACGAGCTGTACCCGCTCAACCGGCGCGTCGGCTACCTGCTCGGTGAGCCGGAGCTGGAAAGCGCCCGGAACCCCGTCGGGCCCGAGGTCCTCTGCCTCACCCTGCGCGAGGCCTCCGAGACCCTCGGGACAACCCTGGCCATCCGGCTGCTCGTCCTCAAGCTCTTCGACCGGCACGTCAGCGGCGCCCTCGGCGAGCTCTACCACGGGCTGAACCAGCACCTGGCCGCCCAGGGCGTACTGCCCAAGGTCGCGCGTCCGAGCCAGGGCCGGCCGGCGGTCCGAACCAGCCGGGGTGGTAACGCCACGGGCCAGCCCGCGGCGCCTGCCGTTGCCCTCGATCCGGAGGTGATGTCGCTCATCCAGGAGCTGGCGGCGGTCACGCGGCCGGGCCAGACCGTTTCCTTCGCCGGCGCGGGCACGGGCTACGGCACGGCGTTGAGCGCCCTGACCGCGATCCAGAACGGACAGGCGGTCATGGCCCCCGGCTTCGCCCTCGACCCCGCCATGGTCGGGGTGGGCACCGTCAACGTCCTGCGGGAGCTGCGCGCGAGCGGCTTCACGCGAGAGATGTCCCAGGTCGACGACCTGATCCTCGAGGTCGTCACCCTGCTCTTCGACTACATCCTCGACGACAAGTCGGTCCCTACGGCCCTGAAGGCCCTGATCGGTCGCCTCCAGATCCCGATGCTCAAGGTCGCGATCCTCGACAAGGCCCTCTTCGCCCACAAGACCCACCCGGCGCGCCGGCTGCTGAACATGCTGGCCGAGGCTGCGGTAGGTTGGGACGAGGGCCGGGACGGCAACGACGATCTGTTCCGGGCGATCGAGCGGGTCGTCCAGCGGGTCCTGACCGAGTTCGACCAGAACGTCGAGCTCTTCGCCCAGCTGGCGGAGGAGCTCGAGGCGTTTCTGGCCAGCCAGGAGCAGCGGGCCATCCAGCGCGCCGAGGTGACCGCGAAGATCCTGCAGGGGCGCGAGCGGCTCGAGCAGGCCAAGGCGGCCGCCGATTCCGAGGTCCACCGTGTCCTCGCCATGCCCGAGGTGCCCCCAGGGGTACGCGAGTTCCTCGACCGCCACTGGCGTAACCTCCTGGTCGTGACCCACAACCGGGAGGGCCACGCGAGCCAGCTCTGGCGCAGCCGCGTGGAGGCCATGGATACGCTGGCCTGGAGCGTGACGCCCAAGCGCACGCCGTCCGAGCGCCGGGAGCTCCTGGCCGTGTTGCCTGCGTTCGTCCGGGCACTGAACGAGGCCATCCAGAGCCTGGGTCTCGCCGACGACGAGCGCGAGCGGTTCCTCGGCATGCTCTCCCGGTGCCACGCCGCGGCGCTCAAGGGCGAGTCCGTGGCCGGTCCTGCGGGCGCCCCACCGGCGGAGCCCGATACCCTGGTCGAGCCAGGGCCGGAGGGCGTGCCGGTTGCCGCTGCCAGCAGCGGTGAGGCACTCCCGGCGGGGGTGGACCCGGAGGCCGAGTTCGAGGAGATCGTGATCGAGGCCAATGCCGACGAGACGGTGGTCGAGGTCGCGCCACCCCCTCAGCCCGAGCACGACGCGCACCTCGAGGTCGCCCAGAACCTCGCGCTGGGCACCTGGGTCGAGTTCCTGGGCGAGAACGGTGGGCGGACACGCGCCAGGCTCACCTGGGTCAGCAGCGTGACCGGGGTCTACCTCTTCACGGACCGCCGGGGGATGAAGGTGGCCGAGCGCACCCCGGCGGGGCTGGCCGCCGACTTCCGCCGGGGCAGCGCACGGGTCCTCGAGGCGGTGCCGTTGTTCGACCGGGCGGTAAGCCAGCTGATGAAGGGGCTGCGGCGCGCCCCGGCAGTCCCCCACTGATGCCCGCCAAGAGTCAGGCCAACCCTATGGAAGCGAAGCCCCCACACAGCGCAGCCGGCAACGGGATATCCAGCCGGGAGCTCGACAGCCTCTCCTCCCTCGTGTCCCCGCCCCACATCTGTGTGCGGATCACGGAGCTGCTGGCCAACCCCCGAGCAGAAGCCCGCGAGATCGGCAGCGTCATCGCCCAGGACCCGAGCCTCACCGCCCGCCTGCTGCGGGTCGTGAACAGCCCCTTCTACGGGTTCCGCTCCCGCATCGATTCGGTCACGCGTGCCGTCGCCCTGGTCGGGCACGGCGCGGTGCACAACCTGGCGGTCGCGGTCTCCGCCGTGAAGTCGTTCTCCGAGATCCCGAACGACCTCGTCAACATGGATACCTTCTGGCGGCACGGCGTCTATTGCGGTCTGATCGCCAGGGCCTGCGCGACCCATGCCCCGATCCCCCAGCCCGAGCGGCTGTTCGTCGCGGGGCTGCTGCACGACCTGGGCAGCCTGGTCCTTTACCAGAGCCGCCCGGAGGCATGCCGCGAGACACTGCTTATCGCCGACGGTGACGAGGCGGTCCTCTACCAGGCCGAGATCGAGGCGTTCGGCTTCAGTCACGCCGACCTCGGCGGCCGACTCATGGTCCGCTGGGGACTCCCGGCGGCCCTGGCCGACGCTGTCGCCTACCACCACGCCCCGGCCGCGGCAGAGGTCGCACCGTTCGAGGCCGCGATCCTGCACATCGCCGAGGCCCTCGCCAACCGCTCGCGGATCGGGGCCTTCAGTGAGCAATCCCGGGGCGAGGCCACCGTCGATGACATCGCCTGGCTGGTGCTCGGCGCCACCGACCCGGAGGCGCTGTCCGAGTCGCTCATCGCCCAGGCCGACGAGCGCTTCCTGGATACCGTGCAGCTGCTGACCCCGCCACGCAGCGCGCCTCCCGCCACGCGTACCGGCACCGCCCGGTCCTGAGGTGGACGACGGGGGTCGTCCCCGATAACGCGCGGGAGTGGACGCGAACGGAATTAGCGGCGATCAAGCACGCTGCAGAAATAGCTCGTAGAGCGTCAGCAGGATCTCCACCACGATCAGCAGAACGATGTACCACTCGACCCGCAGGCTGCGCCGGGCCTGCAGCAGGTCGAGCAAGGTCTGGACCGTCCGCGAGATGACCTCGAGCTTGCGCTCGAGCGCGAGCTGCCGCTCGCGGATCTCGTACTCGGCCTCGAGCCGCACGTAGAGTCGCTCGAGCTCGGGGTACTCCCACAGGGTCTCCGGCTTCTCCCCCACCTCCGCCCGCCCCACCATCCGGTGCAGGCTGAGCAGGGTAGTCCCGATGTGGCTGGTCAGCTCCCGGGCGTGCTGGCGCGCGCGGCCACGCCGCTCGAGCTGGACCGCGAGCGGCTCGACCCGGTCGAAGGACTGGGCAATGTGGTCCTCGTAGAATCCGAGCATGACGCTCTTGCCGAGGATGTCCGCCACCGTCTGCAGCCGCTCGAGCCGGGTGTCCGTGATCGACAGGTGGTCCTGGTCGATACCCTCCGTGGCCCGGGGGTCGACAACCAGCGTCAGCACCTCGAGGGCCGGGTCGGGCAGGGGGTCCTCGACGAACGGGAGGAGGGTCTTCACGAAGGCGGCCTCCTCCAGCGGCGCCACATCGAAGAGCACCACGACCCCGTATCGAAGCAGCACCGCCGTGCCCGCGCCCGCAACCCGCACGGTGAGGGGGCTGCCCGCAAGGCGCTCGACATGCTTGAGCCCACGCAGGTCGAGCCGACTCCCGAGCAGCAGCGCGCGCGCCCGCAGCGTCGACCGTCCCTCCGGGCCGGTGGGGCTCACGCCGCACTTCCTCCCGCCCGCCCGGCCGGCGCGCCGACCGCACCGCTCACCCGGGCAAGCTCGCCGGCGATCGCCTCGGCGTCCAGGCGCTCGAAGTCGGTTCGATTGAAGACGGTGACCCCCCCCGCCATCTCGTACCAGGCCGCGCCACTCGACCAGGGCGCAGGCGCGTACGTCCCCTGGCGCAGGCGGGGCAGGACGAAGAGTCGGCCCGGCTGGTAGATCAGGTTATAGGGCTCCTCCGCCCGGTGGAGGTCGTCAATGCGTCGCCAGGCTGCCTGCGGGTCGCCGTAGGTCTCACACCGTGCCGGGTACCGCTCCCGCCCGCCGTTATGGATCCATCCGTCCCACCCCGCCGGGAGCGCGCGCTCGCGCACGAACATCTGGAAGTGAAGGTGGTTGACGGAGGCGAGCGCGCCGTAGGCGTTGTACGCCAGCCCGACCCCCGCCAGCGTCGGGCCGAGGGTCTCGGCCAGCGACCAGACGTAGAGGTGGTCCGCGCGGGTGAGGAACTGGGGGCGGTGCTCCCGGCGGTCGGGCACGAGCAGGCCGTGCAGGTCGACGAACGGATACTTGTTGTACAGCAGGCAGACCTGTCGGCCGTGCAGCGCACCGCTCCAGAAGACCTCGCGCTCCAGGAAGCGCCGGTTGAAGTGAAATCCGTGGTGGTTGAACTCCGCGCGAAGCCCCTTGGGGCTCCCCTGGGCCGCCCGCGGCGGGCGGAACGCCCGCAGGGGGTTGAACTGGACCTCCCACGGGCCCACCGCCCGAGTCTCGGTCGGCCGCACGTGGTCAAAGCCGATGGCGAGCAGCTTCAGGAAGACGACGAGGTCCTCTTCGGGCTCCTCGAACGCCCGTCCCGAGCGCAGCACGTCGCGTAGCCGGTGGGCGAGGCGGCCGAACTGCGCCTCCAACCCGCCGCGCATCCGCACGAACAGGTCCGGGTCGAAGCTCGCGTTGGCGCAGGCCAGGATGAATGCCCCGAGACGATCCTCGACGGCGAGCCGCGCCAGTCCGGCGTCGAAGGCGGCCCGCAAGGCTGCAATGCTGGAGAAAGGATCGTCGCGCACGCCGCCGTCCACTCGCGGGCACCAGTGTATCCGCCGTCACCGCTCGGGGCAGCCGCGTCGGGAGGCAACGTCGCCCCCGCGCCGGCGGCCGATCCCGGCCCTCGGCATCCGCCGGTAGACCCGTCTACCCCCGCCGGAGGCGATCGCCCTCAGTAGACGCCGGTCGCGAGCTTGGCGACCTCGGACATGCGGTCGGGCGTCCAGCGCGGCTCGAAGACCACGCGCACGTGAGCGGCCGCGACAGTCGGCACAAGCTCGACCCGCCCCTTCACGTCGCAGGCGAGGACATCCCCCATGCCGCAGCTCGGGTCGGTCAGCGTCATGGTGACGTATACGTCCCGCTTGCCGTCGGGCTGCACCTCGACCCGACACTCGTAGATCAGTCCTAGATCGACAACGTTGACCGGGAGCTCGGGGTCAAAGCACGCACGCATCTGGTCCCAGATGATCCGTTCGATGTCCGCGTCGCTCGCCCCCGGCGGAAGCTCCGGGGCAACCACCGGCGGCTTGCCGATCGCGTCGCCATCGCACCCGTCGATCCGGAACATCTTGCCCTGGACGTAGATGGTAAAGCTCCCGCCGAGGGCCTGGGACAGGGACCCTACGGTGCCCCGGGGCAAGGTCACCGGAACGCCTTCGGGCACCGCGACTGCCGCACACTCGCGAACGAGCCGCACCGGCTCGCAGGTCTTGCCGTACATTCATCACCTCCGTTACCGGCCCGCCTCGCCATCCGACCCAGGGCCGACCCATGCGGGGCAGGTTGGCACCATGCCGGGCCCGAGCGCAAGGGTGGGAGGCCGAGGTTTCTTGGGCACCGGCCAAGCCGCGGCGGCCCTACTCCGCGGTGCGCTTGACGATGTAGGCCTCCAATTTGTCCGGCGGCAACGCCCCCACCTGCCGGGCCCGTAGCTGGCCATCGGGACCGTAGACGAGGAAGCTCGGCGTGCCCACGAAGGGCTGGCGCCCCAGATCGGTAAACAGGCGCATCACCTCGGCAGGCTCACCAATCAGGTTCGGGAAGTCCATCATGTGACGCTCGACGAAGGCGCGGGCCCCCGCCAGCCCCTTCTGGCCGTCCATGGACACCCCCACAACCCGGGCGTCGCGTGCCCGGTGCTGGCTATCGAACACCGACCACGCCGGGGCCTCCTGGTTGCACACCCCGCAGTCGGAGGCCCAGAACATGACCACCGTCCACTTGCCCCCGCCGAGCAGGTCCTCGAGGTCCCGCGGTGTGCCGTCGAGGTCACGCAGCGTGGGCGTGTTGCCGGCGGCGTGGGCGCCGAGCGCCAGGAACGCGGCGATCACGCCGAATACGAGCCTGCGCAGGTCAATCATCGATCCTCCTTCCTCTACGTGTCGATAGGCGGGGGCGTACGGCCGGCCGGGACCCCAGCCTTTCGACCACAAGGCCACCGTGTGGTTGCCGACGCTGGCCGTCGGCTCACCCGACATCGGCATGACAGCCCCTCAGGCCCCGGCCCACAGGCCCCGGATGGCGGCGACGCCCTGGGCCCCGTGCGCCCAGGCGGATAGCAGGTCCCGCGGGGCGAGGCCACCGAGGGCGTAGACCGGGAGGACGGCCCTCTCCGCCGCGCGCCAGAACCCCAGCCAGCCGAGGGGGCCCGCACCGGGATGGGAGGGCGTGCGCCGGACCGGCGAGAGGACGGCGAAGTCGACCCCGATCCGGTGGGCGTGGGCAAGCTCGGCCGGGTCGTGGCACGAGGCGGCGACCCAGCGCTCGCGTGGCAGGGGCCGTTTACCGCAGGCGCGGAGCCTGGCCGCGCTCAGGTGGACACCGTCCGCCGGCACCGTCTCGAGGAGCGCGGGCGGGGCGTTCAGCAGCAGCCACGCCCCCGCCCCCCGGCAGCGATCAAGCGCCGCCCGCGCCAGGCGGTGAAAACGCGGCAGCGTGATCGAGGGGGCACGCAGCTGGACGAGGCGAACCCCGGCAGCGAGGGATTGCTCAAGTCGAGCGAGAAACTCCTCGTCATCCGCCCCAGGCTCGGGCGTGATCAGGTAGGTCTCGGGGAGACGGGCCGCGCTGACCACGGGCAGATTGGCCTCGGGGAAGCGCCGCCGCACGAGCTCCCCCGGGGGAACCCACTCGATCGGCTGCCCCTCCCGTCCCTGGGGCTCCCCGCTCCAGGCCTCGACGCGCCACACGTCGAGGAGTATGTCTCGCCCGGGGTAATGGTGGTGGACCCGGATGAGCGGACGGTAACGCAGGGGGGTAAGCCCGAGCTCCTCCTCCAGCTCGCGCGCAAGCCCCGCTTCGACCCTCTCGCCCGGCTCGAGCTTACCGCCCGGAAACTCCCACAGGCCCCCACCGTGAAGGTGCGCGGGACGGCGCGCGATCAGGACCCAACCGTCCTCCCCCATGAGAACGGCGGCAGCGACGTGCAGGAACGGCAGCAAGGGCTAGGTTCGGTACTCCGCGTTGATCCGCACGTACTCGTAGGACAGGTCGCTCGTCCACACGGTCGCCGAGCATGCGCCCCGGCCGAGCGCGACCTGGATGGTGACTTCCGCCTCGCGCACCGCCGCCTGCCCCTGCGCCTCGCTGTAATGGGCAGACCGACCCCCGCCGGTGACGATGGGTATGCCGTTCACCGCGATCCCGACCCGATCGATCTCAAGTGCCTCGATGCCGGCCCGCCCCACGGCGGCCAGGATCCGGCCCCAGTTCGGGTCACTCGCGAAGAGCGCGGTCTTCACGAGCGGGGAGTGGGCGATGGCGTAGGCAACCGCGAGGCACTCGGCCTCGGTCGCCCCCTCCTGCACCGTCACGGTCACGAACTTGGTGGCGCCCTCGGCGTCGCGGATGATCGCCTGGGCGAGGTGGGTGCAGACCTCACCGACCGCCTCGCGCAGGGCGGCGTAGCCGGCACCCGAGGGGTTCTCGATCACCGGACCGCCCGCGCCCGTCGCGATCAGAACGCAGGCGTCGTTGGTGGAGGTGTCACCGTCCACCGTGATGCGGTTGAACGACCCCTCGACCGCCTCGGCGAGGCATCGCTGAAGGAGATCCCGCGGCACGCGCGCGTCGGTCGCCAGGAACGCGAGCATGGTCGCCATGTCGGGGCGGATCATGCCGGCCCCCTTCGCGATCCCGGTCACCGTCAGGGAACCTTCAGGGAGGGTCCGCCGGACCGAGCGCCCTTTCGCCAGGGTGTCCGTAGTCATGATTGCCCGCGCCGCCCGCTCCCAGCCGTCCGTTTCGAGGCCCGCCAGGGCCTCGGGGAGCGCCGCCTCGACCCGGTCAACCGGCAGGGGCTGGCCGATGACCCCGGTCGAGAATGGGAGCACCGCCTCGGGCGCGCACCCGGCGAGCGCCGCCACCGCGCGGCAGGTGCGCAGCGTGTTCTCCAGCCCGCTCGGCCCGTTGCCGGCGTTGGCGTTACCGGAGTTGACCAGCAGGAAGCGCGGCTCGGTCGCCTCACGGTGGCGGCGCGCCACCACCACCGGCGCCGCGCAGAAGGCGTTGCGGGTGAACACGGCCCCGCTCGTGCTGCCGGCGGCGGCCTCCATCAGGAGCAGGTCGTCTCGCCCGGCGTGCTTGATGCCAGCCTGGGCGACACCGAGGCGAACCCCCGCCACCGGCAACAGGTCCCGCGCAGCCTCGAGGTTTACCGCCACGTATTCAGTCTCCCCACATAGCCACGGACTTACCCAGGATCACATGGTCGGGGCGGCCACGGACCAAACCACAACATTCAAGAGTATTAGCCACGGATTTACACGGATTATCACGGATTGTGACGGAGGACCACCCCAGGGTTGACTGCCTACCGGTCTCACCGTTGGCCATGCAGGTCAGGCTGAGCAAGCCTGAGCCCCAACAAGGTGCCGCGGATCGCAGGGCTTCGTGCCTCCGCCCAACCACTCGCTCTTCTCCAAATCCGTGTAAATCCGTGCTAATCCGTGGCTATCACTCTCGTCTTTTTCTGTCCCTTCGAATCCGCGCTAATCCGTGGCTATCACTCTTGTTCTTTTTCTGTCCCTGCGAATCCGTGCCAATCCGTGGCTATCACTCTTCATCTTCATTCTTCTTTGTCCCTTCGAATCCGCGGCTAACCCTCTTCCTCTTACGAATCCGTGGCCTCAGCCGAGCTTGCCGTGGCAGTGCTTGTACTTCTTGCCCGATCCGCAGGGACACGGCTCGTTGCGGCCGACCTTGCGGGCCTCGCGCACAAACGGCTCGCGGGGAGCCCGCGAAGCCTCGCCCGGCTCGGGCAGGGCACCCTCCCCCGCCTCCTCGCCGCCGAGCGCCCCGGTCGCCACCGGGTAGGGACTCGCCACCGCCGGGTGAGAGTACTGCACCTGGGCAGGTGCACGACGCTGAGCCTCGACCGCGGCGACGTCCTCCTCCGCCCTGACCTGGACCCGGGAGAGGATAGCGACCACCTCGTGCTTGATTCGCTCGAGCAGGCCCGAGAACATCTGGAAGGCCTCGCGCTTGTACTCCTGCTTCGGGTCCTTCTGCGCGTAGCCCCGCAGGTGGATGCCCTGACGCAGGTAATCCATCGCCGCCAGGTGCTCTTTCCAGAACGAGTCCAGCACCTGCAGCATCACGGCCTTCTCGAAGTGGCGCATG
>Ga0316622_100002339_pt1 | contig 13061 bp, 13 predicted proteins | sample OWC_Aug_OW2_C1_D_FD_207646 | JGI IMG/M metagenome (GOLD analysis project Ga0316622, IMG submission 207646) | Wetland soil microbial communities from Old Woman Creek delta, Ohio, United States - OWC_Aug_OW2_C1_D5_C | ecosystem: Environmental > Terrestrial > Soil > Wetlands | place: USA: Ohio... | reverse complement strand
TCAGCCCCAGCGTCAGGCTGCCGGCCACGATGCTGGTGCCCAGGCCCAGGAACAGCACGAACAGACCCAGGCCGAACAGGCCGTAGACGATCGAAGGGATGCCGGCCAGGTTGATGATCGCCAGGCGGATGGCCCGCGTCAGCCAGGTGTCGCGGGCGTATTCGGCCAGGTAGATCGCCGCGCCGACGGCGATCGGGATGCTGACGAGGGCGGTGCCAAAGGTCAGCACCACCGTGCCGATGACGGCCGGCAGTATGCCCCCTTCGCGCATGCCGTCGCGCGGGAATGCCGTCAGGAACTCCCAATTTACGGCGCCAATGCCCTGGACGACGATATAGCCGACCACCAGGACGATGGGCACCACGACGATCACTGCCAGGGCGGTCAGGATGGCAAAGGCGACCTTTTGACTGGTCTGGCGCGACATCGGCAGCCTACCTCACGACACGTCCACCAACGGCGATAGCCGGGCGATAGATGCCTCGACCGACAGCTCAGAGTCGATGGTCAGCTCGATGGCCTGCTCCGGGCAGGCGCTCACACAGCGGCCGCAGCCCCGGCAGGCATTGCTGATGGCCGACCGGCCGTCGGTCAGGTGGATGGCGTCCACGAAACACACCCCCTGGGTGCAGGTGCCGCAGCCCACGCACCGGTCGCTCACCGCAACGGTCACGCCCGGCATGCGGCCCACCCGGTCGCCGATCTGGGGCGACATGTGGGGCAGCACCCGCCACAGGCAGCAGCATGGGCAGCAGTTACAGATGGTCAGCAGCCTGTCACCCGGTCCCACGCCGAGCCACAGTGTGTCGAGCTTGTTGCGGCCGATCAGGTGAACCAGCCCGGCTTCGCGGCAGCGCCGGACGTGGTCGAGCGCCTCCTCCTTGGTCACCCGCCGACCCAGGCGCGGGTCGATCTGGAGGGTTGCCTGGCCCAGGAAAAGGCAGCCCAAGTCGAGCGGGTAGTCGCGGCAATGACTGGCGTCGCGGCACAGGCACAAGCTCATGATCCAGTGGTAGTTGGCCTGCTCGACGAAATGCTCGACTACCTGTGACGGCAGGACCAGATCGCCCGGCGGGTCGACCGCCTCGTTGACCGGGATCAGCCGGTCCTGCGGCAGGTAGATCATCCGGTCGCCGTCGAAAGCCAAGCGGTGGACGATGTGGCCCACGATCGGAAGCCTGGTCGCCATGGCCGGCAGGAAGCGGATCGGGAACAGCTTTTTCACGACAGCAACGAAACGCGGTGAGTGCGGCATGTTAGCCCATCAGCCTCCCGCCGCGCCGTGGACCGCCCTTGATGACGATAAAGGACGCGACGGCGTTGATGATAAAGGTCACGATGAAGAGCAGGATGCCCACTGCAAACAGGACATGGTAGTGGGTGGAGCCCTGGGCCACCTCGCCCATCTCGGCAGCGATGGTGGCGGTCATGGTCCGCGCCGGCATAAATAGAGCGGTCAGTTCGTGGGGCACCCGCGCCGCATTACCGGTGACCATCATCACCGCCATCGTCTCGCCGATGGCCCGGCCAATGCCAAGCATTACGGCCATGATCACCCCCGTCCGGGCGGCAGGCAGCACTACGCGCCAGATCGTCTGCCAGTGGGTGGCGCCCATGGCCAGCGCTCCATCGCGGTACTCCTTGGGCACGGCGTCGATGGCATCCTCGGCTACGCTGATGATCGTCGGCAGGGCCATGTAGGCCAGCATCAGCGACCCGGTAAAGGCGGTCAGGCCGGTGGGCACACCCAGGTAGGTGCGGACGAGCGGGGCGATGGCCACCATCCCCAGAAAGCCGAGGACTACCGAGGGGATGCCGGCCAGCACTTCGATCAGCGGCTTTAATATCTCGCGCAGCCAGTCGGGGGCCAGCTCGCGGACAAAGATCGCGGTAGCCAGCCCCAGCGGCAGGGCCAGGATCACCGCCCCAACCGTCACCAACAGGGAGCCGAGGATCAGAGGCCAGGTGCCGAACAGCTCTTCATTGGGGTACCAGCGCTGGCCGAACAGGTTGCCCAGCGGCACCTGCCAGAAGGCTGGCGCCCCCTCTTTCAGCAAGAAGAGGAAGATGAGTGCCACCAAGAAGATGGCCGAGAACCCGGCCAGGCGGATCAGGATCTCGACTATGAGTTCTCTCCCAGGTGGCTTGAGCTTGAGCATTACTCTGCACCTTGTAGAGGCACGAATCCCAACTGCTTGACGATCGCCTGGCCGACTGGCCCCATGATCCAATCCAGGTAGGCCAGGATGGCCCCTTGCGGCTGGCCGACGGTGTAGATGTACAGGTCGCGGGCGATTGGGTAAGTGCCATTCTTGACTGTGTCTATCGCCGGCAGGACGTACGGCCGGTCCGCGGCAAGGGCCACGGCCACGACCTTCTGGTCGGACGTGACGTAACCCAGCCCATCGTAGCCGATGGCGTTGGGGTTGTGCCGGACCTCGGCCGAGATGCCCTCCGACGAGGGCATGAGCAGCGTGTCGGGGGAGAAGAGGGTCTTATCGTCCTTGCGGCCCTGGCGCACTACCTGTTCCAGGAAAAAGACGTGGGTGCCGCTGTTGGACTCGCGGGACAGGAGGACGATGGGCCGGTCTTCGCCGCCTACCTCCTGCCAGTTGCTGATCTTGCCGGAAAAGATGGCGGCAAGCTCGGGGATGGTCAGCCCGTCCACCGGGTTGCTAGGATGGACGACGACGGCGATGGCGTCGGCGGCGACCACGTGCTCCACCGGCTCGATGCCATTGGCTTCGGCCTCGGCCGCTTCCTCGGCCTTGATCGGGCGCGATGCGTTGGCCATGTCCACCGTGCCGTTGATCAGCGCGGCGATGCCGGTGCCGGTCCCACCGCCGGTGACGGCAATCTCCACCTCGGGGTGGATCTGGCCATAGGCTTCGGCCCAGGCCAAAGCCAGGTTGACCATTGTGTCGGAGCCCTTGTTCTGGATGGCGGCCTGGGCACCGGGAACGGCGGTACCCACCTGAGCGTTTCGTGTTCCGCAGGCTGCCAGGCAGATCAGCACCATTAGGGCCAGGATCGCTCTACAGTTCACGCTCCCCTTCCGGACGACTCGAGTGGCGCAGACGCATCGGGGCCGATTATATCATTTCCTGCAGCCCAGGTCAAGCTGCTCTTTGACTTCTATTTTACCTTTTGTTACAATGGCCTCTGACCAGCAAGAGAGCGACATGACCTACCCAGAAAAAATCTCAGTCAGTGACCTGAGCCTGTTCTACGGCGATTTCCAGGCGCTCAAGGGGGTCACCATCCCGATCAAGGAGCGGCAGATCACAGCCCTCATCGGGCCGTCGGGCTGCGGCAAGAGCACCTTTCTGCGCTGCCTCAATCGCATGAACGACACGATCCGCAGCGTGCGGGTCACGGGCGAGGTACTGCTCGACGGCCGGGAGATCTATGCCCCCGACTATGACGTAGTCGATCTTCGCCGCCGGGTGGGGATGGTCTTTCAGCGACCAAATCCGTTCCCGCAGTCGATCCTGGATAATGTGGCTTTTGGCCCGCGTGTGCTGGGCTTGGACAAGACGCGCAACTTGGACGACGTCGTGGCCAAGAGCCTGGAGGGCGCCACCCTGTGGGACGAAGTGAAGGACAACCTAAAACGCTCGGCGCTGGAGCTGAACGCCGGACAGCAGCAACGGCTGTGCATCGCCCGTGTGCTGGCGGTCGAGCCGGAGGTAATTCTGATGGACGAGCCGGCCTCGGCGCTCGATCCCCAGGACACCCTGGCCATCGAGGACCTGATGCGCCGGCTGGAGAAGGAGTATACGATCGTTGTCGTCACCCACAACATGCAGCAGGCAGCCCGCGCCTCTGACTGGACCGGCTTTTTCTGGCTGGGCGAGCTGGTTGAATATGGCCCGACGGACCAGGTTTTCACCAACCCGGCCAGGAAGCGGACTGAAGACTATATTACCGGACGAGCAGGCTGAGCCCGATGATTCCCCCTAGAGAAGTCCGCGCCATGTTGGAACAGGCGCTGGCCGAAGCCGACAAGCAGCACGCCAGGCAGCTGACTAGGCTGCACCTGGAGCTATTCGATCCGCATCCCGAGGCAAAGCGGGAATTGTGCGATCTGGTGGTCGAGCTGAGCTCAGATACTATCGCTGCCGGCGCTCAGATCATCACTTTCCTGGCACCGTCGCGCTTTATCTGTTGGAACTGCTGTGGCCTCCGTTTCTTTAGCGAGGCCGAAGAAGCCGTCTGTCCCAACTGCGGCCAGCTGGGGATGCTGATACCGCACGACGTGACCTTTGCCCTGGATCACGTCGAAGTGGCCTTGTGATCTGTCACCTGTCATGCCGAGCTTTGCAGCCGCGAGCCCCCTGATGGATCCCCTGCCGGGGATCTCCGTGATCTCCGCCGGCCCTGCATGTTGGCATGACAGGTGACAGGCTTTTTGGACAGGCCTGGCCTTAAGGCTCCAGGACTAGCTTGGCTTTGGCGTGGGCCTGCACCTCGGCGGCGGTCCACAGCATGGGATGGTAGTCGATGTCGCGCCAGCTCGTGATCATGTCGGCATAGTGGCGGTGGAAGGGCAGGCCCGACTGGCCGGTGGTGTGCATCGACCGTGAGCCGGCCCAGTCCCCGAGATTGATGATCTGCCGGTATGATGGCAGCCCGGTAACCCCGAACGGCGCGGCCGGGTCGAACCAGGTAGAGTTGGGCGTGTCGCCACAGCCACTGGCTTCGATACTCCGGTTGAAGATCAGGTTCAGCGGCTTGACACTGCCCATGGTGTGGTTGAACACGGCCACGTGAAGCTTACCCCATTGCCACCCATCCATGTTTGAGCCGAGCTGCCCGGTCAGATCGGTCGTCGCCTGTGAAGCCGCACGCAGCAGGATCTCGTCGCGGGTCTCCATCTGGCCGGCCGTCGTCACGTCGTCGAACCACGGCGACTTGGGGTCTGCCAGCAGGGTGATCAGCGCTGGCACTGCCCACTCGGAGTTGATGTAGCTGTCAGCCAGCTCTTCGCCCATCTCATCATCAAAGGTGCCGCGCAAAAGCCGGACCAGGGTTGCCTGGTAGATGGCGCAGGCCGCGCCCTCGTGGTCGCACACATAGTCCCACCCCTTCAGGCGATCGATCGCTGCTTGGACCTGCGTATCACCCGAGGTCAGCCCGGTCACGTAGGGCACGATTTCCCGCGCCGGAATGACCAAGTTGTCCCCCTGCATCGCCTCGAAATCCTCGGGCGACAGGACCTGCTTTGCGGTGAGCAGCTCGGTCAGCCGGCGGGCCCGGTAGCCGTTGTCCCAGTCGTTGGTCAAGAGGTAGGGATAATCGTCGCCCACGACCTTGTTGTTGGCCGTCAGCAGGTAGCCCTGCGGTGGGTTGAAAATGGTGGGCATCTCCTCGAACGGGATATAGCCGGTCCATTCGTACTCGCCGGTCCAGCCGGGCGCCGGCACGCTGCCGTCCCCTTGAGCGCGGATCGGCACCCGCCCCGTGCTCTGGTAGCCGATATTCCCCTCCACATCGGCGTAGACGAAATTCTGGGCGGCGATGCTCCAACCGCTCAGCGCCGCCCGGAATTCATCCCAGTTGCGGGCCTGGTCCAGGGCCAGCGCGGCCGGCAGCAGGGGTGTGTCGTCCAACGCCGTCCAGCGCAGCGCCAGGACCTGCGACAGGCCGTCCACTACGTCGTTCATGATCGGCCCGTGCCGGGTGACGCGCACCTCCACCACCTCCGGCGTTTCCTGGCCTTTGACCTTGATCTCTTCACGGATGACCTGGACATCCTCCCACTGGCCCTGGTACTCGACCTGGTTGGGATTGTAAGGGTTGACCTTTTCGACATACAGGTCCTGCACATCGGGACCCAGGTTGGTCACCCCCCAGGCGATCCAAGGGTTGTGGCCGATGATGACGCCCGGCGCGCCGGGGAATGAGGCGCCCACCGCCTGATAGTTGCACTCCTGGCTCAGCTCGGCGCAGTGTAGGTCGATCTCATACCAGATCGAAGGCATCTGGATCCCCAGGTGAGGGTCGTTGGCCAACAGCGGCTTGCCGGTGGCGGACCGCTCACCGCTGATCACCCAGTTGTTCGATCCGACATCCGGTCCGGTCAACCCCAGCCATCCGCTTAGCCGGCGGACCGGGTCCGAGACCCCGGCACTCAGCGCCTTATAGTCAACCTCCTGAGACACGATCACAGGAGCGTCGGCTGCGTACGGGGGCGTCAGCCGGCGCATCGCCCCCTCGCCAAGCTTGGCAATCAGGTCGGTGCGCAGGAACTCGGCGTCCCAGTTCCCGCCCAGCGACCAGGCCATTACCTTTCCCCAGCCGATGCTGTCGATCGGTGTCCACGGCTCCGGCTTGAACCCCAACAGGGTGAACTCTAGCGGCAGTGGATGGCCCTCGGCCAGGTAGGCGTTGACGCCGGCTGCATAGGCCTCCAGCACGGCCCGCGATTCGGGATCGAGCTGCTCGGCCTCCGCCTGGGCGGCGCGGCCCATGCCGAGGGTGCGCAGGAAGCGGTCGTCTTCCAGTGCCGCATCACCCAGCACCTCCGACAGCCGTCCCGGCGCGATGCGCCGGCTGAACTCCATCTGCCACAGCCGGTCCTGGGCGTGGACATAGCCCTGGGCGAAGAACAGGTCGTGGGCGGTGTGGGCGTAGACGGTGGGGATGCCCCACTCGTCGCGATAGATCTCGACCTGGTTGTCGAGGCCGGCCACATGGATGGAGCCCTTCTCTTGGGGAAACGTCCGCCGGACCAGCACCACCCCGGCCGCCGCCACGATCAGCACCAGGGCTACGACCAGGATCAGAAGGATCGCTAGGATCTTTCGTAGTGTGCGCATATTCCCTCCCTATAGCCAGGTTTCGTCGTCGTGGCCGAGCTGGAAGGCCACGCCCAGCACAAATCCGCGCGCCCGCTCGGCTTGCGGGTAGCGGTTGACATAGGCCCAAAAGTCGGGGCTGTGGCCGGGGTATTTGCGGTGGGCCAGCTCGTGGGCGATCACATAGTCCACGACCCACTCCGGCCAACCTTTCATTTCGCTGCTGAGCCGGATATCGCCGTCCGTCGGGCCGCCCGTCGTGCAACTACCCAGCCGCTGGCGCATGTTGTTCACCCATCGGATCGAATGCCAGGTCAGCTCGCCGCCGAAATAGCGCCTGTTGATCTGCCGGGCGCGGGCTTCGAGGTCGACGTCGGCCCGGGCGCGAGCCTGGGCCCGCCGTCGCTTTACCTTCTCGACGATCTCGGTCACCTGCCGGTCGAGCTGATCCTGGCGCAGGTGCCAGGGAGCGCGCACCTGGATCTTGCTGCCGTGCCACTCCCAGCGGATCGTCTTTCTGAGGCGCAGGTCGCGCACCACCTCCACGGCGATCGGGTCCGCTTCGGCGTCAACGGCTGGTTTGCCGGCCATCCGGGTCCTCCGCGGCGGCCAACAGGCCGATCGCTCCTGGCTGCAGGATGAGGCGGATCGCTTCGCCCAGCCCAGGCAGGCCGGCCGTGCCGGCAACCAGCTCAAAGGCGAGGCTCAGATCGGGAGCAGCACCAGGGTGGACCACCAGGCGAACGTGACCGCCCCGGAAGGAGGTCTCGCTCACCGTCCCCTCGATCACGAGCCCATCGCCGGCGGGACACTCGCCGGTCGGCCGGGCCGCTTCAGGGCGGATGAGCACCGTCACCGCCTGGCCGGCAATGATCGGGCCCGCTGCGTCCAGCGCCAAGCTGCCAATCGCTGTGTCGACCACCGCTCGCCCCGGCTCGGAGGCCACTACCCGGCCGGGCAGCAGGTTGCTCAGCCCCAGGAAACGGGCCACCCAGGGCGAGGCGGGCCGGCGGTAGACCTGCTGGGGGGTGCCCTCCTGGACGATCTGGCCGTGACTCATGATCAGCACCCGGTCGGCGATGGCAAAGGCCTCCTGCTGGTCGTGGGTGACGTACAGGGTGGTGACCCCCACCCGTTTCAGGATGGCCCGCAGCTCGTTCAGCAGTTCCTCACGCAAGGCGCGGTCGAGCGAGCCGAGCGGCTCGTCGAGCATCAGCAGGCGCGGACCGGGGGCCAGGCTGCGGGCCAGCGCCACCCGCTGCTGCTCGCCGCCCGACAGGTCGTACACCCGCCGCCGCTCATAGCCGGTCAGGCCGACCAGGTCGAGCATCTCGGCCACGCGGGCCTGCACCTGCCTGGCCGGCAGCCGCTGCATCCGCAGGCCAAAGGCCACGTTGGCCGCCACGTCTTTGTGGGGGAAGAGGGCGAAATCCTGGAACATCAGGCCAAAGCCACGGCGGTGGACCGGCACCTCGACCAACGGCTGCCCGTCCAGCGTTATGGCGCCCGTATCAGCCGTCTCGAGCCCTGCGACCAGGCGTAGCATGGTTGTCTTGCCGCAGCCGCTCGGCCCCAGCAGGCAGACGATCTCGCCTTCGCCGGCATGGAATGAGACGTCACGGAGGACGGCCACGCCGTCGAACGCTTTGTATATCGAAATGACGTCAAGCACAGCCATATTGTATCACAGGGCTGCTGCAAAGTCCAGACTTCCGATGTTCGCCCTTCATCAAGGCAGCGAAAGAAGCAAGCATCAGACACACCTGACAGGTCTCCAAGATCTGTCAGGTGTGTGCCTCTGAGGCTGTTTCAATACCAAAGTATTCCACCACTCAATCACTTTCACAGAACAACTTTTTCCGGCCAGGGCTCTTGCTCTGAAGTTCCCCAGAGCTTGCTAATGTATTCTATTGAGAACAAGTCCTCAAACGCATGCAGCCAATAGGTGCCCTTGTCGGAAAGAGTTACTTGCTCCCCATCATCCCTCAAGAAGTCGAAGAGAGCCAATGGCTTCATATACTTACCGTAGATCCTGTCAAAATCCTTCCCGAATCTTCTCTTGAAATCGCTTTTCTCGAACCTCGCCTCGTAAATCCTCCAGTAGAGCCAGCCCGCCATTTGCATATCCACTGACAGATCAAGCGATAGCGCGATTGGCATCCTCCCGTTTTCAAGGGCTCTGATATACTCAGCAACACTGAAGGTGTTGAGGTAGAAAACATCCTTGAGGTAAGAGCTTCCACTTGCACCGAGCCCAACGTAAAGAGGCACTGTCACCGAGCAATACTTTGGAACTCCTGGCCTAGTGAAAGCCCAAACAGAGGTTCTGGCAAACCCTGCATTATAGAAGATCCGCTCGAGGACGCTGAGCATCTTTCTTCTTTCAAAGATGCCGGAGCTTATACGGTTGTTTCCCTTGGCAGTCTCTCCCATTTTGGTGTAAGGAAACCTGAAAAGAGGGTAAGCTGCAACCTGATCAACGCCCATCTCCATCAGGGCATGGCCCGTCTCCTCTATCTCGCGGCAGGTCTGACCGGGCAATGCAAACATGACGTCCACATTGACGCATTTGAAGCCCCTGCCAACAGCCCGCTCGACCGCTGCCCTTGCTTTCTCTACAGTGTATGGTCTGTTGAGGGTCCTTAGGTGTTTGTCTTGTAGGGCCTCCACTCCGGTGCTCAGATGCTGTACCCCCATTGAGAGGATGGTATTAAGATCGTCCAAGCTCAGATCATTTGGGTGGCTTTCCATATGTATGTCGCACTGCACGTTGAAGACTCTGAAGATATGATCGAGAATCTTGTCAAGGCCGCTATAGAGCATTGTTGTAGGTGTCCCACCACCGATATAAAAGGAGGTCACCGGCTTGCTGCCAATTAGGTCAGAATAAATATCGATCTCTCTTATGACGGCTTCTGTGTACCTTTCTGCAACCCCAGAACGATAAACCTCCTTGTTGTAAGGGCAGTAAGGGCAGATTTGACGGCAGAAGGGAATATGAAGATAAAGGCCGAGTTCGTCTATGTCCTGAAATCTGCTCTCAAGCACGGGAACCCTGCGCTCAAGTGCGATATGGGCCTCTTTGGTCAACAACCTCCTGAATTGGCCTCTAAGGAAACGTTCCAGCCACATAAATCGCCTACTCCCACTCAGAACTCCCCCACCTGCCCGGCCCGAAACCGCTCGATGGCCACCAGGCTCACGGCGCAGACCAGCATCAGCAGCGTGCTCATGGCCAGCCCCTGCCCCTGGTTCAGTGCCCCCTGCGCTCCCAGCAGCCGGTAGATGACCACCGGCATCGTCGGAAAGCTGGGACGGGCGATCAGCAGCGTGGCGCCAAACTCGCCAATGCTGATGGTGAAGGCAAAGACGGCGCCGACCAGCAGTGCCCGGCCGACGATCGGCAGGTCGATCTCGCGCACCAGCCGGGCCGGCGACGCCCCCAGCACCGCCGCCGCCTCGCGCCAGTGGGGGTTCATGCCGCGCAGCACCGGCAGGAGGCTGCGGATCACGAACGGAAAGGCCACCAGGGTGTGGGCCAGCGGCAGGAGCAGTGGCGAAGCGCGCAGGTTCAACGGCGGCCGGCCCAGGGCGATGACAAATCCGAAACCAAGGGTCACCGCCGAGGCACCCAACGGCAGCATGAACACCGGATCGAGGAACGACCGCAGCCGACCCGGCGGCCCGGCCAGCAGGTAGGCGCCGATCAGCCCGATGACCACTGACAGGGCGACGGTGGCAGCGGCGATAGCCAGCGAATTGCGGATGGCCACGGCCGGCGGAACGAAAAAGAAGGACTGGATCGGGTTGGTGAACAGGGCGACATAATAACGGAGGGTGTAGGGCCCTTCCAGGGAAATGGAGCGCTCGACCAATGCCAGCAGTGGCGCCAGCAACAGCACCAGTAGCCCGCCGACGCCGATCCACACGATCAGCCGCGCCCTCCAGGTCGCCGGGCGGCGTTGCCTCGCCGCGGCCGGCCTCAGGTTGAGCGGCACCGCCGACCGGGCCTGCGCCCGGGTGTAGACCGCCATGAGGGCAAAGGTAAAAACCATCTGCAGTAGCGACAGGGCCGCCGCCAGAGGCAGGTGGAAAAGGGGCACCGCCTGGTAATAGATCTCGACCTCCAGCGTGGCCCACTGCGGCCCACCCAGGACCATGATCACGCCAAAGCTGGTGAAGCAGAAGAGGAAGATCAGCAGCGACGCGGCCACGATCGACGGCAGCAGTAGTGGCAGCGTCATCTGGCGGAAGGTCTGCCAGCGGCCAGCGCCCAGCACCCGCGCCGCTTCCTCAAAGCGAGGGTCGAGATTGGCCCAGAAGCCGCCTACCATACGGACGACGATGGCGGCGTTGTAAAAGACGTGGGCGATCAACACCAGCGCCAGTGTGTGCTGCAGGCGGATCGGCGGCGTGTCAAGCCCAAAGGCGGCCATCAGCCCCTGATTGAGCGGGCCCTGTGGGCCAAGCAGGGCGGTAAAGGCGGCGGCGACGACCATCGTCGGCAGGACGAAGGGGATGGTGGTCAGCGCCCGCAGCAGCGCCTGGCCGCGGAACCGGTAGTGGGCCAGCACGTAGGCGGCCGGCAGGCCGGCCAGCAGCGTCAACAGCGTGGACAGCGCCGCCTGGCCGGTGGTTAAGGCCAGCAACCGCAGGTAGTAGGGGTCAGCGCCCAGCGTGCGAAAGGGGGACAGGTCCAGCCGCCCATCGGGCGCCAGGCTGAGGCGCAATATGGCGAACAGTGGGTAGAAGAAGAAGAGCGCGAGAAAGGCCATCGGCACCAGGTAGATCAGCCCGGCTGCCCGCCGTTGTCCGCTCGCTGTCTGCACCCTTGTCCCGGCCACAGGCCATGCCTCCCCGGCAGGTATTGTACCATGGCTAGGGCCGGCGGTCAATCAGGCCGGCAAAGTGGACATGTCCCTGGAGGGACAGGCATGGGGGTTGGGGCAAGAACCACAGACCCTAAAGTCGTTTTCAAGCCCTTGGGGTCTGGGGAGTAGGTGTAACTCGATGTTTTTCATCTGCAAATTTGCGTTTTTTTGGCAAATAGTGATATAATCTGCTTGAAAAGCCAGAGAGCGTGTTGCCAATATGGCTCGATGGCAGGTGCGGCAAATGACGTCAGCCAAGACAGAGAAAGGGGATATGAAATGGAGACGGTTGTTGCCTTGGTCGTGATGGCGGTCGGCCTGGTAGTGCTGTTATTCGGTGTGGCCGGCGGCATCCTCCAGATGTTCGCGGAAATCAAAAAAGGTCAGGGGCAAACCATAGGCGTGATGGAGTTTCCGGGCCAGATAATCGACGCGCTCATCAAGTTCCTTGAGGCGCTGGCCAAGGCCCCTTTGTGGCTGGCCCTCGTCGCTATCGGCCTGTTCCTGCTTGTTTGGGGCGCCTCATTGCTCTAGGCCCGGATCAAAGAAAGGGCTGCGTTCACCCAGCTGATATGTGGGAGTATCGGAACGCCTCTGCAGACGCTCTGCGTCTGAGGCCCGAGCCAAGAACCGGCTCGGGTGGCTGCCGACCCAGGGCGCCCGGATGAGCGTGCCCCCGTGCCTTGTGGGCAGGATAGGCGCAGGGGCGCGAGTATGAAGCTCTCACCAGACTGCCCACCATTACACCTTGGCCGCCAGCCAAGCGCGACCGAAGCATACGCGAAGGATCATGCCTCCGGCTTGGTTTCCAGCACTGCTTTCAGATTGTTCAGAACCCGTCCCCAGATGCGCTCCAGCGTATCGGTAATGCCTGACCACTCCTGCTCGGAGCACAGACCTGTAACTTGAAACGTCACAACGGTGCCGTCACCTTGCCTATCCAGCAAGACACGAATGAGCGTGGGCGGCTCTTGGTCTCCATCCCAGGTGAATGCGACGGTTCTGTCCTGTTCCAGCTCGGTGAATTTGCCGTAGGCGTTATATCCTTCGGTGTAGATGCGGAGCTTGCCCCCAACATGGGCGTCAGACTCGGCCTGCTCGCAGCACCATGCACACCAGCCGTCCGCTCGAGTAAAGGCGGCGTAGACCCGGGCCGGGGATGTAAGGATGGTCTGGGTGATGACGATTTCTTGGGTTTGGGGGGCCATTGTCTTCCTCACGATTCTGTCACCATGTGCGGCGCCCCGCTTCTCTGCTTTGAATTACTTGGACGATACTCGGCCTACGCTGCCTGAGCTCTTGGATGTGTTGCACAATATGATCCCCAAGCTCTGGCTCACCATGCCATCTATAGTGTTGCTCAAGCCATGACGCATTCCCGGCCAACCGC
>Ga0316622_100002338_pt1 | contig 13061 bp, 11 predicted proteins | sample OWC_Aug_OW2_C1_D_FD_207646 | JGI IMG/M metagenome (GOLD analysis project Ga0316622, IMG submission 207646) | Wetland soil microbial communities from Old Woman Creek delta, Ohio, United States - OWC_Aug_OW2_C1_D5_C | ecosystem: Environmental > Terrestrial > Soil > Wetlands | place: USA: Ohio... | reverse complement strand
GTGAGGCCCTGGGAGAGCGGATCGGACTGTCAGGAGAAGTCCTGGCCAGCCGGTCTGGCAAAGACCTCGAAGGGATAGAGGCAGAGCACCCGTTCATCGAAAGAAAGTCAAAAGGTGTACTGGGGGTTTTTGTTTCTCTTGTTGAGGGGACAGGCATTGTGCATATTGCCCCCGGTCACGGTGAGGACGACTACGAGATCGGCCTGAAATACGGTCTGGATATTTATGCTCCGGTTGATGATAGCGGAAAGTTCACAAAACAGGCAGGCGATCTTCAGGGACAGTTCGTGTTCAAGGCGAACACTGCGATCATAGAGACGCTGAAGGCAAAAAACGCGCTTATCCGGGAAGAGAAGATATCGCATTCCTATCCCCACTGCTGGCGCTGCAAGAAACCGGTCATCTTCCGGGCAACAGAGCAGTGGTTCATTTCTGTGGAGCATGACGGACTCCGCTCGAAGTGCCTTGAAGAGATCGACCGGGTGGCCTGGGTCCCGAAATGGGGCAGGGACCGGATTCATGCCATGGTCTCGAATCGGCCTGATTGGTGCGTGTCGCGGCAGCGGAGCTGGGGCGTTCCGATCACGATCGTAAAATGCAAGGATTGCGGAGCGTTCGTAACGGATGAGACTGTGCTCACCACTATCACACAGTCCGTAGAAAAGGAAGGAGCGGATGTCTGGTTCATAAAGGGTGTGAAGGATTTCCTGCCCGAAGGATATTCCTGCCATGCGTGCGGATCATCTGAGTTCCGCAAGGAGCTGGACATTCTCGATGTCTGGTTCGACTCCGGTGTCAGTCATGCTGCCGTTCTCGAGAACGACCCGCTGCTTACCTGGCCTGCAGACCTGTACCTTGAGGGCAGCGACCAGCACAGGGGCTGGTTCCAGAGCTCGCTGCTTGCTTCAGTCGGCACACGGGGGGTAGCGCCTTACCGGACCGTCCTTACCCATGGATTTGTTGTTGACGGATCCGGCAAGAAGATGTCCAAGTCTCTCGGGAATGTCATTGCGCCGCAGGAGATCATCAGGAACTATGGCGCAGAGATCCTCCGTATATGGGTTTCGGCAGAGGACTACCGGGACGATATCAGGATCTCAAAGGAGATACTGAACCGGCTCACCGAGGCATACCGCAAGATCAGGAACACCTGCAGGTTCCTTCTCGGCAACCTGTCCGATTTTGATCATGCCGATTATTCCGGCAGTCTCCAGGAAATGGACCGGTGGGCAATGAGCAGACTGCAGGGTCTTACCCGGAAGGTCACCCGGGCTTACGAGAACTTCGATTTCCATGAGGTATTTCACGCGATCCACAATTTCTGTGTTGTCGATATGAGCGCGATCTATCTCGACATCCTTAAGGACAGGCTGTACACTGCAAAGACGGATGCGAGAGAACGGCGCGCAAGCCAGTGGGTACTGTCCGAGATCCTGTCAGTGCTTACGCGGCTGATGGCCCCAATACTTTCCTTTACTGCCGAGGAAGTCTGGGGACATGTAACTGCGCAGGGCAAAGAGCCCGGGGCCGCGGCTGATGACTCGGTTTTCTTTGCTTCTTTTCCTGAGGTCCGGGATGCGTTTATGGACGTTGAACTCGAAGGACGGTGGAAGAGTCTTCTTTCCCTGCGCGATGAGGTGAACAAGGCGCTGGAAATGAAGAGGGCGGAGAAGTTCATCGGCAACTCCCTCGAGGCGCGGCTTACCCTCTTCCTGCCGGATGAGTATCGGAAGCTTGCAGCGGACTATGTGTCGTTCCTGCCCATGTTCTTCCTGGTATCATCGGTGCAGATAAGTGATGAAAACCTCTCCGACATTCATGAGGGGGCCGTCATAAAAGGGCTTCAGATCAGGGTGGAACGCGCAGCAGGCGGCAAGTGCCAGAGGTGCTGGAACTGGAGTGAAAGTGTCGGGACATTCGGCGATATCCCGGAAGTCTGCGACAGATGTTACGACGTCATTTCATGAAAAAGAGGATACTGCTGTCGCTCCTTATCGCCTCAACAACCGTCTTTCTTGATCAGATGACAAAATACCTGGCAAGGACCTATATCCAGCCGTTCGAGACGATCACGCTCCTTCCTGTGCTCGATCTCGTGAATGTCCGCAATCAAGGCGCTGCATTCGGCATGTTCAGCAGCTTCGGAAATACGTTCTTCATCACCATTTCGATCGCTGCGATCATCTTTATGGCATGGGTCGTCGTTAAGGACAAGGAAGACTATCGGATCTTTGGCCTTCTTGCGGGCGGAGCTGCCGGAAACCTTGTTGACCGGATCACCCTTGGGTATGTCGTTGATTTCATCTATGTCGGCGCAGGCGGCTACCACTGGCCGGCATTCAACATCGCTGATTCAGCACTCTCCATAGGCATGTTTTTCATGGCAGTCGATCTCCTGAGAGGAAGGCATTAATGTTTCCGGTCCTTATCAGGATAGGTCCTATCACGATTCATACATACGGGTTCCTGATAGCCATAGCCTTTCTCCTCGGTTTGTGGCTGGCCCTCAGGCAGGCTGAAAGGGAAGGACTATCGAAGGAAAAGATAACCGACATCGGTTTCTACGCGCTTTTTGCCGGCGTTGTCGGGTCTCGGATCTTTTTTATCGGTACTGAATGGGAGCATTTCTCCGATCATCCCCTTGATATGATCAAGATCTGGGAAGGGGGTCTTGTCTTTTATGGCGGGGTCATCTTTGCCATTCCCGTTGCGGTATGGTACGCGCGGAAGCAGGGGCTTCTCTTATGGCAGACTGTCGATATCTGGGCACCGTCCATCGCCGTGGGTCATGCCATAGGCAGGTTGGGCTGTTTATGCGCGGGCTGCTGTTACGGTTTTCCGACAGATCTGCCCTGGGGGATTACTTTCAGCCATCCCGAAACCCTTGCAGTACAAGGGGTTCCCCTTCATCCGACGCAGCTGTATGAATCCGCTGCCGAACTTCTGAATTTCGCGATACTCATCATGATCCGCCGCAGAAAAACCTTTCACGGTCAGCTTTTCTGGGTGTATGTGATGAACTATGCGGTGATCAGGGGTGTGATCGAAATCTTCAGAGGCGATTTTGAGAGAGGGTTCATTCTGCCCGGCATATCAGTTTCTCAGGGCATCAGCGTGGCGATGTTCGTGACGGCAATTGCTTTTCTCATGAGACTGAGGCTTCACAGAATCTGACAGCGACATCTTCTGGCCTGTCTCATGACCCTATCCCGTGTCACAGAGAGAGAAGTTTTATCCTGACCTGAGTTCTCAGGTCCTCAAGCATCTTCTTCCTGTCATTATCTGAGACATCAGGCACGGAAGCGTAATAGACATGGTCAATGACTTCCATGCCGCTGAAACGGAATATCCCCGAGTCAATGGTAGTGTAACATCAATTCTGCAAATATGAATCAGGGTATAATTCTCATGGCAAAAAAACAGTCTCTCAAGGAGAGAAAGGAGAATTATACCCGTGAAGAGAAGTTTATCAAAGAAGGCGAAGAAAGTCATTGAGAAAGGGATGGAGGAGTTCCTGTCGTTGCCGCCATTGATGGAATTAACAAGGCTTGGGGCGAAGATGATGCTACAGTCGGCACTGGAGGAGGAAGTAACAGCATATCTTCAAAGGGATTATTACGAGAGGTCCGCAGATGCCAAGGGGAGCCGGAGCGGATCGAAGCCCAGGACGGTAAAGATCGGTAGTGGCGACATAGGGATACAAATGCCACAGACGCGGAACTCCGGCGGACCGTTTCACTCACGGATTCTTCCGCCGCGGGTCACACAAATGAATGAAATACAGGAGATTATTCCCCTTTTGTATATGAACGGAGTGGCCACAAGGAAGGTGAAGAAGGCCGTCGGGAAACTGATAGGCAACAGGGGCCTTAGTCATCAGAATGTCCAGAGGATCAGCGGCAGGATCGTGGAGGAGTGTAACACATGGAAACACAGAGACCTCTCAACGCTTAAGCCCGTGTATCTCATTTTTGACGGCATACGGCTGGGCGTAAGGTCTGAAACGACAGAGAAAGAAGCTGTGCTGGTCGCCTGGGCGTTCCTGGAGGACGGCAGCCGTGAGCTTGTCAGTGTATCACTTGGCAACCGGGAGTCATACAGCGCATGGAAGTTCTTCCTTGAAGATCTTTTAAAAAGAGGAATGAGCGAGCCGATGCTGACGGTCATGGATGGATGTCCCGGCCTCATCAAAGCGGTTCATGAAGTCTTTCCTGACTCTGACAAGCAGCGCTGCACCAAGCACAGGACGGAGAATGTGCTGGATAAGGTGCTTGAACAGGACAAGAAGGCTGTGAAGGAATCCGTACGCAAGGTATTTTATGCTTCGACCTATGAGCACGCCAAGGAGGCGGTGGAGATGTTCAAGAAGAAATGGAACATGAAATATCCCTCAGCGGTCGAGTGCCTCACCGAGGACATAGAATCCTGCCTGACCTATTACCGGTATCCTTACCGGCATTGGCTCCGGATAAGAACGACAAATGTTGTTGAGCGGAGCTTTAAAGAGGTGAAGCGACGAGTGAAAGCAGCCGGCAGATTTCATAATGAAGAGCGTGCACTCACCATGGTCTACTGGCAACTGAAAGAACTCCGATGGAATGGAGTGGTCATGAGCAATGAGGCCAAGGCGATTCTCGCCAGGATTTGTGTTGAAAAGATTCAGAGGGTTGCAGCGTAGCTGCATCTATGAAAACTATTGGGAGTTGTGCCCTGATGAAAATATACAGAAAAGACTTGACACTGCCGAGTCAATAGTCTGGTCAAAACTCTTGAACATGCCGTACTGCTCATAGTCTTCCCGTGAGGCACCCATGGTCGTGATGAGATAGACTTTTTTGCCGGTGAGCAGTCCGACACCGCCGGTCTCAGTGATCTCATAGGCAAAACCATAGGAAAAGATCCGGTCGATATATCCCTTGAGCATGGCAGGCATTCCTGACCACCAGAGGGGATAGACCACGATCAGGATGTCAGCTGCCCTTATGAGGTCCTGTTCAGTTTTCACATCGGCAGGCATAGACCCCTCCCTGACTGCCGCTAAATCATCGGCAGAGAGAACAGGATTGAAATTCAGAGCGTAGAGGTCTCTGAGCAGTACGTCTTTGCCTGCTTTCCGGTATTCTTCGACAATGGCCTGTACGATCGCACGGTTGAAACTTTTCGGGTTCGGATGTGCATACATAAGCAGATGATTCACGGCAGTTCTCCCCTCTCTGTATTCAAAACTGGACGGCGTCGTGCTCCCTTTGTCTCACGTATAGCAGAGAATCAAAGGGTCAGATATGCCTTCGGGTTAAGATCAAGGCCGGCAAATTCTTTCTTTAACAACCGGTGGTGTCCTGCTGCGGCGATCATTGCGGCATTGTCTGTGCAGAGCGAAACAGGCGGGATGAAGACCTCTGCGTGCAATTCCTCTCCCATATTCTTCATGTTCTCCCTGAGTGCAGTGTTTGCCGATACTCCGCCGGAAAGCGTAACCCTTCGTATCTTTTTCTTCTTAATTGCCCATGATGTCTTTCTGGTGAGCACATCAACAACCGCTGCCTGAAACGAGGCCGCGATATCCCGAACCAGTCCGGTGTTCAATGGTCCCTGTCGTCCATACGTAACGTCAGGGTTTCCGGGCTCCTTATTCCCTGCGCTCTGACCTTTGCTTCTTGATTCTGACCTCAGATAGTTCAGCACCGCTGTTTTGAGGCCGCTGAAGCTGAAATCGAATGTATCCGGAAGATAGGCCCGCGGAAAAGATATTGCCTTGGGATTCCCCTCCTGTGCGAAACGGTCAATCAATGGACCGCCGGGATATCCCAGGCCAAGGAGCTTTGAGACCTTGTCATAGGCCTCTCCTGCGGCGTCGTCGCGAGTTTTGCCGAGGACGGTATAGGCGCCGTAATCTTCGGCGAGGTAGAGACAGGTATGTCCGCCCGATACAATGAGCGATATAAACGGGAAATCCGGGGCCCGCTCGTCGAGGAATGGTGAAAGGAGATGGCCCTCCAGATGATTGACCGCAACCAGTGGAATATGCCGGGCATAGCAGACTGCTTTTGCGAACGAGCAACCTACCAGCAGGGAGCCGATAAGTCCGGGACCCTGGCAGACCGCGACTGCCGACAGATCGGAAAAGGCTATATTGGCCCGTCCGAGCGCTTCCTCAACCACGGGGACAATCATCTCAATGTGCCTTCTGGAGGCCAGTTCGGGCACGATACCGCCGTATTTCGTGTGGATATCCGACTGGCTGGATACCACATTTGAGAGTATCTTTCTGCCATCTTCCACTACTGCAGCAGAAGTGTCATCACAAGAGGTATCTATCCCGAGGATCAGCATGGTGAGGTCCTATCGGTGCATCGGCTGCGGTCTGCGGATTCTTTTGACGGTCTTAAGGACGCTGCTCATAGACATTCACCCCTTTTGGCAAGTTCACGTCAAAAAGGGAATCCTTGAGTCCGGGATTTATGGTGACATTGTTCAGCTGGATTTCAACAGTGTTGGAACGGCCGTCCTGTATCGTAAAAGCCTTGATGGGAAATCCGGTCTCGGAGATGAACACAGTGATCGATACGATGCCCGCCATCGTTTTCTTGGGCTTCAGGTGCAGTATGTTGTCCTTGCCGGTTACCGTGAATTCATCCCTGATGTTGCCCATGCCGGTCAGGAGAACTACCGGTGTCTGGCCATACGAATCTTTATTGAATGGCGACCGGTATGCCTGGTTGTCACCTTTTTTATAAATGAGGACAGTGTCATTGTTGATGAGCAGGTCCTGTGCAGCCTTGCCCTTATACGCCCATTTCATTTTGAGAGGCCTCTTGATGAAAAACTCGCCGGTGTATGTGTCGGCCTTGTTCAGGTCCTTGACGGTATTCTTCTGGACAAAGGTGCCTTTCATGTCCCTCAGTCCCTCATATGCCTTCTGGACTCTTGAGACAGCATCATCAGTCTCATCTCCATGTGCAGGTGAGATAACAAAAGCCAGCATCAGAGCAAAAACGAAAAAATGCAATAGCGATCCTATGCGCTGTATCAATGCGGCCTCCTGAGGAAATCCCTTGGCTTGCCGGCGCCCTTCGGGGGGCCGACCAGGCCGTCATCCCCCATCATTTCCATGATGCGGGCAGCCCGGTTATAGCCGATCTTGAATCTCCGCTGGAGCGATGAGATCGAGACCTCTCCGACAGACTCTGCGAATTCCATGGCTTTGTAATACATCTCGTCACGTTCGTCAGAGTCCCCATCAGGAGGCAAAGAGGCCTCAACCGGTATCTGCTCGAATATCGTATAGTCAGGCGAACCCTGCGGCTTGACGAAGTCGGTGACCTGGTGGATCTCATCCTCGGTGACCAGTGCGCCGTGGACACGCTTGATGCCCTGGCCTGAGAGCATGAGAAGCATATCGCCCTTGTCGAGGAGCTGTTCGGCGCCCTGCGTGTCGAGGATGGTCCGGGAATCGATCTTTGAAGTGACCTTGAAGGATATCCGTGAAGGAAGGTTTGCCTTGATGATGCCGGTGATGACATCAACAGACGGTCTCTGGGTGCCGATGATGAGATGTATGCCCGCAGCCCTTGCCATCTGCGCGAGACGGGTGATCGAATCTTCAACCTCCCGTGACGACGCGAACATGAGGTCGGCAAGCTCATCAATGAAAATGACAATATATGGCATCTGCTCGTCTTCCGTTGCAACCCTGTTATACCCGTCGATGTTCCTAGCGCCTTTTTCAGCGAGAAGCCGGTATCTGCGCTCCATCTCAAAGACCATTTTCCGCAGGGCCTCGGCGGCCTGCTTCGGGTTGGTGATCACCGGCGAGATAAGGTGCGGAATGTCCTCGTACATCGAAAGTTCAATCAGTTTGGGATCGATCATGAGCATTTTCACCTCCCGCGGCGAGGCCTTGAAGAGGATGCTCATGATCATGGAGTTGACCGAGACGCTCTTCCCCGCGCCGGTCTGACCAGCAACGAGCAGGTGAGGCATCTTAGTGAGATCAGCTATCACCGGCTCTCCCGATATGTCCCTCCCCAGTCCCAGCGTCAACTTCGAAGAGCTTTTCAGAAAGCGTTCCGATGAGACCATACCTCTCAGCGATACGATCTCGCGCTTCTTGTTCGGCACTTCTATGCCGATCGTGTTTTCCCCTGCCAGCGGAGATATCCTGATGCTCTGTGCCTTGAGCGCAAGTGCAAGGTCATCGTCGAGAGAGACGACCTTGGTTATCTTGATGCCCGGTGCCGGCTCAAACTTGTAGAGCGTAACGACCGGCCCAGGCTGGACCGTGGTTATCTCTCCCTCGACATCGAAATTCGCGAGCGTGCTCCTGATCAGTTCCCTGTTCTGCTTGATCTCTTCATTGGAAGGACGCGCGGCCGCCGTGTCGTAATCGGACAGCAGTTCGAACGAAGGCAGGGTATAGCCATCTTTTGAACGGGCCGGTCGCTGCAGGGGCCGTACCTTCTGTCGCGCTTCAGGTTCAGGCTCCGGATCCGGTTCAATGGAATGCACAGGCTCAATAATCTCCGGTTCGAACAATTCCTCGGGTTCTGTAATCAAAATGGTATCTTCAAGAATTCCTTTTTTCTTCGGCTCCTTTTTCATCTGTCTGGCGAAGAGGGAAGGAGTGAGGGCAATCGGAATCAGAAGGATAAGAGAAGAAAAGAAGAGCGACAGCGCAAGAAGGTATGCGCCGAGAGCCGAGAGATACTGCACAAGGATACCTGCCGTGATCGAACCGGCGATGCCCCCCGGGTTATGTTCAGACGACAGATGAAAGGTCCTGACCAGCAGCGATGTAAGCACAGAGGCCGAAAATAGAAGAAGCAGAGTTCCGAGGAGGTACACTTTCATCTTCTCTCTGCCGAGAATCCTCCGTATGCCGTACGCCAAGAGGGCGAGCGGCACCAGGTAGGCTGCGAAGCCGATGAAGGACATGAGGAGATCTGAAGCATATGCGCCGGCCACCCCGCCGTAATTCCTTGTCGGAGACGTCGCATAGGTGAAGAACGAGGCGTCCCACTTTGAATAGCTGAAGAGGCTCAGTCCGAGGTAGATGCTGAACAGGACGGATACAACCCCGAGGATTTCTTCCTTTATCCTGCTTATCTTCTTAGCCATAGTCCCGCAAGGATTACCGCGGCAAGTCCGAACCGGTAATAGGCGAAGGCATTTAACGGATGCTTTCTGAAAAAGATCATAAGGAACCGTATCGCCGCATACCCGGTGATCGCAGATGCGATGAAGCCGACGAGAAACAGGTTCATGTCATGATCGCCGTATCCTGCTATCAATTTCCGTGCATGCAGAAACGTCGCGCCCGCAATGACCGGCGTAGAAAGCAGAAAGGAGAAGCGCGCCGCGGCCTCGCGCTCAAAGCCCTTGAAGAGTCCTGCGGAGATGGTTACGCCTGAGCGCGAGGCTCCTGGAATCAGAGCAACAGCCTGTGCAATGCCGATGGTGACGGCGTCCTGGAGGGTCATGTCATCGACAGTCTTTGACGTGTTCATCTTTTCAGCAACCAGCATGACACAGCCGAATACAACAAGCGATACAGCGATGACATAAGGGTTTCTGAGCGAGTTCTCGACAATATCGTTAAGCAGGAACCCCGCGATGCCTGCCGGTACGGACGCGATCATGATCAGCACAAAGAGCCTCCGCTTCCTGCTGATGAGTTCGGTCCAGTCCTTCCAGAAGCAGATGAACAGAGCGAGCAGTGTCCCGGCATGGAGCGCAACATTAAAGGTGAGTGACTCCAGTTCACCTGTCCAGTTGAAGAACCAGGGGAAGAGGATAAGATGGGCAGTGCTACTGACCGGCAAAAACTCGGTCAGCCCCTGCACAATCCCTAAAATCAAGGCTTCTATCATGATCTTGATTATATCAGATTTGCCGCGTTGCTATCCCGTTACGGCCTTCTAAACTTCAAAAATGAGCGGCATGATCATGGGCTTGCGTTCCATGGTGTTTCGGAGATATTTCTTGAGCACGCTCCTGACCTTTGCCTGGACAAGGGCCTTGTCTGCAATCAGTTCAGGGGTCATCGCGGACAGTGTCAGATACACGAGCTCTTTGACGTCCGTGAGTACATCCTGTGAGGCATCTTCGAAGATGAATCCACGTGATATGATTTCAGGCCCGGAAACGACACTGCCGGAAAGCTTCTCGATGGTGATGATCACGATTACAATGCCGTCATGGGCGAGCCTTCTCCTGTCCCGCAATACCATTCCCTCGACGTCGCCTACCCCTTTACCGTCGACAAAGACCCTGCCGCTGGTGACTGTTCCGGCTTTGCGCGCTTCGTGCTCCGAGATTTCGAGCACATCTCCATTTTCAAGATTGAAGATATGTTCTTTCGGAATTCCTATCTTGTCGGCAAGCCTCGCATGATAGAACTTATGGCGATACTCGCCATGCACCGGCATGAAATATTTCGGTCTTACGAGATTGAGCATCAGTTTCAGCTCTTCCTTTGAAGCATGGCCTGATACGTGAATCTCCGATACTTTTTCATAAATGACGTTTGCACCCCTCCGGAAGAGGTGGTTGATGATCCTGCCGATCGAATGTTCGTTGCCCGGTATCACCTTGGCAGAAAGGATAACGACGTCGTTTTCCTTGATCTTGATCTGCTTGTGCTCGTCTGTAGCTATGCGGGAAAGCACGCTCATCGGTTCTCCCTGGCTGCCGGTGGTCACGATCACGACCTCGTTGTCATTGAGGTTTTTCAGTTCATCCAGCTTCAGCCAGGTGTTTTCCGGGATCCGGAGATATCCAAGGTCGAGGGCTATCTGGGCATTGGCGACCATGCTTCTGCCGGACAGGATTACTTTTCTGTTGAACATGACCGCGACGTCAATGACCTGCTGGATCCTGTGGATGTTTGAGGCAAACGTTGCGATGATGATCCTTCCTTTGGCCTCCGAGAAAATGTCTTCAAACGCCCTGCGTACTTCTTTTTCCGAGAAGGTGAACCCGCCCCGCTCCGCATTGGTACTGTCAGACAGGAGGAGCAGCGTGCCATTTTCGCCATACTCAGAAAATTTGTGGAAATCCATGAGCTGGCCGTCAACCGGCGTGGGGTCGAGCTTGAAGTCGCCGGTATGGACAACCAGCCCGACAGGCGTCCGTATGCCATACGCCACGCCGTCGACAATGCTGTGGGTCACACGGATCGGTTCAACAATGAATACTCCCTCCCGGATGATATCCCGGGGCCTGATGGAACGCAGTTCGATGTCTTCGAGATTATGTTCCTTTAACTTTTCTTTTACCAGGCCGAGTGTCAGAGGTGTGCCGTAGATCGGAACCCTGATCTCCCTGAGCAAAAAGGGAAGGGCACCGACGTGGTCTTCGTGGCCGTGAGTGAGAAAGATCGCACGGACCTTTTCCCTGTTCTCAATGACATAGGTGAAGTCCGGAATGACAAAGTCCACGCCGAGCATGTCTTCTTCGGGGAACATGAGGCCCGCGTCGACGATGATCATGTCTTCCCCGTATTCCATGACCGTCATGTTCATGCCGATCTCTTCAACGCCGCCGAGAGGGATGACTGAGAGGACGTTATCCATGACAAAAAACGGGGGTCAAGGGTTCAAGGGGCCGAGGGTTCGAGGTCCCAAAATAAAGCCCGTTTGCCGCGATCATTTAACCAGCATCTCCAGCAGGGCCTTCTGCGTATGCAGGCGGTTTTCCGCCTGGTCAAAGACAACACTGTGAGGTCCGTCCATGACTTCATCCGATATTTCTTCCCCGCGGTGAGCAGGCAGGCAATGCAATACGATAACGTCCTTCTTTGCGCAGCTCAGCAGTCGCGTGTTGACCTGGTACTCTGCGAGCTTCCTTTTCTTTTCCACCGTGTCTTTTTCCTGCCCCATGCTTACCCAGACATCCGTATAGATGGCATCTGCCATGCCGGCTGCCTCCCTGGGGTCCCGAAGCACGACGATCTCACCCCCGGCAACGGCACGAGCGTTCTCGAGTATCTCCGTATGAGGCTCAAAACCTTCCGGGCATGCGATAGTCAGGTTGAAGCCGAGGACTGCCGCAGCCTCAATCAGAGAATTGCATACATTATTGCCATCGCCTACGTATGCCAGTTTCAACCCGTCAAACGTTCCCTTTTTCTCCAGCAGGGTCATGGTATCGGCAAGTGCCTGGCAGGGATGCCGCAGGTCGCTCAGCCCGTTGATGACCGGTATCGAGCTGTTCAGGGCAAAAGCCTCAAGCATATCATGCGAGAATGTCCGCATCATGATCGCATGGAGATACCGGGAAAGGGTCCGGGCAGTGTCGGCGATCGTCTCGCCTCTGCCGAGCTGCAGTTCCGCAGGCGTCATGCAGATTGCATTGCCGCCAAGCTGGTATATCCCTGCCTCAAAAGATACCCGTGTTCGCGTAGAAGGTTTCTCGAAAAAAAGTCCGATATTTTTTCCGATCAGAGGGCAGAGGCTTGCGTCTTTTCCCGCCTTAAGATCTATTGCGCGTCTCAGCAGGGCGGATATTTCATCTTTTTTCAGATCTGTCAGTTTTAAAAAATCCCTCTTCATATATCTCCTTTACCCCATACCATGTAAGTCCTTTAGGCAAGTCAGGAATATTTATGGTGAATTACCCGACAGGCGCACCCAAAAAGTGCTGGCATACGTCAGTGGCACAGCGCCTACGAAAGCGTGTCAAACACCTGCTCAAGCACGTCGGCAAGGCTGTCTATCTCCTTTTCCGTGACGATAAGCGGAGGCATGAACCGCAGCACATTGCCGGAGGTGCAGTTGATCAGCATGCCCCTCTCCATACATGACGTTACGATCGGTGCGCCATCCCTGAACAGTTCCATGCCGATCAGCAGACCCATGCCGCGGATATCCGCGATTATCTCCGGAAAGTCCTTCTTCAGGTCTTCAAGCCGCTTTTTGAAGTACTTTCCCATCCTCTTGCACTGGTCAAGGACGAACCCGTCCTCCAGTACCACATCCAGTGTTGCCAATGCCGCGGCGCATGCAAGAGGATTTCCGCCGAAGGTCGTTCCGTGCGTGCCCGGCTGGAATGCTTCAGCCACT
>Ga0316622_100002337_pt1 | contig 13063 bp, 11 predicted proteins | sample OWC_Aug_OW2_C1_D_FD_207646 | JGI IMG/M metagenome (GOLD analysis project Ga0316622, IMG submission 207646) | Wetland soil microbial communities from Old Woman Creek delta, Ohio, United States - OWC_Aug_OW2_C1_D5_C | ecosystem: Environmental > Terrestrial > Soil > Wetlands | place: USA: Ohio... | reverse complement strand
GCCGCCGAGGCCCAGGGCGAAAAGGATCTCGGTGACGTTCGGGGCCATGGAGACGATCCTCTCCGGGGCCCGGGCGGGGATGAGGAAGGGCCGGCCGAGGTCGTCGGAGACGGCCTGCGGCGCGCCTCCCTTTTCTTTTTCTTCCGGCAAAAGACGCGGCGAGGCCAGAAGAAGGAGGGCCACAGCGGTCCCGGCCGCCCGAAGGCGAATATTCCCGCCGGGCCTCATCCCGCCGCCCCTTTCGCCGCCAACGAGATCTCCGGCAGGCCCGTGCGGGCGTTCGGATGGACGTCGACCTCGGCCCCGAATATCTCCCGGATGGCCTCCGCCCTGATGGTCTCCCTGGGCGTGCCCTCGGCCGCCAGCATCCCGTCCTTGAGGAAAAGGAGGCGTTCGGCGTGGGCGGCGGCCAGGTTGATGTTGTGCTCGGCGGCCACGACCGTTTTGCCCCTGTCCTTCTGGAGCGCCTTCAGGATGCCGTAGACCTCGACCTGGTAGTTGATGTCGAGATGGAGGCTGGGCTCGTCGAGCAGGAGGACCGGCGTGTCCTGGGCCAGGGCCCGGGCGATGAAGACCCGCTGCCGCTCTCCGCCGCTCAGCTGGGACAATCGCTTCGAGGCCAGCCCGGTGATCTCGGTCAGCCGCATGGCCGCGGCGACCGCGTCCTTGTCGCCGCCCGAAGCCCGCTCGAGCCGGCCTTGGCGGGCGAACCGGCCCATCAGCACGACCTCCTCCACGGTGAATTCGAAGGCGGGTTCGGCCAGCTGGGGAACGTAGGCGATCGCGGCCGCGAGACGGCGCGGGCCCGTCCGGAAGACCTCCTCGCCGGCGCAGACGACGCGCCCGCGGACGTTCCCGAGGAGGTTCTGGACGGCCTTGATCAGGGTGCTCTTGCCCGAGCCGTTCCGGCCCAGGATGGCGACGAATTCCCCCGCTTCGATGGTCAGAGAGACGTCGCGGAGGACGAACCCGGCCCCGTATCCGGCCGAGAGCCCTTCGACGTCGAGAATGCCCATGTCCGTCCCCCCAGTATAGCCATTCATCCTGATGAATTCCATGCCCATATAAAGCCAAGGCCGAGGAGGTCGGTTCCGTTCGTGCCTGATTCGAGGTTCCTCCACCTGTTCGTGCCCGCCGGCCGCGGAGGGGCCTCGGGGTATCATCCTCGTCCGCGCGGGAATTTGATACGCCTTCCCGGTCCGGAGCCGATGGGGCGTCTCCGTCCCGGAAAGGACTAAATTCCCGCTTGATGCTCCCTCGGACGACACCCCTCAACCCCTTCTCCCGCGGCCTCCGCGGCGTCTATGCACGTCTTTCGCCGAAATGCCACGGGCTTTCACGGCCAGCGCGTCGAATTGGGGGGCCGAGGGTGTCTTTTTTTGGGAATCCGCTCCGCGCAGGGGTGTTCCCAGAGGAGGCCGTGGAGGGCTGAGCGGGCACGGATGGAAAATGGGGACGTTTCGATTTTTTCCAAGCTGAAAAATAGAAACGTCCCCGTTTTCCAGAGCGAAGCCCGGATCCGGAGCGGACCGCCTCGCCGGGGCGGGCCGCGGCCGACGGAGGGAATACCCCGAGCGTAGAAGAGCGGATTCCCAGAGAGCTATCCCCCGAGGCCCTTCCTTGACTTTAGGGGGGGATGAATCTAAGATGAAACCCCATTCTTTCGAGGATTTCAGGACCATGACAGAGACCTACGATTTCGCCGCCGTCGAGACGAAATGGCAGCGCGCCTGGGAGGACGGGCGGGCCTTCGCCGCCGTCGAGGACCCCTCCAAGCCGAAGTACTACCTCCTCGAGATGTACCCCTATCCCTCCGGCCGGATCCACATGGGCCATGTCCGCAACTACTCGATCGGCGACGTCATCGCCCGCCAGAAGATCATGGCCGGCTATTCCGTCCTCCACCCCATCGGCTGGGACGCCCTGGGCATGCCGGCCGAGAACGCGGCCATCAAGCACGGGACCCATCCCCGGACCTGGACCCTCGACAACGTCGCCCACATGCGGACCCAGCTCAAGAGAATGGGCATCAGCTACGACTGGGACCGCGAGGTCAACACTTGTCTGCCTGAATACTACAAGTGGAACCAGTGGATCTTCCTGCGCATGCTCGAGAAGGGCCTGGCCTTCCGCAAAGAGAGCTGGGTCAACTGGTGCTCCCAGTGCCGGACCGTCCTGGCCAACGAGCAGGTCGTCGGCGGCGGCTGCTGGCGCTGCGACACCCCGGTCACGCAGAAGAAGATGGAGCAGTGGTTCCTCAAGATCACCGCCTACGCCGACGAACTCCTGGCCGGCCATGCCCAGCTCTCCAAATGGCCCGAGCACGTCCTCCAGATGCAGAAGAACTGGATCGGCCGGAGCACCGGCGCCCATGTCCGCTTCCGGCTGGACGGGACGGACAAGTCGATCGAGGTGTTCACCACCCGGCTCGACACGATCTATGGCGCGACCTTCCTGGTCGTCTCGGCCGAGCACCCCGTCGTCCCCGACCTCATCGCCGGCCCCCGGGAGAAGGAGCTCGGCGCCTGGGTCGACCGGACCGTGGCCGAGATGCGCAAGCGGCGCGACATCGGCGAGACCGAGAAGGACGGCGTGGACACCGGCAAGAAGGCGTTCAACCCTTTCACCGGCGAAAAGGTCCCGGTCTGGATCGCCAACTACGTCCTGATGGACTACGGGACGGGGGCGATCATGGGCGTCCCGGCCCACGACGGCCGCGACTTCGAGTTCGCCCGGGCCTACGGCATCCCCATCCGCACGGTCATCGCCCCGGCCGGGCGGGCCGGCGAGCGGTTCGACGCCGAGCCCGCGGAGGTCTTCGAGGACCTCGGGGTCCTGGTCAACTCCGGGCCGTTCTCGGGCCTCCCCGCGGACAAGGCCATGGAGGAGATGGGCCGGTACGCCGAGGAGAGGGGCCTGGGCCGGCGCAGCACCATCTTCCGGATCCGCGACTGGGGCATCTCCCGCCAGCGCTACTGGGGGACGCCCATCCCGGTCGTCACCTGCGACCGCTGCGGCATCGTCGGCGTGCCCGACGCCGACCTGCCGGTCGAACTGCCGCTCGACGTCAAGCTCACCGGCGAGGAGGGCTCGCCCCTCGAGCGCCACGAGGGCTTCGTCCATACGACCTGCCCGAAGTGCCACGGGCCGGCCCGCCGCGAGACCGACACCATGGACACCTTCGTCGACTCCTCGTGGTACTTCTTCCGCTACTGTTCGCCCCGCGAGGGTTCCCTGCCCTTCCGGCCCGAGGCGGCCGCCGCCTGGCTCCCCGTCGACCTCTACATCGGCGGCGTGGAGCACGCCATCCTCCACCTCATCTACTCCCGCTTCTTCACCAAGGTCCTGCGCGACTTCGGCCTGACCCCGGTCTCGGAGCCGTTCCCGCATTACCTGGCCCAAGGCATGGTGACCAAGGACGGGTCGGCCATGTCCAAATCCAAGGGCAACATCGTCGACCCCGACGACATCCTGAACAAGTACGGGGCCGACACCCTGCGCCTGTTCATCCTCTTCGCCTCGCCGCCGGACAAGGAGTTCGCCTGGTCGGAGGACGGCCTCGAGGGCTGTTACCGCTTCCTCCTCCGGGTCTGGACGATCGTCCACGAGAACCTCGACCTTTTCGCCGGGCCCGCGGGCGGGGTGGACGTACCGGCGGCGGGCGGCGACGCGCCGGCCCGGCTGGTCAAGAAGACCCACCAGACGATCCGCAAGGTGACCGAGGACATCGGCGTCCGCTTCCATCTCAACACGGCCGTCAGCTCGATCATGGAGCTATACAACATGGCCCGCAAGGAGCGGGACGCCCTTTACGAAACCCCGGCCGGGCGGAGCGCCCTGCGCCTGGCCCTCGAAACCATCGTCCGGCTGCTCTCGCCGTTCGCCCCCCATCTGGCGGAGGAGCTCTGGGAGAGGACCGGGCACCGGGGACTGCTCATGCGCTCGGCCTGGCCCGTCTACGACGCGGGACTGGCCCGCGAGGAGATGGCCACGGTCGTCGTCCAGGTCAACGGCAAGGTCCGGGACCGCTTCGAGGCCGTGCCCGACCTGCCCGAAGCGGACCTCGAAGCCGCGGCCTTGGCCCTGACCAAGGTCCAGGCCGCCTTGGGCGGCAAGCCGCCGAGAAAGGTCATCTCGGTCAGGAACAAACTGGTCAACATCGTGAGCTGATGAGGAGAAGGCGATCTCCCGGACGGCCCCGGGCGGCGACGGCCGCCGCCGTGCTGGCCGCCGCGGCGCTGGCCGCCGGCGCCTGCGGCTACCGCCTGCGCGGCACGGGTTCCTCCCTGCCGCCGCACATCCGGACGGTGTCTATCCCGATGTTCAGGAACCAGACGACGCGCTTCGAGCTCGACGTCAAGCTGACCAGGGCCGTGATCAACGAGTTCGTCGCCCGGGGCAAGGCGGCCGTCACGGCCGACGCCGCCGCGGCCGACGCCGTCCTCGAGGGCGAGATCACCTCCTTCAGCGCCAGGCCCATCGGCTTCAGCGCGGCCAACCAGGCCGACAAGTACAGCGTCACCGTCACGGCCAAGGTCAAGCTGAGGGACCGGGCTTCGGGCCGGGACCTTTTCGCCAACCCGTCGTTCGTCTACCGGCAGGACTACGACGTGCCGTCCGGGTCGAACTTCGAGTCGCTGGAGGCGGAGGCCATCGACAGGATCGCGACGCTCTTCGCCCGGAGCCTCGTCGCCAGCATCCTGGAGGGCTTCTAGATGGCCGCGGCCGTCGACGTCCGCGAGGACGCCCTCCTCGCGGGCTATTTCTTCTTCGGCGAGGAGGACCTCCTGGCCGAGGAATTCGTCGACGAGCTCAAGAAGGCGCTGACGCCGTCCGCGGGCGGGGAATTCCATCTGACCCGCATGGACCTCGACGAGTGGAAGTGGCACGACATCATCGACTCGGCCCGGACCGCGCCGTTCCTGTTCGAGCCGTGGCGGGTCCTCGTCGTCCGCTTCCCGGAGAGGAAGCCCGGCGCCGAGAGGGGCCGGCCCAAGGCCTCCGGGGCCGACGGGGAGGACGAGAAGGGGGCGAAGTTCCTGACCGTCGCCGACCAGAGGGTCCTGCGCGACTACTTCGCCGGGCCGGCGTCGAAGACGGTCCTGGTCGTCGTCAAGGCCGGCCGGGTCCGGAAGGACGACGCGGCCGTCCGCTTCTTCCAGTCCCTGCCCAAGGCCTCGATGGCGGTCCTCGAGATGAAGCCCCTCGCCCCGGCCGCCCTCATGAAGAGGGCCGAGGAAGCGGCCCGGGCGCTGGGCAAGACGCTGACGGAGGGGGCCAGGCGGCGGCTCTTCGAGATCATCGGCCCGGACCTGCGGCTGACGCTCAACGAGGTCGGCAAGCTGGCGGTCTACGTCGGGGACAGGAAGGGCATCGAGGAGGAGGACGTCAACCAGGCCACCGCCTGGCAGCGCAGCTTCCAGGCCTACGAGCTCGACGACGCCCTGGCCGCGGCCGATTTCGCCAAGGGCGCGGCCATCCTCAACGACATCCTGGCCGAGGGCGAGCGGCCGGAGCAGGTCGTCGGCCGACTGGCCGGCTTCTTCCGCAACGTCCTGGCCGCCCAGACCTGGCTCAGGGAGAAGAGCCGGACGAAGGACGAGATATTCCGGGCCTTGTTCCCCCAGATCCAGAAGGGCTGGAGCCTCTATACGGACAAATCGAAACTGTTCTTCGGCGTCGTGGAAGGGCTGTCGCCGGCCGAGCTCAACGCGCTCCTCAACAAACTCCGCCAAGTGGACGTCCGGCTCAAGACCACGGACGGCGCGCCCAAACGGGTCCTGGAGATCTTCCTGAGAGAGTATTGCCTGGCGAGAAAGAAACGGACGATTATTTCGTCGGAGGGACCTTGAGGAGCCCGACCTGACGGCTGAGCCGGGATTTGTAGCGGCTGCCGGTGTTCTTCTTGATGGCCCCCTTCTTGACCGACGTGTCGATGGCCCGGAAGACGCCCGGCAGGAGCTTGGCCGAGCCTTCCCCGTCCTTGGCCTTGATGGCCTCGCGGATCCGGCGCATCTGGGTGCGGAGGGCGGACTTGATCTGGGTATTGACGGACTTCCGGCGGAGGCTGCGACGGTGCTGCCGTATCGCTGATTTGTGACGGGCCATAGTTCTCTCCTCTTTAAAGGGCCATATGATAGAATATCCTGGCTTTAAAGTCAAACGGCCCCGCGGCCGGGACGGCGCTTCGCCCCATGCGACATGACGACCGGCACAGCCGGCTGCTCCGCTCGACCGCCTCCGCGGCCGGGCCGACGCTCGTCAGCCGGGTCCTGGGCTACGTCCGGGACCTCCTCCAGGCCTTTTACCTCGGGACGGGCGACGCCGCCGACGCCTTCACCATCGCCTTCACCATCCCCAACCTCTTCCGGCGCCTGACGGGCGAGGGGGCCCTGACGCCGGCCTTCGTCCCGGCCTTCACCGAGCTGAAAGAGGCCGGCGACAGGAAGGCCCTCTGGACCTTCGCCAACGCCTTCTTCTGGGACCTGGCCCTGGTCATGGCCGCGACGACCGCCCTGGGCGTCCTATTCGCGCCCGGCCTGGTCAAGGTCATCGCCTACGGATTCGGGGACATCGCCGGCAAATGGGGCCTGACCATCTTCATGACCCGGATCATGTTCCCGTACCTCTTCTTCATCACCCTGGCCGCGCTGGCCTCGGGCATCCTCAACGCCTTCGGCCGGTTCTTCGTCCCGGCCTCGACGCCGATCCTGTTCAACATCGCCGTCATCATCGCCGTCACCGGCTGGGCCGGAGGGGCCGGCCAGCCGGCCCTGCTCTTCGCCGCCGGCGTCGCGGCCGGCGGCGTCCTCCAGCTCGCCCTTCAGGTCCCGTTCCTGTGGAAGGAGGGCATGCGCTTCGCCTTCAACCCGACCTTCCGCCATCCGGTCGTCCGGCGCGTCGGGCGGCTCATGGTCCCCGGCATCTTCGGGGCCAGCGTCTACCAGGTCAACTTCGCCCTCAGCCGGATGATCGCCTCGGGCCTGGAGAAGGGCAGCGCCTCGGCCCTCTACTACGCCTCCCGCATCGAGGAGCTGAGCCTGGGCTTGTTCTCGATCGCCCTGGCCTCCGCCCTCCTGCCGGCCTTCTCCGAGCAGGCGGCCGCCCGCGAAACGGCGGAGTTGAAGAGGACGCTCGGCTTCTCGCTCAAACTCACCTCCGTCGTCGCCTTTCCCGCCGCCGCGGGCCTCATCGCCCTCGGCCGGCCGATCATCCGGACGCTGTTCGAAAGGGGCCAGTTCGACGCCGGGTCGACCGCGCGGAGCGCCGCCTGCCTTTTGTTCTTCGCTCTCGGACTGCCCTTCGTCTCGGGGGTCAAGGTCATCGCCCCGGCGTTCTTCTCCCTCAAGGACACCCGGACGCCGGTCCGCATCGGCCTCGTCGTCATGGCCGTCAACACCGCGGCCTCCCTGGCGCTGATGGGCCCGCTGCGGGTCGGAGGCCTGGCCCTGGCGCTGTCGTTGTCCCAGGCCCTCAATTTCGTCCTGCTCTACGTCTGGCTCGAGCGCAAGGTCGGCCCGACGGACCGGAAGTCCTGGGCCCTGCCGGCGGCGAAGTCGGCGGGGGCGGCGGCGCTCATGGCCGTCGCCCTGCGCCTCCTCTGGCCCGCGGCGGCCCTCGAGCGCGCGGCCTTCGCCGTCCGGGCCGGCGCCTTGGCCGGAGCCATCGTCGCCGGCATCATGATCTACGCCGCCGTCATGGCCGTTCTCAGCCCGGGAGACCTGAGGAGCGCGGCCGGGCTCGTCCGCCGGGCGGCCGGCAAGGAGAAGCCATGAAGATCGTCCTCCAACGGGTCAAGGAGGCCCGGGTCGACGTCGAAGGGAAGACGGTCGGCCGGATCGGCCGCGGCCTCTGCCTGCTCGTCGGCGTCGAGCGGGGCGACGGCGAGGCGGACGCGGAGTTCTTGGCCCGCAAGACGGTCGAACTGCGCGTCTTCCCGGACGCCGAAGGCCGCATGAACCTGTCGCTGGCCGAGGCCGGCGGCGAGGTCCTGGCCGTATCCCAGTTCACGCTGGCGGCCTCGGTCCGCAAAGGCCGCCGGCCGAGCTTCGACGGGGCCGAGGATCCGGGCCGGGCGGCCGAGCTGTTCCAGTACTTCGTCGGGGCGGTCGAGGCCTTGGGCGTCAACGTGGAGACGGGCGTTTTCCAGGCCGTGATGGACGTCCACATCCTCAACGACGGCCCGGTGACTTTCATCCTGGAGTCCCGGAAAGGGCCGGAGAGCGGACCGCCGGGCGAGGGGTGACAAGGACGGACGTTCCTCACCCTTTGGGGGGAGGAGAAGGACCGGAAAATCACCCCCCGATTCCCCGCCTCCGGCCATTATCGCCTCCCCGGGAAAGCCTAGAATGGCAGGGGGAAGGGGCCTGCCCCGGGGGCCCTTCCGTTCGCCGGGTAAAGCGCATATGAGCCGATTCGTCCAAAAGAAAAAGGTCGAGAGCCTGCCCCGCCTGCCGCTGAAAGGCACGCTCGACCTGACCTATCGCTGCAACAACGACTGCCGCCACTGCTGGCTCCGTCTCCCGCCCGGCGCCGCCGAAGGGCGGGCCGAGCTCACCGCCGGGGAGATCGGGCGGCTGGTCGAGGAAGCGCGGACGATGGGCTGCCGCGAGTGGCTCCTGTCGGGAGGAGAGCCGATGCTCCGGCCCGATTTCCCGGACATCTTCGAGACCGTCGCCGCCCGGTCGGCGTGGTATACCTTGAACACCAACGGCACCATGATCACGCCGGCGATCGCCCGCCTGCTTCGGCGGCCGGGCACCAAGCTCGTCGCCCTCTACGGCGCCTCGGCCGCGGTCCACGACGCCGTCACCCGGAACCCGGGCTCCTTCGAGGCGTTGGAGCGGGGCGTGGCTTACCTCCGCGAGGCCGGCGCGGCCTTCACCGTCCAGGTCGTCCCCATGAGGACCAACATCCATGAATACGAGGCCATGGTCCGCCTGGCCGAGACCTGGAGCCCGAGCTGGCGGCTCGGCGCGACCTGGCTCTATCTTTCGGCCTCCGGCGACCCGGCCCGCAACCGCGACATCGTGGCCGAGCGGCTCGACCCGGCCCGCATCGCCGAGCTCGACGGCGCGGCCGGGAGCGGGGGAGAGGATCTCGCCGCGGCCTCGGAGCCGGCCTGCGCGGCCGGGGGCCTTTACGCGAGCTGTCTGGCCGGCCGGCGCGATTTCCATGTCGATCCCTACGGCGGGATGAGCTTTTGTTCGTTCGTCAAGGACCCCGCCCTCCGCCTCGACCTGCGGGCCATGAGCTTCGGCCGGGCCTGGGACGAGGGACTGCCGGACCTGGCCGCCGCCGTCGCGCCTTCGCCGGAATATGCCCGCGATTGCGGCGCCTGCGACCTGCGGCCCGACTGCAAGTGGTGTCCCGTGTTCGCCTACCTCGAGCATCGCGACCATTCGGCCAGGATCGACCACCTTTGCGCCGTGGCCCGGGAGACGAGGCGGGCCCGCGAGGGACGGCTGAGGACCCACCGGCGCCGCTTCCGGGTCGCCGGCCTGTCCATCGACGTCGAAGCCGACCTGCCCATCACCGACGGGACGTTCGCGCCCAAGTTCGAGGCCTTCCGGACGCCGGTCGACGGCCCGGCCGAGATCGTCCTGCGCCATCATTTTTCGTTGCCCGAGCTGGACCGCGGCGCCCTCGGCCGGGCGGTCCATCGCCAGGCGCCCTGGGCCGTCTACCGCCGGGACGGCTCGTGGATCTACCTGATGATCTCGCCGGACGCCTCCGACCCGACCCTGCACCGGGTCATGGTCTTCAACGACGGCCACACCCGGGGCCGGATCTACAGCCCGTCGGACGAGAGTTTCCGCCAGGGCGGCTTGGACTCGCTGGGACTCTTGCCCTCGGACCAGCTCATCCTGGCCCGGGCCCTGCCCGCTTTCGGCGGCGCCTTCATACACGCCGCGGGCGTCGTCATCAACGGCCGGGGCTTCGTTTTCGCCGGGCCCTCGGAAGCGGGCAAGTCGACCATCGTCAAGCTCATCGGCGGGCGCGGGCAGGTCCTCTGCGACGACCGGGTCGTCGTCCGCAGGGACGGGGGCGGGTTCCGCGTCCACGGCACTTGGAACCACGGCGAGATCCCGGACGTCTCGCCCGGTTCGGCGCCGCTGCGGGCCGTCTTCTTCCTCCGCCAGGCCAAGACGAACAGGGTCGACCGGGTGGCCGAGCCCAAAGCGGTCCTCCGCGACCTTCTGCCCCGGTTGGTCAGGCCCCTCGTCTCGGCCGAATGGTGGGACGCGGCCCTGGGCCTGGCCGAGGACCTGGTCCGCCAAGTCCCGTTCTACGACCTCCGCTTCGACAAGAGCGGGGCTATCGTCGACGCCCTGGAGGAGATGGCCCGATGACCCAGGCGCGTTCGGCCCACGTCAGGAGGGTCCCCTCGGGCCGGGCCCGGCTGTGGGCCTCCCGCACGCCCGTGCTGACGCGCCTCGACATCGAGCTGACCGAGCGCTGCAACAACGACTGCGTCCACTGCTCGGTCAACCGCCCGGCCGGCGACCGCGACGCCCGCGCCAGGGAATGGCCGGCGGCCTCCTGGAAGAAGCTCCTGGACGAGGCGGCCGGCCTCGGATGTCTGGTCGTCCGGCTGACCGGAGGGGAGCCGACGCTCCGCGGCGACTTCGAGGACATCTACCTCCACGCCCGCAGGCTCGGATTGCGGGTCATGATCTTCACCAACGCCACCCTCGTGACGCCGCGCCTGGCCCGGGCCCTCAAGGACGTGCCGCCGCTCGAGGCGGTCGAGGTCTCGGTCTACGGGATGAGGCGGGAGAGTTACGAAGCCGTCACCCGGACGCCCGGATCGCACGAGGCCTTCCGCCGCGGCCTCGGCCTGCTCGCCGAGAACGGCGTGCCGTTCGTCGTCAAGGGCGTCTTCCTCCCGGCCACGCGCGGCGAGACCGGCGAGTTCGAGGCCTGGGCCGCGGCCCTGCCCGGACGCTCGGCCGAGCCGTCCTATGCGGTCCTCTTCGACCTGCGCTCGCGCCGGGACGGCGGCAAGAACGAATCCATCGCCGCCCTGCGGGCGTCGCCCGACGAGTTCGTCCGGTTCTCCCGCCGCCGCGGCGACCGAACGGTCGCGGAGTGGGGGGAGTTCTGCGCCCGCACCGGCGGGGCCCGCGGCGACCGGCTGTTCGCCTGCCAGCCCTCGGGGACCTCGGCCGCGGTCGACCCCTACGGACGTCTCCAATACTGCCTGGGCCTGCGGCACCCGGACACGGTCTACGACCTGGCCCGGGGCTCGCTCCGCGCGGCGATGACGGAGTTCCTGCCGGCGGTCCGGGCCATACGGGCCGCCGACCCGTCCTATCTCGAGCGCTGCGGCCGGTGCTTCCTCAAGGGCCTGTGCGAGCAGTGCCCGGCCAAGTCCTGGGCCGAGCACGGCACGCTGGACACGCCGGTCGAGTATTATTGCGGCATCGCCCACGCCCAGGCGGTCGCCGCCGGCCTTCTCCGGCCGGGAGAGAAGGCCTGGACCGTCGCCGACGCGGAAACCCGGCTGGATCGGAGGAGTTGAACCATGTGCCAAGGGATCGACCTGAACAAGGCCTACGGGCCGTCCGAGGACGTCGTCGTCCGCGAGATCGAAGGCGAGATCGTCATCGTGCCGCTCGCCTCGGGGATCGGGGACATCGAGGACGAGCTGTACACCCTCAACGAGACGGGCCGGGACATCTGGACGAGGCTCGACGGGGCCAAGCCGCTGGCGGCGGTCGTCCGGGAGCTGGCCGAGGAGTACGACGCCCCGGCCGGCCGGGTCGCGGGCGACGTCGTCGGGCTCCTCGAGGAGCTCCTGGTCCGGAAGATGATCGTCGAGAAGGGCTGACCCATGGGCGTGACGTCCCCCTCGCGGGTCCGGGCCGGAGGCGACCTGCCTCTCGTGACCGGACTGATGCCGGCGGTCCTGGAGAAGGGCCGGCCGTTCCGGTTCGAGGCCCGGGGGACGAGCATGGAGCCCTGCATCGTGGACGGGGACATCCTGACCGTCGTGCCGCTCGCCGGCTCGGGGCCGAGACGGGGGGACGTCGCCGCGTTCGTCCATCCGGCCTCCGGCGGCGTCAGGGTCCATCGGGTCGTCAAGGTCGAGGCCGGACGGTATGTCCTCAAAGGGGACAACGCCCTCGACGCCGACGGCGCCCTGGACCGCGACCAGATCCTGGGCGTCGTCGTCCGGCTCGAGAGGGCCGGGCGCGTCCGGCCGGTCGGCCCCGGCTTCGGAGCGGCGCTCTGGGCCCGGCTGTCCAGGTCCGCTCTCGTGGTCCGGGTCGCGCGCCGGGCCCGCCGCCTGGCCGGGGCGCGGAAGGGGAGGCCCTGAGATGGCCGGCCCGTTCGTTGCCCGCAAGCCGTTGGCCGAGTTCCCGCTCTGGGAGAAGATGGCCGCCGGCCGGGCCGTTTTCAGCTTCGACCTCGAGCTCACGGCGCGCTGCAACCTCGACTGCCGGCACTGCTATATCAACCTGCCGGCCGGCGACCGGGCGGCCAAGAAGAGAGAGCTCGGCGTCGACGAGGTCCGGCGCCTGGCCGAAGAAGCGGCCGGACTCGGGGCCGTCTGGTGCCTGATCAGCGGCGGCGAGCCCCTCCTGAGAAAGGATTTCGACGAGGTGTACAAGGTCCTTCAGGGGAAGGGCCTGCGCGTCTCGCTCTTCACCAACGCCACTCTCGTCAGCGAAGAGCACGTCCGGATGTTCAAGAAGTTCCCGCCGCGCGACATCGAGGTGACGGTCTACGGCGCGACCAAGGAGACCTATGAGCGGGTGACCCGAACGCCGGGCTCGTTCGAGGCCTTTCGCCGCGGCCTCGACCGGCTCCTGCGGAGCGGCGTCGACGTCCGGCTGAAGGCCATGGCCCTGCGCTCGAACAAGCACGAGCTCCCCGCGATCGGCGCGTTCTGCCGGACCCACGCCAAGGGGTACTTCCGGTACGACCCGAACCTCCACCTGCGCTTGGACGGGGACAAGGCCAGGAACGGGCTCATCCTGGCCGAGCGGCTCAGTCCCCGGGAGGTCGTCCGGCTGGAGCGGTCCGACCCGGAGCGGTTCGGGGCCCTGCGGGCGTC
>Ga0316622_100002336_pt1 | contig 13064 bp, 13 predicted proteins | sample OWC_Aug_OW2_C1_D_FD_207646 | JGI IMG/M metagenome (GOLD analysis project Ga0316622, IMG submission 207646) | Wetland soil microbial communities from Old Woman Creek delta, Ohio, United States - OWC_Aug_OW2_C1_D5_C | ecosystem: Environmental > Terrestrial > Soil > Wetlands | place: USA: Ohio... | reverse complement strand
GCATAGCTGATGGACTGACAAGTATCTTTATGCGTTATCCGGGCAGAATTATCAAGCTGATACAACACGGGTCAGCACAAGGGACGCTCTTTACCTCAAGTGCCTGAAAATTTTGGGGGAACTCCTGTAATAAAGAAGCATAGCCAACGGAAGAAAATATTGTTAAACTAGAACTAAGTAATGACAAGGAGTTATCAGGATGAGCAAATTAGAGGAAATTGAGAAAGAAGTTATAGGATTGAAGCCGGATGAACTCCAGGCATTTAGGAAATGGTTCTGGGAGTTCGACTCAGAGGCATGGGACCGGCAGTTCGAAAAAGATGCTGTGTCGGGAAAACTTGACTCATTGGCAGAGGCAGCCCTCAAATCGTTTAAGTCTGGTCATTGTTCCGAAATTTGAAGCATTTTGCCTCGCCGGAGTTTTGGTTACTTTATAGGGGACTACCGCAGCCCATTCAATCTCTTGCTGACAAAAACTTTTCGTTGCTGAAGCATGACCTTCATCATCCATCGTTACATATGAAGAAGGTTGGCCGTTATTGGTCTGTTCGGGTTGGACTTCACTATCGTGCAGTAGCTGTCGAGATTCCCGACGGGTTGCTTTGGTTTTGGATCGGCAGTCATGAAGACTACAATAAACTGATGGGTTAACAAGAATATCCAGCGGATGCGGTAACCCCCCCGATTTAGGTCGTTCGGCGGGAACGATGAGACTGTGACCGCCGAACGCGGCACCGCTACGTTGGACGTTGTCGACTTTCACCAGACGAGGAGCGTTCGTGAAGGCATTGATTGCATGCACACTTTCAGGTGTACTGCTGGCAACCACACTCGCCTCGGCCGAGGGGGGCATCCGGCAGGAACAGATCCAGTTCAAGAAGGGGGCGACCGGCGCCACGATCAAGGGCAAGATTAAGGGCGACCAGATCGTCGACTATCAATTGCGTGCCAGCGTAGGGCAGTCGATAGTGGTCATCTTCAGGCCCAGCAACCGGTCGGCGTATTTCAACGTCATACCTCCCGGTTCGGACGTAGCGATGTTCGTGGGCTCCACCTCCGGCAACCGCTTCGAGGCCGAATTGCCTGCCGACGGCGTCTACACGATCCGCATCTACCTGATGCGCAATGCAGCCCGTCGCAAAGAAACCGCAAACTACACACTTGAAGTAGGCTTTGTGGGCGAGGGCAAGACTGCCGCAGCAGCATCGGAAGCGGCGCCTGCGACCCACCGGTCTTTCGACAGGACCCTTGAACTGCAGGGCATTCGATTCCGCGTCAAGAGTGCAAATGACGGCTCGGGCAACGCGCTTCACATTGTTCCGGCCGGTCTCGAAATCGATAATTCGCCGGTCGTGCAAATGATCGATGGAACGGTCACCGGTGCCGAGGCGGCAGATCTGAATGGGGACGGCTCTCCAGAGATCTATGTCTATGTCACCTCCACAGGCAGCGGGTCGTACGGTTCGTTGGTGGCGTACTCGGCAAACCGGCGCAAATCGCTCAGCGAAATCTACCTGCCTCCCGTAACACAGCACAAGACGGCTTCTCAAGGCTACATGGGGCACGACGAGTTCGCCGTGGTCGAGAGTGTTCTCGTCCAGCGCTTTCCCGTTTACCGGGACGCTGACACGAATGCCAGACCCACCGGGGGCATGCGGCAGCTTCAGTACAAGCTCATTCCCGGCGAGGCCGGCTGGGTCCTTAAGCTCGGCAGCGTGGTCGAGTACTGATGGCGTTCATGAAAGAAGGGATCAGGTCTTGCAGAGACAGAATGCCACATCTTTTCGGTGCTGCGGACAGCGCAAAGACGCTCCGCCGCTTACCTCAGCCGTTATCTTATGATCCTTTTCTTCATTAGCCTGAAGGGGTAGGGGGCGAGGATGACCGCAACGACGAGCAGCCAGAGAACATCCTGCCACACAGCCATGATATGTCCCTGCGCAAAGGACCTGCAGACATTCACCATGTGATAGAGCGGGGTGAAGAAGGCGATCTTTGCTACGAGCGGGGGAAGGGTATCGAGCGGAAAGAAGATGCCCGAAAAAAGAAACATGGGGGTCATAAAGAGGGTGTAGAAGTAGTTGAAGGAGTCGATGCCGGGCACGATGGCAACGAAGATCATGGATATCTCGGAAAAGATGATGCCGCTGACAAAGAGCAGGGGAAGCGCAGCAATGACTGCTGCCGAGTCCACCAGTCCGAAGATCGATATCACTACCATGATGATCGTCCCGTACAGCACGCTTTTTGCCGCGCCCCACATGAGTTCTCCTGCAACGAGGTCGTAGATGTTCACGGGTGTGGCAAGGATGGCATCAAACGTCTTTTGGTAGGTCATGCGAACGAACGTGCCGTAGGTCGTTTCATAGACCGCTGCAAACATCGCTGACGAGCCGATCATTCCGGGAGCGATGAAATTGATATACGGTACACCGTTGATCTCCTTCACATACGCACCCAGGCCCAGTCCGAGCGCCCAGAGGTAGAGGGCCGGCTCCGCAAAATTGAGCGCAAGGCTCGATTTGTACAGTTTGGAGAAGACCGTCAGATTGCGCTGGAAGACCCGAAACGCCCGCCGGAGGTTCATCGGACCCCCTCGCGGAGCATCTTGCCTGTGAGCCTGAGATAGACATCTTCGAGGTTGCCGCCATACCGGGCCATGAGGTTTGCCGGCGTGTCTGCTTCAATGATCTTTCCGTTGTCCATGATCGCTACCCTGTCGCAGATCCTTTCTGCTTCTTCTATGTAGTGGGTAGTGAGAATAATGCTCGTATCCCTGGCCTTGAGATGGCCGAGATTTTCCCAGACGGAACGCCGGCTGTGCGGATCGAGACCCACGGTCGGTTCATCCATGATCAGCAATTCGGGATTGTTCAGAAGTGCACGTCCGAGCAGAAGACGTCTTTTCATGCCCCCGGAAAGGCTTTTGATGTTGACCTGCGCCTTGTCCCTCATCCCGACAAAGTCGAGCAGTTCCCATGCATGCGGTGCGGAGGCTTTTTTCGGTATATCGAAATACCGTGCATAGACAATGAGGTTCTGAAGCACAGAAAGGTCGGGATCGAGATTGTCGTCCTGGGGCATGACGCCGATGCGGGACTTTATCATGCTTGGCTGCAGGGTAACATCAAGGCCGAAGACCGTCACGGTGCCTGAGGTCGGCGGCATGAAGCAGTAGATGATGCCCATAGCCGTTGTCTTTCCTGCACCGTTGGGCCCAAGAAAACCGAAGCACTCACCCTTCATGATCTCAAAGCTGATGTCATCAACAGCGCAGAGGACCCCGTAGTGTTTGACCAGATGTTCTGCCCTGACGATGACCATAGTGCCCGGGAACCCTACGCCTTTTCCTGCACGCCGAAGATCCAGAGCCAGATATACTTTGAGAACTCATGCAGAACCGTTGCACGCTCGCGCCTTCTTTTCCACCAGTCACTGATCTTGAACCAGCTGTTGTCTACCGGCGCATTGATAATGCCGATGTCTTTTCCCAGCACCCGTTCAAAGATGATCGATGCCCGCCGGCTGTGATACGGTGACGTGACAAGAATAATTGATGCGATATGATTCTTCTTCAGGATCTCTTTCGTGTAGATGGCATCCTCTTCGGTCGAGCGGGACTTGTCCTGGATCAGGATCTTCCCGGCGGGTACATCGAGGGATTCGGCATGGTCTTTCATCAGGCCGGCCCACGTGTATTTCCAGACAAGCGGGCCGCCGGCCATGATGATCATGTCCTTTCTGGCCCAACCGTCCTTGAAGAGCCTTACGCCGTACTCGACGCGCTCGGTTTCCTCGCCGGCAAGGACGACAATGACATCAGCAGGCTTTATCTCGTCCTGCCTGATGATCATCGCGCCTGCCTTCGTCAGAAGAGGACTATGGGCAAAAAAAAGTGCACCGGCAGCCAGCGCTATCATGACAAGGAGCTTCAGCAGTCTGAACATGTTACCTCCGAAAGTACCAAGGAACCGGACAAAGTCGTCTGTGGAACCGTTGTGCACAAGAATGATCTCATATTGCTGATAGGCCTGTCAGAGGAGTGCTTCCACACATTCCTCGAGGAGATGCCTGCCGTTGTCGTTGAGGACGATGACAGATATCTTCGGGCAAGGGGGGCCGGTCATGAAGAACGCAGGAGATATTCGTCAAGCGCATCTTCCCAGTGCCGGAGGGGGGTGATGCCTTCCAGCCGCAGCATGGTGTCATTGAGCGCTGAGTTGGCAGGCCGTCTGGCCGGCCGCATGAACTTTTCGGAGGTGACCGGTATGATCTGTTTCTGTATCCCGCGTTTTTCAGCGATCTCAACGGCAAATTCATACCAGGTGCAGATGCCCGCGTTTGTCGCATGATAGATTCCGTACCCATGGCCTAACAGTTCCTTGAGCGCACGGGCGAGATCGTCCGTAAAGGTCGGAGCGCCGAACTGATCATTCACTACCCGGAGGTGGTCCTGTTCCGCGAGGAGTCGGATGATGGTATCGACAAAGTTCTTTCCATTGCTTCCGAAGAGCCAGGACGTGCGGACGATGTAGAACCTGTTCGTCAGGGATGAGACGAACTTTTCCGCCATGAACTTTGAGACGCCATACTGGCTGACAGGGTTTGGCATGTCCCACTCATCGTAAGGGGCAGGTTTCGAGCCGTCGAAGACATAGTCAGAGCTGATAAGGACAATGGGACAACGGATCTCTTCACAGGCAATTGCAATGTTCCTTGCTCCTATGCCGTTTACCAGGTACGCCTTCTCAGGTTCTGTCTCGCAGGCATCTACGTTCGTAAAGGCCGCGGCATGGATGAGAAAATCCGGCCGGGCATCCCGAATCTTTGTCACCGCATCGTCAAGACGGGTTATGTCAAGTTCGGCACGGGAAAATGGAATGAGATCAAGATCAGAAAAGACCTCCCTGACCGCATGGCCGAGCATGCCGCCTGCACCGGTAAGAGCTACTTTCATTCAGCGAGCCTCTCCCCGTACTGGACCTTGTAGTATTCAAGGTATTCGCCGGAGATGACGCGCTCCCACCAGCGTCTATTTTCAAGATACCATGCAACCGTGTCAGCAAGTCCCTGGTCAAAGGGTATTTCAGGTCTCCATCCAAGAGTCGCCTCCAGGATTGAAGGATCGATTGCGTATCTCCGGTCATGGCCCAGGCGGTCTTTTACATAGGTGATAAGGTGGAAAAGGCTTTCCTTGTCCCTGCCGGTCTTTTCGGCAATCATCGCAAGGAGGGTCTTAATGATGTCGATGTTCTTCTGCTCGTTCCTGCCGCCGATATTATAGAGGCTGCCGGCTTTTGCGCGATGAAACACCATGTCAACGGCCCGGTTGTGGTCAAGCACATGAATCCAGTCACGCACATTCTGCCCGTCGCCGTAAACAGGGATCGTTTTGCCCTGGAGCGCATGGGAAATGACCAGGGGGATGAGTTTCTCCGGAAACTGGTAGGGGCCATAATTGTTCGAGCAGCGCGTGATAAGCAGGTCCATGCCGTAGGTCTCATGGTATGCACGAACAAGAAGGTCAGAAGATGCCTTGCTTGCGGCATACGGACTGTTCGGACAGACAGGAGATCTTTCGGTGAAGAGGCCTTGTTCGGTCGAACCATAGACCTCGTCCGTCGATACGTGGAGCATCCGGCAGTTGCGTTTCCGCACCGTCTCAAGCAGGTTCTGGGTGCCGATCACGTTGGTCTGCAGGAACGGAAAAGAGTCGAGGATGGAGCGGTCGACATGGCTTTCAGCCGCAAAGTGTATGACCGCATCGAACTCGAGTGAGTCAATCAGGTCCCGGTCGCATATGTCTCCTTTGATGAATGTATAGCCGGGAAGATGTTCGATCTCCGCAAGGTTTTCAAGATTTCCGGCATAGGTAAGCTTGTCGAGGTTGATGACGACATGCTCCGGACGGGAACTGAGGATATATCTGATGAAATTAGAGCCGATGAATCCGGCTCCGCCGGTGACCAGGATCTTCATCAGTCCATGCTGTAGGGAGAAGCGGGATCGTTTTCATATCTGGTCTCATCAACCGGGAGGGTCTTATCTTTGCCCCGGTAGAGCCTGTCAGGCATGTTGATGACGAGTCCGTCCGTCTCTCCGATGTTCTTGTATGCGTGAACAATTTTCGGCGGCACGATAGCGATATGCGGCCTTCCCTTGATGTCGAAAAATATATGCTGTCCGAAGGTCGGCGAGTCTGGCCTGTTGTCCCAGAGATAGAGCCTGAAGTCACCGAAAAAACAGAAATAGTCGGACTGTTCACGATGCTCATGCGGTCCGCGGGCAATACCGGGCTTGGTCATCGAGACATATGACATGACAGGATTAAAGTCGATCTCGTCTTCCCGGAAGGTCTCGACAAGCCATCCGCGATCGTCATGGAACTGCTTCAGTTCTTTGATAATAATGCCTTCCATGGTTCCCCCAAAAAATATTACATAGTATAGCATTCTCGGGAAGGGAAAGACCAAGGTCGTCATGCCTCTGAGCAAAGGCACGAACTGCGTTCTCTCTTTAAGGCTCGCGGTCTCAGCTTACTGATAGGACGGGCCGGGTGACCCTGCTTGGGGCGATCTCAAGCCCGGGGCAACATTACGGTGAAAGACCAACATTCCTGGAGATCGTTCTGCATATTCCTGAAAGCGGATACATGATGCGAAATAACAAAAAAACCGTCTTTATGACAAGCGGCCGGTTTTTGACGAAGGATTCGCTTATTTGCTGTTTCGCGCGAACTCCTTAATGATCTCCTGACCGATGACGTTTCTTTGTATCTGGTTCGTGCCTTCGTATATCTGCAGGATCTTGGCATCACGCATCATCTTTTCAACCGGGTATTCCTTCATGTAGCCGGAGCCTCCCATGATCTGGACCGCATCCGTGGTGACCTTCATGCCGAGATCAGTGGCAAAGCACTTTGCCATGGCAGAGACCTTGGAAACTTCTTTTGCGCCGCTGTCGACATACCGCGCCACAGAGTAGATCAGTGCGCGGGCCGCCTCTATCGACGTTGCCATGTCGGCAAGCATATGCTGAATTGCCTGGAAGCTGATGATCGGATGGCCGAACTGGACCCTCTTGCGGGCGAACTTTACCGCCTCTTCGAAGGCTCCCTGGGCAACACCAAGGCCCTGTGCACCGACGCCTGTCCGGGAGCTGTCAAGGGTCTTCATGGCAACGATAAAACCCATGCCTTCTTTGCCGATGAGGTTCTCCCTGGGAATACGGCAGTTATCGAAAACCAGTTCCGTGGTAATGGATGCGCGAATGCCCATCTTGTTCTCTTTCTTGCCGAAGGTAAAGCCGGGAGACCCCTTTTCTACGACAAACGCAGAGGCGCCGCGAGGCCCCTTTGCCCTGTCGGTGATCGCTATGATGGTATATACGTCAGCTACGCTGCCGTTCGTGATCCATTGCTTGGTGCCGTTCAGAACATATTCATTTCCATCGAGCTTGGCAGTTGTCTGGATGCCGCTGGCGTCACTACCTGCATTTGCCTCGGTGAGGCCGAAAGCGACGAGCTTTTTGCCAGCGCAGATATCGGGCAGGAACTTCTGCTTCTGGGCATCGGAACCAAAGAGCAGGAGCGGGTATGTTCCGAGAGCATTTGCAGCATAGGAGGTAGACACACCGACACAGGCGCGGGACAGCTCTTCGACCGCGATACAGAGTTCCAGGCATCCCTTGCCGAGACCACCGTATTCCTCGGGGATGAAAAGGCCGAAGAGATCGGACTGAGCAAGCACGTTCATGATCTCCCAGGGGAACTCGCCGGTCTCATCCAGTTCAGCCCTCACCGGAACGATCTTATCTTCCGAGATCTGTCTTGCAAGATCCCGTATCATAACCTGCTCTTCAGTCAAAAAATAGTCCATGATAAATCCTCCGGCTTTTAGAGTCTCGAAAAGAGCTCAGGCAACAGTATCGAACATTTTACCAGATACGCGCAGGTTTTTGAAAGAAGTAAATGCTATATAAGTGCCCGAATTTTCTTAAAATATTCTCTCCTGCAGGCCTCTTCAACGGTCTGCAGGAGCTCAAAGGCAGGCCTGAAACTGTCCTCACCGGTGGAAAAGATACCATGTCCGAAGACGATGACCGCCCCACTGCCGGACATAGCCATGGGTACGGTCCGGACCAGTCCTGAGGGACCGGTGCCGATTTCTCCCGAGACAATGGGAATGCCTCCGACAGAACGGTGCTCCCGGCAGGAGCGGTAGCAGGTCGAGACATCGCATCCCTGTCGTCTGCAGGACATGGACATGATGACCGTGAACTTCGGATGGCCGTGAATAATGGCTCGTTTGCCGGTTTTCCGGTAGATGCCGATGTGCGCCGAGAGTTCAGAGGACGCTGTGATGCCTGATGAGGATGACCCGTCAAGGGGTACTGCATCTATACAGCCCACGAGCTCGTCCATGGAACTGCCTGTCTGGCTGATGTAGATGGTGTCGCCGCTGACATAGGAGATATTGCCGAAATACGAGTCAACCAGCCGCTGTTGTACCAGTTCATTGCCTGTTTTGACCATCTGCTCATATGTCTCGGCTGGATTCCGTGGCGGTGATACAGGGAGGGCTTCACAGCCGAGGCGACCTGAGGGGATCTTTTCTGCGATCTCATGATAGGCTTCCAGCAGCGCAGTGTTTTGTGGTGTTCTGCCGCCGGCATGGTCCTCAAGATGGAACATTACATCAGTGAAGAATTTCACATAGGTTGAAAAACAGACGGAACTGAATGAGACAAAGGCCTGTTCAGGGCTGACCGTGCCATAGGAGACAATGCCCCTGTCGCCGACAATTGCTGCCTTTCGGTACGCCAGCGCTGTGCTGATCGCAGCTGAAGACAGCGAAGGGATACGGGGAATATCATGGAGAAATGTCCTTGTCTCACAATCTGTCGGTACCAGAGTGCTGTTTTCCTGACGGGCAAGATATTGCAGGATGCTCCTGTACGGCTCTGCAGGCTCGGCATAGAGGAGGGTGTTTATGTTCATGCGGTCGAAGACCCTGAAAAGCTCGTGATCAATGCCGGAAAGGGGCCGATTCGCCGTGAATTCCGCATCGAGGCCAAGGAGGGTAATATTCTCCTTTTCCGCCAATCCCTGGGCAACGATCTTGGTGACATAGGTGTTGATGAGATGTCTCATGCGTCTAGCTGTGAGCTGACAGCACGGACAGATTACGTGCAGTGATTCGCGGCACCTGATCCTCCACCTTCAGCGGCCAGCTTTTCGCCATGGCTCAGAGATATTCTTCCAGTTCCAGTTTTTTCATCAAGCGTACCGTTGGCATGCCGTCCTTGTCATATCCCCTGACCTTATAATAATTGGCCCGTGCCTCGAGGAACGCCTTCCGGTCGAGCGGTTTCATGATGATATGCGGTGATGACGAGCCTTCTTCTGCAAAGAACCGTTCAGGCAGGTCGTCATCCGCTGCGGAAAAGCCGTTCAGGGAGTTCAGATAGCGCTCAAGCACGTAGATGCGCTCACCTGTCCTGAGAAGTGACTGCGTGTCATATTCCCTTCCTGTGACAGCGGATACGGCCTTTGCATACTCCTCCAAAGAGGCGGCAAAAAATACGAATTTGCATGCAGTGAGTGAGTCGATGACAGCGTTCATGTCCTCGGCGATCTTGATGATCCTCGCTTTTCCTTCAAAAGAGAAGCGGTCGGTAGCAACGGGCTTCCTCAGGATCTCGTGGCTGATCGGATACGCCCGCAGATGGCAGCCGCCGCGGTTTGACGTGGCATAGGCAAGCGCCATGCCGTAAGCGCCTCTTGGATCATATGCCGGCAGTTCAAGCCCCTTGACCGACATGCTCGCACCGGCCCTTCCCGATGCAAGAGCATACCGGCGGGAGCCATATGAGAGCATCTCTCCGCGGCCGCTCCTCCGCTCTCCGATATCGCAAATGATATCGAGGATGCTGTCCGGTGAAAGCCTTCTGCCCTCGATCTCCGCATAGCAGGCAATGGTCGCTGCGGTGGAGATGGTGTCAAGCCCGTATTCATTGCAGAGCCGGTTCGCCTCCACGATCGATGCAGCATCATGGTTGAAGTTCAGAGCGCCGAAATGGGATACCGTTTCATATTCAGGGATCACTTCACCCTGCTCGCCGATCTTCTTGCAGAGGATAGGACACCCTCTGCAGCCGGTCTTCTTCGCGCGGAAACGGTTCTTCAGCGCATATCCGGAATAGGCGGAGGAGAAATCATAAAAGGTCTGCCTGAAATTGCCGGTCGGCTCCATGCGGCGCGCATGGATCAGGTCAACCAGGGCTGCTGTTCCGAACGCCGAGATGCCAAGCTCGCCGAAGATTGCCTGCGACGCCCTGAGCAGTCTCATGATCTCCTCACGGCTCGCCCGGAGGGCTGCTGTGTCGAAGACGCTGACAGAACCGGTTCCCTTCACCCTGATCGCCTTGAGGTTCTTTGCCCCCATGACAGCGCCCATACCGCCTCTGCCCGCAAGATAATGACCATCAAAGACAATGGAAGAGAACCTCACCTGTTTTTCGCCTGCGATACCGATCACGGCATCGGCACCGTCCGTGCCGATCGCCTTCCGAACTTCAGTAACATTCTTCCCTGCAAGAAACGAGGCGTCAGATATCGTCACGTTCTGATCGTCAATGCTGATCATCTTCAGCGAGCTGGCGACCCCGGTGATCTCGATAATATCGAATCCTGCATGCTTGAGTTCCGTACCGAACTTTCCCCCCACAGAGCAGTCGAGAATTGTCCCGGTAAGAGGAGAACGGGATATGACGGAAGACCTTCCCGAGGTCGGCGCTTCCGTTGCAACGAGAGGACCGGATGCGAAGATAAGCGGCATCGCCGGATCATCAAAATTTCCGGTAGCCTTCCTGCCTGCCATGGCAACGCCTGCCCCCCTGCCGCCGATGAACTTCGTCAAGAGGGCCGGAGGGGTATCGATGATATCTGTGCTGCCGGATGAGAGGTCGATACGGAGGCTCCTCGATGTGTAGCCGTACATGAACAGCTCAGGCGCTTATATCGATATCTGATATGATCAGACTCGGTGAACCGACAGGGCCATAGAACCTCATGTCATCGCCGACTGCAGAGACCTTGCTGAAGAAGTCCAGCAGATTGCCGGAGATTACCGCCTCTTTTACCGGAAAAGCGATCTCGCCATGCTCGATCCAGAGGCCGGAAACGCCAATCGAGAAATCCCCTGATATGGGGTTCGCCGTATGGATGCCCATGGCATCAACGACATACAGTCCCTTCTGCATGGCGCTGAAGAGGTTGTGCCGCGGAATGCAGGCAGATGCTTCCGAAGCCTCAATAAAGAGGTTCGTGATACCAACGGACGGAGGCGAAGAGAAACCTCCTCGTATCGCATTGCCTGTTGAGACCGTTTTTACCTTGTTTGCCGTATAGGTGTTGAAGAGGTAGGAACGAAGCATGCCTTCTTGCACGAGCGGTGTGACTTTCGTTGCAACGCCTTCATCATCAAGCGGTCTGCTTCCCAGCCTGCCCGGCAGGAGACCGCTGTCGGTGATATTGATCCGGGGGCTTATGATGAGGGAATGCAGCCTGTCCGCAAGGAGCGACTTGCCTTTCTGCACAGCTTCGGAAGAGAGAGAAAAGGCAAAGATGCCCAGGAAATCATTCGCCACAGAATTGTCGAGTATGACGTCAGCTTTCGTCCCCCGTATTTTTCTTGAACCCAGCAGCCTGACCGCCGAGACGGCAGCAGTCCTGCCCACTTCCTCGAATACGATGTCTTTCAGGAACCGCGCGCCCCTATAGTCCCATCCTGTCTGGCTTTCCCCGTCTGATTCGGCAACAACCGTGATCTGTGCCGAACACGCCGTTGCGTTGTATCGCGCGTTTATCCCGCAGGAGTTTGCGATCACCGTTTCCGAGACCGTGAACGAGGCCGCCGGTTTCCTTGCCCGTTTTATCCTGCTGTCGGCATCATATGCGGCCTTCTCGATCTGCAGAGCCATGCGGATGGCGTCATCTTCTTTCATGTTCCGGACGGCATCATCACATATCCGGACTTCAGACATGGGTGAGTCTGCAGCGAAGCTGAGAAAGGGGTCCTTGTCAGCAGACGCGGACGCTTCAATGGCGCGTGCAATGACCTTTTGCGCTTCATGGATATCCGTTGAGAAAGAGAACCCGAGCCTGTTGTTCCGGATCACCCTCACCGCGTATCCCGAACTGAACGACGACGAGAGCGACTCTACTGCCTGGGCCGTTATCTCGACCGAAACGTTCCGGTATGATCTGAAGAACAGTTCCGCCTGGTCGGCCCCGCCTCTGAGAGCGCGTGCAACGATCTCTTCGGCTATACCCGGATCAAGACTCATAATAGGTTGCTGATGCGGTGTCCGATTCCCATACCGTTACCGCAGAGACCCTGACGTTCTCTTCCGTGATCTTCTTTTTCAGGCTGTCAAATATCCATTTCGCGATATTCTCCGATGAGGGGTTCTTCTCCGTGAAGGGAAAAAGATCATTCAGATAGGCATGGTCGAGGGGAGCGATCACTTCACGTGCCATCCGCTTCAGATCGTGAAAATCGATCGCAATGTCTATATTATTCAGCTCCTGTGCCATCACGCTGACCTGGACCCTCCAGTTATGCCCGTGCATGTTTTCGCACTTTCCCTGATATCCCCTGAGCTGATGGGCTGCGGAAAAGGAAACTTCAACTGAAAGTTCGAACATGGATTACCTCCGTAGACTTATGCGGTTTTTTTGAAGATGGATATATAGGGGAGGTTCCGGTACTTGTTGTCGAAGTCGAGTCCGTAGCCGACAACAAATTTGTTCGGAATCTCGAACCCCACATAGTCGATCGGCACATCGACCGCTCTCCGTTCTTTCTTGTCGAGGAACGTGCAGATCTTCAGGCTTCGTGGTTCCTCATTCAGGATGCGCTCCCTGAGATAATTAAGTGTAATGCCGGTGTCCACGATGTCTTCGACCAGGAGAACGTCCCTGTCGGCAATGTCCTCCCTGAGATGGTAATGAATCTTGATCTCCCCCGATGTTTCGTCCTTCAGATAGCTTGATGCGATGA
>Ga0316622_100002335_pt1 | contig 13064 bp, 11 predicted proteins | sample OWC_Aug_OW2_C1_D_FD_207646 | JGI IMG/M metagenome (GOLD analysis project Ga0316622, IMG submission 207646) | Wetland soil microbial communities from Old Woman Creek delta, Ohio, United States - OWC_Aug_OW2_C1_D5_C | ecosystem: Environmental > Terrestrial > Soil > Wetlands | place: USA: Ohio... | reverse complement strand
ATCGCGTTCGCTCCCTCTTTTCCAGTTGCCCGGTTCATGGGCCGCGCGCGGCACGCCTGGCGGGGCGCGGCGTCCGCGGCCGCCCCCCCGCCGGAAGATGCGACGCCGCGGCCGGCTTGTCGGTCGCCGCCGCCGCTTCGGCGGCGAGCCAGGTGACGAACGCGCGCACGTCGGCGCGCTCGCGGGCGTGCGGCGCGACCAGCACGTAGTAGCCGCGCGCCGAGTCGAATTTTCGCGGGAACGGCGCGACCAGTCGCCCGTCGCGCAGCAGGGCCGCGATCATCGGCAGGCGCCCGAGCGCCACGCCCTGGCCGCCGACCGCCGCCTGGATCACCTGGTCGTACAGGGTGAACCGCAGCGATCCCGCCGGCTTGAGCGCGGGCTCGCCGTTGGCCGCGAGCCACGCGCGCCAGTCGAGCCACGGCGTGCGGCCTTCGGGATCGTCCAGATGCAGCAGGACGTGCCGGGCGAGGTCCGCGGGCCGCTTCAGCGGCGTGCGCGGGTCGCGCGCGACCGCGGGGCTGACCACCGGCAGCATCCGCTCGCCGAACAGGCGCACACCCTCGCGCGGCGCCGTCTCCTCCGCGCAGTAGCGGATGGCGAGGTCGACGTCGCCGCGGGCGAGGTCGACGGTGCGATCGTTGGCGGACACGTAGACCTCGACCTCCGGGTGCAGCGCGCGGAAGGCCGGCAGCCGCGGGATGATCCACAGCGACGCGAAGGACACGGTCGTGGTCAGCGTGAGCCCCGGCTCGCGCGTGCCGGCACGCGCGCGCTCGGCCGCCGCCGCCAGCGCGGCCAGCGCGGCGGCGACCTCGCGATGCAGCGTGGCGCCGGCCGCCGTCAGCGCCAGCGCCCGGTGCCGGCGCTCGAACAGCGCGATCCCCAGCGCCTGCTCCAGCGCCTGGACCTGCCGCGACAGGGCGGACTGGGTGAGGAACAGCTCGTCCGCGGCGCGGGTGAACGACAGCCGCCGGCCCGCCGCCTCGAAGCCCTTGAGGAAGTCGAGCGACGGCAGCTTACGCAGCGTCTTATGCATGCGCCAGACTCATGCCAGAGATTCCGAATGATCGTTTGAGCCGCAGCGTCCACGCGGCCACAATCTCGACCAAGGCCCAGCAGGAAACAGGGCGCCGCCCGGAAGGGAAGCGCCGGCAGGGCCGGGTTACGGATGCATTGTACGCATGATTTCGGAGGTGAGCGATGAGCTGCGACGGATACACGAAGGTCTGGGAACTGGCGCCGGACGAGCTGATCGGGCTCGACGGCGGGCGCGGGACGACGCTGCGGGTCACCCGCGGCACGCTGTGGCTGACGTTCGAGCGCGACACGCGCGACGTGGTGCTGACCGTGGGCGACACGTTCACCGTCGACCGCGGCGGCCTGACGCTGATCCAGGCGCACGGCAGGGCCACCGTGTGCGTGCTCGCCCGCCACGTGCGGGAACGGCGCATCCTCGGCGGCCGCGAGACGCCCGCCGCGCGGCTGCGGCGCTGGCTCGAATCCGTCGCCAACGCCGGCCTCGCCCGCGGCTGGGCCCCGTACGTGTAGCCCGGGTTGAGCGAACGCGAAACCCGGGTGGGCATGGCGATGGCCGCATGCACCCGGGTTTCGCCGGCGCTCAACCCGGGCTACGCCGCCGGCCCACGCCCGTGGCCGTCGAGTGGCAGGCGATGCGGATCATTTCTTCGCGAACGTGATCCTGCTCCCGCTGGCGTCGACCTTGACCGTGTCGCCCGGCGCGTACCGCCCGGCAAGGATCTCCTTCGCCAGCGGGTTCTCGATCTCCTGCTGGATCGCGCGCTTCAGCGGCCGGGCGCCGTAGACCGGGTCGAAGCCCGCCAGCGCGACGTGCTCCAGCGCGGCGGCGGAGACCGACAGCCTGATCTCGAGCTTCGCCAGCCGGGCCTCCAGGCTCTTCAGCTGGATGCCGGCGATCGCCGCGATGTTCTTTTCCGACAGCGCGTGGAAGACGACGATCTCGTCGATCCGGTTGACGAACTCCGGCCGGAACGCGGTCTTCACCTCGGCCATCACGGCGAGCTTGATCACGCCGTAGTCGTCGCCCGACATCTGCTGGATCATCTGCGAGCCGAGATTCGACGTCATCACGATCACCGTGTTCTTGAAGTCGACCGTGCGGCCGTGGCCGTCGGTCATCCGGCCGTCGTCGAGCACCTGCAGCAGGACGTTGAACACGTCCGGATGCGCCTTCTCGACCTCGTCGAACAGGATCACGCTGTACGGCTTGCGCCGCACGGCCTCGGTCAGGTAGCCGCCCTCCTCGTAGCCGACGTAGCCCGGCGGCGCGCCGATCAGCCGCGCCACCGAGTGCTTCTCCATGAACTCGGACATGTCGACGCGGATCAGGTGCTGCTCCGAGTCGAACAGGAACTCGGCCAGCGCCTTGCACAGCTCCGTCTTGCCCACGCCCGTCGGCCCCAGGAACAGGAACGAGCCGTAAGGACGGTTGGGATCGGCGAGGCCCGAGCGCGAGCGCCGGATCGCGTCCGCGACCAGGCGCACGGCCTCGTTCTGGCCGACGACGCGCTTGTGCAGCGCGTCCTCCATCTGCAGCAGCTTGTCGCGCTCGCCCTGCATCATCTTGGACACCGGGATGCCGGTGGCGCGCGAGACGACCTCGGCGATCTCCTCCGCGCCCACGTGCGTGCGCAGCAGGTGCGGCTTCTTCGCCTCGTCGCCGGCGAGCTTCTTGTCGGCCTTCTTGAGCTGCGCCTCGAGCTGCGGCAGCTTGCCGTACTGCAGCTCGCTCATCTGCTGCCAGTCGCCGCGGCGCTTGGCCTCCTCCATCTGCAGCTTGATGCGGTCGATCTCCTCCTTGACGTGCTTGCTGCCTTCGAGCTGCGCCTTCTCGGCCCGCCACACTTCGTCGAGGTCGGCGTACTCGCGCTCGTGCTTCGCGATCTCCTGCTCGATCAGCTCGAGCCGCTTCTTCGACGCCTCGTCCTTCTCCTTCTTCACCGCCTCGCGCTCGATCTTGAGCTGGATCAGCCGGCGGTCGAGCCGGTCCATCGCCTCCGGCTTGGAGTCGATCTCCATCCGGATGCGCGCCGCGGCCTCGTCGATCAGGTCGATCGCCTTGTCCGGCAGGAAGCGGTCGGTGATGTAGCGCTGCGAGAGCTCGGCCGCGGCGACGATCGCCGGGTCGGTGATCTCGACGCCGTGGTGGATCTCGTAGCGCTCCTGCAGGCCGCGCAGGATGGCGATGGTGCTCTCGACCGAGGGCTCGTCGACCAGCACCTTCTGGAAGCGGCGCTCCAGCGCGGCGTCCTTCTCGACGTACTTGCGGTACTCGTCGAGCGTGGTGGCGCCGACGCAGTGCAGCTCGCCGCGGGCCAGCGCCGGCTTCAGCATGTTGCCGGCGTCGATCGCCCCCTCGGCCTTGCCGGCGCCGACCATGGTGTGCAGCTCGTCGATGAAGACGATGGTCCGGCCGGCGTCGGCGGCGATGTCCTTCAGCACGGCCTTGAGGCGCTCCTCGAACTCGCCGCGGTACTTGGCGCCGGCCAGCAGCGCCGCCATGTCGAGCGAGAGCACCCGCTTGTCCTTCAGCGTCTCCGGCACTTCGCCGTTGACGATGCGCTGCGCGAGACCCTCGACGATCGCGGTCTTGCCCACGCCGGGCTCGCCGATCAGCACCGGGTTGTTCTTGGTCCGGCGCTGCAGGATCTGGATGGTGCGCCGGATCTCGTCGTCGCGGCCGATCACCGGATCGAGCTTGCCGTCGCGGGCGCGCGCCGTGAGGTCGATGGTGTACTTGGCGAGCGCCTCGCGCTGGCCTTCGGCTTCCTGCGAATCGACGGCGCCGCCGCCGCGCACCGCCTCCACGGCGGACTCCAGCGCCGGGCGTGCGAGCCCGTGCTCCTTGAGCAGCCGGCCGGTGTCGCCCTTGTCGTCGGCGAGCGCCAGCAGGAAGAGCTCGCTGGCGATGAACTGGTCGCCGCGCTTCACCGCTTCCTTGTCGGTGAGGTTGAGCAGGCGATTGAGATCGCGCGAGACCGTGATCTCGCCGCCCTGCCCTTCGACCTTCGGCAGCCGCGCAATCGACTGCGCGAGCGCGGTCTTCACGCGCGGCAGCGCCACGCCGGCGCGGGCGAGCAGCGAGGCGGTGCCGCCGTCCTCCTGGGCGAGCAGCGCGGACAGCAGGTGCTGCGGCTCGATGAAGCCGTTGTCGTTGGCCAGCGCCATGCTCTGGGCATCGGCCAGCGCCTGCTGGAACTTGGTGGTGAGCTTGTCGAAGCGCATGGGTTTTCCCCGAAATAGACTACGTCTGACGTGGGGTCTTGCCGGTTGCTTTTCAAGGACCCCGAATCCGCTGCCCGGGACGGGGGGCGCAACGGCGGTGGCCGGCCCTCCCGGCCGCCAGGGGGTCGCGCGTGCTAGCATCGGCGTGGGGCGGCAGACCTCGCGCGCCCGCAATCCTCCCCCCCATGTCCGATCCCGACCGTCCGCCCGAATCCCCGAGCGAAGCGCCCGGCAAACCCAAGTCGGCGTCGCTGCTGCAGGTGATCAGCGCCGTGTCCTGGAGTTTCTTCGGCATCCGCAAGCGCGAGGCGATGTCGCGGGACGTGGTGAACATCAAGCCGCAGCACGTCATCATCGTCGGCATCGTCCTCGCCGCGATCATGGTCCTCGCGCTGATCGCCCTGGTCCGGTTCATCACGCGCACCGCTTAGGGTGCGCGCGGTGCCTCGTCCTGCACCGCCGCGGCGCCGTGGTAGCCCTCGGCAAACGCGAGGTCCATCTGGGCGAGATACCACTCGCCACGCGTGGCCTCCGTCGCGGCAGCGAGCGCCGATTCCCCGGTGCGACGAACCGCCGCCGCGAGTTCGGCTAGCGGTTGCTTCACCGCGTCGGCCCACGGCCTGAACGCAACGTGGCGCGCTTCGCAGTGCCGCGCCGCGGCGCCGCTGCGGCGCATCGCCTGCGCGCGCTCGGGAAGCGTCACGGCATGATCGTGCCAGGCGAGGGCCTTCGGCAGGTAGTGGGTGCGGGCGCCGGTCGCGGCGAGGCGCAGGCCGAACTCGAAATCGTCGAACAGATCGTGCCGGAAGGCCTCGTCGAACGCGCCGACGCGCTCGAACAGCGCGCGCGCGATCGAGGCGTTGCCGACGTAGAAGAACTCCCGTGACCACCGCTGCTCCGCGATCCGGAACGGGATGCCGAACAGGCGGCCGCTGTCCTCGAGCCAGCGGCAGAACGGGTCCTCGCGCAGCTCGGCGGTGAAGAATGCGGGCCCGACGCCGACCGCGGGCGCGCGCAGATGCCGGTGAAACTCGACGTGCGCGCGCACCAGCGTCGGCGCGGGAACGAAGTCGTCCGCGACGAACACCAGCAGATCCGACCGTGCCGCGCGCGCGCCGGCGTTGTTCGCTGCCGCGCGCCCCGGCCGCCCGGCCGCGATCAGCCGCACCGGCGACGCCGGAAACGCGCGCAGGTGCTCGGCATGCGCCTGCGCCACCCCCGAACGGGTACCGCCGTCGGCGACGATGACCTCGAACGACGTCGCCGGCAGCGTCTGGTGCAGATAGGCGTCGAACACCACCGCCGGGTCATTGTCGTGCGGGTTGAGCGCCACGACGACGCTCGCCTCGAGCCCGAGGGCATTCATGCAGTCCCCTTGCCGCCGCAGGTCGCGAGCACACGGTCCGCGAGATCGCACAGCACGGCGCCGGGCAGCAGCGCCGCGTGGCCGGAGGCGAGCGCCCGCTCGAAAAAGCGCGCGCCCCAGACGGCGGGGACCGGCGCGAAGGGATTCTCGGCCGCGGGCAGCGCCACCGCATGGCGATAGAACCGGGTGAACATCGTGTCGGCTTCGCGTTTGGCCGCGTGCGCCGATTCGAGAATGGTGTTGGCCGGGTGCAGCCGGTACTCGTACTCCGGCGAGGGGACGAACGCCGGCTCGGCGACCAGGCTCGCGCGCAGGCAGAAGTCCCAGTCGTGGTTGTAGCGCAGATCGGCGAAACCGCCGAGGCGGTCGAACAGCGCGCGGTCGACGAACAGCGCACCGGAGGTGATGGCCGGATTGCCCGAGAGGAACGCGGTGCCCACCGTGTCGCAGGCGGCGACGTCGTCGCTCCGGTACGCCAGGTCAGCGGCGCGCGGCGACGCGGCTGGGGGAACCACGGCGCCCGTCTCGTCCATCAGCGTGGCGCGCGAGAACCCCCAGCGCATGCCGGCGCGCGCGACGGCCGCGACCATCGTCGCGATCCGCGTCGGCGCGAAGCGGTCGTCCGAATTGAGCACGTTCACGAAATCGCCACCCGAGAGCGCCACGGCTTCGTTGATGGTGGCGGCGGCGCCACGATTGGCGCGCGCGCTGAAGCGCACGGGGAACGGGCTGCGCCGCACCGCCTCCCGGATTCGGCCCACCGAACCGTCGGCGGAGCCGTCGTCGACGATCACGATCTCGATGTTGGGGTATGTCTGGCGGAAGACCGATTCCAGCGCCGCCTCGACGTAGCGCTCGTGGTTGAAGCTCGGGACGACGACGCTGACGCGCGGCGGGGCATCATCCGCCGCGGCCCGGGGAGTGTCGCGCCAACGATCGTAGGCTTCCCACCGCCGCGCGACCTCCGGCCGGTCGCTGGTGGCGACCACGGCCGCGATCGCAAGGCCGAGGTTGTGGCGCACCGCCGGCGGCTTCCAGTCGAAGAGATCGGCCGCGCGGCGCAGATGCCGGAGTGCCGCCGTGTACTCGCCCGCCTGCAGCTCGGTCACGCCCAGCATGTGGACGGCATCCGGCAGCCCCGGCCGCCTCGCCAGCGCGTCGCGATAGAGCGCGGCGGCATCGGTGAGCCGTCCCGCTCGCTGCAGCGCGAGCGCGCGCGCCATCAGGGCGCCGACCGGGGTCGCGCCCGCTTGTGCCGCCGGCATCGACCTTTCCGCCGCGCCGCAGCACGCCTTGTAGCGCCGCCCGCTGCCGCAGGGGCACGGCGCATTGCGCCCGACCGCCTCGCCCGTCGCGGCACCTGCCGCCGGCACGCCGTCTGCCGGCGGCGGCGCGTGTCGCCGTTCCAATCCGCCAGGCGTCATCCCGCCCGCACCTGCGCGATCGTCGCGGCGGCGCGCGCGAGCTCCTCTTCCGTGGTCAGCACGTCCGGGCATAGCCGCAGCCAGCGGCCGCGGGCATCGGTCGCGACGCCGCGCTCGACGAGAGCGGCGGCGCAGCGCCCCGCCGCGCCGTCGGCCCCCCCGTCGAACGGCACGATGACGAACGCACCGCGGTCCTCGGTGCCGCCCAGCGCCCGCACGCCGCGGTCGGCGAGCGCGGCGACCAGCATCCGTTGCCGCGCCAGCGAGTATTCGCGCAGGCGGGCGACGCCGATCGCGAGCGTGAACGCCTGCCCCGCCCGCGCCTGGTAGAACGGCAGCACGGCGGGTGTGGATTCCAGCCACGCGTCGCCGCCCGCGCCGTAGCGCGGCGGATCGGGCCGGGCGTAGGCGAACGGGGCCTCCTTGGCGAACCAGCCGGTGTCGAGCGGGCGCAGGTCGCCGTCGAGAACGCGCGGATGCACGTACAGAAAGCAGGCCCCGGGACCGCCGCGCAGGTACTTGTAGGCGCCGCCGACGGCGAAGTCGGCGTCCATCGCGGCGACGTCGACGGGAAACACGCCGAGCGAATGGTAGACGTCGACCAGCACCCGCGCCCCGGCGGCGTGCGCCCGCGCGACGATTCCCGCCAGCCCGGGCAGCACCTGCCCCGTCTGGAACAGCACCTGCGACACGACGACCAGCGCCGTTCCGGGCACGATGGCCGCGACGAGGTCGGCGGCATCGAACAGGCCGTCGCCGCGCGGCTCCACCAGCGTGAGGGTGATCCGGCCGCGCCGCGCGTATTCGCGCAGGATCACGTCGAGCGAATCGAACTCGCCGCGCGTGGCGACGACGCGCGGGACGCCGTCATGCGCGTTGAGCACGGCGCGCAGGCCCTGCCCCGCGCTCGCCTTCGGCACGATGCAGTCCAGGCGCGGGGCGCCGAGCAGCGCCGCGAGCCGCGCCCGGTACGCGGCGATCTCGGCCTGCCATTCATCCCATGCGCCGCCCATCCGCGCATACCACGCGCCGAGCGCCTCGCGGACGTCGCCCTCCATCGCGTCCAGCGGCCGCCCGAGCGAGTGGTTGGCGAGGTAGATCCGGCCGCGCTGCGCGACCAGCACGCGTGAGAAAAGCGGCGCGACGTGGGCGCGCACGCCGGCCTCGGTCAGCGGCCCGGGCGGCAGGGCCGCGACCGCCTGCTCGGGCGAGACTGCGCTGTCGGGCGATGGGCGCATTGTTCGATCGGATTGGTCAGGGCCGCAGCGGTCCGCTCAGGTCTCGCGTCACTGCGCCCCCGGATCGCGATCCGGAATGCGACCCATGACCGTGCGCACGTCGATCAGCTCGGGAAAGAACTGGTGCTCGAGCGCGCGCTTCAGGAAGCCCACCCCGGACGAGCCGCCGGTGCCGGGCTTGTGGCCGATGATCCGCTCCACCGTCTTGAGATGGCGAAAGCGCCAGAGCTGGAACGACTCCTCGACGTCGACCAGCTTCTCCGCCATCTCGTACGCATCCCACCACTGCTCCGGCGCGTCGTAGACGAGCTTGAACACCTGCACCAGCTCGTCGCTCTTCGCGCGCGGCAGCGACCAGTCGCGCTCGCGGCACGCCGCGGGGACCGGCAGGCCGCGCCGTCCGAGGTGGCGCAGGAACTCGTCGTACAGCGACGGCGCGTGCAGCAGCGCGGAGAGCTCCGCGTGGATCGCCGGATCGTAGCGGAACACGTCGATCATCGCGGGCTGCTTGTTCCCGAGCAGGAACTCGACTGCCCGGTACTGCGCCGACTGGAATCCCGACGAGCTGCCAAGCACGGGCCGGAACGCCTCGTACTCCGACGGCGTCAGCGTTTCCAGCACCGCCCATTGCTCGAACAGCTGCCGCTGGATCAGCTTCACCCGGGCGAGGATCTTGAAGCAGGCTTCGAGGCGGTCGTCCCGGACGAAGCCGATCGCCGCCCTGAGCTCGTGGATCATCAGCTTCAGCCACAGCTCGGAGGTCTGGTGCTGGATGATGAACAGCATCTCATCGTGCCGCGGCGGCGCCGTCGCGGTCCCCGACAGCGGCGCCTGCGCCGTGAGCAGGCGGTCGAGCCGCAGGTAGCCCGCGTAGGTCAACCGGTCGGTGAGGTCGGTGACGATGCCGGGCTCGAGGTCGCGCAGGGTCATGGCCGGGGGCTTCGCAGAGTGGCTGGGGCAAGGTGATGAGTATAGACGGGGCCGCGGGCGTCGCCGTGCCGGGTCGCCGGCAGGCGCCGCCAGGGGCGGGTGCGGCGAGCGACTTTGTTACCATCGCGCACCATGCGTCGACGCCTTCGCACCCTCGCCGCGCGCGCCGCCGCGACATTTCCGGGCACCGCCGCCGTGCTCGCGCTTGCCGCGGTCGCCACGGCCTGCGGGGACCGTGGTGGCCCGCCGGCGCGCGCCATCGCGCTCGCGGAGTGCCGGCTGCCCCGCCTCGCCGTCGCCGCGCAATGCGGCGAATGGGAGGTGCCCGAGGATCGCAGCCGGCCCGAGGGCCGCCGCATCAAGCTCGTCGTCGCGGTGCTGCCCGCCAATACACTGAACCCCAGGGCCGATCCGCTGTTCATCCTCGCCGGCGGCCCCGGCCAGGCGGCGACGCGCCTCGGGCCGTTCGCCGCGCAACTCGTCGACGTCCGGCGCAACCGCGACATCGTGCTCGTCGACCAGCGCGGCACCGGCCGCTCGTCGCCGCTCGACTGCGTGGCGTTTCGCCCGAGCGAGGGCCCCGACGCGGCGATCGACGTCGATCCGCTGCCCAAGGCGCGCGGCTGCCTGGCGCAGCTGGCGGCGCGCGGCGTCGATCCGACGCAGTACACGACCGCGGCCTTCGTTGCCGATCTCGACGCCGTCCGCGCGGCGCTGGGCTATGAGCGCATCAACCTCTGGGGCGGATCCTACGGCTCGCGGGCGGCGCTGGAATACCTGCGCGCGCATCCCGCGCACGTGCGCAGCATGGTGCTCGACGGCGTCGTCCCGCCGGGGATGGTGCCGCTGGTCGACGTCTGGCCGACGCGCGAGGCGGCGTTCGCCGGCGTGCTCGCGGCCTGCGCGAACTCGCCCGCCTGCGACGCGGCGCACCTCAACCTCGAGGCCGCGCTCGCCACCATCGGCGAACGCCTGGGCGCGACGGGACGGGAAGTCGCGTTCACCGACCCGCGCACCGGGGAGACGCGCACCCTGCAGCTCGACTTCGACCAGGTGCTGGCTGCGCTGCAGGGGCTGCTCTACGTGCCCGAGCTCGCGAGCCTGTTGCCGGAGGTGATCGACGCCGCCCGGGACGGGAATTTCGCCCCGCTGTTCGCCGCGAGGTCGCTGCTCGGCGCCGACCTCGCCGAGCAGGTCGACCCGGCGCTGCACTTTGCCGTCACCTGCGCCGACGACGCGCCGCGGCTCACGCCGGCGCGCATCGAGCAGGCGCTGGCCGGCGCGCGCACCCGCGCGGTTGCCGAGCGCGCGCTTGGCGTCTGCGCCGTCTGGCCGCGCGGCACCGCGCCGGCCACGCCCGCCACGGCGGTGACGAGCGACGTTCCGGTGCTGATGCTGTCGGGAGGACTCGATCCGGTCACGCCGCCCGCCTACGGCGCCGAGGTCGGCCGGACGCTGCCGAACAGCCGGCACATCGTGGCGGCGGGCTACGGCCACATCGTCTCGCCGCACGCCTGCGCACCGCGCCTGATCGGCGCGTTCATCGACGATCCCGGCGCCGCGAAGCTGCCGGCGACCTGCGTCGCGCACTTCGAGTCGAGCGCGCGGCCGCCGTTGTGGCCGGATCGCCTCGGGGGCCAGCCGTGATCGTCGTCGAGGGACTGGCGAAGTCGTTCGGCCGCCGCGGCGAGGTGAAGGCGGTGGACGGCGTGTCGTTGACCGCGGCCGACGGCGCGATCACGGGTCTCCTCGGCCCCAACGGCGCCGGCAAGACGACGCTGCTGCGGATGCTGGCGACGCTGGTCGTGCCCGACGCCGGCAGGGCGAGCGTCGACGGGATCGACGTCGCCCGCGACCCGCACGCGGTGCGCCGGCGCATCGGCGTGCTCTCCGACGCCCGCGGGCTGTACCTGCGCCTCACCGGCCGCGAGAACATCCGCTACTACGGCGCGCTGCACGGTCTGGCCGGCGCCGCGCTCGCCGCGCGCATCGACCGGCTGCTGGACACGCTGGGCATCGGCCCCATCGCCGACCGGCCGGCGCAGGGCTATTCGCAGGGCGAGCGGATGAAGGTGGCGATCGCCCGCGCGCTGGTCCACGACCCGGCGGCGATCCTGCTCGACGAGCCGACCAACGGGCTCGACATCATGAGCACGCGCGCACTGCGCGCGCTGCTGTCCGGCCTCGCGGCCGAGGGCAAGTGCCTGCTGTTCTCGTCGCACGTGATGCAGGAAGTCGCCGCGCTGTGCGAGCGCATCGTGATCCTCGGCCACGGCCGGGTCGTCGCCACCGGCACCGCGCCGGAGCTCATCGCGCGCTCCGGCCAGGCGACGCTCGAGGAGGCGTTCGTGCAGCTGCTCGGCAGCGGCGAGGGGCTGGTCGCGTGAGCGCCAAGGTCTACCCTCTCCCGCCGCTACGCGGCACCCTCGCCCGCTCGCGGGAGTGGGTTGGGCTGAGGGTGGCGCGCGCCCCAAGGGTGCTCGAGTGAGCACGCTGTCGGGCGCGCGCATCGCGACCATCGCGCGCAAGGAGATGGTCGACACCTTCCGGGACCGGCGCACGATGCTGGTGATGTTCCTGACGGCAATCGCCGCGGGGCCGGTCCTGCTGCTGCTGGTGCTGAACCTCGCGGCCAGCCAGGCGGAGAAGGCGCGCGAGCTGCGCCTGCCGGTCGCCGGGCGCGAGCACGCGCCGGCGCTGATCGCGTTCCTCGAGCGCCAGCAGGTTACGATCCTGCCGGCGCCCGGCGGCTTCGAGGAACGGATCCGGAAGGGCGAGCTCGACGTGGTGCTGGACATCGACGCGGCGTTCGGCGCCGACGTCGCGCAGGGCAAGGCGGGCACGGTCCGCCTCGTCTACGACCGCTCGCGCGACCGGGCGCGCGCGTCGATCGACCAGGCCGAGGCGCTGCTGCGGGCGTACGGCCGCGAGTGGGGGCGCGGCCGGCTGCTGCTGCGCGGCGTGGCGCCGCAGGTGGGGCTGCCGCTCACCATCGAGGCGCGCGACCTCGCGACGCCGCAGAGCCAGGGCTCGCTGGTCCTGTTCCTGGTGGCGTTCTACGGGCTGTTCGCGGCGGTGGTGGGCGGCATGGCGGCCGCACTCGACACCACCGCCGGCGAGCGCGAGCGCGCCTCGCTGGAGCCGCTGCTGACCACGCCGGCGCTGCCGCTCGAGCTCGCCACCGGCAAATGGCTGGCCGTGTGCGCGCTGAACGCGCTGGCCGTCCTGGTCACCCTGTCCGGGTTCTACCTGACGCTGCGCTTCGCGCCGCTGCCGACGATCGGCATCCCATTTCTGTTCGGGATCGCCGAGTTCGCGCGCTTCGTCGTGGTGCTGGTGCCGCTGATCCTGCTGATCCCGGCGATCCTCGTCTGGTTCGGCTGTCGCGGCCGCACGTTCAAGGAAGCGCAGTCGAACGTTTCGCTGCTGCTGTTCGCGATCTCGATCCTGCCGGTGGTGCAGATGTTCATGCAGCGCAAGGAGCCGGACTGGCTCGGCTGGGTGCCGGTGTCCGCGCAGTACGCGCTGCTCACCCGGGCGCTGCGCGGCGAAGCGCTGCCGGCGCTGGAGCTCGCGCAGTCGTACGCGGTGCCGGCGCTGCTGACCGCCGGCGCGCTGCTGCTGGTCGCGCGGCTGCTGTCGCGCGAATCCGTGGTGACCGGGTCGCGATGACGCGGCCCGGCGGCGCATCCCGACTCGTGGCCCGGCTCGCGGCCCGACTCGTGGCCCGACTCGTCGCCCGGCGTAGCCCGGGTTGAGCGGAGCGAAACCCGGGGCAGGCGCGTCGCGGCCACAACCACCCCGGGTTCGCGCCGCTCAACCCGGGGTTCTATGAGGGCT
>Ga0316622_100002334_pt1 | contig 13066 bp, 12 predicted proteins | sample OWC_Aug_OW2_C1_D_FD_207646 | JGI IMG/M metagenome (GOLD analysis project Ga0316622, IMG submission 207646) | Wetland soil microbial communities from Old Woman Creek delta, Ohio, United States - OWC_Aug_OW2_C1_D5_C | ecosystem: Environmental > Terrestrial > Soil > Wetlands | place: USA: Ohio... | reverse complement strand
CGCGCCCAGGCGCGTCTGCCACAGCACCTGGCCCGTCGCGACGTCGAAGGCCTTGAACCAGCGGTCGAGGTCGCCGACGAAGGCGAGACCGCCCGCGGTCGTCAGCACGCCCGTCATGAACATCGGGTGCTGCACGTGCGTCCAGCGCAGCTTCAACGTCCGGACGTCGTACGAGCTCAGGCGGCCGAAGTTGCCGGCGGTGCCCGGCATCGGCTTCATGGTGGACTCGCCGCCGTAGCCGCCACCGCCCTCCACCATCTCGACCTCACGCGCGATGAAATCCATGCAGAGCTGGTGCAGCGGGATGATCAGCGAGCGGGTCTCGGGGCTGTAGGCCGTCGCCTGCCAGTTGTGGCCGCCGTAGATGCTCGGACACACCGAGACGGAGTCGCCGACCCTGGCGTCGACGATGTCCTGCCGGTAGTGCACCCGCCCCTTCACGTGATCGAGCCGCGCGTACAGATTCTGGTAGATCGTCTCGGTGAAGCCGAGGAACCGCCCGTTGCTGCGGTCCAGCTTCCACAGCAGGCCGTCCTTGCCGATCGTGAGCAGCAGCTTCTCGCCGTCGTCGTCCACCAGCACGCGCTCGAAGCCCGTCTCCATGTCGAGCGTCTCGCCCGGGGTGTGCTGGTAGTACCAGCGGATCCTGCCGGTACGCGGGTCCAGTGCGAGCGTCGAGTTGGTGTAGAGCGCGGCGTCGAGCGGCGACATGCGCCGGCTCGCCGCGTGCCAGGGCTTGGCCTGCGCGGTCCCGATGTAGAAGAGCCCCAGCTGCGGGTCGAAGCTGCCGGCGATCCAGCTGTCCGCGCCGCCGCGCAGCTCGGGGGGAACGCCGGCCCAGCTGGCGTCGTTCGGGTCACCGGGCAGCGCGATGGTCGAGGTGCGCCACAGCTCGCGGCCCGTGTCGGGGTCATGCCCGGTGATGAAGCAACCTTCCTTCTTGAAGCGCTCGCAGCCGTTGATGCCGCTCACGACCACGCCGCCTGCGACGACCGGGCCGGCCGTGTGCGTGTAGCCCTTGGTGAAGTCTGCCTTGACGCTCCGCCACAGCTGCCGGCCCGTGCGCGCATCTATCGCCACGATGGCCGCGTCGTAGGTGGCCATGAACAGCTTGCCGCCGTAGATGGCGATGTTGCGCGTCGGGCCGCCCAGCGTGCGGGCCTCGGCCGGATACTGATAGGCGTACTCCCAGACGAGGTCGCCGGTCGCCGCGTCGATCGCCTGGATGGCGTTCGCGGGATGGGTCAGGAACATGACGCCGTCGTGAACGAGCGGCGTGACCTGGTTGCTGCCGTCGCGCATGGTCATCGCCCAGGCGAGCCGCAGCCGCTTCACGGTATCCCGATTGACCTGGTCGAGAGGGCTGTACCCCTGCCCGTCCTGCGTCCGGCGCCAGCTGAGCCAGGATGACGCCGGCGGGTTTCGCAGCAACTCGTCCGTCACCGGCGTGAGCGGCCTCGTCTCGCGGTTGGTCCAGCGCCCGGCGCTCGCGGCCGCCTCCGCGATGCCGCCCGCGCCCTCCCAGCGCCGCTCGGGCTCACCGGCCGCGGACACGGGACCCGCGGTCCCGCCGCCGGCGAGCAGCCCGGAGTCGGCGGTCAGGGTGGCCTCGCCGGCAGCCAGGCCATTGGCACGCAGGATGTGCGCGATCAGCCCGAGATACACATCCACGCCGGCCGAGCGCGGCATGTTGGTGGACATCTCCCTGCGGAGGTAGGCCAGCAGCTCGGAGGTGCTGCGCCCGCCCCACTTGTCCAGGAATGCCTTGCCGGTGAGCGGTGTGCCGTGCGCGCTGCCGCGCAGGCTGGAGTCGTGGCATTCGGCACAGTAGCGGCCGAACGCCTCGCGGCCCGCCTCTGCCTGAGGCTCCGTATAGCCCTGCGAGGCCGTGGGCCAGGCCGCGGCGAGCAGCAGGCAGGACGCGATCGACGAGACTGTCTTGTACATCGGAACCCCCGGATGCGGGCGCAGGAATGCGCTGCTTGTCCCCGGCAGTTCAAGACCGCGGCCGGCCACCCGCCCTCAGCGTGCAGCGGTACCGGCGGCACGCGGCCTGAACTTCGGCAACGTCACGTCGCCGGTCCAGTCCTCGAAGACGACCTCGACGGGCATGTCCATGCGGACCTGCTCGGCACTGCAGCCGACGACGTTGCTCATCATCGTCGGGCCCTCGTCGAGCTCGATCAGCGCGACGACGTACGGAACCTCGGCAGCATACGCCTCGGCGACCGCGCGGCGCACGATGGTGAAGCTCCTGACCCGGCCGTGCCCGCTCGCGCGCACCCACTCCAGCGACCGGCCGGTGCAGGCCGTGCACATCAGACGCGGATAGAACTGGTACGTCGCACAGTCTGCACAGCGCTGGATGAGCAGCTCGTGGCGGCGGCAGCCCGCCCAGTACTCCGCGGTCTCGGCCGTGGCAACGGGCAGGAACTTCATCTGGGCGCCGCTCATCGGGTGCACTCCCGGCCGAGGATCACGGTGCAGTGACTCGACATGATGCCGCCCTGGCCGTGCACGAGCGCGAGCTCCGCCTTGGCCAGCTGGCGCTCGCCGGCCTGGCCGCGCAGCTGCAGTACGGCTTCGGTGAGCGCGAACATCGAGCCCGGATTGCCGGGATGGCAGTGCGACAGCAGGCCGCCGTGCGTATTCACGGGCAGCCTGCCGCCCGGCTCGATGCTGCCTGCGGCGACGAATCGGCCGCCCTCGCCTTTCGCGCAGAAGCCCAGGTCCTCCAGTTCGATGACTACGACCGGCGTGAAGCAGTCGTAGAGCTGTGCGAGGTCGATGTCGCCGGGCCCGACGCCGGCCATGGCGTAGGCGCGCCGTCCGGCGTCGGCCGCGGCCGAGGTAGTGAGACACCGTGCCTGGCTGATGTGCTCGTGCCCATGACCCTCACCCGCGCCCAGCAGATACACGGGCGGCTGGCGGAAGTCCCGCGCGCGCTCGGCCGAGGTCAGGACCACCGCCGCCCCGCCATCGGAGACCAGCGAGCAGTCGAGCAGGTGCAGCGGGTCGGCGATGAGGCGGGAACCGAGCACGTCCTCGACGCTGATGGGCTTGCGCATCTGCGCGGCGGGATTGCGCGCCGCGTGCTTGCGCATGCTCACCGCCACCGCGGCGAACTGCTCGGCCGTCGTGCCGAACTCGTGCATGTGCGCCCGGGCGATCAGCGCGTAATAGGCGGGCACTGGCGCGCCGTAGGGGCTCTCGAACTGCGGGTGGCCGCTGGATGACTGCATGGCCATCGCGCGCTCGCGCGTGAGGCCCGAGCGCAGGCTGTCGGCCATGGCGATGACGACGGTGTGGCAGATTCCGCTCGCGATGGCTGAGGCAGCCTGGTGGAGGGCCGTGAACGTCGTGCCGCCACCGGCGCCGACGCTGACGCAGTAGCGCGGGAAGATCTGCAGGTACTCCGCCATCGCCTCGGCGTGGTACATGTAGGGTTCGGCCATCGAGTTGCAGGTGACGAGGCCGTCGACCGCCTCCTTGCCGATGCCCGCGTCGTCGAGTGCGCGCAGGATGGCGTCGATGCAGAGCTGGGACGCACCCATGTGCGGAACGGTGCCTACCTCGGTGTCGGCGGCACCAACGATCGCGGCCTGGCCACGCAGTGTCTCGCCCATGTCCGCCTCAGCCGCGTGAGAACCGCGCGACCGCGGTGCCCGGCGTGGTGACCTCGCCGGCCTGGTTGACGATCTCGAGGCCGATCACCGCCTCTCTGCGATCGCGGTCGACGGACACCACCCGCCCCCGCGAGTGCAGCACGTCGCCGAGGTAGCACGCACGGCGATTGGAGTATTCGAACGAGGCGAGCCCGCCCGCATCGCCGAGCCACTCGAGCACGCACTGCGTGAGCCAGTCGCCGAGCAGCGGCCCCGGCACGACGAGCGCGGGGTAGCCCTCGACCGCGGTCGTGTGGGGATGGTCGAAGTGGATCCGGTCCGCGTTCCACAGCGCGGCGTTGTAGAAGAACAGCTGCACCGTGTCCGGACGGAACTCGCGCCCGGGGATCTCGGTGCCGGCCTCCAGGGTAGCGATGTCGGGGGTGGCGCTCACCGGTAGATCCGCGTGGTCTTTTCGGTCAGAACCATCTCGCCGCTGGCGTCCACGATGCGCATGACGACTTCGATGAACACCAGCGAGCCGGACGATCCCTGCTTCTCGTAGATGTTCGTGAGCGTACGGGTCGAGGTCAGCACGTCGCCAGGGCGGATCGGGCGGTGGTACTCGATCTTGAGGCCCCCCGCCATGGGCCGCTTGCCGGGCACTCGCGGGAACATCGGGTCGAGAGCGACGCCATCGGGAGCAAGCTGGTCCATGGGTACGACCGGCCAGAACAGCGCGACATGGAAGGTCGGCGGGGCCTCCTCGCCGTCGAGGAACCTCGACAGCCGCTGCCCCGTCGCAATCGCGTACTTGCGGATGTCCCGACGGGTCACGATCTCGGTCTGCGGCCCGGACGTGCTTCCGATGCGTGCCAACAGTTCCGGATCGAGCGAGGCGCCCATTGATCAGATGTCCCCGAACGCACTGGAATTCCCAGTCCTGCCTGACGCACGCCAATGACCCGTATGGAAGAATTGGCGTACTTTCGAGTATATGGAGACGTCGGTCAAAAAGAAACAGGCTTGACTGTTTTTTAGTGATGCAACTCATGGGAACCGGGTATGGACTTCGAACTCGATGAAGAGACGCAGATGTTCCGGGAATCGGTGCGCCGGTGGGTCGACGACGAGTGCCCAAAGGCCTGGTGCCGCGAGCTCGAGCGACGTGAGCACCAGTTCCCGCAGGTGTTGTGGGACAAGCTCACCGAGGGAGGTTTTCACGGCATCGGCATCTCCGAGGACTATGGCGGGCTGGGCGGCGACCTGGTCACCCAGTCCGTGTTCATGCGGGAATTCGCACGCAACGCTGCGGGCCTGGGCTGGATCTGGGGCATCACTGCGTTCTCGGGCGTCAAGGCCATCGGCCTGCACGGCTCGGAGGAGCAGAAGGCGCGATTCCTGCCCGCGATGGCCGCGGGGCAGCTCAGGACCGCCATCAGCTTCACCGAGCCGGGTGGCGGCACCGACCTGCTGAGCGGCATGAAGACCACGGCCGAGAGGGTGGCCGGAGGCTGGGTCCTCAACGGCGAGAAGATCTGGAGCACGACCGGCGACACGGCCGACTACCTGCTGCTCATGGCGCGCAGCAGCAAGCAGGTGTCGAGGCGCACGGAGGGGCTGTCGCTGTTCTTCGTGCCGCGCCGCAGCGAGGGAGTCACGACGACGCCGCTCGCCAAGCTCGGCATGCGGGCGCTGAGTTCCTGCTCGATCGTGCTCGACGAGGTGTTCGTGCCCGACGACCTGCTTCTGGGCGAGGAGGGCAAGGCCTGGAAGGAAGCGACCAAGACGCTCAACAGCGAACGCGTCATGATGTCGGCGATGTGCCTCGGCATGATCGACGGTGTGCTCGAGGACGCGCTTGCCTGGATGAACCAGCGCCGCGCGTTCGGCCGGCTCATCGGCGAGTTCCAGGCGCTGCAGCACTACGTCGCCGACATCGCGATGTGGCAGAAGCAGTCCGAGCTCATGCTCCACTACACCGCCTGGCTCGAGGCACGCGGCAGGCCCTGCGCAATGGAAGCGGCGATGACCAAGACGCTCGTGTCGGAGTACGCGTGTCAGGCTGCCGACCTCGGCATCTCGATCCTCGGCGGCATGGGCTACTCCGCGGAAACGGACATGCAGCGCTACTGGCGCGACGCGCGGCTCCTGCGCATCGGGCCGGTCAGCAACGAAATGGCGCGCAACATGATCGCGGAAGGCCTCGGGCTGCCGCGCTCCTTCTAGGCGATCCCCGTTGGTCCACCGGCAGTCCGTGACCCACTGCGAGGAGTTCGACATGCCGGCGTCGGCCGTCTGGAACCTGCTCGTCGACTGGCCGGCAATCTCCCGCTGGATGCCCGACAGCTACATCCTGGGCCTGCATGAAGAGGGGCGCGGCGTCGGCGCGATCCGTCACCTGCTGACGGCCAGCGGCGCGAAGGTGTCGGAGCGGCTGGATGCGTTCGACGAGGCCGCGGGCACGATCGACCTCTCGCTGCTCGAGCCGCTGCCCTGGGGCCTCTCCTCGTACCGGGCGCATGCGACGGTCGAGGCGCTGCCACCCGACCGCTGCCGGCTGATCTGGTGTGGCACGTTCGAGACCCCCGGAGCCGGTGCGGTCGCCGACGCGGCCGCACGCCTGCTCGGCAAGTCCTATGCGAAGATGTTCCTCGGCATCCGCCGCGAGATGGCCACCCTCGGACCCGCAGGCCGATCCGGCCCGACGGGCTGAGCGGGGCGTGAGTAGGCGCAGCAGGGCCACACGGCGATCCCACCGGGCAGGCACAAGCTCATCGGCACGGGATCGGCTGCATCCGCAGGTCGCGATCAGCCGGCAGGCTGGCCGTCCGCGGGCTTTTCGCAGTGCTTGCAGGTCCAGGCCGCGGCCTTCGCGGCGACCAGGCCCTCGTTCGACAGCCTGCGGTTCGGGTGCACGGCGAGCGACTTCTCGTACGCCGCAATGGCCTCCACCGGCTTGCCCGCCTGCAGCAGCAGGTCCCCCAGCAGCTCGTTGAGCGGCTTGGCCGAGAACGGCGGGCCGTACTCGAACGCCATGGCATCCGACGTCGCGATCGCCGCACGCAGTTCCGCGATGCCGGCTTCCTCTTCGCCGCGCGCAAAGCGGATCGTGCCCTCGAGTGCCGTGGCCAGCAGGCCGGCCTGCGTGATCTCCTCCGGCGCCACTGTGTCGTAGCGGCTCGCGACGACACCAACGACGTGCGTGCGCGCCGCCTCGGCGCGCTGGCGCAGCCTGCCGACGTACGCCTCGGCCTGGGCGAACTGGCCGGCACGGGCTGCGGCGATGCCGCGTGCGAAGTCATGCGTGGTGAAGACGTAGATGGACGCGATGCCCGTCTCGTCCACGTCGCTCCAGCCGTCGGCGCCGGCGGCCCCGCCGGTCTCGGCCAGCCACATGGCGCGCAGGTAGGCGAGGGCCGTCCGGTTCGACTGGCTCGCCTTGCTGGCGACGTCGCCCTCGACGACCTGGACGAGCCTGGCCGCCTCGTCGCGCCGGCCCTGCTGCAGGTACGCATAGGCCAGCCACTCGAGCGGGTGGTAGCCGCCATGGCCCTGGCTGCGCTCGGTGGCGAGCGCGGCGACGTTCGCCTCGATCGCGTCGTCCCACATGCCGAGCGCGAAGAACACGTGCGAGGGCATGTGCTGCGCGTGCGCCGCCGCGGGTGCCACCTTGCCGTAGAGCCGCGCGGCGCGCAGGCCCAGCGGCGCATGCACCGGGTCGTCGTAGGCGTGCACGAGGTAGTGCAGCGCGCCGGGATGGCGCCTGTTCAGTTCGTAGACCGCCTCGGCCTCCGCCGCGCCGCGCATGTAGTTCGCGGTGTCGCGCACCGCGCCCGACAGGCCCAGCCACGACAGCGCATGGAACGAGCGCGCGTCGAGGTCGTCGGGGTACCTGGCCGCGAGTTCGCCGAGCGCCTTGTTGTAGGCCGCGTCCCGTTCCTGCTTGCTGCCGTCACCGTAGAGATCCTCGACGGCCGCGAGGTAGCCGCGCTCGCGTTCGGTCGGCGCCTTCGCGAGGCGCGCCTCGCGCGTCGGCGCCAGTCGCGCGAGCACCGCACGGGCCGCTTCCAGGTCCTGCTCGCCCCACAGTGGCATGTTGTGGCTGAGCGCCTCGCCCCAGTAGGCCATCGCAAAGTCCGGGGCCTTCGCGCTCGCGGCCCGGAACGCATCGCGCGCGGCGTCGAACTCGAAGCTGTGCAGCAGCAGCAGCCCGCGCATGAAGTCGGGCTGCGCCGCGGCCGGGCCGGAGTTAGGGAAGGAGGTGTCGCCGAGGTCGCCGGCCACGGCGGCGGGAGGCGCCCCCTTGTCGTGGGCGTCCGCGCACGGGACGCCGATGAGCGCGAGGCACGCCAGCAGGGCCAGCCTGACAAAGGCCGTCACTGCTGCACCGGCGGCGTCGGCGGTGCCGGAGCGCGGAACACCGGCCCCTGCGGCTCCTGGCCGGGCGGCAGCGCCGCCGGGGCCTTGTCGCCGGCCGGCCCCATGTGGCGCAGATAGCGGAAGATGGCGGCCAGGTCCTCGTCGGTCATGTCGCGCAGCGCGAACCAGGGCATCGGCGGCGACCACTCCCGGCGCGCATACACCAGCCACCGCGCCTCGGTCAGCTTGCCTGCCACGAGCCGCAGGTTGGGCGGGTAGGTCGTGCCCCACGGCCCGGTCCAGCCCACCGGGTTGCCGGTGAGCCACAGGCTCTCGTCCACCTCGCCAGCCCTTTCCATGTAACCGGGCGTGTGGCAGTCGTTGCAGCCCGCGATCTGCACGAGGTAGCGGCCCCGCGCCACCTGTGGGTCCACCTCGTTGGCCGACGCCGCGGGTGGCAGGAACGTGGAAGCCACCGCGATCACGGTGGCGACTCGAATGGCGCCGGAGCGCCGGGCCTGCGGCCCTGCGTTGGAGTACTGCATCCTGGATCCCCCCTGTCAGCAGTAGCGGATTACGGCCCTTCTCCCACCCGTTGCCCTTGACCCGGGCGCGCGCGGCGGAGAGCCGGAGCCATCATGCACCGGCTGGGCCGGCGGGACCAGTGCCAGGAAAGGGCAGGCCCGCACCTCGCGCTGCGGGCCTGCCAGCGATCGCTTGCCGATCAGTTGGCGGGGACGAGCCCGACGCTGACTTCGCGCACCGTCAGCGTGAAGCTGTCGGCGTCGAAGCGCCCCGCCGCGGACATCGCCCGCGCGCGGGCGCCGCCACCAAGTTTCTCGTTGAGGCGCGCGGCGAAGCGCGTGAAGTCCGCGAACACCTCGACGCGGCCCGGCTCGCCGATCGCGTAGAGACCCGGGCCCTGGGCCGGCGCGATCGTCAGCGGCGTGGCGAGCCGCTGCAGGTCGACGATGCGGGGCCCGATCGCGATGTGGTGGCGCAGGCCGATGTCCGGGTTGGCTGTGTTGATCACCAGCCCGCCGGCATCGAGCCGCGTGAACGGCGCAGCGGTCCCGGCCTCGCCCCAGCCGATGCCGAGCACCGCGCGCAGCGTCTCGATGTCGACCACGGTCCTGCCGTTGAAGTCCGGCGGCGCCTCGCCGAAGGGCGCGACGAACCCGACCACGGCGGCCGGCGAACCGGGGGTCAGGCCGCCGAGCATCATCGGGCCGGTCGCGACCTGGTAGTTCGCCGGGTCGGCATCCACGGCCGGGGACGTGCCGGTGCCGGCGAAGTCGAAGATCCCCGGCTGGCGGCCGTCGATCGCCGCCAGGTTGAGCGCGAGTTCGCCCGGCTGCGCGGAGACCACCGTGCCCGCCAGCTGCGTGAGCTGCAGCCGCACGCGGCCCTGCTGCGCGTCGAGCGTGACGGCCTCGGCCGTGCCGCCCGCCTGGCCGAAGGCCTCGATGCGCTGCCCGACCGAGACGGTCTTCGCGCCGAGCAGGCCGCGCACCGTCAATGAGTCGCCACTGCGTGCGATGACGTTGCCGCGCAGCACGTCGAAGCGCGGCCCCGGGACGCTCGACCCGGCGCGCACGCGCGCTGCAGCGTAGCTGCGCTCGGCAACCGACAACGTACCGAAGGCGATCGTCGGCGTGCCGGACGGCATCGCCGCGAGTGCCTGCAGGCCGGCGCCGCCCGTGTAGGTCTGGCCGTCGATCTCGAAGGCCGTCTCGGCCGTCGTGCGCACCACGATTTCGCCGAGCCGCGCCTCGCGGAGATTGAACGGCCGCACGTCGACGGTGTAGGTGCCCGCGACGGTGTCTGCGCCCTTGAGCGGACCGCGCACGCGCAGTTCCTTCTCGGTCACCGGCTCGAGACTCGCGACGATGAAGGGCGAGGCCTTCGCCGTCGCCGGCGTGGTTGTCACGTCCACGGTGTGCGACGCGGCGAGGTCGAAGTCGAGTTGCAGGAATGCCGGCCGGCCCGGGCCGATGGCGAGCTGATTGCGCTCGTCGAGTCGGACCTCGAGGTCGACGACGCCGAGCGGCTGGCCGTCCCGGCCGACCACCCTCGTCTCGCGCGGCGCACCGCCGGCCTCGACGCTGACTGCCGCGTTCGCATAGTCGAGCCGGATCGTGCCGGCGACGTACACGCCGTGCGGGATCGTGGCCGCGGTGACGAACTCGGTCAGGTCGACCAGCTCGGCGAAGTCCACCCGCGAGCGCAGCGGCAGCGTCTCGACGGTCGAGCCGTCGACCTTCCTTAGTTTCAGCGAGACGACGTCGACCGCGTAACTCAGGAAGTCACCGTCGGCGTCGGTCAGGCCGATGTACACCTTGTTGCTGGCCGCCGGCGGGGGTGCGCCACTGTCGCCAGCGGCGCGGCCGGCGGGTTGACGCGACCACGCTAGCGCCTCGCGAGCGCCTCCCGGCAGCACTCGAGCAGCTCGTTCGGCGCGGTACCCCGGACGGCACACTCGCGGCCGATGCGGTTGGCATCGAGGTCGCGGCGCGAGGCGTCACCGGTACCCGTCGCGTCGCCCACCTCCTTGCCGGTGCCGGCGATCACCGCCTCGAAGGAGCTGCACTGCCGCACAATGAGGCCGGACGCCAGGCAATGCTGCTCCGCAGCATCGAGGCCGGGCGGCAGCTGGCGGACGACTGCCTCGGCGCAACCTGCCGTGGAGGGCGCGGCGCGCTCACCGGTCGAGGCGCAGCCTGCGAGGGCCACGGCCGCAACTGCGAGCGTTCGGGGCAAGGCAAACATCGAGGCGGACTCCCGCAGAACGCCAGAATGATATAGATTGTGCATGGGCGACGGATCGCGCATTTCCCGGATGTGGATGCTGCTCGCGCTGCCTGCAGCGGCGCTGCTGCTCCTGTCGCCGGCCCCGGCCCTTCCCGACACGCTCCAGCAGGACGACACCGGCGAACCCATCCCGGGCGGGCCACCGCTGCTCGGCTTCGAGGACATCGTCGTCACCGCGCCGGAGCCACGCTTCGTCGCGCCGACGACCCGTGACCGGATCGGCCGCATCTGGGCGCCGGTGCTGATCAATGGCGAGGGGCCCTACCGCCTGGTGCTCGACACCGGCGCCAGCCGCTCGGCCGTGACGCGCCGTGTGGCCGAAGAACTCAAGCTGCCGATCTACGTCGACGCGGTGAAGCTGCGCGGCGTGACCGGGTCCGCAATCGCCTCGGCGATCAGGGCGGACACGCTCGAAGTCGGCGACCTGCTCGTCGAGGACGCCACCATGCCGATCGTCGCCGACGCCTTCGGCGGCGCGCAGGGCGTGCTCGGCGGCGAGGGCCTCAAGGACAAACGCATCGTCATCGGCTTCCGCGACGACCGTATCAGCATCGCGCGCTCACACCGCGAGCCGGCGCCGCCGGGCTACTCCGTGGTGCCATTCAAGTACGGGCAGTACAAGGGCATGCGCGTGGAAGTCATGATCGGCCCGGTGCACGCCACCGCCGTGATCGACACCGGTGCGCAGGTGACGGTCGGCAACCTCGCGCTGCGAGACGCGCTGGCGCGACGGCACGGCAAGCACGACGAGTTCGAGGACGCGATCATCGGCGTCACCGAGGACATCCAGCAGGCGACGAGCGTACGCATCCCGAGCCTCGTCGCCGGCAGCCTGATCGTGCGTAACGCCGACATCATGTTCAGCGACCTCTACATCTTCGACCACTGGCGGCTGAACTCGAAGCCGGCCTTGCTGATCGGCATGGACGTGCTCGGCGTGCTCGACACGCTGATCATCGACTACAGGCGCAGCGAGCTGCAGATCCGGACGCGGCGCTGAGCGCGTTGCGGCGCGGCCAGGCCGCCGACGCAGCCGTCCATTTCGGCAATCCACCGTCGCAACCGTCAAATTCCCTCTCCTCACCGGGGCGGAATGGGTCTACCCTGAGCCTCCCCCGAGCGAAGCCCATGTCAGCCCTTCCCGACACCGACCGACCGAAGGTTGGCAGCAGCGAGTTCTTCTGCTGCAACCCGCGCTGCCCGTTCCACTTGCGCGTGGGCGACCCCGGCGTGGCAGGCTTCGGCGACTGGGCCACGCTCGAGGACGGAGTCACGGTCAGTCACCGCTGGCTCGACGGGCTGTTGCTATGCGACCTGTGCGCTACGGCGGCGCAGGCGCGCGGGCATGCCGGGCCATGGCGGCCCCGATCGCCCGGCCGATGAAGTCGTGGCGCGGGAATCCGCGTCCGCCGGCGGCCAGACTCCCGCCGTCCGTCGTTCCTGCCCTCTCCCGTGGAATCCGTCGCCTCGACGTCACCACCCTCTGGTGACAGCCGCGTCAGTTCCGGCCCCTGCCGTCGAGCTTGTGGTGCAGCGCCTTCGCTGCCTCCCACTCTGCGTCATCCTTGAAGTACTGGAAGAAGGACACCACGTGCCCGTCGGGATCGACGAGACCGAACTCCATGAAGCGCAGCGCAGGCGCCTCCTCCGTCGCCGGAATCTCGGCCAGCACCGGCTCGATGACCTGCACACCCGCCGCCGCCGCGCGGTGGCGCAGCCCGAGAAGTTCGTCCGTCTCGAACAGGACCGTCGAGGTACGCGGGCTCTGCTGCACCGAGAACTCCATGTCGCGGACTTCCTGCAGCGTCATGCCACGGATCTCGTCCGAGGTATTGAGCAGCGCCATTCGCTTGCGGGCACCGGGCGTGATGTTGAACATCTGGTAGCCGAGCGAGTCGGGGCGGCGGTCGTAGGTCGGCTCGATCGAGTACAGCTCGAGGCCGACCACGTCGACGTAGAACTGCACGGACCTCGCGAGGTCGTGGACGATCAGCAGCGGGCGCTTGACGCGCAGCATCCGCCCCTTCAGCCTGCCGCCCTGCGGGTCCTGGTTGAACGTGCCCTCGCGGATGAAGGGCGCCGGCGGGCGCAGTTCCGACGGTGCCGCCGGCGGCGCGAACCAGCTCGCCGTCGGGCCGACGCCGGACTCCTGGTAGCTCGCCTCGCCGTCGCGCGCCCAGACGTAGTGCGGCACGTTCGCGGGCGCGACGTAGACCGCACCGGCGGGCACGGCGACGACTTTCGCTGCATCGAAAGCCTCGCCGAATCCGACGTAGATCGTGCCCGTG
>Ga0316622_100002332_pt1 | contig 13068 bp, 8 predicted proteins | sample OWC_Aug_OW2_C1_D_FD_207646 | JGI IMG/M metagenome (GOLD analysis project Ga0316622, IMG submission 207646) | Wetland soil microbial communities from Old Woman Creek delta, Ohio, United States - OWC_Aug_OW2_C1_D5_C | ecosystem: Environmental > Terrestrial > Soil > Wetlands | place: USA: Ohio... | reverse complement strand
GGACGAGAACTCAGCTGTCGTAGACGGCTTCATCTGCCCCTTCCCTTTCCAAGAAGAGCGTCATCGCTTCACCGGCGAGTCAGAGGATGCGTGGTTCCGGACCTCTCGAGCGGGTTCCGCCGGACCCGTCACCAGGTCGCCGTGACCCGTTGCTGGCGCGCTCGCAGCAGACGGGAAGCACCGTCGGCGCCGATGACGCGCACAACGGCGTCCACGTAGATGTCGGGCCCCCACTTCGGGCCGCCGCGCATCATCAGGTCGAGCTCCGTTGCGCCCGGCTGTCGGGGTGGGTCCTCGACGACGGGGGCTTCCCACACCTGGTCGTTCCAGATGATCCACCCGAGGTCCGCGACGAGTGTCGAGGGGATCGGTTGCGAATCGACCGAGATCACGCGCAGACTGGCCATCATCGGACTGCCGTCCGGCGTTGCACCGGGTCCCGGCATGAAATCGCGCCAGATGAACGTCTCGAGGCGCAGGACGGACTCGCCGACGGAGACGGTCTCAGGCGCCGCACGAAGGGTCTCAAGTGGCGCCGCGAGCGCGGGTTCAAGCACCTGCTCGCCCTGATTGCAGCCTGCGACACCCACGAGCAACGCCATTCCCACCTGGAACAACACCCCCCGGCGAAACTCGAGCATCGCCTTCCCCACGATTCCGCCCGGCGTTCGTGCTTTCCGGCGCGCGCGCGTTCGGTGCAGCGCGTGGTGCGACGGCGCCATGTTCAACCCGCCAGCCCGGTGAGCGAGCCGAATCTGTCGCAGACGTAACAGACCGCAATGCCACCGGCAAATGCCGCAATGTCCAGCACGTCGTACCGGCCCGCGAAAACGCCCCGGGGCCAATACCGTTGGCTCAACTCCGTCGCAGCACTTGCGACGAACACGCCAAAGGCTGCCCGTTCGGGCGTGAGGCCGAACCATCGCCTCAGGAGCCCCGGAGCTCTCGGCCGCTCCGCCAGACCCCGGAGCATCACGTACAGCAGTGCTGGTACGACAACGTCCGCGGCGTAGTTGGTGAGGAAGCCCGCGCGCACGCGAAGCATGTTGAGAGCCGCAGTCAGAATGAAGGCCGCCCACAAGCCCCAATACGCGACCAACCATCCTCGCATGTGCCCCGAATCTCCTCCCGGGTTCGCCGATCCGGCAAGTCCGTGAGAACCGGATATCGTCAATATCCTGGTTCCTCATGAGCGGGAAGGCGCCCGCGGGAACCCCCCGCAACCATCGCCCCGTTCCTGATCTTACACCCGCCGCCCCTCGCGAAGTGGCTTCCTAACCGGCGCGGCGCGCCAGGATTGTCTCCATCTCGTCGATGATCCGGTTCATCTCGCGCATCGCGGCCTGGAACGGCGTGGATGTCGCCAGATCGACCCCGGCGTCCTTCAGCAGGTCGTAGGCGTAGCGGGAGGAGCCGGCCGAGAGCATCTTCAGGTAGCCGTCGCGCCGCGCAGTGGAAGGCGTGGAACCCGCCGCCTCGGTCCGGATCCCGTCCGCGAGCGACACCGCCGCGAGCACGCTGGTCGCGTACTGGTAGACGTAGAAGTTGTAGTAGAAGTGCGGGATGTACGCCCACTCCGCGCCGTACGCCTCCGCGACCCGGCAGATCCCCGCGTCGTGCCCGTAATATCCGCGGAGCGTCTTGAGGTAGAGCGCGTTCAGGGCGCTTCCCGTGAGCGGCTCGCCGCGCTCGACCATCTCGTGGATCCTGAGCTCGAACTCCGCGAACAGGGTCTGCCGGAAGAGCGTGGTCCGCAGGTTGTCCAGGTAGCTGCCCAGGAGGAACAGGCGCGTGTCGTCGTCCTTGGCGCCGTCGAGCACGGAGTGGAAGAGCAGGTTCTCGTTCAGAGTCGAGGCGACTTCGGCGAGGAAGATCGGATAGTCGCGGGTCGCGAACGGCTGGGAACGGTCGGCGAGGAACGAATGCATCGAATGGCCCGCCTCGTGGGCCAGGGTCGACACCTCCTCGTACAGCCCGGTGAAGTTCTGGAGCTGGTACGGGTGGACGCCGTAGACGGCGTTGCTGTACGCCCCGGAGCGCTTGCCGGGCGAAGGCAGCCAGTCGACCCAGCGGCTGTCGAACCCCTTTCGGAGGATCTCCTGGTATTCCTTGCCGAGCGGTGCCACGGCCTCGAGGGTCATGGCCGTGGCCTCCTCCGGCGTGAAGGTGCGGCCGTACGCCGGCACGATCGAGGCGTACAGGTCCTCGTACCCGAGCTCGTCGAGCTTCATCATGCGCTGCCGCAGCTTGAGGTAGCGCTGCAGGGTCGGAAGATTCGCCCGCACGTCGTCGAGCAGTCGCGTGTAGACCCGGACCGGAATGTTGTCGCGGAACAGCGCGGATTCGAGGCAGGAGGCGTGGTGGCGGACCTCCTTCTCGAACACGTGCGCCCGGACGTGAGCGTTCAAGGCCGTTCCGAGCGTGCGCGTGAAGCCGTTGTAGGTCCCCCAGAACTCCTTGAACACCAGGAGGCGGTCGTCCCGGGAGGACGCGGCGCGGTACTTGGTGTATGCCGCCGCGTCCAGGCGCACTTTCTCGCCGGATTTCAGAGTGACCTCGGGGTACGGGAAGTCGGCGTTCGCGAAGATCCCGCGGATGTCCGCCGCCGCGCTCTCGAGGCTGCCGGCCTGGGCCACGATCTTCTCGGCCTCAGGGGTGAGGGTGTGCGGGGCGCGCCGGAGGATGTCCTCGAGGGGCTGCCGGTACTCCCCGAGCGGCGGGAAGGCCGCCACGAAGCCGCGGACCCGCTCGGCCCCGAGTGCAAGGATCTCGGGCTCGATCCAGGAGACCGCGGTGGCCAGGTCGTTGCGGAGCTGCTGGGCCTCCTGGTCCATCTGCTGGCTTCGCCCCACCCTCTGGTCGAGGTCGTAGAGCTGAGACCCATACGCGGAGATACGCGTGCTCCTCTGCAGCAGGTCGGCCCAGGCCTTGAGCCCCCGGTGCAGCGACTCCGCCGAGGTGCCGAGGCTGCCACGCGAGCCGGCGATCCCCTGGATCCCTTCCCGGAGCTGGCGCTTGGCCTCGATCCAGGCCTGCTCCGAGGGGTACAGGTCCGCCAGGTCCCACTTCAGGCGGTCCGGGACCGCCGAACGCTCGGACGGAATCGCGGGGGCCGATACGGCCCCGAGCGCCACGCACAGGACCAGGGACAGGATTCTGCGAAAACGCAGGGGTTTCATGTGCCGGACCTCCGAAGGCCGTAGTAGACACCAGGCGCGGCGCCTCGTCCAGGGGAGCCGATTCCGGCCACCTCCCTGCCGCGCCGATTTGACAGCAGGGCCGCGGAGCGGAATCATGGCTACGGAAAGGGAGCAAGAATGAGGACAAGATCCCCCCGTCTCGCCCTCCTGCTGGGCTTCTGTCTCGCCAGCTCCGTGTGGGCCCAGACGATTTCCGATCCGTTTGCAGAAGGCCGACGCCTGTTCGAGGAGAAAAAGTACGAGGAGGCCCTGGCGAAATTCCGGTTGTCGCTGGAGTACCTGCCCCACGATCCCACGATCCTCTCCTGGGTGGGCGCGGCCCAGATGAGCCTCTCGAAGTATGCGGAGGCGGAGCAGAGCCTGACCGAGGCGGTGGAGCGGGGAGGGACCTCCTACGAGTTCTTCGAGCTGCTCGCGGCAAGCCAGGCCCGGCAGGGGAAGTGGGATGCCGCGCTGGCCACGGTGAAGCGCTACCGGGAAGTGGGCCCCGAGGCGGAGCGCAAGACGAACGAAGCCAAGTTGAAGAATCTCGAGGTGGCGCTCAACCTCGAGCATCGCGCGGAGTGTTTGCGCAGCGAGCCGCCCGCCCAGGCCTGCGCCGAGGCGGCGCTCGAGGCAGCTTGGCGGGTCGGGACCCAGGATCCCGCGCAGTCGGCGACGTTCGCCCAGATCTGGCTGAGCCAGGGGGTCTCCGAGAGCGATGCGACGCGCAAGGCCGAGCTCCTCTCGAGAGCCGAGACCGCATCTCGCACCTGGCTTGCCGCCGCGCCGCCTGCGGAGGCGAACCGGGCCAAGATCTTCCTGGGAACGACCCTCGTCCGCGAGCGGAAATTCCAGGAGGCGCTCCCTGTGCTCGAGGAGGCCAGCAAGGCGGAGCCCGGCAACTGCTCCGTGAAGCTCGAGCTGGCGAGGGCGTACCTGGGCCAGGAGAACTGGGCTCAGGTGAAGGCCGTGGCCACGGAGGCGATCGCCTGCAAGCCCGATGAGCCGATCGGCTACTTCCTGCGCGCGAGCGCCGAGTTCGGGCTCGAGGAGTGCCCGGCCGTGGTGAAGGATGGGGCCGAGTATCTGAAGCGGCTCCCGCCCGGGAAGGAGGAGCCCAAGTTCGTCAAGTACTGCAAGAGCGTCCTCGATACGCAGAGGGCCCAGGCCGACCAGGAGGAGTACAAGAAGCAGATGGATCGCTGGATCCGGCAGCAGCTCGAGGACGGGGACAAGGCGGTCGAGGAGACACTGATGAGGGGCAGGAAGAAGAAGCCGCCCGAGAAGGACAGCTCGAAGAGCGATGCGAAGACCGGCGCCACGCCCCCCAAGGCCAACACGCCCTGAGCGCCGCGCCGCTCACAGACCCGCCGTGCACCCGTTGACCGCCGCGACCAGATACCAGTAGCTGCCGCCTGCCCCCGCTTCTTCGTCCACGTAGGCGCTCGCGCCGCTCGTCGCGTGCGGCGCGGGAGTGCACGGCCCGCTTGCGAGACACCTCAGGATCGAGTAGCCGCCCGCTCCCACGTCTTGCCAGTGGAGTGCCGGCGCCTGCCCCTGCCGCTCGATGCGGAGCGACGAGCCGACCGGATCGGCGGGGTCGCCCGGGGGGACGGTCCGGAAGCGCAGCGCGAGCGCAGTCCCCAGCGGGTCGATCTCCGAGCCAGCCACGCCCTCCCCGGAGCACGGAGAGGAGTCCGCGAAGAACAGCCCGCCCTGCACCGTGAGCGGCCCCTGGAAGATCGGACCCTGGATCGCGCTGGCGCGGAACGCGGAAACGCGAGCCACGAGCCGATAGGAACGGCCGGGAGCAAGGACCGCGTCGGCCGGGAAATAGCTGCGGCGGTTGCGGGGCGAAGTCTCGTAGCGGAGAGCGCCCCCCGGCACGAGCGCAGGGCGTGTGGGATCCGTCACGTCCCAGAGCGCCAGGTTGAACGAGACCGGGTGGCACGCGGGACCGTCGAGAGCGAGCTGGCCGTCGAGGAGGATCTCCTCCACCCGGACGGGCTGCGTGGCGCCGAGCGTGTCGAAGGCCAGGCCGACGTACCAGTCCGCTCCGGGTGCAGCGACGGGATCGGGCAAGGGGGCCTCCGCATCCACGAGTGCCAGTCCTCCTCCCGTCGTGGTGAGCGTGGGAGGGGCGAGCGGATAGGGGTCGTGGACCGAACCCTTCACGACGACCTGCCCGCAGCGGTAGACCGTGATCTCCCGATCGGCGAGCGACGCCAGGTCGAGCCCGGAGAGCACGGGGTTGACGTGCTGATCCACGCGCCACAGCCCTCCTTCCGCCGCGCCCGGAAAGTCGACGCTGAGCGCGAAGCGGACGTCCTGGGCCGGATCCTCGGGTGTGGGATCGGGAGGTAGGGCGAAGGGCAGAGCATACTCGTTCTGGTTGAGGTACCCGTGCGAGCTGGCCACGAACTTCCGATGCCGGAAGCGGTCGGCTGTGTTCTCGACCCTGATCTCCGCGGTCGCGCCGTATTCCGTGTCGAGGCCGCGCGGCACCCGCGAGGAGTTACGCACGACCCGGACCCGAACGTGACGCTTCACCGCGCCGGGTGTCGACGGGTCGTAGAGGGTGTTCTGGTACAGATGACCGTCCGATCCCCAGTTCCCGATCGCGCAGTCCAGGTCCCCGTCCCGATCCCAGTCCCCCCAGGCCGGCGTGGCGGAGTTGATGTGGTCGGCGGGGATCGAGTGGGTCGCGACCGAGAAGTGCCGCGCCCCCTCCTCGACCAGCATGTTGCGGCGGAAGACTTGCCGCGTGGTGAAGTCGACGTCCTGATCGTTGTCCCAGTCCTCGGCGGACATCCCGAGATTCCGGCCCGATAGCGGGTCGTCGATGATCCCCGGCTCCGTCGCGGCGAACGTGCCGTCGCCGCGATTCTCCCAGATGCGCGCTCCCTCGTTGATGTAGGCGACTGCGAGGTCCTGGTCGCCGTCGAGGTCGTAGTCGAAGAACATGCAGCCCTCGTCACGCGACGAGCCCATCGTGATCCCGGAGGCGATCCCCTGCAGGGCGTTGAACTTGGGATTCTGGGGCGAGGAAAGGTTCTGGTACAGCGCGCCGTTGCTGTAGAGGTCCACATCGCCGTCGAAATCGACATCCGCCGCCTGGGCGCCCTCGGGCCGCTCGTTCCCCGGCGGGATCTCGAGGCCGACGTCGCCGCTCAACTCCGCGAAGCGGTACGCGCCCCCGGGTGCGGTGGGGCCCAGGTTGTAGAGGAAGAAGTTCCCGGGGCCGAGTCCGCCGTACACGGGAACGAACAGGTCCAGGCTTGCGTCACCGTCCACATCGGCCCAGACGAGCGTCTCGGCGTTCCCGTAGGGCTGCACGTCCACGATGGCGGGATCTCCCGCCACGTCGCTGAAGCTCTGTCCGCGCTCGAGATTGCGAAGAAGGTGAAAACGGTTGTCCCCCCAGAACGGGACGCGGGGTGCCATCGCGATATCGGGGGAGCCGTCGTTGTCGTAGTCCCCGAACGAGGAGCCGTAGCGCCGCTCCGTCGGTGGAACGAGGGTCGAAAGATCCCCGGCGAACTCCCACGTCTGCCCGGCCAGGTTGCGCCACAGGTGTCCGGAGAAGCAGGCGAACAGGTCGATGTATCCGTCCGCGTCGTAGTCGCCCCACGACACTCCCATGGTTCCGCCGAGGTTGAGGCCCGCGGGAAAACTCGGATCGGTCCACAGCGTCAGGGGCACATCCGTCAGGTTCGCCATGGGCTCTGCGAGGGCCGGCGAGGAGGCGAGCGAGCCCCACAGGAGCAAGGAGCACACCGCACTCCTCAGAATCGTCCTCTTCGGACCCATCCAGGGCACCCCACCGAGAAGGTTCCTATACGTCCAGTTCCCCATCCGGACAACCACCCGCGACTGACTGCGGCGGTCGAGCGTCGTGTTTCCGGCCAGTTTCTTCGTCTTCCGGAAGGAAGAATGAGATTCAGGCGCACAGCGCTCTCCACGGCGATCGTCGTCATGTTCGGCCTTGTCGTCCCGGACCCGCCGTCCCCGTGGCTCCCGTCAACACGTACCACGAGGCGATCGACCTGCCCGGTGTGCTCACCACCCACGTCGTCCAGTCCATCAACCGCTGCGGTGCCGTGCCCTGGGATCGCCCTCGCGGTCTACAATCGAGCCGGATTCCCAGAGGAGGCACCATGCGAGCGATCATCGCGGGGACCGGCATCCACGTCCCGCCGAACGTGGTGGACAACCATCTCCTGGCGAAGATCATGGACACGTCCGACGAGTGGATACGGCAGCGCACGGGGATCGTGACCCGGAACTTCGCGGACCCTGGTCAGGCGACGAGCGACGTGGCCGTTCCCGCCGCCGAGCAGGCCCTCGAGGATGCCGGCCTCGCAGAGGGGGACGTCGACTACGTGGTCTTCGCCACCATGACTCCCGATTTCTACTTTCCCGGATCCGGGGCGATCCTGCAGCACAAGCTGGGGCTGCGCCCGGTCCCGTGTCTGGACATCCGCCAGCAGTGCGCCGGCTTCGTGTACGGGCTGCAGCTCGCCGACGCTCTGGTCCGATCCGGGCAGTACCGCAATGTCCTGGTGATCGGCGCCGAGGTCCACGCCGGCCTCATGCCCTGGACCTGCTGGGACATCCTGATCGGCGGCGCGGAGCGGCGGCCGCCGGCGGAGGAGTTCGCATTCAACACGCGGTTCCGGGACCGGGCGGTGCTCTTCGGTGACGGTGCGGGCGCGGTGGTCGTGGTCCCCGGGGAGGGGGACGAGCGGGGAATCCTCGACGTCGAGCTGCACACCGACGGCTCTCACGTGGACAAGATGTGGGTGCGCGCGGGAGGGAGCGCGTTTCGACCGTATTTCGAGCCGGGGATGCACGCGCGGGGCGATACCGTGCCGATCGTGGAGGGCAGGGAAGTCTTCAAGATCGCGGTCACGCTGATGCCGCAGGTGGTCCTCCACATTCTCCAGAGGAACTCCCTGACCCTCGACGACCTCGATCTTCTGATTCCCCATCAGGCCAATCTGAGGATCAGCGAAGCGGTCCAGAAGCGCCTGGGTTTGCCGGACGAGAAAGTGTTCAACGACATCCAGAAGTACGGGAACACCACGGCCGCAACGATTCCCATCGCCCTTCACGAGGCGAGGCAGGCGGGTCGTGCGCGCCCCGGAGATCTGGTCTGCCTCGTGGGCCTCGGCAGCGGTCTGCACTGGGGGGCGGTCCTCTACCGCGTCTGAAGCGCCAGCCGTTGCGTGACGGCAACCTCGCGGCGCGGCGCGCCGCCCCGGCTCGTGTAATCTCGGTGCGTCCCGACGACCTCCCGGATCCAGGGCTACGTGAGGAAGGTCCGAGTCGGCCCCCGTGGCCGCTGGCACCACGTCATGCACCGCGGAGCGTCCGGGGGGCGCCTGTTCGCCGCATCCGGGGACGCGGCGGGATTCGTGGCGATCGTCGGGGATCTGTGCAGGATCCGGCCGATCGAGGTCCACGCCTACTGCGTCATGGGGAACCACTACCATCTCCTGGTCCGCGCCGCCCTCGAGGACCTCGGGAGCGCGCTCGATCTGCTCGAGGATCGCTACGCCCGCGGCGGAGGCGGCCGGAACGCGGGATGTCCGAGGCCCTTCGAGGGAAGGCGGCGCGTGCTCTCCGTCCAGCGCAGCCGCCACTTGCTCCTGGTCAGCCGCTACATCCATCGCAACCCCGTGGAGGCGGGCCTGGTTGCGCATCCGGAAGAGTGGCCGCACTCGAGCTTCGCGGCCTACCTCAACCCAGCGCACGCTCCGGCGTGGCTCAAGACGGCGGCGATTCTCGGTGCCTTTGGCTCGATCGGGGCGCGCGAGCGGTACCGGCGCTTCGTGGAGTCGGACGACATCCGGCGCCCGCCGAAGCTTCGCGCGGTGGAGAGTGGGGCCGCGGCTCTCGATCCGGGACCGGCGCTTGCCTCCATCGCGAAGGTCCTTGCCGAAGCGTTCGGCGTGCGCCCGGAGGAGATCCGTGTGCGTCCTGGGAAACGTACGGCCCGTGGGGCGCTGGCCCGGGGCGCGGTGATTCATGCCGCGCTCGAGCTTCGGGGCGACGGCCTGCGCCGCCTCGCCGCGTGGCTCGGATACCGCTCGACCGCCTCCGGGCTGCGCGTGGCCTTCCGTTTCCGGGAAGCGGCGGCGGCCGATCGCGAGCTGGCGGACCTGCTACGAGGCGCCATCGAGTCCCTGCGCGCGAAGGAGCGGTGAGAGGTGCCGTTTTGGACACATCTTCTGACGACATGGAAAGCCCGCTTTCGATTCCGTCAGCGCCTGTGCGCTCGCTTCCGAGAACGGTCACGATCCCGAGCTTCCTGCACGGAAAGCGGCGGGAACGGTCCTTGCTCTTCCGTCAACCCTCGTGACGGAAAACGGAAAGGTGATGACGAAACCCACAATCCTGCTGGTCGATTACGATCCGAAAACCATCGAGGCCACGGTCCGCCCGCTCTGCGACGCAGGCTACGACGTCGAGATCGCGAAGGACGGCGAGGCCGGCCTCGAGGCGCTGGGCCGGTTCGAGCCGGACCTCGTGCTCCTCGAGATGATGCTTCCCAAGAAGCCCGGACTCGAGGTGTGCCGCGAGATCCGCCGCGCCCGTCCCGGCGGCGGTCCCCCGATCCTGGTGCTCGGGCACAGCTCCTCGGAGAAGTACCGTTCGCTGGCCGTCGCCTGCGGCGCCGACGCCTACGTCCCGCGAGGGACCGACCCGGAGACGCTCGTCGAGATCTGCAACGTCCACCTGATGGGCGGGCCGGTCGAGGCCACGGCCGCGCTCGGCCCGCTCGCGACCGACGGCGAGCCGCTCGCGCAGTCGATCCAGCCGTCCAGAGGGCGCTACGCGCCCAGCCCGGAGGAGATCGACGCGTCGTTCGACGCGTTGTTCTCTGCCCCGAAAGGCGAACCCGCTCGTTCTGCAGCCCGTGTGGAGGAATCTGCGCCGCTCCCATCCCCCACGATGCCGAGCGTCGTCTCCGAGATCGTGCGCGTGGCGCGCGCAACCGAAGCGACGACCGGTACCGTGACCGCAGAGCCGGCGCCACCCCGGCGGAGGAGTGGCAGACGGACGTGGGGAGTTGCTCTCACAGGTGCCGTGACGCTCATGGCCGGGATCTTCCTCGTCCGGGTCTACCTCGGCGGGGCCGCTCCGGGGCCCGAGGCCCCGGAGCAGGTGCAGCCCGGCGCTCCCCTGGCGGCGACGATGTCGCTGCGCCGGGAGATCGCCGAGGCTCCCCCGGAAACGACGACCGATCCGAGCGCCCGGGCGGCCTCGCCGGACACGTCCCCGCCCCCGGCGGAGCCGCCGGCGACTGCGCTGCCGCGCCCTTCGCGCCCCGCGACCGAGGCGATCCAGCCGCGGCGGCCGCCCGCGGTCGCCGACGAACCGCCGCCCCGTTCGACCGTCGATGAGTTGGGCGCGGGGGTGATCGTCCACGAGCCGGTCCCGCAGAACGAGGAGTCGTCGAAGCCACCGGACAACGGCGAGACTGCGCCCGCGGAGCCGCCCGCTCCCCCGCTCGTGGAGGCGGCGCCGGGCGGCCCTGCCGGAGCCGAGACCGAGGAGTCGCCCGTGCTGCTGGTCCAGTCCGCCCCGCTCCTGGGAGGGGATCCGGCCTGGCCCGGCGCGGAGCGCAAGGTGGCGGCGGGGGACCTCGTCGACCTGCGGGACGTGGATACCGAACCGGTCGCCGTGTCGCGGCCCGCTCCATCGTATCCCGATGCCGCTCGGCGCATGCGCCGCGACGGAACGGTGAACCTGCGGCTCCTCGTGGACGAGAGCGGATCCGTGACGATGGTTGAGCCCGCCGGCGACTCCGCGGCCACCGAGTTCCTCGCGGCGGCGCAGCGCGCAGCGCGCAAGTGGACCTACGAGCCCGCGAGGAAGGACGGCGTCCCGGTCAAGGTCTGGATCCCGGTGCGGGTCGTCTTCAAGCCGTGAGAACGGCGTGGGGGGCGGCCAGCGCGCGGGACGCGTCACCCGTCTGCAGCTTCAGGAGCCGTTCGATCTCCTCGGCCGGCACCGGCTTTCCGAACAGATACCCCTGCATGAGGTCGCACCCCTGCTCGTGCAGGCAGCTGCGCTGCAGCGCGTTTTCGACTCCTTCGGCGATCGCGTCCATCTTGAGCGTCTCGGCGAGCGTGATGATGGCGGCCACGATCGCGGCGTCGTCCGGGTTGGTCGCGATGTCGCGCACGAACGAGCGATCGATCTTGAGGACGTCCGCCCCGAACCGCTTCAGGTAGCTCAGCGAGGAGTAGCCGGTCCCGAAGTCGTCGACCGCGATGCGGAAGCCGCGGATCTTGAGCTGGTTCAGGACCTCGACGGTCTCGGCCGCGCTCTCCATGAGCACGCTCTCGGTGATCTCGAGCTCCACGAAGCGCGGATCGATCCGCGACGCTCCCAACGCGGCGTCCACGCGCGCCACCAGATCCTTCTGGTGGAACTGGGAGCCCGAGAGATTGACGGCCACGCGCACGGCGGGCAGCCCGGCCTCCTGCCACTTCATGTTCTGGAGGCACGCTTCTCGGAGCACCCACTCGTCGATCGAGCGGATCAAGCCGGTTTCCTCGGCCAGGCGGATGAACTGACTCGGGAACACGAGCCCCAGGTCCGGGTGGTTCCAGCGGACCAGCGCTTCGACCCCCACCAGCCGCCCGTCCCGGGCACGGACCTGCGGCTGGTAGTGGATCAGCAGCTCGTCCCGCTCCACTGCCCTTCTCAGGCTCGATTCGAGCGACAGGTGGCGGAACGCCGCGTCGTTGAGCGACGGGTCGTAGAACTGGAAGTTGTTCCGCCCGGAGTCCTTGGCGTGGTACAGCGCGGCATCGGCGTTCTTGAGCAGCTCTTCCGGATCGGCGCCGTCCTGGGGGAAGATGCAGATGCCGATACTCGTGGAGGTGAACACCTCGTTTTGATCGATCTGGAAGGGAGCTCGAAAGGAATCCAGGAACCGGCACGCGACCCTGGCCGTGTCCTCCGCGCGGGAGATGTCCGGGAGCAGCACGAGGAACTCGTCGCCACCGACCCGCGCCACGGTCCCGGCCCCCTCCGTGCTCGAGCGGCGGGCCACGGTGTCCGAGGAGCGCACGATCTCCTTCAGCCGCGCGGCCGCGGCGCGCAGCAGCCGGTCGCCCACGCTGTGCCCAGCGGTATCGTTGATGCGCTTGAAGTTGTCCAGGTCCAGGAACATGAGCGCGACGAGCCGTTGGGAGCGGCGCGCGAGCGCCAGCGCCTTGGCGAGCTGGTCGTTGAAGTGGAGCCGGTTCGGGAGCCCGGTCAAAGCGTCGTAGAACGCCAGGTAGCGGATCTGGCTCTCCGCCCTTTTCCTCTCGGTGATGTCCTGGATCGCCCCGCTCAACCGAACCGGGGCTCCCTGCGCATCCCTCGTCACCTCGGCCTGGCAGTGGACCCAGCGCACGCTCCCGTCCTCGAGGACGATACGGTGATCGACGCTGAAGAGGCCTTCGCCGCGCATCGCCACGTCGAGCGAGCGTCTGAAGAGGGGAGCATCCTCCGGATGCACGCGGGACATGAACTCGCGAAAGCTCGGTCGGGGGAGCTCTGGAGGGCTGCCCAGAAGGCGACGCGCCTCCGACGACCAGTGGATCTCGCCGGAGACCACGTCCCACTCCCAGTTGCCCAGGCGCGCCAGCCGCTGCGCCGTCTCAAGGGTCGTCTCGCTCTTCCGCAGCTCGTCCAGGATCGCCCCGGCGCGGAGCATGTGCCGGACCCGCTGCGCCAGGATCGGCGCGCTCTGCGGCATCACGGCGAAGTCCGTGACCCCGCCGTCGAGCGCCTGGCCGATCGCGTCAGGCTCCTCCCTGCCGATGAGCGCCAGGACCCTGACACGCTCGCCCCCCGGGTCCCCGCGGAGGGCTGAGCAGGC
>Ga0316622_100002331_pt1 | contig 13069 bp, 4 predicted proteins | sample OWC_Aug_OW2_C1_D_FD_207646 | JGI IMG/M metagenome (GOLD analysis project Ga0316622, IMG submission 207646) | Wetland soil microbial communities from Old Woman Creek delta, Ohio, United States - OWC_Aug_OW2_C1_D5_C | ecosystem: Environmental > Terrestrial > Soil > Wetlands | place: USA: Ohio... | reverse complement strand
GGACCAGGCCATGCCTCACACCGTTCCCGCGGCCGTGGCGGCCCTCGTGCCGGTCACGATGCCACAACAGGTGGAGAGCAGCCTGCACACGTGAATGCCCGGGAACCTGCCCTAACGGCTTGCGGCCCGATTGGCGGGGGGAGTGACTCCCCCAGTGACCCCCAGGAGCAAGCCGCAGAGCGGCCTTTCCGCCCTAAGCTACGCAGTTGCGTGAGATATGGTCTGGTAGCGCCTCTTCGTCCCGTCTGAGGCCGGCAGCGGCGGCGGTCGCCCGGTTCCGGCCATCTCCGAAGTCAGCAGGGCATCAGGATGATGCCCTGCTGAGCGTATCGAATGACCGGTCTACTGCTTGATGCGGGCCTATCTCATCAGCACCGCTTTCTTGACGTTGCGGTAGTCCGGCGTGTCGAGGCGGTAGAAGTAGATGCCGTTGGCGACCCGGCGACCTCTGCTGTCGTTGCCGTCCCAGACCGCGGTGTACTTGCCCGGCTTCTGGAACCCGCTCTGCAGGCTCCGCACCATCCGGCCGCTGGCGTCAAAGACCCGCAGGCTGACTTCGCCCGCTTTCGGGAACTGGTAGCTGATGGCCGTCCTGCCCGTGAACGGGTTGGGCCGGCACGGGAAGAGCGCCGGCTCAATCGCCAAGGGCTTGGTGCCGGCGCCCTGCTGCCCGCCGCCCATCTCCGTCAGGTCGTACTTGGCGTAGCTGACTTCGTAGTAGTTCGCCTTCGGCTGGGTCGAGGCCACGAGGTGCAGGACCAGCGCCGTATCGGGAGAGAAGACGGTCTGGAGCACGATGTGCGGGTAGCCGGTCTCGGTCGCGCCGTGGACCAGGGTCATGGTGTCGCCGTAGTTGACGCAGGCCATGATATCGTCCCCAAACTCCCACGCCGCGACTGCCGAGTCACCCAGGAACACAACCGGGTAGTCCGGGTCTCCTCCGTTGTTGGAGAGGTTCACGGCGCTCTCCCAGTCGTCGTAGTCGTCCGTGGTTGACCGCTCTCGCGCGTAGATGTCTGGGGTGCTGCCCCCGGCGCAGGCGACGACCAGCTTGTCCTCATTGGCGACGAGGCACGGATGGCGCGCGGCCTGCTGGCCGCCTTCGAACAGCGTCACCGGCTCCTCCCAACTCGGGAAGCTCTGCCAGTTCTCTGCGGCCCAGTCGTCGGTAGTCATGGTGTACTTCACGTTGCCGTTGTCTTCCCAGGCAACGTGGAGCCAGTCGCCCTGGCCTCCAGAGTTCTCGACCGCGATGCAGGGATTGTCGACCTCAACTTCGGCAACCTTGGTGGTCCTCAGGCTGTCCTTGTCGAACTTGGCCACGATGACCGACTTGCCGCCTCCGTCGGTGATGCGGAACGCGGCGTAGACGCAGGATGTCGTGCCGTCGGGCGAGCCAGCGAGGGAGATGCCGCTGCTGTCGTCCACCACCATGTCATAGATGCTCTTGGCAGTAGACCACGTGTCGCCAGTACGATACCGGGCCAGGACCTTGCACTCTTGAAGGTCATGGTAGATGACCCAGAGCTTGCCTGTCCCGTCGTAGGCCAGGGCAGGATTCTCCCCGTTGGTGCAGATATCCGACCGCTTCCACGAGTCGCCCGTGGCCGACTGAGCCAGGTAGACTCCGCCATCCGCGTCGCAATAGACCGCAAAGAGCGAGTCCGACGCCGGCGTGCGCACCAGCTTAGTGCCGGAGTTGTATCGGGTCGCCCCCGGCCCAGCATTACTGACGTTGAAGCTGTCGCACTGGAAGCAGACGATTCCGCAGGTTTCTCCGCTGTCCACGACCGCCTTGAAGAAATGGGTGGCTAGCCTTAGCTGGTCAATACTCGGGCTCACGGCCGAAGACTCGGCCAGGGCCGCCGGGCAGTACAGATTCGTGTCCGGGGCTGATATCAGGGTAATGACCGTGTCGCGCACCCGGGCCATGATCTGCCAGTCGCCGGATACCATCTCTCTCCAGACCGCGCAGCCGCTGCCGGCGTAGACTGGGTCGGCCTTCTCAGCAGTGGCCTGATTCCCGGCGCTGGGGTTGGTCCCCGCGGTCCAGCCCGGGAACATGGCGCCCTGGCTCACGTCGCAGGTCGCACGGCAGATGTTGAACGTGTCTGTTGCCCCTATGTGGGCGATCCTCTCGGACCAGACACAGTGCAGCATGTCTCCGCCCTCGAGCACCGACATCGGGTGATAGCCGTCGGCAGTCACAAGCTCCAGACTGGACCATGCCGGCGGCTTGTTCCAGTTCCCGCGGCCGTAGTCCAGAAGCTTCGATGACACGACTGAGTCGCCGTGCTGGAGGGTCAGGTAGATGGAGTCAGAGTTAGCCACATTGGGACATGGGAAGCTGTCGGCGAGGTTGTCGACCGACTCGACCGTATCGACCACGACCCGGCCGGTATCGACCTTGAAGAACATCACCTGGCTGGTGCCGGCCGAGCTGTCATAGACGACGGCCGAGACCACCGCCACCTTGACCCCATCCGACTTGCCCGGATACAGCGCCACCGACGGCTGACCGATTCTCTCATCGCTCTCGACGGAAAGGACTGCCTGCGGTACGGACCAGTCCTCTTCATCTGGACGCCACCATGCGCAGTACAATGTGCAGCCGCTCACGAAGCAAGCGCTCACAACTGAGTCGCAGTCTGTGGCGATGGTCGGCTTGCCGCCGAAGCCAGGACTGAAGATATCCTGCCAGTTCTGCCCGCCATCAGTCGTCCGGCTGACCGCGACGAAGCCATCTCCGGCATAGGTCCGGACTAACGTTGGGCTACCGCCGCTGTATGCGCAGATTGCTCGGGCCGAGTTAGGTGGACCACCGTCCTCAGCCACTTGATGCGCCGCCCGGACCTCGCGGATGCGCAGGCTCTGTATGTTCGACTGGGCGCAAGGCCCTCGCCGGTAGGCGATGAACGCCGCATGCCAGTCAGCAGTCAGTGAAGCGGTGGAAGTGCTCTCGTTCCAGCCGCTGACCCTCACCGGGGCACACCAGTTCTTCCCTCTGTCGGTCGAAAGCGAGAAGTACACTCTGGGCGCGGACGCCCCGCCCTCGAACGCCATGAACACGCTGTCGCCTCGGTGCCAGAGGTTTGGATAGCGGAGCGGCACATTCGGCAGCACGCCGGATGAGAACGCAGCGTCGTTCTCGGACGCTGCCAGAACACCTCCATCGTAATCTACCACTGCCACGTATATGCGCTCTACCCCACCAGAGGGGGCGTGATAGGCTACGGTCGCCGTACACGGATGAGTGCACTGAATGGACGGTCTCTGGCCGCTCGGCGGCGAGTTAGGACCATCGGTCAGATTCAGCCCGTCGGCGCCTGAGGAGTACTGGTGGTAGCCCACCCATATGTCGTGCGTACCATCGGATTTCTGTTTGTCAAACGCATAGTAGTACACATCCTGTCCGGTCGGGTCACCGTCCCATGCGATGGACACATAATCCGTGGTCTCATGTTCAGGGTTGTCTCCTATCCTCATCTCTTGCCTGACACCGAAATGCGGCACGATCCGCACTTCGTTCTCGTATGGCGCCCAGCAGTCCATCCAGTCCGACACCTCCTTAGTGGACTCAGCCCAGACCACGCTGGTGTTCAGTCCAGCACGGTCCAGGCTCTGCCACTGCTGGAGCGCGAGAGACGGGTGCCGAGCAGCTCGGTGGTGGTCGACCGTAGTGCTTCTTATCATCTGCTCGAGGGGAATCCACGAGTGGCTCGGATACTTGTGGGTGTAGCCTATGTTGCGCGTGTTGGCAGAGCCACTCCAGTAGTCATAGAACGCAACTGCCGTTGTATCGCCGATGCACGCGATTGTCGCGTCGTAGGCGGCGTCTGCGCGGTTCTGTGTACCTGACAGGCAGAGGAAATCGATCCAGTTCCGTCCATAGTCGGTAGTATACAGGTAGTAAGTCCGCGCAATGCCCGTGTCAGCGTGATAGACTACCTGAATGGAGTCAATAGTGTCACTCGGACTTGTCCTGGAATGAGGCTTGGCTATAGCCCAGCCATTGTTTGGTGCCAGGCCAAGAGCCGACTCGGACTTGGCAAACTCCCGGTATTGCATCACCTGCCAGTACCAGGGTAAATGCGTGCCGGAGCCGAATACTGTGACCGCGCTGGCCATTATTCCCAGAAGGGCGATGGTCAGGTTACTTCTACGCACTGTCATTCTTTTCTCCTTTGTTTCGGTCGCTGTCGCTACCTTCCTGCTTGCTGTCGCAGACTAGTGCTTCATCTTGACCTCCTTTGGGTTTACCTTTCCTATGCTACTATTGACGGCGTGTGGAGCGGCGCTACACTGAAGTCGTGAGTCTTGCGTTTGCGAGTCTCCTGCTTGTGATACCGATGGCTGTCACAACCCCTTCCCCCGCTGCCGATTCCTTTGCCTTCCAGCTAATCGCCCGCATACCGTATTATGCAGTGTACAACGTCACATGCGGAGACGGCGACCACGACGGACGTCAGGAACTGGTGGCATATGGTCCGGACCGCAGTCCCTGGGTCCACATCATCGAGTTCAACCCCGATATGAGCTATGAGACCACCGGCCTTGGCGTCGACATGGCGATTGCCTGGTTTCTGTCCGACCTCGACCGGGACGGCAAGAGTGACCTGTGTGTATCCAGGACAAACCCCTATCGGATATACCTGTATGAGTCGGCAGACTCAGCATCTCTGCCCCTGCGACTGGCGTGGCAGGAGCCGGTCGGTTTCAACACACCGCACGCGGTCATGACCGACTTTGACTCCGACTCGGTACGCGAAGTCACCTGGCAGGACAACTGGGTTGGCGGCATTCGGGTATTCGAGTGCGTAGGCGATGACAGCTACGCCTTCCGGGCTGAGACGCCGCATGATACGGGCCTCTACCGAGGTGGACGCGGCTTCGGCAGCGTCCCTGACCTTGACCGGGACGGCCGGCCCGAGCTCTTCTGGGTGGATGACGACCCCTACCTCATTGTCTATGAGCTGGTCTCGGGCGACACTTTCGAGCGAAAGGCCATCATCCATCTGCCGACATCAGGCGGCTTCATGTACTGGGGCTCGGTCTGCGGCGCACCGGACATCGATCACAACGGCAGAACTGAAGGGATTGTCTACGCCTATGACCCGGACAACTCCGGCATGGTGCTCGTGTATGAGTCGCCCACTGACGACTCCTTTGAGCTCGTCTGGCATACCTACTTGCCGGGCGGGCTCGATGAGGACCAGCGGGTATCGGTCGGGGATGTGGATGGCGACAGGGAGCTTGAGATTCTGGCCATTGGTGACGCCGTCTACATCTACAAGTGCCGGGGAATTCACCAGTACGAACTACTGTGGGAGCACTACACCGGAACTCCGACCGCCGGGCTCTACGACCTGAATGGCGACGGCAGGGATGAAGTCATCTGCACCGTATTGGGCTATGCGACCGAGATATTCGAGTGGCTGCCGGTCGGAGTCGAGGAGAGAGTAGCAGAGAAACTGAAGCAGATAGAGATTCAGCCGTCAGTGGTCAGCAGCCGAGGAGTTGTTCAGGTCATGGACTTGCCGCCATCAGCCGAAGTCGAAGTCGTCGATGCCTCCGGCCGCGTCGTCGCATCTGGTTCGTCCGGCGCTTCATCCTTTGTCCTTGGTACTTCGGACTTGAAAGCTGGCGCTTACTTCATCCGCATCCGCGTCGGCAATCAGGCCGTTGTCCGCAAAGTGCTGGTAGTAGAGTAGGCCAGCACAAGCGCAAGCCTCAAGCACAAGCAGCGGACTCAGACCGAAACTGAATCAAAGAGCAATCCAGATTGTCAAAGAGCAACGGCCCTGAGCGTGTAGCGTACACGCCCGGCCTCTCCGTCGTCCTTCGGCACGGGCAGCGGCCCGCCCCATCCGCTGCCCGTGCGCTGTCATCTGCATACCTTGTCCTGCATCCTTCTGCCCCTACCGCATCAGCACCGCTTTCTTGACGTTGCGGTAGTCCGGCGAATCGAGGCGGTAGAAGTAGATGCCGTTGGCGACGCGGCGGCCACGGGTGTCGTTGCCGTCCCAGACCGCGGTGTAGCGGCCCGGCTTCTGGAACCCGCTCTGCAGGCTTCTCACCATCCGGCCCGAGGCGTCAAACACTCTCAAGCTGACGTCGCCCGCCTTCGGGAACTGGTAGCTGATTGCCGTCCTGCCCGTGAACGGGTTGGGCCGGCACGGGAAGAGCGCCGGCTCAATCGCCAGCGGCTTGGTGCCGGCACCCTGCTGCCCGCCGCCAATGTCAGCCAGGTCGAGCTTGTGGTAGCTGACTTCGTAGTAGTTCTGCGCCGGGGCCTCGGAGGCGATGAGGTGCAGGATGACCGTGGTGTCGGGCGAGGTCACGGGCTGGAGCACGATGTGCGGGTAGCTGGTCTTGGTCGAGTTGTCGGCCAGGTTCATGGTGTCGCCGTAATTGATGCAGGCCAGGATGTCGTAGTCTTCTTCGCTCCGGTGCTCTTCCCAGGCTAGGGCAACCGAGTCCCCCAAGAACACGACCGGGTAGTCTGAGGCTGCGTCCGGGGTCTTGGAGAGGTTCACGGTGTCGTCCCAGTCGTTGTAGTCGTCTGCGGCAGTGCGCTCCCGCGCGTAGATGTCGGGAGTGCTGCCCAGGGCGCAGGCGATGACGAGCTTCTCCTCGTTGGCCGCGAGGCAGGGATGGTGTGCGGCCTGCTGGCCGGATTCGAACAAGGTCACGTCCTGCTCCCAGTCCGGGAAGCCCTGCCAGTCGTCTGCTGCCCAACCATCCGACGACATCGTGTACTTCACGTTGCCGTTGTCCTCCCAGGTGATATGCAGCCAGTCGCCCTGGCTGCCTGAGTTCTCGACCGCGATGCAGGGATTGTCTACCACGCCCTGCGCAACGGTGTCGAGTCTCAGGCTGTCGGCGTCGAACTTGGCCGCAACGAGGTAGGTGCTGCTGCCGGAGTTCGTATGCCGGAACGCGGCATAGGCGCAGGAAGTCGTGCCGTCGGGCGAGCCGACGAGCGAGATGCCGCTCAGGTTGTTCTCACCCGGCTCGACGGTGTAGACCACCTTGGCCGTGGACCAGGTGTCGCCACACCGGTACCGGGCCTGGATTTCCTGTGCCTCGGTGTTGTACAGCACGACCCAGAGCCGACCGGTGCCGTCGTAGGCCAGGGCCGGGTACTCGCCCTCCGCGCACAGCTCCGACCGCTTCCACGAGTCGCCCGTAGCCGACTGAGCGAAGTAGACCCCGCCATCAGCGTCCGCATACACGGCGAAGAGCGAGTCCGAGCCCGGCTTGCGCACGAGTTTGGTGCCGGAGTTATACCGGGTCGCGCCCGGCCCGCCATTGGACACGTTGAAACTGTCCACCTGGTATCTGACCTCACCCGTATCGTAGACGCCAGAATCGACCTCAAACGTAACCCCAGCAGTCGACAGCAAGTGAACTCGGATCTGGTCGATTGACGGACTGATGGCCGACGAGCATGCTACCGCATGCGGGTGGTAGGCATCGGTATCGCTCGCCACGAGTGTCACGATGCTGTCACGCACGCTGGCCTTGATGGTCCAGACACCCGACACCTGTTCCTGCCATACGCTCACTCCTGCTCCAGCGTACGCAGCATTGGATTTGGTGGTCGTTGCAGGACCGCCAGCGCTGGGGTTTGTGCCGGCGGTCCAGTCGGGGAACATCGAACCGGAATCCAGGTCGCAGGTCGCGCGGCAGACGTTGAACGTATCTGTCCCGCCCGTGACCTCGATTCTCTCGGACCAGACACAATTCAGCATGCTTGATTCCAGTCGGCTGGCCGGATGATACCCGTTGTCGGTTACAAGCTCAGGGCTGGACCACGCTGGCGGCTTGTTCCAGTCGCCCAGGCCGTAGTCGAGCAACTTCGCCGAAACAACCGAGTCCGTGCCATGCTGCCAGACGATGTACACAGAGTCGTTCAGGATGTTGATGCTGGGACAGCTATCGCTGAGATTGGCCACGCTCTCAACGGTGTCGAGAATCAGGTGAGTCGAATCGGCATCGAACTTGGCCCAGAGGATCATGCTGCTGCTCGCGGTCGAGTCGTAGCTTGCGAAAACGGCACCGCCGACGTACCCAGCACCTCCCTTGCGCGCGTAGACATCAATCGACGGCTGCCCGGGCCGCGCCGAACTCGACCCGCAGAAGACAGCTCCGTACGTTCCGTCACCGAGCCTACACATGAGCGTATCGTCGCGGACGAAGACAACCCATCGTTGGCCGTCATCATCGAGTGCGAGCGACGGCTGCCACCCTACATCAACAAGGCATGGCGTTAGGCCGTGACTCACCGGACCTGAAACCACATGCGGGCCAACTTCCGCGACATAAACGGGTGATCCATCTTCTAGCTGCCCGAGCGTGGGCGCTGGACCCCACACGGGGGGCCCGATATTGCCTGGCCCGACGATCGTGCCCCAAGAGCCTCGTGCCATGAATATCTGGCGCCCGAGAGGATTCCCACTCGTGTCGGACCATACGGCAAACGCAATCGTATCGTGCACATCCGCCAGCGCAAGTGAAGGGTGATAGGCATCATTCTCTCGCGGGCCCACGTGTAGGGGTAGCAAGATTGAGCTGGGGGTGACCCATTGCCAAGCCTGTTCGTCGCTCTTGTAGAATGCGTAGTTGTAGGCAACCGACGTCCCTTCGGGCAGATAGCACGTGGCGAGGAGCAACAGGTACGGACGCGATGTGGGACTCCCGTCTTGCCAGAGTGCAATGCTGGGTTGATCGTACCTGCGCGTGGACGGCAAAGGCATGGGTACCACAGCAGGTTCCGCTTCCTCCGGATCGGGAGTCCAAGTGGAACCGCCATTCGTGGACCATCGGTATGCGATTTGCCGCTGGTATCCTTCAGCTCCCACGAACCAGGCTACCACCTGCATGTCGCCTCTGACCGCAAGGCACGGACGCCAGCCATACATGTCGGCAGCGTCGCAAAGCGGAACTGGATCGTACCATACAGTCCCGTTGTTGTCCGACGATGTGTAGTAGACCTCCTCGTCGCTGCCATCTCCGTAAGCAAGGTAGACCCTGTCGCCTCCCCGCTCTGTTGCCAGCGAGATACCGGTGATCATAACCGCATCGGCGACTTCGACGGGGTCTCCCCAGTTGCTGCCGCCATCACTTGATGCTCTGAATTGCACGGTGACGTCGACCCCATCGTCGTCCGCCCAGGCAATGTACACCCACTCATCATCTCCGTGTTTCTCCGTGGCGACAGCAATCATCGTATCTTGTACGGCGTGATTGGGCGCGGATTGTACGAAACTCGTCCAAGCGCTCTGATTCACAGTCAGCGCTTTCTGCGCGGACCATGCTCTCTGGAGACCATCGGTCTGGGCCGCGGCCGCATTCTTCATCGTCCCGCCTGCCGCGATGCAGGCATTGTCGGAGCGCGCCTCACCATCGTTCACGATCTGGACCTCATTCAGGCGGTTCGAGACGTACTGGTCGCTGAGCTCAAGACCGCGGATGCGGGTCGTTGTTTGGTCCTGTAGCGACGCGACTACAGTGACCCAGTGTTTCCACGTTCCATTCTCAGAATAGTCCTTGATGGCAACGGCGCGCGCACCGTTGTTGCTGGTCAAGTACTTCCCCTCAGAAGCATCGGTCGTCAACCACTTTGCTCCGGGGTACCAGATCCAGTACTTCGCTGGCGTGGTAGAGACCAGAACTCCCAGGACAATCGCCACCCTGATTGCCTTGCGTATCATCAAACACCTTCCTCTCTCTTGGACCTGCCCCTCACTTACGCGAGGATGACATCAAACGGTCACCACGTGAATCCACGCTCGACCTTCCCGCTGCGGGGGAAGAGCGTGCTACTTCCTATTCATGTTTGTCGAACCTGAACCGCCTTCTTCTACGTCATTAATACTCCTAGCTGCCGGAGTTGGACGACCAGTTACGGCAAGTTTGACGCTTTGATTGCCCGGCTCTGCCCGCAAGACATAGACACCTTGTGGCAGCGTTGAGGTCGCGATCCTTGTCTGCACGAGCCCCGGGCCTGTCACGTCCAGCCGACGGCTCAGGCGACAGCGGCCGGCCATGTCGTACAGCTGTAGCTCGATGGTGCCCGCCCGTCTGGCGTACAGGCATGCGTCGGCGTAGTCGGAGGCCGGGTTCGGCCGCACGCTCAAGCTTGCGGGCAGTTGATCGGGACCCGGTTTCGGCTCACAGATTCCCAGCGCGGCGAAGGGAACACCTCTGATGCGCATTGACATGTACTCCCCCGGCTCAAAGGACTCGAAGACAGCGAGCATTCGGTCGCCGGCCTGGGCCAGCTCGCACTTGAAGTCGAAGTAACCTTCATCGAGGGTCGCCAGTGTAACCGGACTGGGCATGGGCAGTCTTCCGCCGGGCTCGACCTTGAACAGCCGGGCTGAATCCCGATGCTGCGTCTGTAGGGCATAGCAGACTGCGAAATCGACGCCGTCGAACGCCACGCCCAGTGGGGTATGGACGAAGATCCTGTAGCCATAGAAGGATATCGTATCGAGGACCTCCAAGTTCTCGGTCAACCGGTAGGCTGCCTGCGAATAGGGATCGACGACAAGGAACAGGTCTGCGCCATAGGCGATGCGGGGAGAACGCTCACTGGCGGGGTCGCCTTCGTCAATAAGCACGACGCCGGCGACTCGTCCATCATTCAGCACCTTGGCCGCTCGCAGTCTGTTCCACCAGTCGAATGCCACGATCACGTGGCAGTTGGCGCCACCTGCTGTCCGGGGCCGGTAATGATTCACCATGGCAAATGGACTGATCGGAGTCGTATCCAGGACCACGCCTTCCGGCGTGACGCGCTTAGCAAAAGGCCCCCTGTCGTCCTCCCACACCACGAGGAAAATGCCATTGGAGTAGCTCACGTCGGCACGTTGGGGCAGATAGGGTTCTGGTCTTTCCTCGATCACCAGCGGCACCGAGTCAATGAGCACACCCTCAGGACTGACCCGGGCGGCCAGAACCCATCCGCCTTTGACTGCGCGCGACGACTGCACGATCGCCCAGACGACAAGATAGCATCCGCTGCCGTAAGCCACGACTGGCCGCATCTTGCTTCGACAGGGCGGACCGACGGGGAAAGCCGGAGCATCTGCGTTTCCGGCTGAGTCAAGCAGCCTTGCCCGCACTTCGCCCCAGATGAGCGTGTCGGTGAAGCAGTCTCCCCACACGGCGAGGAACCGGCGGCCGTTTGACGCCACATCACATTCGACCTGGTCGTCCACGCCGTGGGACAATCGGGCCGTATCTGAGTCAATCACCGCCCCCTGGCAGGTAACCCTCCTTGCCTGCACTTCGAAGTTCCAGTACGGCCACTCAGGGTCCATCGGCGCTCGCCAGCCGCATGCGAAGGTGTCGCCCAGCACGGCCACCCATGGTTCGCTGGTGTGCAACCCCGCAGAGCGCAGAGCTATCGGCACGGAATCGAGGATCTGCCCCGCTCCGCTGATGCGCCGCGCGCTCACCGTCCACAGAGTGTCCATTCGCTCTGACCAAACTACAAGAACCGTGTCCGGCAGCGCGACAATCTGGAAGTCGTCTATGTCCCGCGCCGGGGTGATTGCCTCGGAGTCCAGGACCACTCCCGACTGCGCAACCCGGAACACCCTCAGATCGAAGCTGTCCTGCACCCCGCTGCGCGCTTTCAAGCCGACGAAGAAGCGGCTGCCGTCGAAGGCGATCTTGGGCGTTCCCGGCCCGGTGTCGCAGAGGATCGAGAATCCGACGGTATCCGGCAGAGAGCGCAGAGGCAGCAGCTTTCCCAGCACTCCGCCAGGGTGCCACCAGACAACGGCCACCCCGGCGCCATATGGCGCGACATCCGGGTAGGCGTAGCTTTCCGGGTCCTCGCACGTCGCTATCAAGGAGCGCTGAATGATGTCACCGTCAAGAGACAACCGGGCGTACCACAATTCGTATTCACACTGCTCGCCCGTGAAAAGCGTCCAGACCGCGTAGTAGCTTTCGGAGTCCGATGCAATGGCGTACATGCACGGCTGAGCCTCCCGGTGGTGGAGCTCGATCCGCCGCCTGACGGTCCCGGCAGTGTCCACGATCGTGACCATCAGCCGGTCCCACGAAAGCCAGAGTGCACAGAAGCCGGAAGGAGAGCTTGCGACGTCGACGATTTCCTCTTCCTGCCGGTAGGTGTAGCAGTCAAGATCCCGGGTGCTGAGGTCAATCGGGATCGTGTCCATGGGCTGCATATCCCGCGTGAGGCGGGTGCCGGCGGCATGGGGATAGCGGTTAGCCCAACCCACGAATCCGATCCTCGGCCCAAACGCGGCCCTGGGCTGCCGGCAGGCGGTAGGGCTGGCCGAGCCTATTACTCGTGTGGTGTCGACCATGAACGAGGGAAACGGCTGGGCAGAGGCAGACGCGGCTGCCACGGCCAAGCAGCCGAGCGCGAGGAAAGTGGACGAGTGACGTCGGGCGACCGACATCATTTGGCCTTCTCGTATGGGATGAGGTGCCTAAGGCTGGATGGTCGCAGGACTGCCCTGCCGCGCGGGGCGAGCTCGGTGAGTGGTCGAATCAGTCCTGACATGATGACGGCGGACACAATCTGCCTCCAATCGTCCGTGCGGCTTCCCGGCCCGCGCGGGCTGATGCGCAAGCATACAGCGCTGACCGCATGGTTGTCAATGTTGGCGAGTGTCAATTGCCCCCCCCGTCTGGTATGGCCTAAGTCACGCAGCTACGGGCTGATACATCCTAGCTCATGGGCCGCCCGGCGTCCTTGACGCGTGTCCAACACGCAGGGGGTGCTACTCTACCGGACGTCTGGCCCTGATAGCGCCGGGAAGGCGCACCTTGCCCAGCAGCCCAACCGCGGCCATGCCCCCGTCGTGCTCGCCGCCATCGCCAAGGACGCCTTCGACGTCGCCGTACCGTCAAAGACGTGCGGGGACGAGGTTGCCCTCGTCCCCGCTGATGGTTGCTGGTTCCGGCTATCGCTGCACTACGAGCTTGTGCGTCTGGCGATAGTCGCCGGCGGCCAGCTTGAGGAAGTACACGCCGTCGGCAACCGAGCGACCGTGGTTGTCCGTGCCGTTCCATGCCGCGC
>Ga0316622_100002330_pt1 | contig 13070 bp, 6 predicted proteins | sample OWC_Aug_OW2_C1_D_FD_207646 | JGI IMG/M metagenome (GOLD analysis project Ga0316622, IMG submission 207646) | Wetland soil microbial communities from Old Woman Creek delta, Ohio, United States - OWC_Aug_OW2_C1_D5_C | ecosystem: Environmental > Terrestrial > Soil > Wetlands | place: USA: Ohio... | reverse complement strand
ACGGCCGGGGCCCCCGCCGGGCTCTCGCCGCGGCGATACGCCGCGATCAGGCCCCTTCCTCCCGCGAGGAAGATCTCCTCCCCTTCCACTTTGACCGGCGCCGCCACGGGGGCAGGCACGCTCAGCTTCCAGACCGGCTCGCCGCTTTCCTCTCTCACGGCGTGAACCGATCCATCGCGCAGCCCGACCCAGACCAGTCCGTCCGCGGGCGTGCACGGCAGATCGGCTGCGGTCTTGAAATCCCGATCCCAGGCGGGGGCCAGAGTCGTCCGATCCAGGGCGAAGAGGTGCCCCGAGGTGGAGAGCGCGTACAGGTGCGCCCCGCGCGCGAGCCCGCTACGGAAGTGGCCCGGCAGTTGCCGCTCCCCCCGCAAACCGCCGGTGCCGGCATCCAGGGCCAGGACGCGGCCGCTGTAGGTCACGCACCACAGGCGCCCGCTGTCGATCACCGGAGGCCCGTACAGGCCGCCCCCGCAGGAGACGCTCCAGACCCGGCGGCCGTCCTCCAAGCGGAGGGCCAGGAGCGAATCCTCCGCGGTCGACACGAGCAGGAGTGAATCGGTGAGCGCCAGTGAGGCCCGCACGGTCCCCGCGCTCTGCTGCTCCCAAACCTGCAGGCCATCCTGCAACCTGAGCGCCAGAATCCGTCCGGCCAGAGAGGCAGCGTAGACCTGGCCCTCCCGGACAAGCGGAGCTCCCCAGGCCTCTCCCAAGGGCTGCCTCCACCGGACGGTCCCTCGCGCCTGGTCGAGGCAGAACAGTCGGCCGTCCCTCCCGTCGGTGACCCCGACGAGCACCTCGGGCCCGGCGTTCACTCCCCCCTGAACACCCGCGCCGAGACGGCTCTTCCAGATCAGCTCCCCCGTGCCGCGGTCCAGCAGCACGCAGCCGCGCTCGAGGGTGGTCGCGGCAACGCTCCCCGCAGGGAGCGCGATGCTGCGCCCCAGGGTCCGTCCGAGATCCACTTCCCAGAGCCGCTCGAGTCCTTCCGCATGGCCCGGCTCCGCGGCCTGCGGCCCACCCCAGCCCCCCGCGAGCGCGAGCAGCGCGGTTCCCAGGAGAACCGCCTGCCGCACGCCCGGCCTGAGTCTCCGGGACCCGGCGGCCGGCGGGCGGGCAACCCTACTCCCCATGGTCCTCTCCCCGTCCCGTGCCCGCCGCGAGCCGCGGGCACCGAGCATGGCCACTCCCGCAGGGCCAGCCGGCGAACCTCTCCACGGGCGCCGGCACCCGTCCCCGGTCAGTAGTTCCACCCGACCGAAAACTCCGTTCTCACATGGCTCGGCCAGGCTTCGAAATCCGTCCGCCGGGCGAGATCCAGGCGCAGCACGATCACGCCCGCCAGCCCCATGCGAAAGCCGATCCCATAGCTGCCCAGCCACTGCTCCGGCCAACCCTGATACCAGGCCTGCCCCGCATCGAGGAAGAGCGCACCCTGGATCCCCGGAAAGGAGAGCGCTCCGAGCAGGGCAGGATCGATTTCGAACCGGTTCAGCACCGGGAAGCGCAGCTCGAGGTTGCCCAGCAGCGCCCGGGTCCCGTAGATCTCCCGATACGGATACCCGCGCAGACTCCACGAACCGCCGAGTTGGAAGGCCTGGGGATCACGCCCTCCGGAGAAGCGCCCCTGCACGCGCATCGCCAGGGCGGCCTCCTGCCCCAGGCGGAAGTAACGCCGCGCGTCGGCCAGGGTGAGCACGTTCTCCAGACCCGGCTGATTCAGATTCATGGTGACGCCGAAGGTGAAATTGCAGCGGTCCCCGTCAATCGGGCCGGTGGGCAACCACAGGGCCGTGTCATGGATCCAGGAGAGGTAGTGGGTCGCGATCGCCCCATGACGCCGCAGCGCGGCCGCCGGCTTGTCCTTCTCCAGATAGGCCAAGCCGAAGCTGCTCTCCACTCTCGTGAAGCGCGAAAGCGGATAGCTCAGGAGACCGCTCGCCCCCACGCGGCGCTCGAAGTAGGGCAGGCGGAGCTCGTCATAGTAGGTGCCCGCGTAGTGGTACACGCTCGCGCCGCGATTCAAGCGCCGGCTCAGGTCGACGTAGGTCACCCCGGCGGAGAAGTTGTCAAAGAAATCGCGCGTCTCGATCGTCGTGTTCCCCAACTGCGCGAAGATCAGCCGGTTCCCCATGAGGTCACGCAGCAGAATCTGGAGCCCCTCGGCCGACCCCAGCCCCGGGTCCACGGCCACGCCCCCCTGAGCGACGTCGATGGCAAAGCGGGGGCGATAGTCCTTGTGTTTGACTTCGCTCGCGACCGGGCAGCCCTCCCACCAGGGGCTCTCGGGGGCCGGGGTGATCTCCACGGCGAATGAATCCCCCGCAGCCGGCGCGCCCAGCGGAATCACCGCGGCCTCCAGGCGTCCCCGGCTGTACAGCGTCGCCAGCACCTCGCGCCCGGAAGGCATCCAGCGCGGATCGAGAATCGCTTCCTGCGCGCGGGTGCGCCGCGCCCCGCGCCCCGCGAGATCCAGGGTGTAGAGATCCCGCCCCCCCGCGCGCGTGGAGGTGAAGAGCAGCTGCATGCCGTCGGGCGACCAGGAGGGGGCCGCATCCCACCACGGACCCTGAGTGAGGGCGCTCACCTTGCGCGTGTCGAGATCGAGCAGGAACAGATTGCGCGCCCCCGCCTGCCCCTCCCGGGCGCGATCGGAGACGAAGGCGACCCGCCGCCCGTCCGGATGCGGCGCCGGTTCCAGATCGCAGAAGCGGTCCGCGGTCAGCCTTTCCAGCTCGCCCGTCTCCGTCTGAAGACGGTAAAGGTCGGCGTAGCCCTCCCGGTCCAGACCCGAGAACAGCACCCACCGGCCCGTCCGATCCCACTGCGGCGAGGTAATCCCCACCAGTTCGGCGAAACCCCAACGCCCCACGACCTCCCCGCTCGCGAGATCATAGACGCAAAGCTGGTCGCGCTCCCCGCTGTGCGCGGAGAAGATCAGCCTGCCGGCCGCGGAGATGTCGATGCGGCTGCGGAATCCATGGAAGGAGAGATACTCGGCCTTGCGCTCACCCCGGACCAGCACCCGCGGTTCTCCGCCGCCCTCCTCGAGTCCCGCGGCGTAGATGTTCACATATCCCGAATGGGGCGAGATGAAGACGAAGCCCCCCGCGGCGCCTGCGACCCCCGGAGGCACGGGGGTGGGCTTCAGCTCCATGCCCCAGATCGAGACCCGCTTGGCCCCGGGCAGCAGGGGCTCGACCTCGAGCACGTCCGGGTAATACCGCTTGCGCAGCCACTGCGTCCAGCCCGCGTTCACCTTCTCGGCACTGACTCCCAGCACCGGCACGAAGAGCTCCTCGAACCTCCGCACCTTCCACGACTCGGTGTACAAGAGGGCGAGCTTGTCCTCGCCGTAGCGCTCGGCGATGAATTGCACGAGGGACTGGCCGAGCTTGTAGAGCACGAAGGTGCCGTTGTACTCGGCGAGCCCGCTCATCGCGGGCAGCTTGCCGCTCAGGACCAGGTCCCGGAGGATCATGTCTCCGTCGGGATCCCAGGGGGCCGACCAGTACTCCGCCAATCCCTCGGTGAACCACAGAGGCAGGGGGGCGCCGCGCGTTTGGCCGCGCTCCCTGTAGACCCGTTCGGCCATCGAGAGCTGGAAGGCATGGACCAACTCGTGCTGGAGGGTGTGCGAGAAGCTGCTCAGCGAGCCGTCGAAGGGCAGCAGCACCCGCCCGCGCATCCCCTCGGTGAGCCCCGCAACCCCTTCGGGAATGAGCATCGGGGTGACGTTGGTCTGCTCGAAATCGTGCTGACTGCTGTAAAGGATGACCGGGATGCGCTCACCCACCTCGTGGACGAAGCGCCCCCGGTGGATGTCATAGTCCTCCTCCGCCATGACCATGGCGATCTCGGCCAGCTTCCGTTCTTCCGGGTAGAAGTAGAGCTCAAAGTGCTCGCTCTCGAGCAGCGCCCATTCCAACTCGCGGTACTGGACCTTGTTCTTGCCGAAACGGATGTACTGCGCTTCGGCGGGCAGCAAGCCGGCCGCCAGAAGCCAGGCGAGGCCGGCGGCCAGGCGTCCCCGCCAAACGCGGCGGCGGCGCTGCGGGGGATTACTTGCCCTCAAGGACGCACTCCCTTTCGCATCGCCGCTCAGTACCCGGCATCCGCAATCCGGATCCTCGCCGCCGGCCGCAGCCGGCGAGCCGGGCACGGAGACGCGCGGCGCGACTCCATCCTGGGCAAGAATAGCAGGGAATCTCGCCGCGCGGTTTCGCTCCCGCGCAGCCAAGGAGGGCCGCACCGTGCACGCGGGGCATCCGCCCCGGCGGCGAGGGTTCAGGCCGCAAGCGTGATCCCGCGGGCGGACCGGGGACGAGCGGGTGGCGCTGGAGCCGGCCGTAAGCCGAGTTCTGTCCGGACGGAGTCCGTGACGGTCATTTCTCTGGGACGCCCGCTGCCGGGCGCCTCGAGCAACCTACCCGGGAGTCTTGCGAGGCGGGCCACCTCATCCTCCCCTATTTGGTCTTGCTCCGGGTGGGGTTTGCCGAGCCGCCGGCGTCACCGCCGGCGCTGGTGAGCTCTTACCTCACCGTTTCACCCTTACCGCCCGTCCGGAAGCCGGCTCGCGCCGCTCCCCGGTCCGCGCGGCGGTCTGCTTTCTGTGGCACTTTCCTTGGGATTGCTCCCACTGGGGATTACCCAGCACCCTGCCCTGCGGAGCTCGGACTTTCCTCGGGGCCCCGCGGCCCCGCGACCGCCTCACCGACTCCAGCCACCTGCCCGCTCACCTTGCGCGACGGGCGGACCGCAGCGGCCGGCGCGCTCCGCCGCCCGCGCGCCCCGGCCCCTCGCTATCCCAGCCAGACCAGGATCCGCCCGCAGCCTTCGCATTGGATCACCCGGTCGTTGCGCCGCACCTCGTTGACCGTCTGCGGCGGGAGATTGTAGTGGCACCCGCCGCAGGAGCCGAGCACGACCGGAACGATCGCGTCGCCTTTGTTCGCCGTCAGCCGTTCGTACTTGCTCCGCGCCAGCGGATTCAAGCGCGCGACCAGCTCCTGCCGTTGCGCATCCAGGCGCACCTGCTCGTCTTTGACCAGCGCGAGCTCGGCCTCGTAGCGCCCCCGCTCTTCGGCGACCACACCCTCCTTCTCCTGCAGCTCACCCGCGATGCGGGCGATGGTCCGTTGGGCCGCCTCTTCCGCCTCCATCATGGCGAGGATGACCTCCTCCCACTCCCGCGCCTTCTGCTGCGAGGCGGCGATCTCGCGCAGCAAGGCCTGATACTCGACGTTGGTCTTCACCCCGAGGAGCTGGGTCTCGAACTTGGCCACGCTCGCCCGGCAGTACTCGACCTCGCGATCTCCCTCCCGATGCCGCGACTCGGACTGCGCCAGCCGCGAGCGCTCCTGGGCCAGCGCCTCCCGGACCGCTCCGGCTTCCTTCTCGCCGCGCTGCAGATCGGCGGCCCGCGATTCCAGCCGGCCGCGCATCTCCCGCAGGCGGTCGTCGACCTGCCTGAGTTCGAGCAACAAGGCCACCTGCTCTTGCATGCTGCGACTCCGTGGGCTCTCCCTCCGCCCGCCCGCGGCCTGCCGGAGGGGTGAGAAAAGGCGCGCCCGGGGCGCGCCTCTCATCGCTACGATCCGCCGCCTCCGCGGTCCGGATCGCCTCGCATGGGCGGTACAGGACTTGAACCTGTGACCCCCGGCTTGTGATGCCGATGCTCTGCCAGCTGAGCTAACCGCCCTTGCCCGATCATCGCCCCGCCGTCTTGGGCCCACTTGGATTTGAACCAAGGACCAGCCGGTTATGAGCCGGCGGCTCTAACCCCTGAGCTATGGGCCCCACTCATCCGGCAGGCAGAGGGAATCTAGCAGATGCCCGCAAACAGGGTCAAGGCACCGGCGCGCTCAGATCACTTCCTGGAACGCCTGCAGCCGTTGCCGCCGGGTCGGATGCCGCAACTTGCGCAGCGCCTTGGCCTCGATCTGCCGGATGCGCTCCCGGGTCACGTTGAAGAAGGCGCCCACCTCCTCGAGCGTCCGCGGGCACCCGTCCTCGGTCAAGCCGAAACGCAGGCGGATCACCCGCGCCTCACGCTTGGTCAGCGTGTCGAGCACGTCGTTCACTTCGTCGCGGAGCATGGCGAACGTGGCCGAATGCGCGGGCGAGACGGCCCCGGTGTCCTCGATGAAATCAGCCAGGTTCGAGTCGTCGTCCTCTCCGATCGGCCGGTCCAGGCTGATCGGCTCCTGGGCGGCCTTGAGCACGCTCTTCACCTTGTCGGGCGGCAGATCGAGCTTCGCGCCGATTTCCTCGGGCGACGGCTCACGCCCCAGGTCCTGGACCATCTTGCGCGAAGTGCGCACCACTTTATTGATCGCCTCGATCATGTGCACGGGCACGCGGATCGTGCGCGCCTGGTCGGCGATCGCCCGGGTGATGGCCTGCCGGATCCACCAGGTGGCGTAGGTGGAGAACTTGTAACCCTTGCGGTAATCGAACTTGTCCACCGCGCGCATCAACCCGCTGTTGCCCTCTTGGATGAGATCGAGGAATTCGAGGCCCCGGTTGGTGTAGCGCTTGGCGATCGAGATCACCAGGCGCACGTTGGCCTCGATCATCTCCTTCTTGGCCTGCTCGCGCTCCGCCTCCGCGCGGCGGATCTCCTGGACCAGCTCCCGGATCTTCTCCGCCGGCATGCCCCCTTCGCCCTCGATGCGGCGCAGCTTGCGCCGGGCGTTACGCACCCCCTTGCTGAGCTCGCCCTCGCTCTCTCCCGGGCCGGCCGGCCGCCGCCCGGCCGGTGCGCCCGGGGCCGGGCGCGCCTTGCTCTTCCGGCCCTTGCCGCCGCCCTCCGCGCTCTGCCGGGCGCGCAGGACCCCGAGCCGGTGCTCGAGTTGCTGTAGCTCGATCTGCGCTTCGCGCAGGCGCTCCTCCTCGCGCTTCAGCCGCTCGCTCACCCGGCTGATCAGGCGCGGGCTCGCGCTGAACTTGCCGATCTCCTCCGCCAGGCGCTTGCGCGCCTTCTCGCGCAGCACCTCGATCTGCGAACGCTTCTTCTCCGAATGGCGCCGGTTGTGCTGCATCGCGTAGCGGATGTAATCGCGATGCCGGCGCAGGATCCGCAGCACGGTCTGGATGGCCTGGCGCCGCTCCTTCTTGCTGGAGAAGTCGGCAGTCCAGCTGCCCACATCGACCTGGACCAGGTCCTCGAGCTTCGCCTTGCCTTCCTTGAGCTTCTCGGCCGTCGTCTCGAGCTCCGCCACCGCCCAGGGAAGGAGGAACATCGTCGACTTGATCTTCGCCTCCGCCGCCTCGATGCGCATGGCGATGCGCACCTCGCCCTCGCGATCCAGCAGCGGCACGCGGCCCATCTCTCGCAGGTACATGCGGACCGGATCGTCGTAGCGCACCGCCTGGGCGGTCACCGCCTTGACCACGGCGTGCGGGTCCGCGGCCGTGCGCGCGCGACGGATCCGCCGGCGGGCTTCCTCCTCCGACTCGAAGACCTCCAGCCCCAGCTCGCGCATCAGAATGAACGCCTCGTCCATCCAGTCGATCTGGAGCTCCGCGTCCAGGGTCGGGTCGATGCCCGCCAGCACTTGCTCCTCCGTCAGAAACCCCTGCCGCAGGGCCAGGGCCTTGAGTTCGGAGATGGACGGGTCCTTGGGGGTCTCAGGCATGCGAGTATGTCCTCCAGGCATAACCTTTCGAGTATACCCCGATTGCGCCGTTCTTGTCCACAGGCCGCAGGGGTCCGTCATTCCACCCGGCCGCCACTCGACCCCCGCAGCCGCGCCAACTCCAGGGCCAGGGCTTGCTTGCGAACCAGCAACTCCGCCAGGCGCCCGCCGTCGCCCCCCCCGGAAGCGGGCCTCTCGCCTCCGGCCGCGCCCTCCAGGGCGCGGATCTCGTATCCCACGCGCTCGTTCTCGGCTTCAAGCGCAGCCTCGCGCAGCCGGCGAAGCAGGTCGTGGCGAAGTTGCGGGTTGGGCAAGGGCAGGTCGTCCGCCAGGAGAAACCCGGCCTCGATCTCCTCGCCCAGCTCGGCCCGCACCCGGCGGAGCAGTTCGGGCGGCGCGGGGGACGCTCCCGCTCCCGCCCGCTCCTCCATCCAGGCCAGCACCCGGCGCACCCCGCTCCCGATGCAGGGGGCCTCGCGCGCCGCCGCGGCCAGTTCCTGCGCCGCAGCTGGCTCGGCCTGCACCTGCCGCAGGATCAGTTCCTCGACCGGGGCCAGTTTCCTCGCCGCTCCCCCATCCGGCTCGCTCTCGGGGGCGGCATCCCCCCGGCGCCCCAGCCGTGAACGCAAGCCTTCCACTTCCCGTCGCAGGGTACGCACCGGCAGCCGGCTTCGTTCCGCCGCCTCGTCGATCATCATCTCGCGGGCGATCCCATTCCCGACGAGGGCCAGCATCTCAGCGACGCGGGCGATCAAGGCGGGTCCCTCGAGACCCTCGCCGCGAAGCACCTCGAGTCCGAAGGCAACGGGCGTGTGCGGGGCGGCCAGGATCCCCTGGAGTTCGGCGAGGCGCCCCTCGCGAACCATGTCGTCCGGGTCCTTCCCGGGCGGGAGCAGCGCCAGGGCCACGTCCGTGTGCCGGGGCAGCGTCGCCCCCAGGGCACGCCAGGCCGCCGTGCGGCCGGCCGCATCCCCGTCGAAGAGCATGACGATCCGCTGGCTCACGCGCAGCAAGCTCTCGGTGTGCTCCATCCTCCAGGCCGTCCCGCAGGGCGCGACGGTGTGGTAGATCCCCGCGGCTGCCAGGCTGAGGGCGTCGAAGTAGCCCTCGACCACGAGGACGCTTCCGCCGCGGCGGATCGACTGGCGCGCCTGCGGAAAGCCGAAGAGCTCCCCCCGCTTGCGATAGACCGCCGTCTCGCGGGAATTCAGGTACTTCGGCTCGACCCCGGCGTGCAGCGCGCGGGCCCCGAAGGCGATCGGCTCCCCGTTGCGCCCCAGGATCGGCAGCATGATCCGCCCGCGGAAGCGATCGTAGAGGCGCCCTTCCTCGCTCTGGCCGATCAGGTCCGCCTGCACGAGCACTTCGCGGGAGAACTTCTTGCCCAGATGCGCGAGCAGGGCCTGGCCGTCGGGCGGGGCATAGCCCACGTAGTAGAGGTCGAGGATCCGCCCGGGCAGGCCCCGCTCCCGCAGATACGCCGCCGCGGAAGCTCCCTCGCGCCCCCGCAGGCACCCGCGGTAGAAGCGGACCGCCTCGCGCAGGGCGGCGATCAACGCCGCCTTGTCCGTGCCCTCCCGCTCCCCCCGCTCGGGCAACGAGATGCCCGCCCGGCGGGCGAGCAGCGCCAGCGCCTCGGGGAAGGAGAGCCCGTCATGCTTCATCACGAAGCTGAACACGTCTCCCCCCGCGCCGCAGCCGAAGCAGTGGAACACCTGCTTCTCCGGGCTGACAACGAAGGAGGGAGTCTTCTCGCGATGGAAGGGACAGCGCGCTTTGAAATCCCTTCCCGCCGGCCGTAGATCCACCTGCGCGCCGATCCAGGCGACGATGTCGATGGCTTCCCGCACCCTCTCGACCACCGCGTCGCGTTCGATGTCTGGACTGCGCGCCATGCTCGCCTCTATTCACCTCTCGCGCCGCACCCGCCGCCCAAGCCGCCCGGCTTCCCGCGGCCGGGATGCGGAGCGCCTCAGTCCGCCCCGTCGGGTGCCACCTCCGGCGGCTCACTTGAGGCCGGCCTCGCCTCCGCCTCCCCGAGCAGGGCGATCGTGACCCCCCAACCCCCTTCGGCCCCCTCGCCGTCGCGGAAAGAGCGCACCGCGCGGTTCCCCTCCAGCATCTCTCTCACCACGCGCCTGAGGATCCCCGCCCCCTTGCCGTGAACGATCCGCACCCGCGGGTACCCCGCCAGGACGGCGCGATCCAGATAGAGCTCGAGGCGCCCCCGGCATTCGTCCGCGCTCAAACCGCGGAGATCGACTTCCGCGGAAACGTGAGCCTGGATCTCCTCCCTGAGATCGACGTTCACGCGCCGTCCAGCCCCGCTGATCCGCGCGGCCGGCGCGGCGGCTTCCTCTCCGGAGTCCCCATCCAGGGACAGGAGATCATGCGGCGGCAGCGCGATGCGCATGCCCCGATGCGCCACCCAGATCTTCTCCGCCGCCTCGTCGGCTTCCAGGATGCTCACCTCGACGCCCAGGCTGCGGGCGTACGCCCGTGTCCCGGGCGCCCGCTCTCCCGGCGGGAGCGGCACCCCGGCACGCCGGGGCGAGGAGCGGGGAATGGCCCGCCTGGCCTTGACGAGCTCCGCGGCCTCCCGTTCCTGCGCATGAAAGGAACGCCGCAGCGCGGCTTGATTCGCGGGTGTCTCCGCGCGCCCCCATTCTTCGAGCTTTGCCCGCAGGGATTGCAGCAATTCCTGAAGGGCGCGCAGGCGTTGATCCTCCTCCACCGCTTTCGCCACCTGCACCGCCTCCAGCTTCTCCCGCAGGCTCTGGGAGAGCCCTTGCAGCCCGGCCCGCTCTGCCTCGAGCGCCGCCTCGCGCTCCCTCAGCAGCTCACCGGAACGCTCCAGCTCGACCCGGTGGGCATCGATCCGCGCCAGCAGCTCCTCGCTCCGCTGGCCCTCCCGCGTCAGCAGGCCGGCGGCCTCCGCCAGGGTCGCCTCCGGCCAGTGCTCGCGCCGGGCGAGCTCGAAGGCGTGCGACCGTCCCGGTAGACCGATCTGCAAGCGGAAGGTGGGGCGCAGGCTCTCGGGGTCGTAGGCCACGGCCGCATTCTCGAATCCCGGGGTCTCGGCGGCGAAGCCCTTGAACGATCCATGATGGGTGGTGACCACGCACAAGGTGCGCCGCCGCGCCAGCTCGGCGAGCAACGCCTGTCCCAGGGCCGCCCCCTCTTCAGGGTCGGTCCCCGCACCCAGCTCGTCGACCAACACCAGCGTCCGCCCGGTCGCCTCCGCGAGCATCGCCTGCATGTTGCGCAGCCGCGCGCCGTAGGTGCTCAGATCATCCTCGAGCGACTGCTCATCTCCGATGTCGACGAGCAACCCGTCGACCCAGGGGATCACCGTGCCTTCGCGGGCGGGCACGAAAAGCCCCGCCATCGCCATCAAGGTCAGGAGGCCCACGGTCTTCAACACCACGGTCTTGCCGCCCATGTTGGGCCCGCTCACCACGATCCCGCGCCGCTCGCCCTCAAGGGTGAGATCGAGAGCAACCACACGGTCGCCCAGCGCCAGATGCAACAACGGGTGGCGCCCGGCAACGATCCGCAGCGTTGTCCCCGCCTCGTCGAGCTCCGCGAGCGACCCCTTCAGGTCGCGCGCCAGCCGCGCCCGCGCGTCGAATTCGTCGAGCGCGGCGAGCTCCTTCAGGGACCCGGCCAGCCGCTCGCTGTGATCGCGCACCCACGCGGTCAACTCGAGCAGGATGCGGCGGATCTCCAGGCGTTCGTCTGCTTCCAGCTCGGCCAGGGCGTTGTTGAGCTCGATCACGGCGAGCGGTTCCAGGTAGAGCGTCTTGCCGGTGGCCGAACGGTCGTGGACGATGCCCTTCACGCGCCGCTTCTCGGCCGCGGCGATGCCCAGCACGTAGCGCCCACCCCGCAGGGTCACAACCGTCTCCTCGGCGCCGCCCCCGAGATGGCGCGCGAGTTCCTCCATCTGCGCCCCGGCCTGCTGCCGGGTGCTCAGCAACTCGCGCCGCAAGCGCCGCAACTCGGGGCTCGCCCGGTCTGACAGCTCGCCCGAGGGCTCAAAGCTGCGCGCGACCCGCTCCTCGAAAGCGGAATCGCTGAAGAGACCGGCGGCCAGGCCCGCCAGCCGCGGCCGCCGCGACCGGGCGGCGGGCGTGGCAAAGAAGCTCCCGACTTCCCGCGCGACGGCGAGGCACCGGGCCACGGCGGGAAAGTCCGCCGGCTCGAGCACGGCTCCGGAGACGCGGGCACGCCCGAGCGCGTCGCGGATGTCGGGAAAGGTCAAGCGCGGCCAGGCCGGCTCGCTCGCGTGCAAAGCGAGTGCTTCGGCCACCGTCTCCAGGAGCGCCCGCGCGGCGGCCGCGTCCCGGGCGGGCGCCAACGCGGCGGCCCGCTCAGCCCCCGGGACGGAGGCCGCCCGGGTGACCAGGAGTTCACGGACGCGGTGAAACTCGAGTGCCTGCAGGGTGTGCTGCTTCACCCGCTCCTCCGAGCCCGGAAAGCACGCCGCCGGGAAAGACGAGCGGCGAGGACATTCCCCTACGGCGGCGGACGGAATGATGGAACGCGGCGATGCGGAACGCTGCCCCTACCGGCCCCTGCTCCGGGAGACTGCCTTGCGGCGCGCGGCATTCTCCTTGCGCTTGCGCCTCTCGCTGGGCTTCTCGAAGTGCTGGTGCTTCCGCAGATCCGACAAGATGCCTGCCTTCTCGCACTTCTTCTTGAAGCGGCGCAGAGCGCTCTCGAAGGATTCCCCTTCCTTGACCCGAACTCCGGGCATCGAACGATCGCCCCCTTCCTCGACGAGTGAAGCTGCTAGAACTACGCGGACCTAACAAGATAGACCCGCCGCGCGCCCAGCGCAACGGGCCACTTGCCGGGAGATACTAGCGGACCGGCGCGATGCAAGTCAACCCTGTTTGCCTTTCAAGGGCGGCCCTCGCCCGTTCCCGCCCGACCCTGGTCCCCCGGGACGATTCCACAGCCAGGCGCTGGCTGCAGGACCCGCAGGACCTCCGGCCCGGGTTGGCCGGCCTAATGACCGCCCCTGATCGGCTTACCGGTTGCGGAGAGAGCATTGCAACCACCCGATTGCACGCATGGGCCGTGCCAATCGTGGACGAGCCCGGCTCCTCACGGCCCGCGTTTCCCTCCGTCCCTCTAATCCCACCGGAGGCACGCTGCTGCGAGATGCGCGCCCCGCCCATGCGCCATGGCGCCTCCGGCGTGCAGCCCTCCTCCGCCGATGGAAATCCGGCGCGGGCCGCGGAATCCTGTGGCACGCGCATGCCGGTTGCACCCGCACCCCGCCTTGCCTATCGTGCGCCATCATCGGCGCCCGAATCCGCCGCGCGGCCCCGCGCACGCGAGGATGGAACCACGCGATGAGCGCGTTCGCCCAATCCCCGACGACCGGCCTTCCTCCGGCGCCCCTGCGCCGGCCCGCGCGGC
>Ga0316622_100002329_pt1 | contig 13071 bp, 11 predicted proteins | sample OWC_Aug_OW2_C1_D_FD_207646 | JGI IMG/M metagenome (GOLD analysis project Ga0316622, IMG submission 207646) | Wetland soil microbial communities from Old Woman Creek delta, Ohio, United States - OWC_Aug_OW2_C1_D5_C | ecosystem: Environmental > Terrestrial > Soil > Wetlands | place: USA: Ohio... | reverse complement strand
GCGCGGGTTCGGCAGGCTACCGGGCCGCTCGGCACCGATCGCCACAGCCGTCTGATACAGATTTCCGCGCAGCAGTGCTTCGAGACCTTCCAGCGGGCGCGTGACATCCACGATCTCGATGGCCGGCGCCAACGCCGCAATCGCGGTCTCGGCGGTCTCGATACTCCCGCCCGCCGGCAGGTCGCGGCCGATGCGGATTGCCACCTCCGCTTCAACCTTGATCACCGCACCCGGCACCACGCGGAACGCCCCGCCCGACGGCAACAGACGATCGCGCCGCAGGAAGCCGATCACCGGATGTGTCAGTCCCAGGCGCTGTTGCGAAGCATGATCGTTGAAGCCGATCTTCCAGCCGAGACGCTGACCCGGCACGGACACCTGGCTGCGCCAGGTCTCGAGTTGCGCGCCCAGGCCGCGCCGCAGTGCCGCCACAACTTCACGATTGGCCGTGGTGGGAGTCTCGGTCATGGGTTGCTGTTCCTGGTCCGGGATGACAGTCGGGGCACCGCGCAGTGCCTCAAGCTTAACCGAATTTTCCCAACCGGACAGCGCCGCACCGAAGAAATCCCCGCGCGCCCACTCGCAACCCGGTCGTCATAGCGGTGCAAGCCGGCGTCCGGCACGCCCTACGCGTTCACCGGACCTGCTCAGAACCGGCGCCAACCCAGCGCGCTGCGCAAGCGCCGGAAGCCGAGCTTCAGTGCCCGCGCCGACCGCTCCAGCCACGTGCGCCGGTAATACACGCGGTCGGTATCGCTGATTTCGGCGAGCTGGCCGCGGTATTTGAGCTTGACCCACTGGTTGAGGTCGAGGCGTGCGGCGAAGCGGTAATGCAGATGATTGAGCGGCGCGAAACCCGGCTTGCGGATGACTGCTGCGCCGAAGTCGAGCAGACACGGATGCCGGCCACCGACCACGAACAGGTTGTCCTTCTTCTGCAGGTCGCTGTGGGCGATGCCGCGCGCGTGCAGCGCCTCGATACAGGCCAGCAACTCGGCGAAGAACGCCTCGCGCTCGGCGATCCCGCCATAGCGCGCCAGTTCGCCATCCACGTAGTCGAGCACCAGGTACTTGCCGTGCAGCAGACCGTACCAGCCCGGCACCGCCGGCACGCCGTCGAGACGTTCATAGACGCGCGCCTCGTGGCGCAGCATGAGCGTGGACAACCAGCGCCGCGGACCGCGCCCGGCCGGTGTCTTGATCACCAGCCGTCGGCCGTTGTCCTGATAAAGGAGGGTCTGGGCCTGGTAGCCCTGGCCGAGGCGATGCCGGCCGGAGGCAAGACTGTCTTCGATCCAGCGAACCAGCGCGGCTTCGAATTGCCGGTCGAGGCCGCGGCGCATTACCGGATCAATGGAGACCGAGCGAGAGATAGAACAGGCACGCGACCAGGATCGCGATAATCAGCGGCTCGCCGTTGTGCCAGCTCTGGCTCAGTGACCATTCGCCCTTCTGGCCGGGGCTGTACGGCGTCAGGCGCGGGATCAGCGCGTGGGTGCGGGCACGCCAGTTTTCCCAGGTCTTGCCGAACAGGCGGTGCAGTACTTCATCTTCGTGCGCAATCGTGCCCGGGTAGAAGAACAGCGCGATCACCGCCCACGCCACGAAACTCCACCACAGGCCCGAGGCCAGGCAGAACGCCGCGGTGATGAGGTGGTTGCCGACATACAGCGGGTGACGCACATAGCCGTACGGCCCGGTGGTCGCCAGCGACTTGTCCTTCTTCACAATCCCCGAGGCCCACAGCCGGATCAGCATGCCGAGCGCCGCCAGGCCGATGCCGGTCCAGAACAGCGCCTTGGCGTACGGGCCCCAGGCCAGCGGCTCGCCGACGAAGGTGAGCACGAACAGGAAGCCGACGCCCACGAACTGGCGGAAGCGGTAGCGGCGGTGCACGAGGTCGTGACCGAGCTTCTTGAGTCCCAGCGAGGACGGAGCCTTGGCGCGGCGGAACATGGACATGCGGGGAGAAATCCTGACGGTTAGGCCGCGCAGTTTACCCGAATCGCGGCGGATAACTCAACGCGGCACGAGTCAAGCCTCTGGAAGGAACGCAGAGGACGCAGAGGCGCAGAGAACGCAAAGAGGTTGACTGAAAATCTCTGCGTCCTCTGCGCAAACGCCGGCGCTTCAACTGGCTGCGGCCTTCTTGCGCCCCGCGTCCTTGCCGAACACGATCGCACCGTCCTTCACCTCGACCACGATGGTGTCGCCGGCGGCAAACCGGCCGGCCAGAATCTCCTGCGCCAGCGGGTTCTCGATCTGTTGCTGGATGGCGCGCTTGAGCGGGCGCGCGCCATACACCGGATCGAACCCGGCCTCGGCCAGCCGGTCGAGCGCCGCCGGCGTGAGCGTCAGCCCCAGGTCGCGCGCCGCCAGCCGCTCGCGCAGATAGCGAATCTGGATCTCGGTGATACGGTGCAGCTGTTCGCGCCCGAGCGGATGAAACACCACAATGTCGTCGATGCGGTTGACGAACTCCGGCCGGAAGTGCTGACCGACGATCTGCATCACCGCGTCCTTCATGCGCTGGTAATTCTCCTCGCCGGCCAGCTCCTGGATCGTCTGCGAGCCGAGGTTCGAGGTCATGATGATGACGGTGTTGCGGAAATCCACGGTACGGCCCTGGCCATCGGTGAGCCGGCCGTCGTCCAGCACCTGCAGCAGCACATTGAACACCTCCGGGTGCGCCTTCTCGACCTCGTCGAGCAGGATCACGCTGTACGGCTTGCGCCGCACCGCCTCGGTGAGATAGCCGCCCTCTTCGTAGCCGACGTAGCCGGGCGGTGCGCCAATGAGACGCGCCACCGAGTGCTTCTCCATGAACTCCGACATGTCGATGCGCACCATCGCCTCATCGGTGTCGAACAGGAAGCCGGCCAGCGCCTTGGTGAGCTCGGTCTTGCCGACGCCGGTCGGCCCGAGGAACAGGAACGATCCGTTCGGGCGGTTCGGATCGGACAGGCCGGCGCGTGAACGGCGGATCGCGTTCGACACCGCCTTGATCGCCTCGGTCTGGCCGATGACACGCTTGCTGAGCTCGTCTTCCATGCGCAGCAGCTTGTCGCGCTCGCCTTCCATCATCTTGCTGACCGGGATCCCGGTCCAGCGCGACACGACCTCGGCAACCTCGTTTTCGGTCACCGCGGTGCGCAGCAGTTTCTTCTCCTGGCCCTCATGCGCGGCCGCCTGGGAAAGCTGCTTTTCCAGTTCGGGAATCCTGCCGTATTGCAGCTCCGACATGCGCCCCAGGTCGCCGGCGCGGCGCGCGGTTTCGAGCTCGAGGCGCACGCGATCGAGCGCCTCCTTGATGTGCTGCACACCATGCACGGTGGCCTTCTCGGCCTTCCAGATCTCCTCGAGATCGGAGTACTCCTTCTGCAGCTTGCCGATCTCGCCTTCGAGCGATTCGAGGCGCTTCTTCGAGGCCTCGTCGCTCTCCTTCTTGAGCGCCACACGCTCGATCTTGAGCTGGATCAGGCGGCGGTCGAGCTTGTCCATGCTCTCCGGCTTGGAGTCGATCTCCATGCGGATGCGACTGGCAGCCTCGTCGACCAGGTCGATGGCCTTGTCCGGCAGCTGGCGGTCAGTGATATAGCGGTGCGACAGGGTCGCGGCCGCGACGATCGCCGGGTCGGTGATGTCGACGCCGTGATGGACTTCATACTTTTCCTTCAGACCCCGGAGAATCGCAATCGTGTCCTCGACCGTCGGCTCGTCGACCAGCACCTTCTGGAAGCGGCGTTCGAGGGCGGCGTCCTTTTCGATGTACTTGCGGTATTCGTCGAGCGTAGTGGCGCCGATGCAATGCAGCTCGCCGCGCGCCAGCGCCGGCTTCAGCATGTTGCCGGCGTCCATGGCGCCCTCGGCCTTGCCGGCGCCGACCATGGTGTGCAGCTCGTCGATGAACAGAATGATGCGGCCTTCCTGCTTGGCAAGGTCGTTGAGCACGGCCTTGAGGCGCTCCTCGAACTCACCGCGGTACTTGGCGCCGGCGATCAGCGAACCCATGTCGAGCGACAGCAGGCGCTTGTCCTTGATCCCCTCCGGCACCTCGCCGTTGATGATGCGCAGCGCCAGCCCTTCGACGATGGCGGTCTTGCCAACACCCGGCTCGCCGATCAGCACCGGATTGTTCTTGGTGCGGCGCTGCAGGATCTGCACCACCCGTCGGATCTCGTCGTCGCGGCCGATGACCGGGTCAAGCTTGCCCTGCTCGGCGCGCTCGGTCAGGTCGATGGTGTATTTCTGCAGGGCCTGGCGCTGGTCCTCGGCGCCGGCGTCCTGCACCTTCTGGCCGCCGCGCAGGGTTTCGATCGCCTTCTCCAGACCACCCTTCGAGACCCCGGCCTCCTTGAGCAGCCGGCCGAGGTCGCCCTTGTCCTCGAGCGCCGCGAGCACGAACAGCTCCGAGGTGATGTACTGGTCGCCGCGCTGCTGGGCGTACTTGTCGGTAAGGTTGAGCAGCTTGTTGAGGTCGTTGGAGATGTGCACCTCGCCGCCATGGCCCTCGACCGACGCCATGCGGTCGAGCAGCTGGCCGAGTTTGGAGCGCAGCGCGTTGGCATTGACATCGGCCCGGGCCAGCAGCGGCCGGGTGGTGCCGCCGTCCTGGTCGAGCAGCGCCGCCAGCACATGGGCCGGCTCGATGAACTGGTGATCGCGCCCCACGGCCAGGCTCTGGGCCTCGGCCAGCGCCATCTGGAACTTGGTGGTGAGCTTGTCCATGCGCATGCGGTCGGCCTCGTCGAGCTTACGATTGGGTACGTTATGCGGCTTTATGGGGTGCGAGCGGGGTTTTTCAACCGCCGCGGCAGTGGCGCCGCTAGTGCACGTGCCCGGCCAGCAGCGGCGCCAGTGCTGCCAGCAATCGATCGGGGTCCTGGGCGTCGTAGCGCAGGTGCGGAAACACCGTGACCCGCGCCCGCGAGCGCCGGAACACTGCCGAGACCGTGTGCCCCTCCCCGCGCACCCCGTCGATGCGCAGCGGATACACCGGCGCCCCCGACAGCTTCGCCAGGTGCACGATACCGGGCTTGAGCCGCGCCAGGCCCTCGTGGTCGAGGTGGATGCGGCCCTGCGGAAACAGTGCCACCACTTCGCCATCGGCCAGCGCCTGACGGGCCGCGGCCAGCGCCCGGTGCGGGTTGGCGGCCCGGTCCACCGGGATGCAGCCGACCGCGCGCAGCAGCCAGTTGAGGCCGAAACGCTCGAACTGCTCGCGCGCAACGATAAAGCGCAGCGGCCGGTGGGCGCTGGCGATCATCAGCAGCGGGTCGAGACCGGAGACGTGGTTGGCCACGACCAGCGCCGGGCCATGTTTCGGCAGCGGCAGGTGCGCCGGCCGCAGCCGGTGGAAGCGCCGGCAGAAGATCCGGTTGAGCCCGTCCAGGCCATTGAGCCAGCCGCGGCCCCAGTCGGCGCGTGCAGCCGCGCGGCAGCGTCGCCAGGCCAGATGCCCGAGCGCGGCGGACAGGACCACGAGCAGCAGCACCACCATCAACACCATGCTCATGTGCCGGCGTTGCCGGTTTGTGCGGCCGCGCGGCCGCGCTGCTCGTTGACCGTGAACAGCAGCAGCAGGCCGGCGATGAAAAACGCCGCCGTGGTCAGCAGCGCCAGCCGGTGGTTGCCATGCGTGACGTAGGCAACCAGTCCATAGCTGAGCGGCCCGATCACCGAGGCCAGCTTGCCGGCGAGGCCCCACAACCCGAAGAACTCGGCGCTGCGCTGGCGCGGCGAAAATTGCCCGATGAGCGCGCGCCCGGCCGACTGGCTGGAACCGAGTGCCACGCCGACCAGGTTGGACACCACCCAGAAGCCGGCGCGCGTCTCGACCCGGTAGGCAAGCACCAGCGCGGTGATCCAGACCAGCAGCGTCAGCGCGAGGGTCCGGACCGAACCGAGCCGGTCCTGCAGGAACCCGAAGCCGAACGCGCCGATCGCCGCCGTCACGTTCACCACCAGGATCATGACGATGGTCTCCTGCATGCCGAAGCCCATGACCTGCTGGGCATAGACCGCGGCCAGCACGATGACGGTGTAGATACCGCAGTAATAGACCGCCAGCGTCACCAGGAACCGGAACAGGTCGCGATAGTGGCGCGCCTGCGACAGCGTGCTACGAACCCGCTCGAAACCGATGCGCAGCGACTCGTGCCACACCGGCAGCGGCCGCGGCGCGGCACGCTCGCGCAACCACAGGAACGTCGGCAGGGCCGCGAACGCGAATGCCGCGGCGGTGATCAGCATGGTTACCGGCACGTAGTGTTCGGCCGTGTCGCCGCGCGCCTGCGCCAGGCTGACATAGACCAGACACACACCGAGCACCAGCATGCCGCCGAGATAGCCGAGCGACCAGCCGTACCCGGACACGCGCCCCATGTCACGCACCGCGGCGATCTCGGGCAGGAAACCGGCGATCAGATCCTCGCCGGTGTGAAACATGAAGGCCGACAACACCAGCAGCAGCATGCCGAGCGCCACCTCGCCCGGTCCGACGCTCGCGAGCATGGCGGTGAACACGACACAGCCGGCACTGGTGACCAGCAGAAACGCCTTCTTCTTGCCGCCGTGGTCGGCGATTGCGCCGATCACCGGTGCGCTCACCAGCACCAGCAGGTTGGTGAGGCTGGTGGCGAGTGTCCACAACAGCGTGGCGCTGCCATCGCGATCCGGCCCGCTGCCCGCCACCACACCGACGAAATAGGCATTGAAGATTGCCGTCAGCACAACGGTCGTGTAGCCGGAGTTGGCGAAGTCGTACATCGCCCAGGCAAGGATCTCGCGGCGCGTGACGGGCGGAACGGTCGGCATGGATCGAGGCGGCGGGGGGCTGTGGTTACTTTCGCATGCCCCGGTCAATTTCGCTACACTCGCAAAAAACTGTGCGAGGCGTCCGTGGAAGCCCACACCTTCTTCCTGATCCTGCTGACCATGCTGCTGTCGGCACGCATCCTCGGCGAGCTGGCCGCGCGCCTGAAGGCACCGCCGGTGATCGGTGAGCTGGCCGCCGGCATCCTGCTCGGGCCGAGCCTGCTCGGCTGGGTCGAGCCGCTGCCGGTCATCAAGCTGCTGGCCGAGATCGGCATCATCCTGCTGCTGTTCGAGGTCGGCCTCGAGACCGACGTGATGCGACTGGTGAAGACCGGCGCCAGGCCGGTCATCGTGGCCACCGCCGGCTTCCTGCTGCCGTTCGGATTCGGGTACGCCGCCAGCCACTACCTGTTCGGCCAGGAGCTGCTGGTGTCGCTGTTCGTCGGCGGCACCCTGACCGCCACCAGCATCGGCATCACCGTGCGCGTACTCACCGATCTCAAACGCCAGGGCAGCCCCGAGTCCCAGGTCGTGCTGGGCGCGGCGGTGCTCGATGATGTCATGGGTGTGGTGCTGCTCGCATTCCTGTACGAATTCTCCGTCAGCGGCGTGGTCGCGCTCGACGGTACGGTCAAGGTACTGGTGTTCGTGGCGCTGTTCATGGTGCTGGCGCCGGTGGCCGCCAAGGGCATGGCCGAGATCATCAAGCGCTTCAGCAGGGTCAGCCAGATTCCCGGCCTGATCCCGACCACGGTCGTGTCGCTGGTGCTGTTCTTTGCCTGGCTGGCGCATGCGGTCGGCGCCCCGGTGCTGCTCGGCGGCTTCGCCGCCGGCCTGGCGCTGTCGCGGCGGTTCTTCTTCCCGATGGGGCTCGCCATCGCCACCGACCCGAAGTTTGCCCACCACATGGAAGAGCAGATGAAGCCGATCATTCACCTGTTCACACCGATCTTCTTCGTCATGGTCGGGCTGTCGCTCAACCTGCGTGCCATCGACTGGTCGTCACCGTTCATCTGGGCCTTCTCGCTGACGCTGTTCGCGCTGGCGGTCGCGGGCAAGATGCTGGGGGCATTCCTGATCCGCGAGACGCTGCACGCACGCCTCGCCATCGGCCTGGCGATGGTGCCGCGCGGCGAGGTCGGCCTGATCTTCGCCGAACTCGGGCGGGTGTCCGGCATTTTCGACAACGAGATCTACGCAGCCATGGTGATCGTGATCGCCTTCACCACCCTGCTACCGCCGTTCGTCATGAAGTGGTTCTTTGGACGCTACGCGTCGCAGCTCGCGGTGCGGAGGAAGAGATGATTGATAGTATTAAGCCGCAAAGGAGAAAGCGGTTAGCGATTGGCTTTTGGCTCTTGGCTTTTGGCTAATAGCTAACCGCTAATAGCGAAGTAGCTAATTATCCGCGTTCATCTGCGACTAACGCCTCTTTTAAATACCGAGAACAACCAATGGAAAACCTGATTACCGAGCTGACCGCCCTCACCGACCGGCTGTCGGGCCTGCTGTGGAAGAACCCGGTCACGCTGGCGGTGCTGCTCGGCACCGGTCTGTACCTCACTTGGCGCATGCGCTTCATCCAGGTGCGCGGCTTCCGCCACGCCGTGCACCTGGTGCAGGGCAAGTACAGCTCGCACAAGGACGTCGGCGAGGTGTCGCACTTCCAGGCGCTGTCCACGGCGCTGTCGGCCACGGTCGGCGTCGGCAACATCGCCGGTGTCGCCACCGCCATCGCGCTCGGCGGGCCGGGGGCGATGTTCTGGATGTGGATGACCGCGGCCATCGGCATGTGCACCAAGTTCACCGAGGTGACGCTGGCGCTCAAGTTCCGCGAGGTCGACCGCGAGGGCCGTATCGCCGGCGGGCCGATGTACACCCTGCTGCACGGCCTGAAGATGAAGCGCCTGGCCACGGCGTTCGCGGTGTTCGCGCTGATCGCCTCGTTCGGCATCGGCAACATGGTGCAGGCCAATTCCGTCGTCGACGGGATCGGCTACATCTTCCCGGAACTGCGCGCCTACGCCTGGCTGATCGGCGTGGTGATGGCGGTGCTGGTGGGCTTGGTGATCCTCGGCGGCATCAAGCGCATCGCCAATGTGGCCAGCGTGTTCGTGCCGTTCATGGCGATCTTCTACATCGCTGCGGCACTGCTGGTGCTGGCCAACCACGCGACCGACATCCCGGCGGCATTCGTGACCATCGTCAACCACGCGCTCAACCCCTGGGCATTCGGCGGTGCCGCGGTCGGCGAAGCGATCCGCTGGGGCGTGGCCCGCGGGTTGTTCTCGAACGAGGCCGGCCTCGGCTCCTCGCCGATGGCGCACTCGGCGGCGCGCACCAATGAACCAATCCGCGAAGGCCTGGTGGCGCTGCTCGAGCCATTCATCGACACCATCGTGATCTGCTCCATGACCGGCCTGGTGATCGTGGTCACTGGCGCCTACGACACCCGCCCCGAGGGCATGACCGGTGCCGCCCTGACCTCGTACGCCTTCAGCAGCACGCTCGGCCCGGCCGGCTCCTGGGTGGTGGGTATCGGGCTGACGTTGTTCGCGTTCTCGACCATCATCTCGTGGTCGTACTACGGCGATCGCGCCGCCAAGTTCCTGTTCGGCGACCGCGCTGTGCCGCGCTATCGGCTGGTCTACACCCTGCTGGTGGTGGTCGGCGCGGCCGTGCCGCTGCCACTGGTGTGGAACATCGCCGACATCATGAACCTGCTGATGGCACTGCCCAACCTGCTGAGCCTGATCCTGCTCGCCGGACTGGTGAAGCACCTGCAGGATGACTACTTCGCGCGCCCGCACCAGCGGACGAAATGACCGGTTCGCCGCCCATGTTGCCCACCGACATCGACGATGACGTGCGCCGTGCGCTGGCTGAAGACGTGGGTGGCGGTGACCTGACCGCCGCGCTGGTGCCAGACCAGATGGCTCAGGCCGAACTGGTCACCCGCGAGGACGCCGTGCTGTGCGGCACCGCCTGGTTCGATGCGGTGTTCCGCCAGCTCGACGCCCGCGTGGTCAGCGACTGGTTGGCGCAGGACGGGGCACGCATCCGCGCTGGCGCGGTACTCTGCCGGCTGCACGGACCGGCGCGGCCGATCCTCACCGGCGAACGCACCGCTCTCAATTTTCTCCAGACACTGTCCGGCACGGCGACCCGCACCGCCCGGTATGTGGAGGCGGTACGCGGCACGCGCACCCGTATCCTCGACACCCGCAAGACCATCCCGGGGCTGCGGCGCGCCCAGAAGTATGCCGTGACCTGCGGGGGCGGCCACAACCACCGCATGGGTCTGTACGACGCCGTGCTGATCAAGGAAAACCATATCGCCGCTGCCGGCGGAGTCGCCGCCGCGCTCGTCGCCGCCCGCCGGGTTGCGCCGACCGGCGTACTGATCGAAATCGAGGTCGAAACGCTCGCCCAGCTGGATCAGGCGCTCGCGGCCGGCGCCACCCGCATCCTGCTCGACAACTTTGAACTGGACGGCCTGCGCGCCGCGGTGCGGGCAACCGCGGGTCGGGCGGAACTGGAGGCCTCGGGCGGTATGGCCCTGACCAACGTGCGGGCAGTGGCCGAGACGGGAGTGGACTATATCTCGGTCGGCGGCCTGACCAAGCATGTCGAGGCCGTGGACCTGTCGCTGAGGATGCGCCCGATTTGAAGGGTCTCCTCGCGGAAAATCCGCCGCTGGTCGACCAGACCGGCGGTGAGGTTGTTCTGCGGCGCTAAACGGACTAGGCTTGTTTACAGTGGTAGAACAACTCCAACCCGGGGGCCCCGAAGCGCAGTCGTCTGCGTGCCAGCGTGCATGAAGAAGAAGATCGAAGTCCAGGATCTGCGCATAGGGATGTACGTCACCGAACTCGACCGACCATGGCGGGACAGTCCGTTCCTGTTCCAGGGTTTCGAGGTCCGGACCGACGATGAACTGACCCAGCTGCGCCAGCTGTGCCAGTTCGTATACATCCTCGCCGAGGACCCCACGGCGACCGCCAAACCACAGCGGCCGGCCGAACACAACGAACACCCTGTCAAAGCCCGTACCCTCACAAAGCGGTACCTCGATCCCGAGGCGGTATCGGCACACTCGGGCCACGAGATCCCCCGCCAGGGTACCCCGCCGCCGCGTTACCAGGACCAGACCCCGGTCGAGGAAGAACTGCAGCACGCGGCCGAGATCCACCAGACCGCGCGTGAAACCCTGTTCGGCATCCTCGACGACGCCCGTCTCGGCCGCAGCCTCGACGTCCCGCGCACCCGCCAGGTCGTGAGCCAGATGACCGAGAGCATCCTGCGTAACCCGGATGCCATGGTGTGGCTGACCCACCTGAAGAAGAAGCACGAGTACACCGCCACCCACAGCCTGCGGGTGTGCGTACTGGCGCTCACCCTCGGCCGCCACCTCGGTTACGACCGCGAGCGGCTCAACGTCCTCGGCATCGGCGCGCTGCTGCACGACATCGGCAAGCTGCGCATCCCGATCGAGCTGCTCGACAAGCCGGAGTCGCTCACGCGTGAGGAATTCGAGATCATGAAGGCCCATGTGCCGCACGGCCTCGACATCCTGGAGAACGCCCCGGGCATCCCCGCCGCCGCGCTCGAGGTGGTCGGCCGTCACCACGAGCGCTACGCCGGCAACGGTTACCTGTTTGGCATGAGCGGCGACACCATCGGCGAGTTCGGGCTGATCAGCGCCATCACCGACACCTACGACGCCATCACCAGCGACCGCGCCTATCACCTCAGCCTGTCGCCGGCGGATGCGCTCAAGATCATCTATGAAGGCCGCCAGCGCGCCTACCACCCGTGGCTGGCCGAGCAGTTCATCCAGTGCATGGGCATCTTTCCGATCGGCAGCATCGTCGAGATGAGCACCGGCAGTGTCGGCGTGGTGATCACCGCCAACCGCCAGCGCCGCCTGCGCCCGCGCGTGGCGCTGGTGCTGTCGCCGGAGAAGAAGCCCTACACCCCGGCCGCCGTTATCGACCTCATGCACGTCACCCACGACCCGATCGGCCATCCGCTCGAAATCCGCGCGGTCCTGCCGTCCGGCTCGTTCGGCATCAATCCGACCGACTATCTACCGGTCAGGCACTGAGGTTTCGGGTTGAAAAACCCGAAACCCGAAACCGCATTCACCGGTACACCTTCCGCCGAAACAGATCGTGCCGAGGGCTCACCACCCGGTCGAGAAACAGCAACCCATCGAGGTGATCGAGCTCGTGCTGCACCGCACGCGCCTCGTAGCCTTCGCAGTCCCATTCCCGCCAGATTCCATCCCCGTCCTGGGCGCGCAGTCGCAGTTGCTGGGCACGCAGTACGTTGCCGGTGTAGTCCGGTACCGACATGCAGCCCTCGCGCCCCCGCGCCTCGCCGGTGCGCGACACGATCTCGGGATTCACCAGCCGCAGGCAGCCGTGCTGCCGGATGCCGGCCTTGGCGGACACGTCCACGATCACCACGCGCTGCAAGACGCCGATCTGCGGCGCGGCGATGCCGACCGACCCGGCGCCGGCGCGCATGCTGTCTTCGAGATCGCACATCAACAGGCGCAGCGCGGCGTCGAACCCGGTCACCGGTACCGACACCTGCTTCAGCCGCGCGTCCGGATACTGCAGGATCTCCCGTACCGCCATCGGGTCAGCCGATCAGGGTATCGAGGCTGGCGATGCGCACCTCGATGCCGCCCGCGCGCAGTGGCGCCAGCGCCTGCTCCACGCCATCCGCACCGCCGGCAGCGAGCCCATCGATAATCATCACGTAGATCGGCCGCTCGCCGGTGCCGGCCACGTCCGAATTGAGATCGAGAATGTTGAAGCCGGTCGCGGCCAGCGCGCCGGTCACCTGCGCGACGATGCCGGGACGATCGGCCCCGTACACCGTGATCTGCACGTTCGGCTCCTGGTGGTGGTGCAGGCTACCCTCGATCGGGTCGATGTGCAGCCGCAGACCGAGACCGTCGGTTACCGGGCGCAACAGGCGCTCGAGCACGGCCGCGTCCGCGCCCTCGACCATCAGCATCACCGCGAAGCTGCCGCCCAGGCGCGCCATCGAGGCCTCGCCGAGGTTGCAGCCACCGCGCAGTAGCGCCGCGCTCAGTTGCGCGACGATGCCGGGGTGGTCGGCGCCGACCACGGTCAGCATGTGCCAGCGACTGCCCTTGCCCGGTGTCCGCACCATGCTCCCTCCCGCTGCACTCAGTGCAGGCTTTGGTGGGTGATGTAGATCGTCAGCACCCCGGCCACG
>Ga0316622_100002328_pt1 | contig 13073 bp, 10 predicted proteins | sample OWC_Aug_OW2_C1_D_FD_207646 | JGI IMG/M metagenome (GOLD analysis project Ga0316622, IMG submission 207646) | Wetland soil microbial communities from Old Woman Creek delta, Ohio, United States - OWC_Aug_OW2_C1_D5_C | ecosystem: Environmental > Terrestrial > Soil > Wetlands | place: USA: Ohio... | reverse complement strand
GCCGGAGGGCGGGGCACTCCAGGACGCGCTCCGCGTGCTCGCCGCCCGCACCTACCAGCATCCCTTCACGCACGAGCGCCTCCGGCTCGGGTTCTCCACGCTCGAGCGGTGGTACTACCAGGCCAAGGCGACCGCCGACCCGCTCGCCGCGCTGGGCCGCAAGGTGCGCGCCGACACCGGCCGGACCTGGGCGCTCGCGCCCGCCCTGGTGGCGGTGCTCGCCGCCCAGTACCAGCGCTATCCCCGCTGGACGGTCCAGCTCCACTACGACAACTTGGCCGCCGAGGTCGCCAAGCAGCCGGCGCTCGGGGCGCTGCCCAGTTACCAGACGGTGCGGCGGCGGATGCAGGAGCAGGGCTGGGTGCGCCGGAAAGGGCCGACCCATCCCACCGCCGGCCAGCAGCGGGCGACGGCCCGCCTGGAGGCGCGCGAGGTCCGGAGCTATGAGGCCAGCACGGCCCACGGGCTCTGGCACCTCGACTTCCACCAGGCCCGGGTGAAGGTGCTGGATGCGGCGGGCCGCTGGCACACCCCGATCGTGCTGGCGATCCTGGATGATTACTCCCGGCTGTGCTGTCATCTGCAGGGCTATCTCGCCGAGACGGCGGAGTACCTGGTCCACGGCCTCACCCAGGCGTTGCTCAAGCGGGGGCTGCCCCGCGCCCTCCTGACCGACAACGGCGCCGCGATGGTGGCGGCCGAGACCCGCGAGGGGCTCGCCCGGCTCGGCATCGTCCACGAGACGACGCATGCCCTATGCCGCCTACCAGAACGGGAAGCAGGAGGTCTTCTGGGCCCAGCTGGAGGGCCGCCTGGTCGAGCTGCTCCGGGACGTCACCCCCTTGCGGCTCGCCTTCTTCAACCAGGCGGCGCAGGCCTGGGTGGAGCAGGATTACCATCGCCGGCCCCACCGGGAGCTGGCCGGGGCGACCCCGCTCGCGCGGCTCCTGGCGGGCCTCGACGGGAGCCGGCCGGCGCCCGACCCGGATGCGCTCCGCCTGGCGTTCGGTCGCCAGTGCCTGCGCACCCAGCGCCGGAGCGATGGCACCGTGGCCCTCGCGGGAGTGCGCTACGAGGTGCCGTCCCGCTTTCGGACCTTGCCCACGCTGACGCTCCGCGCCCCGAGCTGGGACCGGAGCCAGGTGATGCTCCTCGATCCCCGCACCGGCCACCCGCTGGCGCGCCTGCTGCCCCAGGACAAAGCGGCCAACGCCACCGGCCAGCGGCGGGCGCTGGCGGCGGTGGCAGCGCCGCCCGCGCCGGCGTCCGCCACACCGACCGACGCGCTCCCGGCCCTGCTCCGGCAGTGGCTCGCCGACTACGCGGCCACCGGACTCCCGCCGGCCTACCTGCCCAAAGATGAGGACACCCCCGCGGAGGAGGATGGCCATGACGACCGATAAGCAGCTCCTGGGCCTCTACGGCCTCAAGTGGAACCCCTTCCTGCCGCTGCTCCCGGCCGAGGCGGTGTGGCCGCTGCCCGGCGCGGAGGCCTTCGCGCATCGGCTCGAGGCGCTCGTCAGCCACGGGGGCTTCGCGCTCCTCACCGGCGACCCCGGCCACGGCAAGTCCAAGACCCTGCAGTGGCTCGCCGCGCGGCTCACCCGGCTGCCGGACATCACGGTCGGCGTGATGGAGCGGCCGCAGAATCGCCTGGCCGACTTCTACCGGGAGCTCGGCGATCTCTTTGGCGTGCCGCTCTCGGTCGCCAGCCGCTACGGCGGGTTCAAGGCGCTGCGCACCCGCTGGCGCGCGCACTGCGAGGCGACGCTGCTCCGTCCCGTCCTCCTGATCGACGAGGCCCAGGAGCTCGCCAGCGACTGCCTGACCGAACTGCGCCTCCTGGCCAGCACCCGCTTCGACTCGGAGAGCCTCCTGTTCACCCTGCTCGTGGGCGACACGCGGCTCCCCGAGCGCTTCCGCACCCCGGAGCTGCTGCCCTTGGGGAGCCGGATCCGCGCCCGCCTCGCGCTCGGCCCCTTGCCGCCGGAGGACCTCCAGGCCTATCTCGCCTTCAGCCTGGAGCAGGCCGGCGGGCCGCACCTGTGCACCCCCGAGCTGGTGCAGACGCTGGTCACCCATGCCGCCGGTAACCTGCGCGTGCTCACGGCGATGGGGGCGGAGCTGCTCACCGCGGCCGCCGAGCGCAACCTCCCCCGGCTGGATGAAGGGCTCTACCTCCAGGTGCTCGCGCCGCCGGCGAAACCCCGGCGCGCCCGTCCCGCCGAGAGCGGGAAAGGAACCTAGCCCGACGGTACATGGAGGAGAAGACCAGGCGGCTCAGGGCGAGCCGGCAGCGTGATCATGCGTGGCGCGACAGACCATTGTGCCCTCAGAGAGCTTGATCAGGTGTCCCTCGAAAACGGCGGATGCGGCTCCCTCAAATACCGAGGACGCTCTCAGGCTGGCGGTTTCGGTTCCTTTGGTGGACTAAATGAGACTCATAACCCAAAGGTCGCTGGTTCAAATCCAGCCCCCGCAACCAAGAAGAAACAGGGCTTAGGGGAACACTCCTAAGCCCTTTTTTCTTGGTGCACCCAGCATGGCGCCTGACGAAAAGGCGCAAGTCCTCTGGCGACATTTGGTGACCGGAACCCTCGCCAACGGCAACTGCGTCGTCGTGAGACGGCGCGGGAAGGAAGCGGGAGGCATAGCCCTGGCCCGAGGCACACCGAACCGCATAGGAGGCGTCGCGCGGGGGGGCACCGCCAAGAGACCGGGCGCCGAGCGTCAAACGCTGCCGGCATGCCAAGAAACTACCAGGGGCGAGGCTCCAGGGCTCATGGAGGCGGTGCTGCGATGCGAGAACCTCGTGGCCGCCCACACACACGTCCGCCAGTGTCGCGACCGCAGCCCGCTCTTTCCGACCGAGCCGCCCATCAGGCCAACTCCCGATCCCGTCCTTGCATCGCGTCTATCCCCGTGGTGCGGACTCCGGAAGTCGCGAACGAGCAATTATTGCGCGGTTCGGACCGTCCATGCTTGATCGAGCGGTGTCCGGTTCATCGCAAGGTGGGTGATGCGGCGGGGGAGTGTCTAGCCGAAACCATCACACGCGTCGAGGAGGAGGCACTGACACTCTTGGAGTGCCTGCACTTGAGCCCGCGGTTGGAGAGGAGCGCAGGCGATCTCAAGAATTGGAAATCCGCAGGTGGCTGGCGGCCCTCAGGCCCTGGGCGCGTTCCATTCAGCAAGGAGGATGGGGCGCGACGCCCTCCTTTTTTCGAGCTTGTGTATCTCGAAGACCGTTCTGATGTATGGCTCGAGAAGAATTCTGATGCCGTCGGCTACCCCGATTGCAATGAGTAGAATGCCGAGTCCAAGCGCGATGTGTAAGTAAAGGCTATCCATGCGGAGTTCCTCCGGTCCAACCTGGTGCGAGCAAGCGCTTACCGAGCGGCGTGCCAACCTTGCGCGCTCCGCAGCCATCGGAGCACGCGCACTGGGAGGGGAAGAGCACAGAGTGTGCCAGTCTCGGCCGAACTGCAAAGGTGATCAGTCGTGAGCGCAACACCACGTATCTGTTGTGGTTGTTCCGCGTAGATGGTCCGTGTATGTGGTGAAGGGCTGATCCTGCAAAAGGCTGAAGATTTTTGCGATGCTTCGCGAATTGCGCAATAATTGCGCGCACAGCGACGTGAGACAGGAACAGGACAGAAAGAGTTCCGGACGTCATTTCGATGCGAACCCAGTGATTCCTTGGGGGCGTGTTTCTAATTCTTTATCGGAGCGTTCCTGATCCAGAAGGAAAGCCGATGGGTAAATCCGTCAAGGAAAGTCAATCTTGGCTGAAATGAACGCGGCGGCGAAACCATGAGGCGTCTCGTCAGCGTCAGGTGTCCGCTGGAAGGGGCAGGAAGACGCCGGCGCGAACAACGCCGACTGCCGCGCGCGGCGTGGGACTACCGCGCGGGAAGCAGGAGATCCGGCAGCCACATCGCCAGCCAAGGAATGTACGTGACGAGCGCGAGCGCCAGGGTCAAGGCGATGAGGAAGGGCCACACCTCGCGGGTGAATTCCTGGATGCTGACCTTTCCCAAGGCACACACCACGTACATGATCATGCCGACAGGAGGGGTAATTGTGCCGATCATGCTGTTCACCGTGTAGACGACCCCAAAATGCACCGGATCGATCCCAGCCTGCAGGATCAGCGGCATGATCACCGGAATGGCCATGACCAAGACCGCGATGCCTTCCATGAAGCATCCCACGATCAGGAAGAGGACGTTCAGGATTGCGTAGAGCTGCCACTGGGAAAGCTGAAGCGTCTGGAAAAAGGCAAACAGTGTTTGCGGGGCCTGGACCAAGGTCAGTACCCAGCCAAACGGCTGTGCGGCCGAAATGATGATCGCGATGGCGGCGGTGCTCAGCGCGGAGTCCCGGATCACTTTCCCGAGGTCGCGGAGGCTGAGTTCTTTGTACACGAAAAACCCGAGGATAAAGGCATACGCGGCGCCGGCGGAGGCGGCCTCCGTCGGCGTCATGATGCCTCCGATGATCCCCCCGAGGATGATGACGGGCATTCCGAGGGGTGGCAGGGCCCGCAGGGTCGCGCGGCCAAGCTCGGGCCACGCGGCCCGTCGCTCGCTGGGGTACCCGCGGCGTCGGGCGATGATATACACGAAGATCATGAGCATGATTCCCATCAGGACGCCGGGGATGGCTCCGGCGAGGAGGAGCCGCCCGATGGACGCGTTGGCGATGGAGCCATAAATGACGAACGGCAGGCTTGGCGGGATGATCGGCCCGATGGTCGAAGCGGCACCGACGATCGCGGCGGTGAACCCGCGGCCATAGCCCGCCCTCTCCATGGCAGGCAACAAGACACTTCCCGTGCCCGCCGCATCCGCGACTCCGGAGCCGGACATCCCGGCCATGATCATGTTGCCGACCACCGCCACGTGAGCGAGCCCTCCGGTGATGTGACCCACCAGCGTCCTGGCGAAGGTAAGCAGGCGGTCGGTTATGCCGCCTGTGTTCATCAGGTTCCCGGCGAGGATGAAAAACGGAATGGCGAGGAGGGGAAAGGTGTCAATGCCGCCGATCATTCGCTGAACCATGCCGTGGAGCGGAATTCCAGGGCCCAGGACCATGTAGGCGCCGGATGCGAAGAGCATGGACCACGCGATCGGGGTACCGATCGCGAAGAGGCCCAGCATGACGCCGAAAAGCCACAGCATCACGCGGCCCTCCCCGCGGCGCGCGCTTTCAGGTCGCCATAGAGGTCGATCATTGTGTGGACGAAGATGAGCACCGCCGAGAAGGGCACCACCAGGTACACGACATATTGCGGAATGTTCAAGGTCGAGGTCGCCTGTGTGGCGAGCCGACACAAGACCCAGCCGAAGTATGCCACGGCGCCGGTCAGCACCAACACCACTCCGTGCACGACGGTGGCGAGAAATTGGCGGAACCGCGGTGGCGCAAGGAGGGTAAGGGCATCAATGGCGATGTGGGACTTGCGCTTGCTGCAGGCCGCCGCGCCCAGGAACACCACCCAGATGAACGCATAGCGCGAGAACTCCTCCGCCCACTGGATCGGACTGTTGAACGCGTAGCGGAGGATCACGTTCCCGAAGGTGGCGAGCGACATGAGAACGAGGAAGGTTCCGGCGGCGATCTCCTCGAAGTACGCGATGAACGACCACAGCGCGCGCATGCCCGGACTCCAAAGCGACGGCCTGGCGCCTCGGACAGGCGCCAGGCCGGACGTGAAATGCGCTCTTTCAGGGTTTCGCGGCTTCGGCGAGGATTCGCTCATACATTCCTTTGCCGAATGTCCCCTCGAACTCCTTCCATGAATCCTTGGTGGCCCGCGCGAACGCGGCGCGATCCACTTCGCCGATCACCATGCCCTTGTCCTTCAAGTCCTGCAAGTTCTTCTGATTCCCGCGGATCGTGATCTCGGTCTGGTAATCGCCGGCATCCATGGCAGCCTTCGTCACGATCTGCTGGAGTTCTGGGGTCAATTTCTGGTAGAAGCCCTCGTGGATGATGATCACGAGATTCATCGCCATGTGGCCGGTCAGGGTGAGGTGCTTCTGGACTTCGTAAAACTTCCGGTTGTAGATGATGTTGAACGGGTTCTCCTGGCCGTCGACCACCCCCATCTGGAGAGCCGTGTACAATTCCGCGACCGCCATGGGAACCGTGGCGGCGCCCAACGAGGCCATGGCCGCCTTCGCGACCGGGGTGTCCATGGTCCGGACCTTCAACCCCTTCACGTCCTCGGGTTTCGCGACAGACTTCTTGCTGGTCGTCAGGTGCCGTTCGCCGAACCACCACCCCATGTCAACGCACCGAATGCTGCTTTTCTTGGCTGCCGCCTCGCCAATCTCCTTCACGAACAGCGGAGTCCGCGTGAGCTTCACGAGCTTCCGCGCGAGTTCCTCCTCCGACTTCCCTTGGAGGATGTACGGCATCGCGAGCACCCCCGCCGGTCCCCAGCCATCGTACACGGCAATATTCATGGGTCCGGTCAGGGCCATCTCGATGACGCCCGTCTTTACCTGCTCCACGAAGTCCTTCTCGCTTCCCAGTTGGCTTGCCGGGAAGATCTGGACCGTGACAGCGCCCCCCGTGCGGTCTTTGACGAGTTGCGCGAACCGCTCGACCCCTTCATGGAAGGGGATCCCGGGTACGCCCGTGTGGGCAAAACGGATATTTGTCTTCGGAAACGTTCCCGCGATCGCCGGCAGCGCGGTCCCCAGCATGAGGATGACCCCGGCGACGATCGCGATGCATGCTGCACGCCTCGTTAGCATCTTCAATTCCCTCCTGTTATGCGAGTGTGGACCGCCGCACGGTGCGGCCAACGCGTTGACCGTGAAGCTACCTCGGCAACGCGAGAAGCGTCAAGGACGAACCGGCCACGGATTGGTCCAAGGCGCCGTGGACGCCATGCGAATGATGACCGGAAAGTTGGGTGACAGGGGAACGGGGGAGACGGGCCTCCCTAACAACAGCGAGTGAGGCCTTGACGGTTTTGCCCGCATCTTCGTTGCGCGGCGAGCGGAGGGTGTGGTAAGAACAGACGGGCAATCGTCGGCCGGTTGGTTCCGAAGATGGCTGATTCGATGACGTTGAGGGAACCATAGGTCATCAAGACGCCGATCCTGACCCCAGGACCGGCGTTTTCACTTCATGGGAACGGGATGCTGAATCGAATCCGACAGATCTTCTGGGGATGGTATGTGGTACTCGGGGCCTTCCTGGTGCTGTGCCTCTCGTACGGCGTCCGATATTCCTTTGGGGTGTTTGTCCACCCGATGTTCAAAGAAACCGGCTGGCCCATGTCGGTCATTTCCATATCGGCATCGGTCAACATCCTGATCTATTCGATCAGCGGCATCTTCTGGGGCCGACTCGCAGACCGCGTTGCGCCGAAGTGGATGATGACCGGTGGATCCATTCTGACTGCCGTCGGGTTCTACTTCCTGATTCATGCAAAGACTCCGACAGGTCTGTATCTGTCGTACGGCGTGCTGTGCGGCGTTGGGCATGCGTGCCTCGGGATGGTGGTCTGTGCCGCGGCAATCGGCAAATGGTTCGTCAGGAAACGCGGGTTCGCCCTCGGGGTGTCCTCCATGGGCATCGGGGTCGGCACCATGATCATGGGCCCCGTGGCGGGGTACATCGTCAACACGTATGACTGGCGGACCGGATTCGTGTTCTTCGGGTTCGTGATTCTGACAATTGGAATTCTGGTCTCCCAGGTGCTCATGGGAAGGACCACGCCAGAGGCCAGCGGTCTGCTTCCCGACGGTGAGCCGGCTGCGGGGGAGGGACCAAGGCCCGGATTGGTGCTCGGCAAACGCGCCGATGCCTCGCTGCGGCCGGTATTGACCGACTGCCGGTTCTGGGTTCTCGCCTTATGCAACAGTGTGGCGACGGCCGTTCTGATGATGACCTTCGTGCATCAGGTCGCCTATGCGGTCGGCAACAACATCGGCAAACTGGAAGCGGCCGCGGCGCTAGGCATCATCGGGTTTACCAGCAGCGCAGGCAAGTTCTTTTTCGGTTGGTTGTGCGACCGCGTCGCCGATGCCAAGTACGTGGCCGGCCTGGGGTTCTTCATTATGGCCCTCGGCATGGGCTTGCTGATCGTCGCGGACACGGTTGCGGTGCTGTATCTCTTTGCTGTGGTCTTTGGGATCGGCTACGGTTCCATGGCGCCGCTGATGCCATACTTGACGGCGGACCGATTTGGGCGGCAGGTGTTGGGCTCGGCGTACGGAATGCTGATCTTCTTCGTGGCGGGCATTGGCGGGAGTATCGGACCCGTGGTCGGCGGAGTGATCTACGATCGGAGCGGCTCTTACGCGAACGCGTGGCTGCTCAGCCTGAGTGTCTTGATGGCCATCTCTCTCCTGATCCTGACTTTGAAGCCGGCAAAGGCGAGAGAGGCTGCACAGTAACATCCCGCCAGAGGCGTGGCATCGGGCAGCGTGAAGACCGCCATGAGATCTTCTGACGGTGACGTTCACAACTATCGTGGCGACGGAGGGGAGATCGGGAGATCGCGAGATCGGGAGACCGGCATCCACTCACGCGTTCATTGCGCCGACGACCTTCTTGGCGGCCTCCGCATGGGCCCTCTCGATCTCGGACGCGACCCGTTTCATGACAGCGGCCTCTTCCGGCGAAATCTTGGAGCCGAGTCCGAGAAACCCGCCCGAGGCGGCGGCAATCCGCTCGCAGGCGCTCAGGAGCTTGTCTGTGGTTGCTTGCCGGGCGTCCGTGGACTGGAACGCCATGATGTCGCGGATCACCTGCAGGGCACGCTCCACCATCTGGTCCGCAGGCTTCGCAGCGAGCCACTCGTTCAGCTTGGCGTGCGCCGGCGTCCCTTCCTTCACGCCATGGGCATGAGCCGCCTCCAGCAGCAGCGCGCGCTCGCGGTCGGCAATGCTTCCGTCGCTCCACGCTACCTGGAGCAGCGGCACCAAGAACAGGACGACGACCGTGGCGCGATCGAAGCCTAGCTCCCGCAGCACGTCGAGGATCTGCTCGTTCTCGAGCCCGATGGATTCGGCCAGGCCCTTCCGATGGGCCTCTGCCTCCTTCCTGATGCGGAGCTTGTCGATCAGTTCCTGCTCCTTCCGCCGGAAGTAATCCTCTTCCGATTTGCGACTCCGCTCTGTCAAGTCCACCATGGGTCCCTCCCAAGTTGACCGCGGTGCGAAAGCGTCCGCGCGTCCTGAAAAAGGTACCATCCCTACAGGACGTGGTCAATTTGCGAACGCGCCGAAGCGCAAGAGCGTGTAGCCGCCAAGAAGACCTACTGCACTGGACGAGCGAGGAGTGGCATTCGCGCAGAGAAACGACCGCCACCGATCGGCGTGCCGAACGCCCGCATCGAGCCAACGCATTAAGAAGCGGCCGGAAGGATCGTTCCCTGGCGGCCCCGATGGCGCCTTGGCGGTTCAAGCGTTTCGCGCGGTCAGGCTCCACGGGCGCCGAGGCGCACCAGGGATTGCTGGATCAGCGATTCGAGCGTTTCCAGAGGGGTCAGCGGGCCCAGCGGGTCCGCGTACGGGGTCACGCGGTTGGTGGCGGGATCCCAGTCCACCGGTCCGTACCGCCCGGGCTTGCCCGTCCGCGCCTGGATCTGGTACAACGAGTCCCCTTTGTTGTAATGCCAGAATTCACCGGGATAGTGCAGGAAGCCGTGCCGCTCCATCACGCGCGTGATTTCCTGCCGGTTCTGTCGCTCCTCGGCAGTGACGAACGGCGAATTCATGGGGGTGTATTCGCTCATTTCCAGATACGGCTTGCCGCGCCACACTTCTGCGCCGTCGGCGCGCCGGAGTACCGAGATATCCACCGCGGCTCCCGCCATATGAGTGCCGGTGACCGGCACGTTGGCGACCAGGACCATCGCCCGCCGCGACACCAGCTCGACCGGCGGCCGTCGGCCGCCGCACTCGCGGATACAGGACTGCACGATTCGGTCGAAAACCGCCGGCGCACGCCCCAGCGCCGTCTGCATCTCCCGGGTCCGGTAGCCGTCCTCGATCTTCAGGACCCAGCCCCGCGTGTTCATATCCCGGGCGATCGCCATCAGGTCGGGTAACAGGCTCTCGCGGATGACGAAGAGGCGCTCGAACGTTCCGGCCAGTTGCGTGGTGGAAAATCGCACCTCCACCCCCGCCGCTTCTGCGGCAGCCCGGATGGAGGCGAACCCCTCGCGGCTTTCCTGGAGGGGATGACGCACGATCGCCTCGGTCAACGCGTAGCTCTGCTCCATGTACTCGATCCAAAAGGCGACACGGGCTGCTTCATCATGCACCATCGCATCCTCCTTGTGCGCGTCGTCGCGCCTCGACCGGTTTGGAACCGACAGGGAAGACCAGCGGAGACGGGCCGCACTCGTGGCGCGTTGCCGGTGCGACGGCTCGGTGTGTGTCAGCCGCCCGTCGTGCTCCCGACGGTGGTGTGACCGATCTTCGCCGCGGTGAGCGCCGCGGACACGGCCTCCGCCAGCTCGCTCCGGATGGCATCGGATCGCTCGAACCGGTTCGTCCACACGCGGAGATCGAAGGTGAGGCCGCTGTCTCCGAAGCCGATGGAAAACGCCGCCGGCGGCGGCTCGTGCAACACGTCGGGGTGACTGCGCGCGGTCCCGCACACCAGCTCCTTCACGTACGCAGGGTCGTTGCCCCCAGCCGCGGTGATGCGCAGATCGATCCGCAGCCGCCGGTCGGTGTACGTCCAGTTGGTGACTTTCTCGGTCACGAGCTGCGCATTGGGGATAAACACGTCCGCGCCCCTCCACGTGCGAACGGTGCTGGCGCGGATCCCGATGTGACGGACCTCGCCCTGGATGTCTCCGACCTGCACGACGTCTCCCACACGGATGGGCCGCTCGAACAGGAGGATGAGGCCCGAGGCAAAATTGTTCACGACGGTTTGCAACCCGAACCCAACGCCGACCCCGAATGCCCCCACCAGGATCGTGACCTTCGTTAGGTCCACGCCGAGGAACGTCAGAGCCAGCACGAACCCGACCAGCAGGATCGCGTAGTGCGCCAGGCTTGCCAGGGCGAGAGGAACACCCTCGGCAAGGCGGACGCGTGGAAACACGTCGCCTTCGAGCATGGCGCGGACGGCGGAGGACAGGGTGAACGCGGCCCACGCGGTCGCACCGAAGAGCAGGACGTCACCGATGGTGACCTGAATCGTTCCCCAGCCGACCCCCGCGGTCAGAAGGGTTCCAGCAAAGGCGAACACGTCGCCGGAAACCGTCACGGCACTCAAGGGGACAAAGAGCCAGGCGATGAACCCGATCCAGGTCAGCGCGAGACCGGCGCGTCCTTCCACGTAGGCCCGGTTCCGTTGCACCGACGCGAGCGCACCAAGCGGACGCGCCCAGAGGAGATACGCGACGAGGAGCAGCAGCAGCCAGACCACGACCCGGATCGCCAGCCACGCATAGGCGCTACGCACGGCGGCCGTAGCCAGCAGACGGGTCAGCTGCAGGTAACCCGCAGCTCCCGCCACGAACGCGACGAGGAGGGTCGCGGCCAGAATCAGGGCGAGCGGGCGGTCCGGCGGCCCACCGTGGGTGGACGGTGTGTCCGTTCCGGGAGCGACGCGGCGGGCGGCTCGCCACATCCACCCGACCAGCAGGCCTCCGGCCAAGAGGATCACGAGGAGGAGCACATGCTCCAGGTCCCGCGCCGGAAAGAGCATCGGCCGCACGGCGTCGAGGCCGAGGACTACCGCGAAGGCATACAGGGCGCGCGACAGCCCGGTCGGAATGAGCGCGAGGAGCAGCCGAGTGGCCGGAAAAATGGAGACAAAACGGGAGGTCGCGAAGACCGCAAACGAGTGGGTCGGATAGACCCAGGGCGAGGCGAAGACGGCGAGGGCGAGCGCCGCCGAGGCAGGGCGCTGCAGCATCCAGTTGACCCCGGCGCGTCGGTCCGCGGCGTTCCACCGTGCGACCTGGCGACGGGCCTGCAAAAGCAGCGCAAACAGCACAAGAAATCCGAGAAGGTGCAGGGCGAACCGCCTCGCCTGATCCTCCCATTCGCTGGCTACGGCGTTCCACCAGCGCACGCCGGCGCCGCGGAACCCTGTGGCGAATTGCCCCTGGGCTTTGGCCCAGAGGTCGGGACTCCAAATCGGCAGCGCGTTCCGCACGCCCAGACGATTGAAGAGTTCCGATCGAGCCTGCGCGATCATCGCCAGGGCCTGATCGGTGCGTCGCTGCTCCACGGAGATCCGATACTCCAGGACAAGGACCTCGGCCAGGCGCGAATTCACGCGCGCCCGCGCAGCCTGGATGGAGTCGCGCATTTCGGCGATCTCTGCGATCAGCTGTGGCGGGATCTGTCCGGTCTGGAGCTCCCTGAGCGCCCGCACCCACGTTTCATCCAGATCGGACAGGCGTTTAAGCTCGTGCTGAAGTGCTTTCCCGCGCGCCTCCAACATCTCGGACCAGTCGTTCAGGTCCGTTCGCATCGTCTGCCACACGACAGCCAGACTTTGGAGTGCGGGGGCGGAAGGCTCGTTTGCCAGGCGGCGCGGGAGTCGCTGCCATCGTTCTTGGAGGCGTTTGCTCAACTCGGGCAGCTCCTGCTCGATCACCTGCATCTCGGGACCCGGAGCGGACAGGCTGTCCACGTTCGCCAGCAGGGCGGCCACCTCGGTGGTGCGCGAGGCGATCTCTGCGGCCGGAATTGGGCTGGGGGTGTCTTGAGCCCGTGCTGAAATGGGCGCGGCGAGGGCGAGCCAGAGGAGCGCAACGCCCAACGCCTGCGCCGATACGTGGTGTCGCGTGGCTGCCATGTCCGGTACCCCGCGTTTCGCGGCTCCGAGAAGAGTCGATGTGAGTGGAGTGGCGATGGGGACGACGAACGCCATGGTACGCATGACGGTCCCTGGGTGTCAAATCGAAAGCCCACAGACAACAGAGGCGCAAGGGCGAAGGGGCGATTCGGCGATTGGGCAATGTGGCGAACGGGTAAACGGGAGGAACACCAGCGACCGGGCGCAAGAGGCACTGGCGAGAAACGGAAAGCGGGCAACTCGGCGATTGGCGATGGAGTCCGAAGGAAGCGCCG
>Ga0316622_100002327_pt1 | contig 13074 bp, 11 predicted proteins | sample OWC_Aug_OW2_C1_D_FD_207646 | JGI IMG/M metagenome (GOLD analysis project Ga0316622, IMG submission 207646) | Wetland soil microbial communities from Old Woman Creek delta, Ohio, United States - OWC_Aug_OW2_C1_D5_C | ecosystem: Environmental > Terrestrial > Soil > Wetlands | place: USA: Ohio... | reverse complement strand
GCCTGGACGAGGCAGTCGGCCTCGCCGCGCCCGCGCCCGGCTGGACCTGAGCGACCGGGCGCCATCATGTCTTCATTCATGGCAGCCGCGGCAGACGGGCCCACCCAGCGGGACCACCTCGCGCAGGTGTTCGCCCAGTATCCGATCGAAGTGACGAGCGCCGAGGACGTCTGGCTCAACACGAGCGACGGTCGCCGCATCCTCGACCTGTACGGCGGACACGCCGTGGCGGCCCTCGGCTACGGCCACCCGCGGTGGCTTGCGGCACTCGAGCACCAGGCGCGCCTGGTCCTGTTCCAGAGCAACGCCGTGCCGATGGCGGTGCGCGCACGCGCAGCGCGCAAGCTCGTCGAGTTCGCCGGCCTGCCGCTCGACACGGTGTTCTTCGTCAACAGCGGGGCCGAGGCCAACGAGAATGCGCTGCGCCTGGCCTGCAGGCTGACCGGCCGGTCGCGCGTCGTCGCCGTCGAGGGCGGGTTCCACGGCCGGACCGCCGCCGCCGCCGCGGTGACCTGGGGCTCGGAGAAGTGGTACGGCTTCCCGCGTGCGCCCTTCGACGTCGGCTTCCTGCCACGCCGCGACCTCGCCGCACTCGAGGCCGGCATCACGGCCGACACTGCAGCCGTCATCGTCGAGCCCGTGCAGGGCGTCGGCGGCGCCTTCGACATGGGGCGCGACTACCTCGAGGCGATCCGCCTGCGCTGCCGCGCCACGGGCGCGCTGCTGGTCTTCGATGAGGTCCAGTGCGGCGTCGGCCGCACCGGCCACCCCTTCGCCGCCAACCTCTACGGCGTCCTGCCCGACATGATCACGACCGCGAAGGCGCTCGGGGCGGGCTTTCCCGTCGGCGCGCTGCTGCTGTCCCGCGCGATCGCCGGCCAGCTCAGGGTGGGGGAGCTCGGCACCACCTTCGGCGGCGGGCCGCTCGCCTGCGCCATCGTCGAGGCAGTCATCGACACGATCGTCGAGGAGCGGCTTCTCGAGAACGTGCGCCGCGTGTCCGCCCTGATCCGCCGGGACTGCATCACGGGTCCCGTGACCGGCGCCCAGGGCGAGGGCTTCCTGCTCGGGCTGCGCACGCGCGGACCCGCGAAGGACGTGCAGGCTGCGCTGCTCGACCGCGACATCCTCACCGGCACGAGCGGCGACCCGCACGTCCTGCGGCTGCTGCCTCCCTTCACCCTCGCCGCGGAGCACGTTGCCCTGCTTGCCCGCGCACTGGCGGAGCTGCCCGCATGAAGCGCTTCCTCGACCTGGCCGACTTCACGCGCGAGGAGGTCGTGGACCTGCTGGCGCTCGCGCAGCGCCTGCAGGACCATCCCGAGCCGCACGCGCTTGCCGGGCGCGTCCTCGGGCTGCTGTTCCTCAACCCCTCGCTGCGCACGCTGTCATCCATGCAGGCGGGCATGGCCCGCCTTGGTGGCAGTTCCTTCGTAATCACGCCGGGCAGCGGCACCTGGCAGCTGGAGACCCGGCCAGGCGTCACCATGAACGGGGATGCCGCGGAACACATCCGCGAGGGGATCCCGGTGCTCGCCTCCTACTGCGATGCGCTGGGCATCCGCGCCTTCGCCGACGGCCGCGACCTCGAGGCCGACCTCGCCGAGATGCGCTTCAGCGCGATGTCTGCGCTCTGCGACAAGCCTCTCGTCAACCTCGAGTCGGCCATGAACCATCCCTGCCAGGCGCTGGCCGACTGGAAGACCCTGGACGACCTCGCGGTGCCGCGCGGCGGCAAGTTCGTCCTTTCCTGGGTGAACCACCCGCGCGCCCTGCCGCTCGCGGTCCCCGCGGCCACGCTGCACATGGCGGCTCACCGCGGCATGGAGGTCGTCGTGCTGCGGCCCGAGGGTTTCGCCCTGCCGCGCCCGGTGATGGACAAGGCCCGGGCGGCGGCGGCCGCCTCCGGTGGCTCGGTCAGCGAGACCAGCGACCGGGTGACCGCGCTGGCCGGTGCCCGGGTCGTCTACGCGAAGGAATGGGGCTCGCCGCAACACTACGGCAACGCCGGCGCCGACGCCACGCTGCGCAGGGAGCTCGAGGACTGGATGGTGCGCGAGAGCTGGTTCGACCGCGCCGACGCCACCTGCAGGTTCATGCACTGCCTGCCGGTCCGCCGCAACGTGGCCGTGGCCGACGAGGTGCTCGACGGCCCGCGCAGCGCGGTGCAGCGCGAGGCCTACAACCGCATGGTGGTGCAGATGGCGGTCCTGCACCGGCTGCTGGCGCACTGAGCGCTGCCGGCCGGTCTTCCCACCGAGGAGACAGAGAGACATGGTGACTCACCGTACCGACCCCTCCGCCACGGTCCGCGCCCTGAGGAGCGCCGTGCCCTACGTGCGCCTGTACAAGGGCAAGATCTTCGTCGTCAAGGCGGGAGGCGCGGTCTTCGCGGACGAGGCCGGCACGCGCGCGCTGATGGAGCAGATCGCGATCCTGCACCACCTCGGCATCCGCGTCGTGATGGTCCATGGCGGCGGGCCACAGCTCGACCAGATGCAGCGTTTGCTCGGCATCGAGCCGCGCATGGTCCGGGGCCGCCGCGTCACCGACGCCCGCTCCATCGACGTCACGACGATGGTGCTGAACGGCCTGATCAATACGCGCATCCTCGCCACCTGCCGCGAGCTCGGCATCGACGCGGTCGGCCTCTCGGGCGTCGACGCAGGGCTGGTGCGGGCCCGCAGGCGTCCGCCCATGCAGGTGGACGGCGAGACGGTGGACTACGGCTTCGTCGGCGACGTCGCTGGCGTGGACGTCTCGGTGCTTCTCAAGCAGCTCGAGGCCGGCCTGATGCCCATCGTGAGCCCGCTGTCCTCCGACGACGCCGGCTGCGTGCTCAACATCAACGCCGACACCGTCGCCGCGACCGTCGGTGCGTCGCTCGGTGCCGAGAAGCTGATCCTCTGCACCGGCGCGCCCGGCATCCTCGAGGACGCCTCGGACCCGAGCAGCCTCGTCTCCTACACGGACCTCGAGGGCCTCGACCGGCTGCAGGCCGCCGGCAGCCTCGCCGACGGCATGCTGCCCAAGGCCTCGGCGATCGAGGGCGCAATCCGCGGCGGCGTGCGTCGCGTGCACGTCATCTCCTACAAGGTGCCGGACAGCCTGCTCGCCGAGGTGTTCACCAACGAGGGCACCGGCACGCTGATCGTCGAGGACATCGATGCCCTGACGCCGGCCGAGCAGGCGGGCGCATGACCCGGCTCTGGGACAAGGGTGGTCCGCTCGACGCGCGGGTGCTCGAGTACACCGCCGGGGAGGACCACGCGCTCGACGACCGCCTGGTCGCTTACGACGTCCGCGGCTCCGTTGCCCACGCCGAGGGGCTGCACGCGGCCGGCCTGCTCTCCGCCGCCGACCTCAAGGCATTGAAGGCCGGCCTCGAGGAGATCGGCGCCGCCCACGAGCGCGGCGAGTGGCGGGTCACGCTCGAGCAGGAGGACGGCCAGACGGCGCTGGAAACACTGCTGACCCAGCGCGTCGGCCCCGCCGGGGCGCGCATCCACCTCGGCCGCTCGCGCAACGACCAGGTGCTCACCGCGCTGCGCCTCTACCTTCGCGACGCCGTGGAGCAGCTCCGCACGGGCGCCCTCGGCGTCGTCGAGGCGCTCGAGGCGCTGGCGGTGCGCCAGGGCACCGTGGCGCTGCCCGGCTACACCCACCTGCAGCAGGCCATGCCGAGCAGCGTGGCGCTGTGGGCGCGGGGCTTCGCCGCCGAGATCCACGACGACACCGAGGGTCTGCGCCACGCGCACCGGCGCATCGGCAAGAGCCCGCTCGGCTCTGCCGCGGGCTACGGCACCCCGGGCCTGCCATTGAGCCGCGAGCTCACCAGGTCGAAGCTCGGCTTCGCGGAAGTCCATGAACCGGTGACCGCGGTGCAGCTGTCACGCGGCAAGGCCGAAGCCCACGTGCTGTTCGAGGTGACACTGCTCATGCAGGACCTCGGGCGGCTCGCCGCCGATCTGATCCTGTTCTACACGCAGGAGTTCGCCTACGTCAGCCTGCCCGACGCGTTCACCACCGGATCGTCGATCATGCCGCAGAAGCGCAACCCGGACGTGTTCGAACTGATCCGCGGCCGCTCGGCGACAGCGCTCGCCTGCCTCGTCGAGGCGCTCGGCATCTGCTCGCGCCTGCCCTCCGGCTACCATCGCGACCTGCAGCTCATCAAGGCGCCGCTCTTCCGCGGCATCGACCTGGGCCTGAAGACGCTCGACATCCTGCCGGCGGCACTGGCCGGCGTGACCTTCAGGCCGGAGCGGATCCGCATGGATCCGTCGATCCACGCGGCGGAAAGGGCCTACCGGCTGGTCGTCCAGGAAGGGATCCCCTTCCGTGAGGCCTACCTGCGGGTAGCGCGCGAGCTGGCGGAAGGCTGAGCCGGCCGACCGTCACGCCGTCGCAAGGAAACCCGCCACCGCGTGGGCAACGCCGAGCAGCGCGATGTCGCCGTAGCGCGGACCGACGAGTTGCACGCCGACCGGCAGGCCGCGGCCGCCACGCGCGAAGGGAACGGTGATGCAGGGCACGTGCATCGCCGACCAGGTCCGGTTGAAGATCGCCAGGCCCGTGGTCTCGAGGCTCTCTGGCGCCTCGCCCGGCACCGCAGGTGTCAGGACGGCATCGAAGCCGGCGGCCAGCTGGTCGAAGACCGGCCGGTTCACGGCGATGGCGTCCCGCGCCTCCAGGAGCCGCCGTGGCGAGATGCCCAGGCGGTCCTCGACCTTGGCCTTGAAGTCGTCGTGCAGCAGCCGTGGATAGGCCAGATAGAGGTCGCGGAAGGCGGTCCGGCCCTCGCCCTGCATGACGACGTCGTGCAGCGCGTTCATCTCCACAAACGACCCCGGCAGCTCCAGTTCTTCCACCGTGGCGCCGGCAGCCTGCAGCACGGCAGCAGCGCGCTCGACCGCCGCACGCGAGTCTTCTTCCGCCTGCTCCCACATCGGCGTGCGGCACAACCCGATGCGCAACCCCGTAACGGACTCGCGCGGCTGCCAGCGGCCGCGGCCGATGCCGAGGCCCTCCGCCAGCAGCGCGAGGTCCGCGACCGAGCGCGCCATCCAGCCGATCGTGTCGAGCGACACCGAGAAGGGCTTGGCGCCCTCGAAGCTCACCTCGTTCCAGGTGGGCTTCATGCCGAAGATGCCGCAGAACGAGGCCGGCCGGATGGTAGAGCCGCCGGTCTGCGTGCCGAGCGCCAGCGGCACCATGAAGTCAGCGACAGCGGCCGCCGACCCGCTCGAGGAACCGCCCGGGGTACAACGCAGGTCATGAGGATTGCGTGTTGCCGGCAGGCGGCCGGCGGCGGCGAACTCGACGGTGTCGGTCTTGCCGAGGATCACGGCGCCGAGGGCGCGCAGGATCCGCACGCAGGCGGCGTCCTTGCCGGGGCGGTGCCCGGCGAAGATCGGGGAGTTGTGCTGGGTCGGCAGGTCGCAGGTGTCGATCATGTCCTTCACGGCCACCGGGATGCCGTGCAGCGCGCTGCGTGGCGGCTCGTCGTCGCGCTGCCGCGCCTGCCCGAGCGCGAGGTCCGCATCCACGTACGCGAAGGCCCGGACCTCGGCGTCGCGCTCGCGGATCCGCTCGAGGCACGACTCCACGAGCGCCTCGCTGGTGAGCCTGCCCTCGCGGATCGCCGCCGCCGCTGCGGTGGCCGTCATCTCGCGCGGCTTCATGGAGCTCCCCCGTTCAGCGTCAGGCCGCCGAGGTCGGCCGGCGTCCAGCGCTCGACCTGCTGCAGGTGCCCGAAGAGCGCCTCGGCCTGCCGGTGGTCGACGCCGCCGTAGGCAGCGCAGTCGAGGAACTTGGCGCGCAGCTCGGCCACCGAAAGCGGCACGTCCGCGTGCCCGGTCGCGCGCCTGACCGGCGGCGTGGTGACCCGCGTGCCGTCCTTGTAGGTGAGCGTGACGAAGTCGACGGGCGCCGCGACGGGGTATTCCGGGTCGTACTCGGTCGTCGTCACCACGTGCACCCGGGCCATGAGTTCCTGCACGTCGCGGCGCTGGATCGCCTCGGGCGTGAGTTCGCGAAGCCCGACCCGCCCGTGGACAAGCCCGCAGGCGACGGCGTACTCGAGCGAGAACTTGGCTTCCTCGGGCCGGGTCGCATGGTGATAGGGCATGACTGCCGCGTGTTTCTCGCTCACCCGCGGCTCGACGCGCTCGAGCGCGGCCACGTCGACGGGCGCGCTCGCGACGTGGGCCAGGATCGAGTCGATGATGCGCTGCGATGCGCCGACCGTCGGGTACTTCTTGATGTTGAGACGCTGGCGGCAGATGCGCTCGTAACTGCCGAAACGCGGCGGCGTGGTCACGTCCACCTTGCCGTTCGGCGAAATGGTCCGCATCAGGCCGCGCGCGCCCTCGAGCACGTCGCCGGTCGCGGTCATGCCGGCCGCCGCCAGCTTCGCGCAGGCCACGCCGGCCTGCGCCGCCTTGCCTGCGTGGTAGGGCTTGGCCATCGACCCGAAGTTGCCCATCGTGCCGGCCGCATGCGAGGCCGAAAGGCCGATCGCATGCTGGGTGGAGTCGGCGTCGAGCCCGAGCAGCGACGCCGCGGCCGCTGCCGCACCGATGCAGCCGAAGAGCGGCGTGGGGTGCCAGCCGCGGCTGTGCAGGTGATCCGGCTCCCGGCCCATCAGGTCGGACCAGACCTCGTAGCCCGCCACGTAGGCCGCCACCAGGTCACGGCCGCTCGACCGCGCCACTGCACCGCAGGCGAGCAGCACCGGGACCAGGACCGCGCTCGGGTGGTTGGCAAAGGCGTAATCGTCGAGATCGAGGGCGTGGGCGGCGGTCGCGTCGACGAGGGCCGCGAGGTCCGCGGAAGTCCTGCATGCCCCGAGCAGCACTGGCGCCTCGGGACGCGCCTGCTGTTCGCGGGCGTACTTCGAGACGACGGCAACGACGGGCTCGTGCAGCGCGGCCAGCATCGTCGCCACCGCGTCCGTCATGCCGGTCCGCGCGACGTCCGCTGCCTGCTGCGGCAGCTGCGCGTCGCGGTTGGCTACCACGAACTCAGCCGCGAGACGGGTGATCGGTGCAGGTACTGTCATGACGTTCCCTCGCCTGGCCGCGCCAGGCAGCCAGGATCTCGGCGCCCGTGGCCGACCAGACCGCCGCCTTGCCCGCCACGTGGTCCAGGATCCTCTCGAGTGCGCCGATGCGATGCGGGACGCCGATCAGCCAGGGGTGCATCGGCAGCGAGAGGATCCGGCCGCCATGCTCTGCCGCCTCGCGATACAGGAAGTCGAAGTAATCGATGACCTGCTCCGCGTATTGCAAAGCCGTGTGTCCGTAGTCGGCGATGAGCTTCAGGTCACTGATCTCGTGGCCGTGCGGCATCGCCGCGACGCGCGTGGGGCCCGACGGCGGCCTGACGCTGAACCAGTACGGCAGGTCGTCGTTCATCCAGTCGCAGAGGTACTCGATGCCGGCGGCCGCCACGAGGTCGGGCGTGTCGAAGGACTCGGACATGGCCGGCGACAGCCAGCCGGCGACCGGCGTGCCGGCGATGCGGCGCAACGTGCCGACGGACTCCTCGACCCATGCCGCCTCGGTGGCCCGGTCGACGCCGGTCTGGTGGATGCGGCCCATGTCCACCCCCATCGCCAGCAGTTCCCACCCGCGGCGGGTCACCTGCTCGACCAGGAAGCGATCCCGCGCCGCCGCACGCGAGTTGAATGCCACGCTGGCCCTGAAGCCGCGCTCGTCGAGCGCGCGCAGGATCCGGTAGATGCCGACGCGGTTGCCGTAATCGCGCAGCGTGTAGTTCCAGTAGTCCGGGTAGGGCCGGGTCATGCCGCCGGGTGCCGCGTTGAGCGGCATGTCCAGGGGGAAGAACTCGACCAGTGGCACGAGCCACAGTGCGACCCGGGCGCCACCGGGCCAGCGCACCGGCTCGCGCGCGAACACGTTGTCGCGCCCGTAGCGGTCGTGGTCCATCGCCGCGCGCCGGTGGGCGTAGTGCAGGTAGGCGGCGTCGACGGTCATGCCCACTCCACCGCGAAGGCCTGCTGCGCCGCAAGCGCCGCATCGTAGTGATGGTCGAGGTACCAGCTGGCGATCTCCCGGCCGGTCGCGTGCCAGACGCCTTCGTGCCCCAGGATGTAGTCGATGGCATTGGCCAGGTAGTCGACGCGGTGTGGCACGCCGATCAGGAAGGGGTGCAGCGGCAGACACATCACGGTGCCCGACTCGGCGCCCTCGGCGTAGAGCCGGTCGAACTGGTCCCTGATGCGCTCGGCATACTCCGCCGGGGTGCCGCGCGAGGTGTGCAGCCCGGTCCAGTCGTTGACCTCGAGCGAGTAAGGCAGGCTGATCAGCCGGCCAGAGGGGACCTTGACCGGTGTCGGCTGGTCGTCGTGGAACAGGTCCAGCGCGTACTTCAGGCCGGAGCGCGCCAGCAGCTCGATGGTACGCGGCGTGTTGGTCAGCGCGGGCGAGAGCCAGCCGTCGAGCGTCTGGCCAGAGGCGCGGTGGATGGTGCGCCGGACGTCCTCGATGACGGCGAGCTCCTGCTCCGCCGACATCCCGTAGAGGTAGCGCGAGTTGTAGATGCCGTGCGAGAACAGCTCCCAGTCCCGCGCGACCATCTCCTCGACGATCTCCGGGTAGTGGTCACACATGGCCACGCTCAGGGAGACGCTCGCACGGACGCCAAGCTCGTCGAACGTCGCGAGCATGCGCCAGAAGCCGGCCCGGTTGCCGTAGTCGCGAATGGCGTAGTTCAGCAGGTCGGGCGGCTTGCGCCACAACGTCGAGGGCTGGATCGGCCCCTGCGGCGGGTCGATCTCGTAGAACTCGACGTTGGGTGCCACCCAGAAGGCCAGTCGCGCACCGCCCGGCCATTCGATCTTCGGGCGATTCAGGTAGGGCCACGGGTAATAGAGCCCCGGGTCCTCCCGAAGCTCGTCGGCCGGCTCGAGGTGGCTGCGCGTCATGTCCCTCCCATCGGCTCCCCTGCAGGGCCCCTGAGCGAATGTCCCTGCCAATGCTATTTCCTGCGCGGCCCGGCCATCAATGCGTGTCGAGGCCCGGCCGCGCATCCCGCGGGAGGGCGCCGTCCTACCGGCTCGCGCTTTCCACGAGTTCGACCAGGAATCCGTGCGGGGTCAGCACGGTCGCCGCGCGGTGCGCCCCCAGCCAGGCGCAGTCCAGCGCCACGGGCCCCGCGAAGGTCTCGACACCGTGCTCCTGGCTCATGGCAAGGACCGCGTCGAGATCGTCGGTGGGGAACGTCCACATCGCCACGCCCCGCGACGGCGGGCGGATGGACACCGGGTTCGGGATCCCGCGGTCCCTGAAATCGAGTATCACGAGGTAACCAGTCCCGGAGCCCGGCGCGTAGATCTGCAGGAAGCGCATCACGGTGCCGGCCGCGAGTCCGAGTCCGCCGGCGGGACCTGAACTCGTCAGGTCGACGTCGCGGCGAACCTCGAATCCCAGCACGTCGCGATAGAACGCGACGTCCGCATCCGCGTGGTTGACCACCTGCGCCGAGTACGCCGGACCGCCGATCATCTGGCCGGCCTCGATCGGGCCCACGGACGGCAGGTCCTCGGGACGGCCGACGCCGAGCCCGTAAACGTCGTCAGGCGCCTTGAAGTGCGTCTCCAGGGCCTCGTAAGGAGAGCCATCCGGACGGCGGAACTCGATGGTCGTGATGCCGGCGGTCGTGCCGATGCCCAGCGACTCGCCACGGGCCAGACACTGCTCCATCTCGGCCCGGTTGCGCACGGCAAAGCCGACCGAGAGGCCTCCCTCCAGCAGCACGTCCATGCCGGGGCGAATCAGGGGGCCTGCGGGCTCCATGACCAGCACCCGCACCTTCGGCACCTCGGGCAGCGACGGCCGCTCGTAGAGGTGCTCCTTCCAGCGTGTTCCCGCATCGAGCCCCCACAATACGCGCTGACGGGCCTGCATCTCCGCAGCCATGACGCCGGCGGGTGCATCCGCCATGGCCATCATGTCGCGGTAGAAGTGCCTCGTGGCCTCGGCACTCGACGTCACGTGGGTCACCATCAGCAGCGAGCCGACCGTGTAGTTCCGCTTGCTAGTCACCGTCCCGCCTCCTGGCAACAAGACCCTGCCTCGCGCTGAGCCCGTCACCCGCGTCGAGCCGACCGGGCCCGGATTTCCTGCTAGGCTTCACACCGATCGTCGCACGGAGCGTCGCCATGATCGAACGGAAACCCGAGCCCTCGCTGGTCACCTATACACACGTCATGTACGGGCTGCACGCCCTCGCGGCCGTGATCGGCATCACGAGCCCGGCAACCGTGGTCGGCCAGTTCATCTTCGGCGTGCCCTCGATCATTGCGATCATCATGAACTACCTCCGCGGTTCCGAGGCCACCGGCACGTGGCTCGAGTCGCATTTCTCCTGGCAGCGACGGACGTTCTGGTACGCGGCGCTCTGGGTGGTCCTCGTGGCCGTGGCCTCGGCGCCGCTGTTCCTCGTCCTGGTCGGCTTCCTCACCTTCGCCCTGGGGATCGCAGTGATCGGACTGTGGCTCATCTACCGCGTGGCCCGCGGCTGGCTCGCCCTCAACGACGGCAGGCCCGTCGCGCCGCTCGGCAGCTGAGGCGCTAGCGCGCTGCCGGCGGTGGCGCCGGAACGGCCAGCAGCCACCCGTCCGGGTCGACGATCAGCTCGCTGCCTGCGGGCACCCGCAGGCTGCCCTGCCCGCCCGGCATCTCCAGGCGGAGCAGCTCGCCGGCGACCCGCAGCGGGATGGGCAGCTCGAAGAGCGGATCGTCCCAGCTCACGGTGACGACCTCGCCGTCCGCGACCAAGGTGCGGTCCAGCCGCCAGGCGGGAATCGAGGCCTCGTACAGGTAACGGTCGAAGAACCAGTCGTACGGGTGGCCCGTCACCCCGGCGACCACGCGGCGGAAATCCGCGGTGCTCGCAGTCCGGTACGCGAAGGCCTCGTCGTTCAGCAACCGGTGCAGTGCCGCGTAGAAATCGTCGTCACCGACCAGCCAGCGCAGCGTGTGCAGCACGCAGGATGCCTTCGAGTACACCTCGGGCACGTAGGCCTCCTCCGCCACCCGGTCGGTGCCGCGGACCACGGGATTCCTGAACTTGCCGATGGCTTCGGCCCCGCAGTACTTGCGCATGTACTCGAGATAGCGATTCCGGCCGGCCTCCACGTCGACGAACACGGCATGCGCGTAGGCGCCGAAGCCCTCGTGCAGCCACCAGTCGGCCCAGTCGCGGGCCGACACCTTGTTGCCCCACCACTCGTGCGCAGTCTCGTGCAGCAGCAGCCAGTCGAAGCCGAACTCGTTGACCTTGAAGTCGCTGCCATAGGCCACGATGCTCTGGTGCTCCATGCCGAGGTATGGCGTCTCGACGACCCAGTACTTGTCGCGCCAGAAGGGGTACTCGCCGAAGCGGCGCGCAAAGGCCGAGAGGATGCGCGGCCCCTGGTCCAGCCACATCCTGCGCGCCTCATCCAAGTGCTCCGGCAATGCCCAGAAGACGATCGCCTCGACCCGGCCGTCGAGGCGCGTGTAGGTCGTCTCGACGGGCAGGAACGGGCCCGCGTTCAACGCCACGCCATACTGGTTGATCGGGTAACTGACCTGCCACTCGGTAATGCTGCGCCCGTCGACGACGCGCTCAGACAGCTTTCGGCCGTTGGCCAGGCCGACGAGTCCTGCAGGCACGTCGAGCGTGATGCGCATGCCACGATCCGGCTCGTCCGACGGGTGGTCCTTCACCGGCCACCAGAGGTCGCCGCCGCTGCCCTGCGAGGTGGTGCCGACCCAGTGCGAGCCGTCGGCGGACCGGCTCCAGACGAAGCCATCCATCCAGGGCGGCGCCAGGGCTTCGAACGGCCGCCCGCCATAGGCGATCCTCACCACGTGCTCCTCGCCGGGACGCCACGGATCGACGAGCGGCACGCGCACCAGGCCGCCGGCGTGCGCCACCGCGCGGGGCCGGACGCCGTCCACATCGACCGCCTCGATGGCGAGGCGCGAGTCGAGCGGGATCTCGAACACGTCGAGCGGCGCCACCACTGCGACCGTCACCGAATTGCTGCCGACGATGCGCTTCTCGTCCGGATACAGCGCCACCCGCAGGTCGTAGCGCTGTACGTCGTAGCCGGCCTGCGCCGGCCGCAGCGGGCCGCCCATGATGGCGGTCGCCTGCCAGTCGGCCACCCTGGCGGCATCGATCTCGACGTCGCGGAACCTGACCGTCGCGGGTGCACTCGCGCAGCCCGCCACGGCGATGATCGCGGCGATCGTCGCACCGCCGATGAACTGTTCACGCATGCCACTACTCCCCCGCGAGCGCTCAGGCTAGCTGCGCGAAGACCCGCCAGTCCAGTGCCCCCGTGCCCGTGCGTCTTCGGGCTTTACCGATGGCAAGCCTCCGGCCTGCATGGTGTAAAGCGGCGAAACGAGGCTCAAAGCTTTGGGCGCAAGACTGCACATACGCATCCGCCGGGGGCTGGACCTGCCGGTGGCGGGAACCCCGTGTCGCGAGATGAGGGACGCAGCGCCCGTGCGCCACGTCGGCATCGCCGGCCGTGACTATCCGGGGCTGAAGCTCGGCCCGCTCGTCGAGGTCGGGGCCCGGGTGGCGCTGGGTGAGCCCGTGCTGCGCGACCGGGCCGACGCGCGCATTGCCTGCACGGCACCGGGTGCGGGCGTGGTCACGGCCATCCATCGCGGCGAACGGCGGACGCTGAGGTCGCTCGTCATCCGCCTCGAGGGGGACGAGGAGCGGACGTTCCCGGCCTACCGCAGCGCGGAACTCGAGGGCCTCGCCCGGGAGACGGTGACCGCGGAGCTCTGCGACTCGGGGCTGTGGACTTCGCTGCGCGCCCGCCCGTTCAACCGCGTCGCCACGCCGGGCACGACGCCGTTTGCGATCACGGTGACCGCGATCGACACCAACCCGCTCGCGCCGGACCCCGTCCCGACGATCGCCGGCGCAGCCGACGCCTTCACAGACGGCCTGCGCGTCCTGTCGCGCCTGACCGATGGGATGGTGTACGTGTGCACGGTCCCGGGCGCACCGGTGCCGGTGCCGGAGGGGCCGCACTTC
>Ga0316622_100002326_pt1 | contig 13075 bp, 11 predicted proteins | sample OWC_Aug_OW2_C1_D_FD_207646 | JGI IMG/M metagenome (GOLD analysis project Ga0316622, IMG submission 207646) | Wetland soil microbial communities from Old Woman Creek delta, Ohio, United States - OWC_Aug_OW2_C1_D5_C | ecosystem: Environmental > Terrestrial > Soil > Wetlands | place: USA: Ohio... | reverse complement strand
CCTCTTTGTAGATGGTCTTGAGCCAGTTGGGGATCATGGCGGTATGCCAGTCATTGCAGTGGATGATGTCGGGCTGCCAGTCGAGGTGGTGCAGCATCTCCAGCGAGCTGCGGCAGAAGAAGATGAAGCGTTCAGCGTCGTCCGGGTACATGTAAATGCCGTCGCGGTCATAGTATTTCGAATTCTCAACCAGGTACACCGGAATACCGGGCGCTAGCTGGCCTTGCAGGATGGTCGCTTTCTCCATTTGCTTCTCCATGGGGACAGGGAAACTGGGCACAATCTCCTTTAGCCCGAACTTGTCCGGGTCGATGCGCCCGTAGCGTGGCATGGCCACGCGGATGTCGTGGCCCAGGGCGTGGATCGCTTTGGGCAGCGAACCGGCCACATCCGCCAGGCCGCCGGTCTTGGCAAATGGAACGACTTCGGCAGAGAGCAGGAGTACCTTCAAGGGCTTCTGATTCCTCATGATAGACCTCCTCAGACGATATGCTCAGGACGGGACATTCTCATCTTGCCGCTCACTTTTTCCGCACCAGGACTACTCCCAGCTCACAACCCACGTGCACAGCCCGGCCAGAAGCACACATGCTACTGCCATGAAGAGACGCTGTGTGGCGAGCCAATTCCCATCTCGCGCCGAGATCAGAAAGATAGCGACCATCCCTATTGCCAGGATAGACCACATGCTAAGCGATGGGTGGCTCTCCATCCAATCGCGCAACAGTGACATAATCCCTCTCTTCGCTGTCCCCTTCTGGGCGGCAGCGTACTGGCGACCTTGCACGATGTGTTCCCATTCGCGGCGTACTTGTGCCCGTGTGTCCTCGAGGTCGCCACTGTTGTCAATGACCACATTCGCCAGGGCGACTTTGTCCGCCTGGGGTGACTGCGCGTCAATGCGCAGCTCGGCCTCGCTCTGGCTCAGACCGCGTGTTTCCATGAGACGTTGCACCTGCTGCTCGCGCGGAGAGGTCACCACCCACAGAGCATCGCAACGATGGTGCATGCCGGACTCGAGCAGCTTGATGGCCTCCAGAACCGCAACCTGTTGCACATCGGACGCGGGATCGAGCACTGACATTCTCGTAGCTTCAGGCGCAGGAGCGCTGCGGTCCTTTCCCGCACGGGACGCGGGGTAGAGTACCGACTGCATGGCTTGCAGCCGACTCTCGGCTTCGGCGATAACTGCTGGATGCACGATGGCTTCCAGGCGCGCCATTGCCGCAGGGTCGGCAAAGACTCGTGCCCCGAGCTGCGTGCGGTCAATCTCGCCGTTCTCCTGCAGGATGTCGCGGCCGAATTGCTCAACCACCTGGTGCCAGGCCGGCGTGCCTGCTCTCATCACCTGATGGGCCAGCGCATCGGCATCAATCACCCGCGCGCCCAACTGCGCTAACATCTCAGCCACCGCGGTCTTGCCCGTGGCGATATTGCCCGTCAGACCGATTACATACAACCCGCGCCGCGGTTGGCTGGATGCCAGGGGCAGTTCACTTTCTCGTGTCAGCTCCCCAGGTTCCAAGTTTTGATGCCTCACTCTCCTGCTACTGCGGCCCACTCTTCCAGCCGCTGCTGTAGCTCTTCTTGTACGTCGGCATATTCCCGCCCAAGGTCGTAGAGCTCGGCGATGCGCTGATTACGGCTGGCCTGCTCCAGGTCCTGAGTCAGGGTGGACAGGCGGGCTTCGAGCTGGTCAATGGCCGCCTCGAGTTCGGTGCGCCTTTCCTCCCGCTGGCGAGCCAGCTTCTGAGCGTGCTGCAACTCCAGATCCGCCTGTTGCTTCTGCCCTCGCTTGCGGGCTGGGGGAATCTCCTCTATCTGCGCCTTCTCTGCCTGCATCTGCTCCAGGTAGGCGGAGTAGTTGCCGGGATACGCGCGCGCCACAGCGGCCTCGCCGGCTACGCCGCGCGGTGCAGCATCGGTAACCACCCAGACCTGGGTGGCCAGAGCGTCGATGAAGTAGCGGTCATGCGAGACAAAGAGAATGCTCCCGTCGAACTTGTCCAGCACTTGTTCCAGCATTTCCTGCGACTGGATGTCGAGCTGGTTGGTTGGCTCGTCGAGCAGCAGAAAGTTGGCTCCCTGCAGAGCAAGCATGGCCAGCGCGACACGCCCTCGTTCGCCGCCGCTCAGGTTAGCGATTGGCTTGAAAACCTCGTCGCCTGAGAAGAGGAATCGCCCCAGGAAACCGCGCGCCTGCTCCAGTGGCAGGTTCTTCACCCGCAGGATTTCATCCAGGATCGTGGCGTTGTCGCGCAGGTTCTCATGACCCTGCGCCAGATACGCCACCTGGACGCTGGCTCCCAGCTTGGCTTCGCCCGCCAGGGGTTGTACCTCACCGAGGATGCTCTTCAGGAAGGTGGTCTTTCCACAGCCGTTAGGACCCAACAGCGCCACACGCTCACGGCGCAGCAGGAGCAGGTCGGGAAAACGAATCAGTGGCTGGCTGTAGCCCACCGTGAGCCCGCGGAGGGCCAGTACATTGTTGCCGCCGCGCACGCGGCTGGACAGAGCGAATTTCATGACCTTTTGCTTTTTGGGCTGCTCCAGCCGTTCCATGCGCTCCAGGCGCGTCTCGCGTCCCTGCGCCTCGCGCGAGCGTTGGCTCGCATGGTAGCGCCGGATAAAGTCCTCCGTGCGCGCAATGAATTCCTGCTGCGCTTCGAATTCCGTCTGCTGCCGCGTGCGCCGCTCAGTACTCAGTCGGACATAGTCGCTGTAATTGCCGCTGTACTGCTCCAGCGTGCCGGTGTCAAGCTCCCAGACGCGGTTGGCCACCTGGTCCAGGAAATAGCGGTCGTGAGCCACTACCACGAAACTACCCCCGTACTGTTGCAGGTATTGCTCAAGCCACTGGGTGGCTTGCAGGTCGAGGTGATTGGTGGGCTCGTCCAGCAGCAGCACGTCCGGCTTGAGCAACAGGAGCTGGCCCAGCCGTGCGCGCGTCCGTTGTCCTCCGCTGAGCAGGTTGAGCGGCTTGTCCGCATCGTCGTCAAGGCCAAGTCCGATCAGCACGCGCTTGATCTCTTGCTCGTAGGTGTAGCCGCCGGCCAGCTCAAAAAGCTCCTGCAATTCGCCGTAGCGCTCCATGGCCTTCTCATGGCGCTCAGGGTCGGCCATTTCCTGTTCCAGCTCGTGCAAGCGTTGCTGCTGGGCATGCAGGTCGGCGAAGGCCGCGTCCATCTCCTGGTACACAGTGCGCGTGCTCTCGAAGGCGGACTTCTGGCTCAGGTAGCCGAGGCGTACGGATTTGGCCATCGTTACATGCCCGGCGGTGGGGGCCTCAAGGCCGGCGATGATGCGCAGCAGGGTGGTCTTGCCGGTGCCATTGGCGCCTACCAGAGCGACGTGGTCGCCGTGGGCGACTTGAAACGAGACATCCGCAAAGACGTCCTGCGCTCCGTAGTATTTGGCTAAGCCCTCGCCGACGACGACAGACATACCTATTCTCCAGGGCTATTATAGCACAGGAGGCTCTCCCAACCAACCCGGCAGACCCAGATTGACAAGATTCCCGCCGGGCTCTATACTAGCGGTCAGGGGGGACACCAGGATAGGCATTCTCCACGTTCTTGGCCCGATGTCTTGGTGATGAGGTTGACTATGCAGGAAACGATGAGCAATACGATGCGCTTGAGTACGGCGCAGGATGATGGGCGGCCGATCAACAACCTGCCGGGGCTCTATCCCACTGAAGACTGGGTGGTACACTACTGGGATGTCGAGGCGCAGGGACGATTGCGCAGTCGCCAGGCAACTATCCAGTTGCCTCTGGGCTATGCCGATGCCTGTCGCCCGGTATCCATTGGCGAAAGGGGTTGTGTGTACCACGTGCGCCGGTGGGGTGTGCAGTGCTATACGCGCATCTTGCAGGATGTCGGCTTTGACCCTACGCAGTACCTGAGCCTGGACTCCTGTCTGGCAGATGGCGGAGCAGAGCCCCAGGCCGAACGGCTCCTCCCCGCAGCGGATGGAGAGCTTATCGCCATCCTCTTGCGGGCTACTCATTTTGACCTGCCGGGATATTTCATCATCGCCAGCGACCAGCATCCTCTGCTGCTTTTTGCGCCCGATGGAACGCTCAAGGGCTCGCATACCTCCTGGCACTCTTATCTGGGCGCCTTGGTCTATCTTGTCTCGAAGGGCCAGGTCAACCGGCGTTTCGGCCGGCTGTATGCCGCAGACCGCGCTCTGCATGACCAGGTGTTGCAGTACCTGCTGCAGGCGCTGCAGACTTCGGGGACGCCGTGAGGTACAACCCATGAGTACCCGGGTGATTCTGATACTGTTTGTTGTTCTCGCCTTTCTTGCCTGGTTGGGATTGGGTTTCTTCACCTACTACAACCCTCCCCTCTCATGGTACCGCGCGGTCGCCGTGGCCGTGCTCTGGCTGGCTGTCTGGGCCTCGCTGCTGCCTCTGGCCTACTGGATTCATCTGCGGCGGCAGCGCCTCGGGGCGGAGGAGGGCATTGTGCCGCGCGCTGCCCGCCAGAGCGCGCTCGCTGCTCTGTTCATTACCCTGTGCCTGTGGTTGCGCATGATGCAAGCTCTCAACTGGGCAAACCTCGTCCTGCTGCTGTTGCTGGTGGGCATGACGGAAGTGGTGCTCTCTTCTCGGCAGGAAAGGAACTAGAGAATGGCGAAACTGCTGGAATGTGCGCTCAACTTTAGCGAGGGCCAACGGGAAGAGGTCATTCAGGCCATTGTGGCCGCGGCGCAGGGGGTGCGCGTGTTGGACGTGTCTTCCGATAAGGATCACAACCGCACCGTGGTGACCTTTGTGGGGTCTCTGCAAGCAGCTGCGGCGGCGGCAGTGCAGGTCACGGCCAAGGCTGTTGAGCTGATTGACATGAATGCGCACCATGGAGCGCACCCGCGCATGGGTGCGGTGGATGTGATCCCGTTTGTTCCCCTGGGGCAGGCTACCATGGAGGAGGCCGTTGCCGCAGCGCGCAGAGTCGGGCAGCAACTGGGCGAGGACCTGGGCATCCCCGTCTACCTGTATGAGGAGGCGGCCACGCGGCCGGAGCGGCGCAACCTCGCGGATGTGCGCAAGGGCGAATACGAGGGCCTGGCGCAGAAATTGGCTGACCCGGCCTGGGCCCCCGACTTTGGCCCGGTCCACCCTCACCCGACGGCCGGGGCCACAGCCGTTGGGGCGCGCATCTATCTGCTGGCCTACAACGTGAACCTGGGCACGCCGGATGTGGAGGTAGCCAAAGCCATCGCCCGCGCGGTCCGCGCCAAAACGGGTGGGCTGCAGTATGTCAAGGCGCTGGGGGTCATGTTGCACGAGCGCAACCAGGCGCAGGTGACGATGAATGTGGTGGATCCTTTCCGTACCCCGCTCTATCGCGTGCTCGAGCTGGTGCGGCTGGAAGCGGCGCGCTATGGCGTGCCCGTGGTCGGCACAGAGATCATCGGCCTGGTACCGCTGACGCTGCTGGTGGAAGCGGCGCGCTACTATCTCCAACTGGAAGGCTTCCGCGACGATCAGGTCTTGGAGACGAGGCTCTGGGAGGCATAACTCTCAGAGGCTGCGCGCCCCGTGATTAGGTGCGACCCAGCCGCGTAAGTATAGCTCTAGTCACCGCATCGCGCTCGCTCCACGGGTGCTCCGTGGTGCCGAAGCACATCGAGCGTTCGTGGCCCTTGCCGGTGACGATGACCAGGTCGCCGCCCCCGGCCAGGTTCACGGCGGCGGCAATCGCCTCGGCGCGGTCCGGCACGCACCAGTAGTCCACGCCTTCACGCCGGCCGGCACGCTCGCAGCCCGCCGCAATCTGACGCATGATGTCGTTGACATCCTCGGTGCGTGGATCCTCCGCCGTGAGAAAGACGCGGTCGGCCAGCCGGCCCGCCACCTCGCCCATCAGCGGACGCTTGGTGCGGTCGCGCAGCCCGGCGCAGCCAAAGACGACAATGACCTGACCTCGGGTCAGGGTGCGCACGGCCTGCAGGGCCTTCTCCAAGGCATTGGGCGTGTGCGCAAAGTCAATGATGGCGGCAAAATCCTGGCCCAGGTCCACACGCTCCATCCGCCCGGTCACCCCCTGGACGGCCAGGATCCCCTGTTGCATCGCCTCCGCGCTCAGCCCCTGGGATACCCCTGCCGTGATCGCGGCCAGGATGTTGTAGACGTTAAAGGTGCCGATGAGCGGTGTTTTGACGGCAAACTCGCCCCGGGGAGTCACCGCGCGGAACGATGCCCCGGTCGGAGAGAGCCGGATCTCCGTGGCCCGCACGTCGGCCGGAGACTCGATGCCGTAGGCATGGCAGGGTGCAGAGGACTGGCTCCGGAGGTAATCGTAGGCAGAGTCGTCCGCGTTGAGGATGGCGACTTTGGGCACTGCGGGTTTGTGGTAGGATGCAGCCAGGCCGCGGAAGAGGCCCGCTTTGGCGCTGCGATACTCTTCGTAGGTGCGATGATAGTCCAGGTGCTCGTGGGTGATGTTGGTGACCACGGCCACATCAAACTCGCAGGCCGTCACCCGGTGCTGTGCCAGACCATGTGAGGTTGCCTCGATGACGGCGTACTGCGTGCCCAGCTCCGCCATCTGTGCCAGGTAGTGTTGGATGTCCGGCGCATCGGGCGTCGTGGTGTGAAACCCGGTGTGAATCTCCTCAGCACCGATCAGGGCGTTGACCGTGCTGATCCAACCGACGTGGTACGCGGCTGCTTGCAGGGTAGAGGCGATCAGGCGTACCGTGGTGGTCTTGCCGTCGGTGCCGGTCACGCCGATGACGCGCAGTTTGCGCGCCGGGTAGCCATGCCAGGCAGCGCAAAGCCAGGCCAGTGCTTCGCGCGCATCGGGGACAGAGATATAGGGAACCGGAGCGCCCTGAGGAAAGACATCGTCCACGGACCTTTGTCCGACAATGGACGCCGCGCCCCGTCGTATGGCGTCGGGGATAAAGCGGTGGCCGTCTATGTCCACTCCCGGGACGGCGACAAACATGCCCCCCGCTTGCACCTTACGCGAGTCGGCATAGATGCCGGTGATTTCCACTTTGGGGTGTGCAACGCCACCGGGCGCGACCAGGATGTGCGGCAGGGCAGCCAGTAGCTCGGAAAACCTCATAACACGTCCCGCGCACTGCCCGCTACATCATGCTTAGCAGAAAGGATGTCGGTGTCGTCAGGTGGAGCCAGTCCGTCCCAAAGATGATGTTGCAGGCCATCAGGAGGAAGATGATCAGCAGCAGGAAGCCGCAGCCGATCCCCGTACAGGAAAGGCCACGCCCAAAGCCGAACTTTTTCTGCAGCCAGTCGAACAGCGTGTTGAGCAGGAACAGCTCGAACAGCCCTTCCAGACAACCCTGACGTCGTTGTGACATTTGCCTTTTATCCTTTCGCCGCCTTCGGCGGCTCAAGATGCTGTGCGACCTTTCGCTTCGCTCGGGGTGCCACAGCACCTGGCCTATGCGGGCGAATCGCCCGCCGGTGTTAGTATAGCAGAGGCCCGACTGCTGTCAAGTTATCCTGTCGCGTTGGCAGCGCTCAACACAAAACGATGCAGGGCTACCACTACGCCATCCTCCTCCACGGGAGGGGCGATCCAGTCGGCAATGGCTCTTACCCCGGGCATGCCGTTGCCCATGGCGATGCCCAGTCCGGCCCATTGCAGCATCTCGATGTCGTTGTCGCCATCGCCTACGGCGACGGTTTCCTGGGGCGTGACTCCAAGCTCCTGTGCCACCCGCGCCAGGCCACGTGCTTTGGAAACGCCCGGCATGAGGATTTCCACCGCCCGCGGGCTGGAGGCCACAATCCGCGCGCGGTCGCCCACGCACTCCTGCAGTCGCACGATCACTGCGGGGGTTGCGCTGGCAGATGGAGAGTGTACGATGAGCTTGTGCGGCGGCCGGATCAGCTCGGAAACCGCATCAAGACCCTGGCCGACGATGGTCCCGCCGCGCGTGAGCTGAAAGCCCGGGCCATCCCACTGGTACTCCAGCATGGTCTCCAGATCATCCAGATACACCAGAGCCCCCCAGCCCTCCTTGCCTGCCAAGCGCAGCACATCGTGCGCCAGCGGCAGCGAGGTCGGCTGCAGATAGAGGATGCGGTGCGTCTCGGGCGCAAGGATCAAGCCGCCATTACAGCAGATGAGCGGGGCATTCACGACCACCTGACCGAGGAAGGGACGCAGCAACTGCAGCCCACGTCCGGTGGAGAGGGTGATCCAGTGGCCGGCATCCACCACGGCTTGCATCGCCTGGCGCACGGCAGGGCGCACCGGTTCGTTGCCGGAGTGCAGGGTCCCATCCAAATCGCACACAATCAGACGGTACATGTTTGTCCGTTTCTCGAGCAGTCTGGGTACAAGAGATGCCATTTTACCATACTCCACGTGAGATTGGGTAAGGCGGGAGAACGCGCAAGTGTTTGGCACCGGACAATCGACCTTATCCCGTCATCTTGGGCAGTTTCCCGGATAATCCAGTTAGCGCTATAATGTGCCTTGAGTTCCTCATTTCCCCAGGCCCCGCCAAGAGCGCGGGGCGCAATCCTGTCTGCAACACGGGATACAGCAGCATAGCGACCCCGCCGACTGCGCGGGGTGCAGCCCCGTCTACAGCACGGGATGCAGTAGCATAGCGACCCCGCCAACAGCGCGGGATGCAGTAGCGAGGAGGCAAGATGGAAAACTCGACTCTATCGGCAGACAAGCTTCCTGTGCGCACCAAGCTCCTCTATGGCATCGGTGATGCCGGCAATGCGATCATCAACTCGGCTGTGCAGTTCTTCCTGCTGGTGTTCTATACCGACGCTGCACTCATTGCCCCCGCCCTGGCCGGCAGCGCGTTGTTGATCGGCAAGATCTGGGATGCGATCAACGACCCTCTCTTCGGCTGGCTGTCGGATCGCACCACCTCACGCTTTGGCAAGCGCCGCGTGTACATGATCTTTGGCGCGCTGCCCCTGGCCATCAGCGTGATGCTGCTGTGGTTCGTGCCCGGCGGCCTGTCCAACGGCGCGACCTTTCTCTGGATCGCCGGCACCTTTCTGCTTTTTGACACGGCCTGGACGCTGACCAATGTGCCGTACTATGCGCTGACCGCCGAGCTGACCGACGACTATAACGAGCGTGCCAGCCTGACCGCCTTTCGTATGGTCATCGGCGTGCCCGGCTACATTGTCGGCGCGGCGCTGACTCCGGTTCTGGTGGCTCTGTTCGCCACCAAAAGGGCGGGCTATGGCGCCGTCGGCGTGATCTACGGCCTTCTGGGCGCGGCCGTGTTGTGGATTGCTGCGGCTGGGCTGAAGGAGCGCAAGGCGATCAGCGAAAGCAAGTCCGCGACACCACCCGTGGCCGCGCTGCTGGCCACCTTCAGGAACCGGCCTTTTGTGCGCCTCATTGCGGCCTACCTGGTCGCCAATGTGGCCTTTGCCCTGGTCAAGACGCTGCTGGCCTACTACCTGACCTACCAGTTAGGCATGGAGGGCCAGGTGCCCATCATCATGTTCCTGTTGCTGTTCTTTGTGGGCCTGTTCTTGTTCCCCTGGAAAAAGGCGTCGGATCGCTGGAACAAGGGGCCAGCGTATGCCCTGGGCCTGGCTATCGGTGGGCTGGCTGTGGCGGCCACGTTTGTTCTGCCGCAAGGGCCCACTCCGTGGATCTATCTCATCGCTGTCATCGCGGGCATTGGTTTCTCCGCCAACTGGGTTTTCCCCTGGGCCATGGTGCCCGACGTGGTGGAATACGACCGGCTGCAGACGGGCGAGTACCGCGGCGGGATGTACTATGGCGTGTGGGGCCTGGCCACCAAGTTGTCGGAGGCGCTGGGCATCACGGCGACGAGCTGGGTGCTGCAGCTCTTTGGCTATGTGCCCAATGTAGGGCAGAGCGCGCACACGCTGCTCGGTATCCGCCTCTTCTTCGGGCCGGTGCCAGCGGTGTTCTTCGCTCTGGCGTTGCCACTGCTGATCTGGTATCCGATTACACGCGCCAGCCACGCAAGGGTGCGTGAGGAGCTGGAGGCGAAAGGGAAGGGGTGAAACGTAGAATGTAGGGAGGCGGGCTGAGCTATGGAGCTAACCGGTGGGCAGGTTGTGGTGCAAACGCTGGTCAACGAAGGTGTGCCATACGTCGTTGGCATTCCCGGCCATGGCACGCTGGGGCTATCGGACGCGTTGCTGGGACAGGACAAGCTCAAGGTGCTGCAGGTGCGGCACGAGCAGGCTGCCGTGCACCTGGCGGACGCGTACTACCGCGTGGCCGGGACGCCGCTGGCCGTTTTTACCTCCATTGGCCCCGGCGCGATGAACACGGTCATTGGCGTGGCCTCGTGCTACGTGGATGGCATCCCGGTGCTGGTGCTCACCGGCAACAGCCATACCTACATGGCCGGGCGCGGAGTGTTGCAGGAGATCGAGCGCAAGCAGGATGCCGACAGCCTGTCCGTATTTGCGCCAATCACCAAGCGCATCTGGCGACCGGCCAGCGCGGCGGGGTTGCCGCACATCCTGGAGCGTGCCTTTGCCGAGATGCTCACCGGCCGGCGTGGCCCGGTGGTGGTGGACCTGCCGATGAACGTACAGTGCGACAGCACAGAAGTGGAGCTACGTCCGCCCTCGGCCTACCGTCCCGGCGGGCTAGTGCTGCCCGACCCCGAACAGGTTGCCGCAGCAGGCAAGCTGCTTCTGGCGGCCGAGCGACCGGTAATCGTGGCCGGCGGCGGGGTCATCGCCGCCCGCGCGGCGGACGAGCTCCGCAAGGTCGCTGAATTCCTGGGTGCCCCGGTGGTCACGACGATGATGGGCAAAGGTGCCTTTCCGGAAGATCATCCCCTCTCCGGCTTTCATGGTGGCTCCAAGGGCACCACCTGCGGGAATACTCTCACCGCCAGTGCCGATGTGTTGCTGGCGGTAGGTATGCGCTTTGCCGACGAGACTACTTCGTCCTATCGCCATGGTGTGACCTATGCCATCCCGCCGACGCGGCTGATTCACCTGGACCTGGATCCAACCCAGATCGGCAAGAACTATCCGGTTGAGGTGGGCATTGTGGCTGATGCGAAGACCGGACTGGCGGCTCTGTTGGCATGGCTACAGGCCAATGGCAAGTCGCGGGATTGTCAGGGCAGTCAGTACTTTGCCTGGTTCACGCAGTTGCGCGAGGAGTGGCTGGCCGGTGTGCGCAAGCTGGCTGCGTCGGATCACTCCCCGGTCACCATCTCGAGACTCATTGCCGAGGCCCGTGCCTTTCTGCGTCGCGATGCCATCATCTGCACGTCATCGGGCAATGTCCAGGCGCAGTGGTTCCAGGAAGCGATGGTCTATGAGCCGGGAACCAACCTGACCACCGGTGGGTTCAGTACGATGGGCTGGACCGTGCCGGCCGCGCTGGGCGCCAAGCTGGCCGCGCCGGACCGCCAGGTGGTGGGCCTGGTGGGTGACGGCGATTTCCTGATGACCATCCAGGAGCTGGCGACGGCTGTGCAGTACGGCCTGCCGGTGGTCTATGTGGTGGCCAACAATGCCGGCTGGATCGCCATTCGTGACCTGCAGGCCGCTGTCTATGGCCAGGAGCGCGCAGTGGGCGCCGAGTTCCTGCGCGAGGGCGCGCCGCTCTCACCCGACCTGGCCGCCATCGCCCGTGGCTTTGGTTGCCATGCTGAACGCATCTCGGCCCCGCACGAGGTGCGCCCGGCCCTGGAGCGGGCTTTTGCGGCCGGGGTGCCGTCGGTGGTCGAGGTGATGGTAGAGCGGAACTATCCACTGTCCGGCAGTCCGGCTACCGGCTGGTGGGATGTGCCGGTACCGACGTACCTGGCCGAGCAGCGGGAGCGCTACGAGCGCGAGCGGGCTGAGGAGCGCTAGGTGACGGGCGACAGGGCCGCCACAGTCCGGATGGATTTTGACCACCTGGCATTGGTGCCTGACGAAGGCTGGGACGTGAATAGCCACTACCACGGGTTTGTGCTGCGCAGCCTCCCGCCCCACTGCAGCTACGCTCTGGATATCGGCTGCGGTACCGGCGCCTTCTCGCGCCTCTTGGCGGGCCGTGCGGAGCGCGTCCTGGGCCTGGACCTCTCGCCGCAGATGATCCGCGTTGCCCGCGAGAAGTCAAAGGGTTATCACAGCATCGAGTTCCGGATCGCCGATGTGCGGCAGTGGGAGTTTCCGCTGCAGCAGTTGGACTGTATCGTCTCTATTGCCACCATGCACCATTTGTCGTTAGGGGATATGCTGCTCAAGATCAGAGCGGCACTGAGACCTGGCGGTGTTCTGGGCATTCTCGACCTGTACCAGGCGCAGAGCGCGGCGGACTTCCTGACCAGTGCACTGGCGATACCGGCTGGTGCGGCGCTGCGGCTGCTCAGAACGGGGCGGCTGCGACGCTCCCGTGAAGCACGCGACGCCTGGGCCCAGCATGGTCTGCACGATCACTACTTGACGCTGGCTCAGGTCCACGCGGTCTGCGCCTCATTGCTACCAGGGGCGCAAATCAGGCGGCATTTGCTATGGCGCTATTCGATTGTATGGACAAAGCCAGCATAATCAAACCTTTCCGCGACGGAGGCACAGAATGAGTATCGTGCGGGTAGCCATCGTCGGCTGTGGCCGCATTTCCGATTTGCACGAGATGGGCTATCGTGGGCGAGAGGATGCGCGCATTGTCGCCGTGTGCGACAGCCAGAGCAAGCGCGCCCAGGAGAAGGCCAAGGCCTGGGGCGTGGACAAGGTGTACACGGATTACCAGCAGCTCCTGGCCGATGCAGAGGTGGACCTGGTGGAACTGCTTGTGCCGCACCATCTCCATGCGCCACTGACGGTGGCGGCATGCCAGGCGGGCAAGCACGTCTCCGTGCAAAAGCCGATGGCGCTCACCGCGGCCGAGGCGGATCAGATGATCGCCGCCGCCAAGCAGGCGGGCGTTATCCTGCGCGTTTTCGAGAATTTCGTCTTCTACCCACCCCATGTGCGCGCCAAGCAGATGATCGAGGCGGGGGAGATTGGCGAGCCGCAGATGATCCGTCTGCACGTCAACACCGGCGGGCATGGCACCAGCTGGAAGGTGCCGCTCAGCGCCTGGCTGTGGCGCTTTAACGAGAAACAGTGCGG
>Ga0316622_100002325_pt1 | contig 13076 bp, 16 predicted proteins | sample OWC_Aug_OW2_C1_D_FD_207646 | JGI IMG/M metagenome (GOLD analysis project Ga0316622, IMG submission 207646) | Wetland soil microbial communities from Old Woman Creek delta, Ohio, United States - OWC_Aug_OW2_C1_D5_C | ecosystem: Environmental > Terrestrial > Soil > Wetlands | place: USA: Ohio... | reverse complement strand
ATAACCTGCGTACAGCGGCCCGATTGCCCCGCGAGAACGGGTTATGAAACCGCCTGCCGCATCAGGCCCTTCGCCGAGCGGCGGCGAAGCGCCGCGCATTGCCGGCGGCGGCACGTAAAGACAGGCGAACATGGCGCACCCCGCCGCTCAGGCCACCAGCGCCGTGGCCGTCAGGCGCACCGGCGCGCCCATCCCCGGCACCAGTCTCGCGCGCTGTATCCGCACCTCGCTCTCGATCCCACTAGCCCCTAGCCCCCAGTCCCTAGCCCCTGCCTTGAGCGCCAGCGTCACGCCCCCCGCGCTGCGACCCATCGGCGCCGTCCCCGTGACCACGGCGGCGGCCTGCTGGCCTTCGAGCACTTTCTGCAGCCGCAGCCAGGTGGTCATGGGAACCCGCCGCAAGGCATGAATCGGCGCATCGGCGAGGTCGAGGGCCACGAGCGACATGCCGCCCGCCTGCAGGATGAGGTTCGTGGCCTTCAGCGCGCGCTCGACGGCCCGGTCAGCGCCGGGCTGGCGGCGGCCGGCGGTGAGCGGCGGGAAGGCCGCGGTCGAGGGTTCGCCGCGCACCCAGAGCAGGCGGTCCAGGCGCACGCCGGCGGCCGCCATCGACGCCACGTCGAACATGTCGAAGGTGTCCACCAGCGCCGCCAGTTCGCCCCGAGCCGTTGTGACCGCCAGCATGGCCATCAGGAGGCTGGTCCGACCCGATGAACGCGGGCCGACGATTTCCGAGAAATGCCCCAGCGGCAGTCCTCCGCCAAGCTGTTGATCCAGAACGGGTAAACCCGTCGGCATCGTTTCGGCCGCCATCGCAATCCCGCTGTCTTTGGTAACGGGGACCAGAGTGCGGTCGAGTTTCTTTGCCCGGAGCAACGCTTCGACATCGGCACGGCATGTGGCGGGCATGGGAGGTTCCTGTTTCGTTTTTTATTCGCTATAGAGACTATAAGCGAATAAAAAGCGAAATGCAAGACGTCACCGACGGCCCTCCCCTGCCGCTTCTGCCTTCGTCACTTCCCCGCACGATCCTGCAGGAGGTCGGCGGGGCTTCGCGCGGGGTTCCGGAGTTCCTTCACGACGTGCGTGTAGATCATCGTCGTCTCGACGTTCGCGCGGCCCATGTACTGCTGGATCTGCCTGATGTCCACACCGTTGAGGAGGAGGTGGGTTGCGAAACTGTGGCGCCTACTCCGCATGCGGAGTAGCCGGCATGCCTTCGCCACGCACCTGCTCGAAGCCGGCGTCGATGTGCCGACGATTCAGCGCCTGCTCGGTCATCGCGCCCTCAGCACCACGGCGCGGTATTTCCATTTGACGCAGCCCGCGGTCCTGGCGCATCGGTCGCCGCTGGACCTGCTCGACGGTTGCGCGACCCCCACCCCCGCCGCGCAGGCGTGAGCCGTGTGCCACGCGGCGACGCGCACCCGGCCCCGGGTGACGCTCGCGGACATCGTCCGGGCGGGCGGCGAACGGCTCCTCGCGACCGCGCGCCTCGCGACGATCCAGCGCGCCGCCCTGCGGGCGATTGTGGCCTGCCGAACGGCCGCCCTCGGTGGGCATGCCGAGACGTGTGATCGGTGTGGCGCCACGCGCGTCACGTACCACTCCTGCCGGAATCGCCACTGTCCCACCTGTCAGGCGACGGCGCGCGACCGTTGGCTCGACGCCCGACGGGCCGAGTTGCTCCCCATCCCGTACTTTCACGTCGTCTTCACTCTCCCGCATGCCGTCAACGCGCTGGCCCAAGGGAATCCCCGCCTGGTGTACGCCCTCCTGTTTCGGGCGGCGACCGACACCCTGCTGGCCTTCGGCCGCGACCCGCGCCATCTTGGGGGGACCATTGGCGTGACCGCCATTCTGCACACCTGGGGCCAGACGCTCACCCAGCACCTCCATCTCCACTGCGTGGTCACCGGCGGCGCGCTGAACCGTGACGGCACGCGCTGGCTCCCCGCGCGCCGCCGCCTTCTCTTTCCGGTCCGGGCCCTCGCCCAGGTCTTCCGCGCGAAGTACCTCGAGGCGCTCGACGGCGCGTACCGGGCGCACCGCCTGACCTTCGCGAGCGGCACCGCGCCCTTGGTCGTATCCGTCGCCTGGCGCGGCTTCTTGGCCACCCTCTACGCCCAGTCTTGGGTGGTGTATGCCAAGCCGCCGTTTGGTGGACCCGACCGTGTGCTCGCCTACCTCGCTCGCTATACCCATCGCGTCGCGATCACCCACGCCCGCCTCGTCGACCTCGTCGACGGGGTCGTCCGTTTCCGCTGGAAGGACTATGCCGATCACAATCGGCCGAAGATCATGACGCTGACCGCCAATGAATTCCTGCGGCGCTTTCTACTCCACGTCCTGCCGGCGCACTTCGTCCGCATTCGGCACGCCGGCCACTTCGGCAACCACCACCGCCACGCCCGCCTCGCGCGCTGCCGGGCCCTCCTCGGCGTCTCGCGCCTGCCCGCTCCAGCCGAGCCCGTGGCCACACACCTCCCGCCCGCCCCCGAACGCTGTCCCGTCTGCCACCAGGGCACGATGCACGTCACGGCCATCCTCTCGCCCCTCATCCTGTGGCCCCGTGGACCACGTGCCCCAGATCCGCCATGACGCCGTGCGCTGCTTCACCGCCAGCCCCGGTCGCCCGACGACCCCGCCCGGTCGCGCAGGCGGAAGCACGCCCGCGACCACCGGCCCACACTCGCCACGTCCGCTCCATCGGCGCCGGCACGCTCACCCTCGCCCGCCGGCGGCGCCGCCTCCCCCAGCACCGCACCGAAGAATCACGTCCTGCGTGACCGCAGCGGCCTTACAATCCCCATGGCCGCGCCCCCCACCGCGGTTCCGTTCAACGGGCCTTATCCGCGCGCCCGCGAGCAGGCCTCACGCCGGACGGGGCCGCGCGCGCGGATAAAACCCTATGTGTTAGCCGGACCGAAACGGATCAGATCCAATGACGAAATACGATCCGGGAATCGACCAACCGGCCGACATGTGGCTGGCCAGCAGTGAGGCAGATCGAATTGCCGCGGTCGAAGCGTACCATCGTCATCACCGAGTTCGGCTACCTCGGCTGACACTGCACGCGACAATCCACACGGTCGTCGAGAACCAGTTGGCCCTCGGAGAGCCGGTGGTGATCGACGCTTTGGCGCGACTCCGGTCGGAGGGGCTGACCCGGCATGAGGCGATTCACGCAATCGGCATGGTGCTGGCCGAGCAGATCTACGATGTGCTGAAGGATCAGGGCGGGACCAAGTCAGACCTGAACAAGCCGTACCTCGACCGAGTGAGGCAGCTGACAGCCGAACAGTGGCGTCAGTCGGGCGAGTCCGGCGACTGATCGGGCCGGCTAACAACGCGCTGGAGCCGACAGCGCATGTGGAAGAGAGCGTGACTGCGCTGCGGCTCAGCGCGAATCGTCGGACCGGCGAAACAGACGAACGGGCAATCAACCGAGGATCTCGTTGAGGCCTTCGACGACGTGAACGAGCTCCTCCTCCGACACCCGGCCCAGTCGTCGGCCAATGCGCTCGGTACTGAGCGTGCGGATCTGACTGATCTTGATCCAAGAGCGCTTCGGCAGGCCACCGGCCTTGATTTCCATCGTCAGCGGGAATCCCGCTCGGGGCTCCTGGCTGGTCAGTGCCACGGCAATGACAGTACCGGAACGTTCGTTGAACACGTCGTGACTGAGCACCAGCACTGGACGTTCGCCGGCCTGCTCATGCCCGCGGACCGGGTTGAGATCGGCCCATCGGATCTCGCCCCTCAGTATTCGGGCCATGTGTCGCGGCTCCCAGCAAACCCCTCTTCGGCCAGCGCTTGTTCTTCGCGCGGGTCAACCTTGGCACATTCGCGGGCGAGCCGTGTTCGCGCGGCACGCGCGACGGTCTCGGCAAGAGCGGCCTCAACTGCCTGGCTGCGGTTCGCGAAACGCCGGGCCGTCACGAGCGCATCCACTCGTTCAAGCAGGGCGGCGTCAACGGTCACGGCCACCTTCGTCTTTGGCATGAACTCCTCCGGTATGATGTATCATCATACCATAAGGCGGTCCAACACGGCCTGCACCCGGCCGGCGCGGGTGAGAGCGAGTGCGCCGGCGGGTGAGGCCTGACGTTGGGCGAACCGGTTCACCCCAAATGAGGGCATTATGGTGACCTCCAGATTCTACCACCTAGATTGCAGTCCAGTGATCCCCGAGTGTGGCTATAAGTGTGCAGCATGTATCCGGGAAATACTCACCGTTTTCGGTAGCAGGGTCGGAGTCTGCGACGTGTCTTCGGATGAGCGGGGAGGAATCTCGGGCATCGTGGTGAAATACGACACTGAGAAGATTTCCGACGACGAAATCTTGTATGAGTTCCGCACACTCCCATCCTTCTACAAGGGACGTTTTTCCCCGAAAGCTCTGGACCCCTAACCAGGCTGCTCCTGTGAACGCGCCGATTGCGTTCTGGTCTCATTCTGTGCGGGCTTGGCGACGCGTCACTGAGCAGCGACGTTGGGCCAGCGAATCGGAGACACACTCGAAGCCATGAGATACGGGTCGAAGCAAGCGCTGCTGGACGACATCCGAACGGAGCACGACTTGCTGGGCGCGCGACTTGCGGAGATCCCGAAGGCGCGCTGGCGCGAGTTCGGCGTCTGGGGCGAGGGCTGGACGTTGGCTGACCTTGTTGCCCACCTCGCGGCGTGGCAGCACATGTTCGTGGGTTGGTATGAGGATGGTCTGCGGGGGGCTACGCCGCAAATGCCAGCCCCGGGTTACAAATGGAGCGAGACGCCGCGGCTCAACCGAGCGATCTGGGAGAAGCATCGTTCCCTGTCTCAGGCGGCGGTCCGGGCCGACTTCGATTCCGGATACAGTCGGATTGTTCAGATCGTGGAGTCGCTGTCGCCTAAGCAGCTGCTTGAGTCGGGACACGACGAGTGGACAGGCAAGCACCCGCTGACGACTTACATCGGACCGAACACCGCGAGCCACTATCGGTTCGCTACAAAAGTAATCAGGCGCTGGCTGAAGGGCACGGCGGGGACGGACACGGCTGCCGCGCGGCCCAAGCGCTTGCAGCCGTCGAAGGCGCGGACGAGGACGGCACGAAAGGGAACCAGCCGCCCGCGCCTTCGCGGCTGAAACGCAGGGCGTGAGGCGGACAAGTACACTGGTAACCCCGCTACGCATTCTTGATCGCAACTCAGAGAAGAGACTCCGCAATGCACTTGCACACTCGGCCGGCAACAGCGCTCGCACTGCTCGCAACCCTCGGCGTGGTTCTGGCCTCAGGCCCGCTTTCAGCGCAGGTCGACGGTTTGCGCGCGTTGGAGGGCGATTGGATCTACGTCGAGGACCGCACCGAAGGCCGCGCCCTCGAGCAGATGGCCCCCCCATGAGTTCGAAGTTCTCGATGCACATCGAGAAGGGCGCGGTCATCCTGGTGCGCGGCCATGGCTCAGGGCACCGCGATGTGCGCGTCGCGCTTGACGGCTCAATCACCGAAGTCGCCGAGCCAGGGAAGGCCTCGCGCTGCCGCGGCGCGTGGAAAGGCGGCGCGTTTACGTACGAGGTCGACTTCGTGCGCGGGTCGAACAACGCGCCCGACGGGCTGATCCGGAGGGAGTTCCGCATCACGGCCGACGGACTGCTCGTGCGCGTCGCGTTCGGATCGTCCGAATCGATTGGGCTCTACCGCCATGCGGAGGACATTGTGATGCCCGCTCCGACCAAGGCCGCCATCGACGACATGGCGTGGCTGGTCGGCGCGTGGGTCGGAACGAGCAGCTCGGGGGCGTCGAGCGAGGAGCGATGGAGCCCGCCGCTCGGCGGGGCGATGCTCGGCGTGTCGCGCACGGTCTCGCGCGGCAAGATGTCCGCGTTCGAGTACCTGCGCATCGTCGAGCGCGACGGCGGGCTGGTCTACATCGCGCAGCCCGGCGGCAATCCGCCGACGGAGTTCGTGCTCACCACACTGACCACCACGCGCGCGGTGTTCGACAACCCGCGCCACGACTACCCGAAGCGCATCGTGTACGAGCGATCGGCCGAGGGTGACCTGAGCGCCACGATCGGCTTCATGAAGGGCGGGAGCCCCCGGCGCCTCGAGTACAAACGCGAAGGCCGCTAGGGCCGCCTCACAACCGGTTCCAGCGCCAGGCGCTTCGCGCCGAGGCTGATGCCTGATGCTAGACCGCCAATCACCGAGGCCTTCGTGCGGCGCGAGGATGGCTGAATGTCACTTCGCAATGGAGTAGCAATGTGACACACGTCGCAAAGAACACGATTTGCATCTGGTACGACCGCGAGGCCGAGGAGGCCGCACGCTTCTATGCTTCGGTGTTTCCCGACAGCGGCGTGACGGCCGTGCACCGCTCGCCGATGGACAATCCCGGCAACAAGGCGGGCGACGTACTGGTTGTCCATTTCACCGTCTGCGGCATCTCCTGCATCGGGCTGAACGGCGGGCCGCTCTTCCCGCATACGGAGGCCTTCTCATTCCAGATCGCCACCGACACGCAGGAAGAGACCGACCGCTACTGGAACGCCATTGTCGGCAATGGCGGGCGGGAGAGCGATTGCGGCTGGTGCAAGGACCGCTGGGGCGTCAACTGGCAGATCACCCCGCGCACCCTGACCGAGGCCCTCGCCGCCGGCGGCGATCAGGCACGCCGCGCCTTCGCTGCGATGATGACGATGCGCAAGATCGACGTTGCCGCCATCGACGTCGCTCGGCGGGGGTGAAAAGGTGGCGGTCCAACAACCGGTTGCAGCCGACGGCCCTTGCTGCCACCATGGCGACCGCGGCTGAACTGCAACCGCTCGGCGGCTACCGGGCTCGAACAAGCGCATGCGGGACACACCAAGGAGGAATGCTTGAAATCTCCAGTCAATCGCACGACCGTTGACCTGGCGGCCTACCCCGACCTCGTGGTGATTTATCTCGGCATGCGCGTGCGGACGCTGAGAGGCGTATTGACGCTGCTGAGAAGCGGGCCGCAGATCGATCGCGCTGGCGCAGCGCACCCCGACGGTCTGCTCCATCATGAGAACAACATCATCTTCGGTTTCTTCCCGTTGCACGTCGGTATGCGCTGGTACTGGAAGGACTTCCCGTCGATGGAGAAGTGGGCGCGCTCGGATACTCACCGCCTCTGGTGGCAGGACTTCCTTCGCAACTCGGGGGGAACCGGCTTCTGGCATGAGACGTACTTCATGCGCGGCGGCATGGAGGCGGTCTACGATGACGTGACCGGGACGCCGGTTGGCTTCCAGGCGTTTGCGCCAATCGTCGCTGCTCGCGGGTCCATGTTTTCTGCTCGTGGTCGCCTGCGCGTGCCCGGCAATACGCCCCCACAGCCGGCAGGTGTCACCGAGGAAGAGTTGAACTGAGCGGACCGCCTATGTCGATACGACGTGCGTCCCCGCGAAGCCCCATGACGACACCCGCCGCAAAGGACCCTCCGAAGAACTACATCACGCCGGCGGGCCTGCAGCGGCTGCGTGACGAACGACGCTTCCTGGTGACCCGCGAGCGCCCCGCTGTCACGGAGGTCGTGGCCTGGGCCGCCGGCAACGGCGACCGCAGCGAAAACGCCGACTACCAGTACGGGAAACGGCGGCTGCGCCAGATCGATTCGCGCATCCGCTTCCTCACCAGGCGCATCGACGCCGCGCACGTGGTCGACCCGGAGGCGCCGCGCAGCGGACGGGCGGCGTTACACGTGTATTTCGGCGCGACGGTGACGTATCGCAATGGCGCCGGCGCCGACGAGGTCGTGACCATTGTCGGCGCCGACGAGGTCGACCTGGATCGGCGTCATATCAGCTGGGCGTCGCCGCTTGCCCGCGCGCTCATGAAGGCCGGGCCGGGCGACCGCGTGGTCCTGCGCGCACCGGCCGGGCGTGAGCACCTGGAAATCCTGGACGTGCGCTACCAGCGCGTGCCGGTCGAGCCCTTCACGGAGCCGCCAGGCGCCGAATCGGCGGGCAAGAGACGCGCCGGGTGACAGCCTGAACCGACAGGCGCGTGTTGGCGGCTACGGCTGCCGCCGCGGACGGGAGGCGCGCAGGCTCTCGAAGAACTTGACGACCTCCGGGTCCTCCATGAAGTCGTAGCGGTATCTCGGCCCGTAGTCCACCCAGAGTTCCTCGCCGGCGGCGATGTCGCGCAGGGCCAGAATCTTCACGAACGGGGTCTCGCAGGTCTTCTCGAACTTCACGTTCTGGAACTCGGCCGGCGCGTAGTTCATGCGCGTGAAGACGTTGCCGTGGATGCCGTCGATGGTGGCGATGCCCCCGGTGTGCGGTATCGCGCAGTCGAGCAGACCCATCATGTACTGCCACCGGTTGTCCTTCGCCCGCCTCCAGTACTCCGCTTCCGTGATGAACTCCCCTGTGTAGGCCCCGAGGTAGGCGCCCTTCGGGATGGCCACCTTCGTGAAGACGCCGTTGCCCGCGTGCGGAATCCTCGACGTCCGGACTTCGAGTTCCGGCTCGTAGGCGGACTGTCCCTGCGCAGCGGCGACGGCCGCCGCCATCAGGATGGCCGGGAAGAGAAATCGCAGCCTGGTTCGCGTCACATCGGCCTCCGGCCGCCGGACGGGCGGACCGGGCCTAGGATACTCCCGGCCGGGGCGCCTGGACCACATCGAGGGCCGGGCGCCAGCCGCTCGCCCGGCGTCAACCAGCGGAGGATCGTTCGCGTCGCACCCCGCGCTAGGGCTGCGTGCAGTAGAACGGTGATTCCCGTTACAGCAGACGCCAGCCGCCGCACGGCCGATGGGTCGTCACTCGACACGTCGGCAGAAGGGTGAGTTCCATGGGATTGCCTGCCGGACACCGGCTCGGGCCTTACGAGGTCGTCGCTCCCCTGGGCGCCGGAGGCATGGGCGAGGTCTACCTGGCCCGCGACGTGCGGCTCGACCGCACCGTGGCCGTGAAGATCCTGCCACGGGAGCTGGCCGTCGACGAGCGGTACCGCCAGCGCTTCGAGCGCGAGGCGCGCGCCGCCTCGGCCCTCAGCCACCCGCACATCGCCCACGTCTACGACGTGGGCGAGCAGGACGGGACGCACTTCATCGCCATGGAGTACGTCGAGGGCGAGAACCTGCGCGATCTCGCGACGCGCGGCCCGCTCGACGTGGACCGGATCGTCGAGATCGGCGCGCAGATGGCCTCCGCCCTCGAGGAGGCCCACGCGCGGGGCGTCGTCCACCGGGACATCAAGTCCGCCAACGCGGTCATGACGCCGAAGGGCCAGGTCAAGGTGCTGGACTTCGGCCTCGCGTGGCGGGACCGGGAAGGTGCGGACCTCGTCGGCAGCCAGCAGGTCACCGAGGCGCGGACCCGGGTCGGGGTCGTGGTGGGCACGGTGCCCTACATGAGCCCCGAGCAGGCCCTGGGCAAGGACCTCGACGCGCGCACCGACCTCTTCAGCCTGGGGGTCGTGCTCTACGAACTGGCAACGGGCCGGCTGCCCTTCGTCGGCAACACCGCGACCCAGACGATCGACCAGATCTGCCACGCCACTCCGGTGGAGCTCGGGGCGTTGCGCAAGGACGTCCCGCCGGAGCTCGAGCGCATCGTCCGCAAGTGCCTGGAGAAGGACCAGGACCGCCGGTACGCCTCGGCCCGCGACCTGGTCGTGGACCTGCGGAACCTGCAGCGCGACCGGGGCACGGGCCCGGTGGCGGCCGCGCCGCGGCGCCGGAGCCGGCGCCTGCTCGTGCTCGGGGCGGCCGGCCTCCTCGCCGCCGTCGCCGTGGGAGCGGGGCTTCTCTACCGCGCGAGCGCGGGGGGCGCCTCGATCGAATCGGTGGCCGTGCTGCCGTTCGAGAACGCCACTGGCGACCCCGCGAACGAGTACCTGAGCGACGGGATCTCGGAGAGCCTCATCAACAAGCTCTCGAGCCTCCCGGGGCTGCGCGTCATCTCGCGGACGTCGGCCTTCTCGTTCAAGGGCAAGAAGCTCGGCCCGGCCGAGATCGGCCGGGCGCTCGGGGTGGACGCGCTCCTCGTCGGTAGCCTCGCCCAGCGGGGCGCCAGCCTCGCCATCACCGCGGAGCTCGTGAGCGTGCGCGACGACCGGCAGCTCTGGGGCGAGAAGTACAACCGGCCGGCGGACGACGTGCTGAAGGTGGAGGGGGAGATCGCCGCGACCATCGCCCGCACGCTGCGCGGGCAGCTAAGCGGGGAGGAGCAGCAGAAGCTCGCCCGCGGCGCGACCGCCGACCCGGAGGCCTACCGCCTGTACCTCAAGGGGCGCGACTTCCTGGTGGGCAATCAGCAGGAGATGGACAAGAGCGTCGACTACTTCCAGCAGGCGGTGGCTCGAGCGCCGGAGTACGCGCTGGCGCACGCCGGCCTCGGCCTCATCCACTTCTTCTTCGAGTTCGACTGGGCGGGAGCGGAGGCCGCGTTCCAGCGCTCGCTCGCGCTCAACCCAGGCAGCCGCGCCGTCCAGGAGGAGTACGGGTGGTTCCTGACCTCGATGGGCCGCCTCGACGAGGGCCTCGCCCACAGCCAGGAAGCGGCCCGGCTCGACCCGCTCTCGGTCGGTCCCGTCCACGACATCGCGATCAACTACATGGCCCGGGGCGACCTGGAGCAGGCCGCCACGAACTTCCGCCGCACGATCGACATGGACCCCAACTGGACGTGGGGCTACGTCAAGCTGGGCCGGACACTGGCCCGGCAGAAGAAGTGCCCTGAGGCGCTCGCCCAGGCCGAGATCGCCGAGAGGAGGATCGCGGGCGGCGCCGCGCCGCTGTCCCGCTCGTGGCTCGGCTTCACCTACGGGATCTGCGGGGAGACCGTGCGCGCACGCCAGAAGCTCGCGGAGCTCCACGCTCTGTCACGAGAGCGATACGTTGACCCGTCGCTCTACGCCGACATTCACAACGGCCTCGGCGAAGCGGACGAGGCGCTACGCTGGTACGAGCAGGCCTACGAGGACCGGACGCCGAGCATGGCCTACGCGTCCATCGGGCCCCTGATCGACCCGGGGCTCATCGGCAACACGCGGTACGAGGCGATCGTCCGTCGCATGGCATTCCCGTTGCGTTGACGGACCGGCCGGAGGCCTGCGCGGCCGGCAGCTTCGGACCGGACTTCAGCTTGCCGGCAGGGCACAGGCGCCGGGGCGGCACGCCGCGTCAGCGCCATGTCCCTTTCCGTCAGAACCGTCCCTGAACGACGTTGAGACTGTAGACCGCCGGCAGGAACCCCTGGAACCGTCGTCCGGGATCGTAGGGGTCGGCGAACAGGCCGGCGCCAACCAACTCGCGGTTCGCGATGCCGAAGATGTAGTGCCACACCCAGTAGAAGCTGTGAGACAGGGGCACGCCGTACTTGCGCGGCGTCAGCACATCCAGCTCGGAGGCCAGCGCCGCGTGCCGCTCATCGGCCCATCGCTGCATGGCCTGCCGGCCGAGCTGCCGCACTTGCCTCACCATGCCCCGGTCGCGCTCGTCGAGCACCGTGATGCGAGCCTCGTACCGGCCAGCCGATTCGGCCACGTAGTCGAGCGATGCCAGCAAGGCGAGCATGTCCTTGAGCGGCTGCTGCTCGACGCCGGCGGAGGCGGCAAGACCCGCGAGGTCCTTCGGCCCGTCACGCAGCGCGAGCATGACGCGCGTCGTCTCGCGGCGGACGAGTCCTTCCGCGGCCCGCCTGGCGCGCGCCTGGACCTCGCCTGGCGCGGCGAGCGTCATGCCCCAGAACAGGTCCGGCAGGCCGACGCGCGGCACGGCGGCATGGTCACCGAACGTGGTCACGGCGAGGGTGTCGTGGTAATTGTGGCTGCCCCAGTAGAGGCGTCTTACTTCGTCAGGGGGCACGGGCTGCCAGGCGGACGGAATGAACTCGCCCTTGCCGCCCCTGGCGAGGTACTTCCGCTCTTCCACGAGGTTCAGTCCGTCCCAGTCGAGCGACACGCAGCCGACGAGGAAGAACGCGGCGGCCTTCCAATCCCCAGCGGGCAACTTCGCGTCTGTGATCAGCGTTTCGATGGCCTGCCGGTGCGCGAGCACGTGGCCGGCGAGCAGCTTCCCTTCGCGCTCGGCTGCGGCACGGATGAGCGCGCGGTCCTCGGCTGTCAACAGCGAGAACGCCAGGCGATACGCGGAGTCGGCCCGGCGGACGACGCCGATAGCTTCCAGGTGTTCGGCGGTGACGTCCGTGCCCTGGAGCGCCGCATCGACGTAGGCGCGGTCACGCGGCGCCCGGGCGATGTCCAGCAGCAGCGCCTGCACGGCGCGCTGGGGCATCACCCGGTTGAACTCAGCCGCTGCCGGCCCGCTGCCGCTCGAGCTGTACTCGAGGGCCGGCGGGTCGTCGGCGACGGTGCTCACCGCGGGACCGAAGGCCGGCAGCGCCGCCGCAAGCGTCACGGCGGCGGCAAGCCCCAGGCAAGTCCGCCCCGGCGTGGGTCTCATCGGCCACCCCGCTCACTTCTTCGACAACGGGCCGATCTCGATCCTCCGGAACTCCACCTCGGTCCCTTCGGCCTGCACCGCGATGCGGCCTTGCGACGCGGTGGCCCCATGGCCGCGATTCACGAGCGTGCCGTTCACCCAGACGGTCACGGTGTCGCCGCGCGCCTCGACGATCATCGTGTTCCATTCGCCCAGCGGCTTCTCCGAGTCGTCGGTGAGGTTCAGGATGCGCCGCGCATCGCCTTCGGCCCCGCCCCACTTCTGCTCGGGCTTGCGCGGCCGTCGCGTCTCCATGTCGGGCACCGCGATGTCTTCCTGGATGCACCAGAAGTCGCCGGCGTTCCCGCTCTGCATCTGCACCTCGATCGACTTCGGGAACATCTTGTAGAGCGCGCGCGGCGTCGAGGCGTGGATCAGGATGCCGCAGTTGCCGCCGGCGCCGGGGAATCGGTACTCGGCGACCAGGCGATAGTCCCGGTACGCCTGCTTCGTGACGAGGTGTCCCTCGGGCTTGCCGAGGCTCACCAGCATGCCCCCGCGCACGACGAAACTGTCGGGCAGCGAAGGATCGGCGTCGCGCTTGGGCACGTCCGCGACCCAGTTCGACAGGTCCTTGCCGTTCCACAGCGCGATGGTGCGATCGGGTGTCACCG